>Ga0179596_10000468_pt1 | contig 11527 bp, 10 predicted proteins | sample CZODoug1_1_08_16_FD_155494 | JGI IMG/M metagenome (GOLD analysis project Ga0179596, IMG submission 155494) | Vadose zone soil fungal communities from Angelo Coast Range Reserve, California, USA - CZODoug1_1_08_16fungal (Illumina Assembly) | ecosystem: Environmental > Terrestrial > Soil > Vadose...
CTCCCACTCGACGCCGGAGGTGCCGGAGTTGCCCTGCATGAGCTGGTTGGCGCCCCCCACTCCAATAATCGACCCGATCATGGTGTGGGAGCTCGAAGCCGGGAGACCGCGCCACCAGGTGGCGAGGTTCCAGAGGATGGCCGCGACCAGAAGCGCGAAGACCATCGAGAAGCCGGAGCCCTTGGACACCTTGAGGATCAGCTCGACGGGCAGAAGCGTGATGATCGAGTAGGCGACCGTGCCGGAGCTGAGCAGGACGCCGACGAAGTTCATGATGCCGGAGTAGACGACGGCGACGTGAGGCTCGAGCGAATGCGTGTAGATGCAGGTGGCGACGGCGTTCGCGGTGTCGTGGAAGCCGTTGACGAACTCGAAGCCGAGGGCGATCATCAGCGCCAGCCCGAGCAGGACGAAGGGGAAGACGCTGGGGCTGTGGACGATCGAGAGGTCCGACGCCAGCTTGCTGCCGATGTAAATGAGACCGCCGACGAGCATCAGGATGAAGACGATGCCGCCCCATTTGCCGGCGGAGGATTTTTGGAGCTTCTGGTCGAGAAGAGAGGCTGCGGGAGCGGTGGTCGACATTGCTGGATTCACCTGGCGTCGGAGGTTGGTTAGCTCTCCGACGATAGCCCGGTGATGGCGAGGGGATGATTACGAGGTCGTGAAACGTTGGGGATTTTGCGGCCTTAGCGCCAGTCGTCGCGGGCGGTGGTCTGGTCGGTGACGAGGTCTTCGAAGTTTTCGGTCTTCTTGATGAGGATGTCGCCCTGGATGACCGGCTGATGGAGCAGGACTGTTTGCAGGCGGACTAACTCGAGCATCGCGAGGAACATGCAGATGAGGGCGCGCTCGGTGTGGGTGTTGTGGAGCAGGCGGCGGAGCGAGACCGGGCGATCCTCCATGATGAGGCGCTGGCGGACGTAGGTGATCATCTGCGCGACGGTCACGGATTCCTCGTCGACGTCGAGGATAGGGCGGGTGCGGACGCGCTCGAGGATCTCGCGGAAGACGCGGATGAGGTCGGTGGTGTCGGCGGCGATCTCCTGCTCCATACCACCGATCTCGGCGGCCTCCTGCTCGCGGCGGAAGTAGCGCAGGCCGGGGTTGGACCAGGTGGCGTCCTCGATCTGCTGCTTCTGCTGGAGCATCTGGGCGGCGGCCTTGAAGCGCTCGTGCTCGAGGAGACGCTCGACGAGCTCGCGGCGAGGGTCTTCCGCGTCGGCGCCGGTGACGTCGGAGGGATCGCGGGGGAGCAGCGTCTTCGACTTGATGTGGATGAGCAGAGACGCCATGTAGATAAAGTCGCCGGCGGAGTCGACGTCGGTCTGCTTCAGGTGGTGGGTGTACTCGAGGAACTGCGAGGTGATGCGCGCGATGGGGATGTCGTAGATGTCGATATTCTGCTTGCGGATGAGGTCGAGCAGGAGGTCGAGGGGACCGTCGTAGACGACGCCTACGGTGACGGAGAAGGGCGAAAGGGAGGCCTCTTCCTTCTCTTTTTCCTTGGCGGTGGGGGTGCGCTTGGGCTCGGGGGGAGGGGTGGGCTTGGATGCGAGGGCGAAGGGAGGGTGGGGGATCTCCTGCTCTACGGGCGGCTCTTCCGCGGCATCTTCCAGGTTAGGCGATGAAGCCGCCGAACCTGGGACACCCAGTTCTTCGGCGGTTTCCGGGGTTTCGGGTTTGATGGTCTCTTCGGACATTACGGTCTCGGCTGGCGGAGGCCCATGACTTCGCGGACCTCGTGCATGGTTTGGGCGGCGCGGGCGCGGGCCTTAGCGGCTCCCGCGGTGAGGATCTCCTCGACCAGGGCGGGGTTTTGCTCGTAGTAGGCGCGGCGCTGCTGGATGGGAGTGAGGACCTCGACCACAGCGTCCGCCAGCCAGCCCTTGCACTCGATGCAGCCGATGCCAGCGGTGCGGCAGCCCTCCGCGGCCTTCTGTTGCGTCGCTTCGCTTGAGAAGACCTTGTGGAGGTCGAAGACGGGGCAGACTTCGGGGTCGCCTGGATCGGTGATCCGGATGCGCGCGGGATCGGTGACCATCGTCTTGAGCTTGGCGCGGACAGTGGGCTCGGGGTCCGAGAGCATGATCGTGTTGCCGTAGCTCTTGGACATCTTGCGGCCGTCGGTGCCGGGGAGCTTGGGCGAGGGGGTCAGGAGTACCTCGGGTTCAGGCAGGATCGTCTCGGTGCCGTATTCGCTCTTGAGCTTGGTCTGCGGCGCGGCGGCGATCAGCTCGTGCGGCGTGAAGTGCTCTTTTTTCGGATCGTTCGCGAGCTTGCGGGCTGTCTTCTTGACCGCTTCGAGCTCCCACGGGGCGGCGCCTTCGGCCATCGAAAAGCTGCCGGGGTAGAGCTGGTTGAAGCGGCGGGCGATCTCGCGAGTGATTTCGACGTGGGCTTCTTGATCCTTGCCAACGGGGACATACTTCGGTTGGTAAAGAAGGATGTCGGCGGACTGGAGGAGCGGGTAGCCGAGGAAGCCGTAGGTGGCGAGGTCCTTCTCCTTGAGCTGCTCCTGCTGGTCCTTGTAGGTCGGGACCCGCTCGAGCCAGGTGACGGGCGTGATCATGCTGAGCAGGGTATGCAGCTCGGAGTGCGCGGGGACGTCCTGCTGGACAAAGAGCGTGCAGAGCTTGGGGTCGAGGCCGGCGGCGAGGAAGTCGAGGATGACGTCGTCCGAGCTGGCGGGAATGCCGGAGGGGTCGAAGTACTCGGTGGTGAGCGCGTGGAGGTCCGCGATGAAGAAGAAGCAGTCGTACTGGTGCTGGAGCTGGACCCAGTTGTAGAGGGCACCCATGTAGTTGCCGAGATGGAGCCGGCCGGTGGGGCGCATACCGGAGAGGACACGGGCGCGCGGGGTAGGAGGGGTCTGATCGGTCATTTCTATTCTGCTTCAAGGGTACATGATGGGGGGGTGAGTGAGGACGGATCAGGAACAAGCAAAAGATTGTGGGGAAAAAGCGGAAAAGGCGGGAAAAGAAACAAAGACAAGGGCTGAGAGCTGAGCCTCATCTTCATTCCTCTTCTGCGGTGTTGCTTTTGTCCTTTTTCCCGCTCTTTCCGCTTTTTCCCTGCAATCTTTTGCTTGTTTTACAGGGCTCCGAGAAGGCTGTTGAAGATGCCGAGCAGAGGCGGATAAAAGATGATCACAATAGGGCCGACGCAGAGGAAGAAGATCAGCATCCACCACATGCCGATGTTGTCGTAGGTCTTCAGTGCGTTGTAGGAGAGGTAGTTGCGCAGGATGCGGCTGCCGTCCAGCGGCGGAATGGGAATGAGGTTGAAGACAAACAGGGTGCAGTTGATGATGACGAAGAAGTAGAGCAGAAGTGCGATGGGGAAGAGCGACGGCAGGGCGGAAAGGTCGACGTCCTGAAAATGAAACGCGATGGCGACGGCGGCGTTGATCGCCAGAATTCCGCCCGTCATGGTGTGCTTCAGCACAAGAAGCAGAAGAAGGGCGAGGGCGGCGAGGGCGAGATTGCTGGCCGGTCCGGCAAGCGCGGTGAGATTGTCGTCGCGCTTGTAGTGCTTGAAGTTGCGCGGGGTCACCGGGACGGTCTTGCCCCAGCCGATCATGAGACCGCCACCCCGCAGCAGGGAGTAGATCGGGAAGATGATCGTACCCCAGAGATCGATGTGGCGGAGGGGATTGAGGGTGAGGCGGCCCATCATCTTTGCGGTGGGATCGCCGAGGCGCAGGGCTGTGTAGGCCTGCGCGCATGCCTGCACCGAGATGGTGAAGAAGAGGACAAAGATCTGGAAGACGATCAGGACTGCATCGAGACTGCTCATGGATTCTCTTTACGCGGCTGGTTACACGTCGGGGTCGGGGGTGAGGAGGTCGGCGAGGGTCTTCTTGTGTTTCGGCTGGGCCGCAGCCTTCTGCTTCGGGTCGGGGATGACGCGCTCTGGTGGAGGCGAGCCGATGCGATCGCGCGCGTTTTCCTTGACGGCTTTGACGGTGGAGAAGACGCGCTTTTTCGGTTTGCTCATGGTCGTCCTGTGCTGGTCCGGGGCGGGTGGCCGCAACGTGCGGAGCCCATGCTGATTATGCAATACTTCAGGTCGATGCATGGTTGCCTGGGAAGCGTAGCCCAACGGGCAACCGGGTGAGGTGACAATGGAAGAACGGGACTTTTTCGACGAAAAGAGCGAGATGCGGACGCACACGATGTCGTGTCCGCACTGCGGGCAGGCGGGCGAGTATCAGGTTTCGTGGATCGTACGGAGGAAGAAGGCGCAGTTGCCGCGCGGCGCGGACGAGCGCGATCGGGCGCGTTTCGCCAAGGCGCAGAGCTACATGGTGCGGCGGGACGATCCGATGGCGTGCAAGAACATCCGCTGCCGGAAGCGATTCGACGTGGTCGGGTTGCAGTCGGTGGCGTTTCTTTAGCGCGAATACCGGCCGGTTGTGCGCGGGTGTGATTTAATACGGTCAGGCGGTCTTGTGTTCTGGACCGGCCGAGAGATTCAGGAGATTTTTCGATGGCGAATATGTTGATTCCTGCACATGAACGTAACCTGACCCCGGACGAGGTGGAGGCGCTCGATCGCCGCCGTCGCCGTGGACAGCTCTTCCTGGTCATCGGCTTCCAGTGCTTGATCGTTTCGACGCTGCTGACGCTGTGGTCGGGGCAGGACTTTACGTACTCGCCGGGCTGGATGCATCCGGTGGGTTACTGGAACATCATCACGGGGACACTGGCCGCGATCTTCCTTCTGTCCGGTCTGCGCCTGCGCCGCGGAAGCACCGAGTTCATCTCGTACTAAACGACTGATAGAGACCGAAAAGAGGCCGAACCCGGGTGGGTTCGGCCTCTTTTCATTTGATGCGAAAGGCATGTCCTGCCGGACGGGCCCCCTGCGCGGGGAGCGGTCACGGCGCCTGCGGCAGAACCTTCGTGACGTGTAACTGCTTCGTGTGGCTCTCCCGCTGGTCGAGAATGGAGTTCCATGCCGACCGGAGGAAGGCCCGCACGAGTTTGTAGCGCCACGACCGGTATAAAAGTCACGAAGTGACCGCTCCCCGCGCAGGGGGCCCGTCCGGCAGGACACGCTTCTACGCGACCTTCTCCTTACGCCGGGGCGAGGCCTGGATGAAGCGGATCAGGTCCTCGACGGTAACAATCGGCTCGTGGCGAAGACCGGGACGAAATTCGCGCATATTCTGCTGGGCGAGCGCGAGCTTGGACTCCTCCAGCTCCGCAAGACCGAGCCCGAGGTCCTCATCGAGGTGGTCCGTCAGGAAGATCGGGAAGTGCACGTTCTGTTCGTTCTGCAGGTAACGGTAGGTGGAGCGGGCGATCGAGGGATCGAAGCCAAAGGTGCTGAGATGCTCGACGAACGTGTCCTCGGTGTGACCAGCCCGTTCGCGCAGGAGGGAGTGCTTGCGGCGGGAAGCAGAGATCTTCAACAAAAGAAAGCCCGATACCAGTACGCCGACAATAAGGGCGAGTGGGACCGCCTGCTCGCTAAGCCAGATCTGTACGTTGTACGGTGTAAACATAATTCGATGGCCCTCGTTCGTTTGGTGTCTACTTCGCGCTGAGATGTTAGATATAAGGATGAATCTAGGGTAGTCGCCGATTTGGTTCAATCAAAATGTCGTTTGAGTTACCAAAGGTTTTACGGGGTCACTGTTAGTGCCGCCGCTTCGTATCTTTCACAAACTAAGATGCCAGGGCCAGGAAAGCGGTCGTCCGTCGATCGGGTACGTCGGAACAATAACATTGTTTGCCGGTGAAATCGGAACTTCGGCGGAGGGCGGATCCTTTGAATCAACACGGTGGGTGCCGCATCCTAGCTGTAGACTGAAAGACCTATATGCCGATGGTGATGCCTGAACTCGTTGCCGCTGGACATACCGCGGGAGAGCCGCGCGGCGCGGTTGAGGGGCGGCTCAGGGACAAGTTCGGACGCGCCATCACCGATCTGCGAATCTCGATTACGGATCGCTGCAACTACAAATGTGTGTATTGCCGGACGGGCAACGAAGGGGCTCAGTATGCGGAGCTTCCGATCGCCGATTATCTCCGGATGGTTCGCCTGTTCGTTTCGCTTGGCGTTGAAAAGGTGAGACTTACGGGCGGTGAACCTCTACTGCGGGCCGGTCTGGTGGAGATGGTCGAGGAACTCTCCCGGATGCGGACGGCCTACCTGCCGGATGGGTCTGCCACGGCGGAGGGGCTGCCGCTCGATCTTGCGTTGACGACCAACGGGCATCTGCTGGAGGGTCTCGCCGAGCCACTGAAGCGTGCCGGACTGAACCGGGTGACGGTCAGCATGGACGCGGTCGATCCGGCGATCTTCGCTGCGATCACGCGGGTTCCGCGGAGCTACGAGAGGGTTTTGGCGGGGATGAGGGCGGCGCGCGAGGTAGGTCTGGGGCCGGTCAAGGTGAACTGCGTTTTGTTGCGCGGGTTCAACGACGGGCAGATTGAGGCCTTCGGTGAGTTTTCCCGGGCTGAAGGCGTCATTGTCCGGTTTATCGAGTTCATGCCGCTTGAGGAGGACAGGACGTGGAGGCCCGAGACGGTCGTCCGGATGGACGAGATCGTGGCCCGTCTGAACGCGGTGCGTCCTCTGCGGGAGCTGCCCCCAAACGCGGCGAGCGAGACGGCGAAGCGGTTCACGTTCGCCGATGGGATTGGCGAAATCGGAATTATTGCCCCGGTAAGCCGTCCATTTTGTGGACATTGCAGCCGCGTGAGGCTGACCTCGGACGGCAAGATCAGGACGTGCTTGTTCTCGCAGAGCGACCACGATCTCGAAGGTTTGATGGTACGGGGTGGAACGGATGACGAGCTGAAGGCGTACATCCGGCAGGTGGTGATGCGGAAGGAAGCACGGCACCACATCGGCGAAGCTGGATTTGAAAAGCCCTCGCGGAGCATGGTGCATATTGGGGGCTAACGGGCCTGGTTACTTTTTGGTTACTTTGTCTGCTATTTTGAGTGGTACCCAGAAGAGGGAACGCGGTGGGAATGGCGGACCGGAGCAGAATAGGCTGCACGGTACCGGTGTCTCGTTCGTGACGTTCCGGTAAGGTTTTGTGGCGAATAAGATTCCATTTCAGGTCATTGAGAGCCGTCAGATGGACCACCTGCGGGTGTTCCACGATGTCGCTCGGGCGCTCACCTCGACGCTGGAGCTTGAGGAGATTCTGCTGGCCATCATGACGAAGATGGCTGGCTTTTTCGGCCCGGAGCGCTGGTCGCTGCTGATGGTGGACGAGGAGTCCGGTGAGCTCTACTACGAGATCGCCGTGGGTGAGGACGCGGAGAGCCTGAAGGGCCTGCGGGTGAAGATGGGGGACTCGGTCGCGGGATGGGTGGCACAGACGGGTAACCCCCTGGTGGTGCCGGATGTGTCGCTCGATCCGCACTGGTCGGCGTTTGCCAGGAGGCACCCGGAGCTGCAGATCCACTCGATGGCCTGCGTGCCGGTGCGGTCGGCGAACAAGACGCTCGGCGTGATCCAACTGCTGAACAGTAAGCTCGATCTGTTGAGCGAGTACTCGATCTCGTTCCTGCGGATCCTCTGCGACTATGCGGCGATCGCCATCCAGAACGCAAACTCGATGAAGTTGATCCATCTGCTCAGCATCACGGACGACTGCACGGGTCTCTACAACGCGCGGCACCTTTACAGCCTGATGGACGAGTGCGTGCTGCACAGCCAGGCGAGCGGCGGCTCGGAGTTCAGCCTGCTGTTCATGGATCTCGACCGGTTCAAAGGCGTCAACGACAAGCATGGGCATCTTGTGGGCAGTAAGCTGCTGGCCGAGGTGGGCAAGATGCTGAAGAAGCGGATCAAGCCGGGGAGTTCGGCCTTCCGGTATGGCGGAGACGAGTTCGTGGTGTTGATGCCTGGGGTGGGGAAGGCGGAGGCAGTGGAGATTACGAAGAATCTCTACAACGGGCTGCGGGAGACGGTGTTTCTGGAGAGCGATGGGATCTCGCTGCACCTGACCGGCAGCTTTGGGCTGGCGACGTATCCGGAGGATGGGGAGTCGGTCCACGCGATGCTCCAGGCTTCCGACCGGATGATGTATGCGGTGAAGAACGGTGGGCGCGACAATCTATTGGTGGCTGGTGGCGGGATGTTGGGCAAGGGCGCAGAGTAGAGCCCCGGAACCCCGCCAAACCAAATCTCACGCCGACCAAAGGAAGGCCCGCACGACACCATAGCGCCACGACCAGTTAAAAGGCCATGGAATGGCCGCCCCGCGCAGGAGGCCCGTCCGGCAGGACAAGCCTTTACAGCACCGGCGTGTCGTTGTGCAGCATGGACTTGCGGATGACCTTGATGGGTGCGAACCCCTGGCGCATGAACGCGTCGTGGAAGGCTTCGAGTGAGAACGCCGCGCCCTGCGTGGCCTTGACGTCGTCGCGGAGCTTCATGATCTCGAGCTTGCCGAGCGTGTAGTAAAGATAGGTCGCGTCGGCGGTGCCCCGCTTGGTCTCCATGGAGCCGATCGACGGGGACTGGTACCCCTCCTTGACGAAGAGCTGGGCGGCCTCGTCGGTGGTCAGCGGGCCTCCCACGCCGGTGTGCATGCGGATGGCGACGATAAAGCGCGCGTCGCGCAGCAGAGCGTCCTGGAGCTGTCCAAGCCGGATGAGCCTGGCCTGTTTCGCGTCCACGCCCGCAGGCAGGTATCCCTCGTCGAGCATCATCTGCTCGCAGTAGTGCGCCCAGCCCTCGATATTGGTGCTTGCCCCGAGTAGCTTGCGGATCTTCGAGGGGAACTCGTTGGTGTAGAGGAACTGAACGTAGTGGCCGGGATACGCCTCATGCACGGCGGTCGAGGTAATGGTGCCGACGTTGAACGCGGCCATATGCTCGGCGACCCGCGCGGCGGACCAGTCCTTCTCCGGCAGCGTCACATTGAAGTAGGCCTTCGTCGAGTGCGTCTCGAAGGGACCGGGCGGGTCCATCGAGGCCTGCGTCGTCGCCCGCATGAAGGGCGGCGTCTCCTCCAGCGTCGGTTCCACATCGCTCGGGATGGTGATGATGTGGTGCGAGCGGATGAAGGCGATGAGCCCGGAGAACTGCGACTGGAAGGTCTGGAGCAGTTGATCCGGCGGCGGATGGATCCCCGCGAGCTGCGCGAGAACCTCCTGCGGCGTCTTCGCCGGGTCGACCTCCCTGGCGACGCGGGCGAACTCGGCCTGGTTCTGGTGGAGGTTATCGTACGCAATCTGGAGCAGGCGCTCCAGCGGGATGTCGACCATCTCGTCATACGCGAGCTTCTTGCGGTAGGTGTCGGCGCCGTAGCGGAAGTCGCCATTCGAGCGCGGCAGCAGATCGCTCTTCATCCACGCCCCATACTCCTTCAGCGCCTGGATCACAGCGGCGTTCGACTTCGCGAAGGCGGCCTTGGCCACGGTCGAGTCGGCGTCCTTGAAGGCGGCCGGAAGATCGTTCTCAAAGAAACTGATGTTGCCGTCGATCTGCTCGAGCGCGATCTCGGTATAGATCTTCGGCGGATTCTTCAGGTTCTTCCGCGCCTCAAGCAGTACCTGCGGCATCAGCAGCTCGCGCGCTACGACGGCCTTCAGCCGCGTGTTCGGCGGAGCGTAGGCGCGGCTCATGATGACGAACGCCGAGCTCGCGATGCCGGACGAGTACGTGTCGGGATTCTTCTCCCACGGCCGGAGGACCTCGAGCGTGAGCAGGTTGGACTTGATGGTATTGAGCAGGATCTCGCGGTCGGCCTGGACGGAGGCATCGAGCGCGGCCGGGGGGACGGCCTCTATCTTCAACTCAATGGCGTGCAACGCGGCGATCTCGCGCTGCACCTCGGCGGCGGAGTAGTCCTCGAGCTGCGTGTCGTACTGGTGCAGGCCGGCCTGCGTGCCCGAGGTGGGCGAGAAGTGAAAGTAGATGTCCGAAAGGAACTGCTCGGCGTAAAAGTCGAAGGTCTGCGGAGCCCCATCGGCGGACAGACGCTGGGCATTCCCAGGACGCGCAAAGGGAAAGATCATGGCGGCAATGGCAAGGAGAACAGCGAGGCGGCGCATGGGGTGAGTGTAAATGCTCGGGTCGTGGCTGGCATTCTGCTAAATTTCGCCTATGAAGACTCCTTTCAGCACCTCTGATTTCTTAGCGCGGCTTGATGACATCGATTCACCCGCCGGACGACAGCGGGTGAATGATTACCTGGAGAGTAGACCATACCCTCGATTTATGCCCCATCCAACACTTGCGCGGCATTTCATCTTTGAGGAGTCAGAGAGCAAGAAGACAGTGGGCCGATTTTTCGGGAGAAAGTTCGTCCCGGTCGCACCTCAGGTTTAGTGTGTGGGGCTGGATGCCAAGGGCTATAGGCACTCCTGGATTTGTTGCGTTCAGGATGCGCGGGTGGGCGAGTTCTGCGGTATAGGTAGAGCTATGCGACTCTCTCTGTTGAGCTCCCCGGTGGCGCGCCTCTGCGTTGTGGTCTCCTCTTGCTTGGTCTCGGTGGCGGGGCAGTCAGTTCCGGATAAGTATGCGAGCGAGTCGATCGTGATTGTGCGGTCGGAGATTGTGTACTCGTTCGCCGCGGATGGGACGGGCTGGAGAGAAAGGACGATCGTCGCGCGGGTGCAGTCGGAGGCGGCGGTGCGGCAGCTTGGGGTGCTGGGGATTCCGTTCGCGGGCAGCTCGGAGCGGGTGGAGATCGCCTATGCGAGGGTGAGGCGCGCCGACGGAACCGTCGTGGAGACGCCGGTGGCCGATGCGATGGAGATGCCGGAGCAGGTGACGCGCGAGGCTCCGTTCTATAGCGACCTGAAGCAGAAGCAGCTACCGATCGGGAATCTGCGGGTGGGGGATACGTGCGAGTGGAAGGCCAGGATCGTGAAGACGAAGGCCGAGGCTCCGGGTGAGTTCTGGGGTCAGGAGGGCATGGTCGAGGACGCCGTGGCGCTCGAGCAGGTCATCGAGTTGCGGATTCCGGCGGGAAAGGCCGTGAAGGTGTGGAGTCCGTCGCTGAAGCCGGTGGAGACGACGACGGCGGGCGAGCGGGTGTATCGCTGGACCGGGTCGCAGTTGAAGCCGACCGCGGGCAAGGAGGCGGACGCCGCAGCCGAAGCGAAGAAGAAAGCGCTCTGGACGCCGGAGCAGGAGCGGGATGAGGAGCAGGGCAAGCTGCCCGGGATCGCGTGGACGACGTTTCCGAGTTGGGAGGCTGTGGGCACGTGGTATCGCGGGCTGGAGGGCGACCGCATGCAGCCCGGACCGGAGGTAAAGGCGAAGGTCGCGGAGGTGACTGCGGGTAAGGCGACCGAGGAGGAGAAGGTTCGCGCGGTCTATGGCTATGTGGCGACGCAGATCCGGTATATCGGCGTGGCATTTGGGGTGGGCCGGTACCAGCCGCACCGGGCCGCCGAGGTGCTCGAAAACCAGTATGGCGACTGCAAGGATAAGCACACGCTGCTGGCGGCGATGCTCGACGCGCTTGGGCTGAAGGCGAATGCGGTGCTGATTGGCGCTGGGGTGCGGTTCAATCCGGAGGTACCTTCGCCGGCTGCGTTCA
>Ga0179596_10000471_pt1 | contig 11450 bp, 10 predicted proteins | sample CZODoug1_1_08_16_FD_155494 | JGI IMG/M metagenome (GOLD analysis project Ga0179596, IMG submission 155494) | Vadose zone soil fungal communities from Angelo Coast Range Reserve, California, USA - CZODoug1_1_08_16fungal (Illumina Assembly) | ecosystem: Environmental > Terrestrial > Soil > Vadose...
AAAATGGGTACATGCTGCAACTCTCCGGCGCTGGAAAGCGCTTCGGCCAAAAACTGCTGTTTGAAGATGCGAACTGGCTGATTACGCCAGACGAACGGACCGGCCTGGTGGGCGGCAACGGAACGGGCAAGTCGACCCTGCTTAAAGTACTGGCTGGTGTCGAGACCCTCGACATGGGCGAGCTGACCCGCGTGAAGGGCATGACGCTGGGCTATCTGCCGCAGGACGGCCTCGCGCTGCGCGGAAAGACCGTCTTCGCCGAGTGCCTCTCGGTCTTCGACCATCTGCACCAGCTTGAGGCTGAGGCGATTGAGCTGATGGATACGATGTCCACTGCGGATCCGAAGTCGAAGGAGTACCAGACCGCCGCGGACCGATACTCCGACATCGCCGACACGCTGCATGTCCACGACATCTACACGCTGGACGCGCAGGTGGGAGCGGTGCTGGGCGGGCTGGGCTTCGCGAAGGAGGACTGGGAGCGCTTCACGGAGGAGTTCTCCGGCGGCTGGCAGATGCGGATCGCTCTCGCGAAGCTTCTGCTGCAGAAGCCCTCGCTGCTGCTGCTGGATGAGCCGACGAACCATCTGGATCTGGAGTCGCGGAACTGGCTGGAAAACTACCTGCGGGACTATCCGAATGCGTTCATCCTGATCTCGCATGACCGGTACTTTCTGGACCAGACGGTATCGAAGACGGTCGAGCTATGGAACAAGCGGATGCACACGTATCACGGCAACTACGAGAAGTACGTGACGCAGAAGGAAGAGCGGCGTACGCAGTTGATGAACGCGTACAAGAACCAGAAGGACCGCATCGAGGCGCTGGAGGCGTTCATCAACCGCTTCCGTGCGCAGGCCACCAAGGCCAAGCAGGTGCAGAGCCGCATCAAGGAGCTCGAAAAGATCGAGCGGATCGAGGTGCCCGAAGATGAGGCGACGATCCACTTCACGATTCCGCAGCCTCCGGCCAGCGGACGCACCGTCATCGAGGTGAATGGGCTGACGAAGCACTTCCCGGCCAAGGACGGCGGCGTGAAGCGGGTGTTGGAGGATGTCAGCTTTGGCATCGAGCGTGGCGACCGCATTGCGCTGGTCGGCGCGAACGGAGCGGGTAAGTCAACGCTGATCCGGATGCTGGCTGGGCTCGATCCACCGACGAGCGGCGAGATCAAGCTGGGTCACAACGTGCTGGCGGATTACTTCGCGCAGGATCAGTACAAGGTACTGGATCCTCAAGCCGAGATGCTGTCGGACATCTGCGGCATCGCTCCCAAGGTGCCTGTCGTCGAGCTGCGGAGCTTGCTGGGGTGCTTCATGTTCTCGGGCGAGGACGTGTTCAAGAAGCTTGGGGTGCTCTCGGGCGGAGAGCGCAACCGGTACGCGATGGCGAAGATGCTGGTGAGTCCCGCGAACATGCTGCTGCTCGACGAGCCGACGAACCACCTGGATCTGCGCGCGAAAGATGTACTGCTCGATGCGATCCGCAACTTCTCGGGCACGGTGCTGTTCGTCTCGCACGACCGCTACTTTATCGATGGGCTGGCGACGCGGGTCTTCGAGGTGGAAGACCGCCGTGTGCACATTTATCCGGGGAACTATGAGGATTATCTGTGGCGGAAGCAGGGTGGACCGGAGAAGGTAATTACTTCGATTACAAATTCGACTCAATCTGTAACTATTCCGGTTGCAATAAAGGAAACGCCAGGAAATACGCCGGTTTCGACTGCTGTCAAGAAGTTGAATCCGATCAAATTGAAGCAGCTTGAGGATCGGCTGGCGTTCGTCGAAGGCGATATGCCCCGTTTGGAGAAGCAGATCGAGGGTGCTGAGGAGCAGTTGGGGATGTACTCATCGGCGGAGGAGTCGCAGAGGCTGGCGGCTTCGCTCGAGAAGATGCGGATCGATCATGCAGCGCTGATGGTGGAGTGGGAAGAGTTGGCTACGCAGTTGGAGGAGCAGCGGGGGTAAGTAAAGGGTTCAACGGCGAAGGCGGCCCGCATACAGCACATAGAGGATCGCGATCGCGTCGTCTCTTACTTCGAAGTAGATGGTGACTCGCCCTTCAAATCCTGTAGATCGCACGCCTGGACGGATGTCGTCGTGCCGGGTACCGCGATAGGGAGCGATTGCGAGGGATTTGCAGGCGGCGATGATACGGTCTATGTATTTCGCTGCATTGCGTTCCGAGAACCGGCGTGCCAGATATTCTTCGAGCTCGTCGAGATCGTTTTGAGCTCGAGGCGAGACGATGACGGGCAAGTTCATCGGTTCACGATAGCCCGCTTACCGCGTCGCTCTTCGATATTTTTGACCACTTGATCGAGGGGGATGGCGGACTCGGGATGCAGCTTGAGATCGTCATAACGGTCCGCGACGATCTTTCGGATCCACATCTCTTCCTCGGCTTCGTCCTCTCGCATGCGGGAGATACTCCGTGCGATGGCCTCTGTCTCGGAGGCGAACTCGCCATCGCGAACCTTGCCGCGTATCCAGTCGACGGTGTCTTTGTCGGAAACAGTGATCGTGATGCTGTCTTGGGCCATGGCTGCCTCCCCGCTAAAAGAAATGGTATCAGGGAATGCTAGCGGCCTTCTTTGAGCCGCGCGGCAAGGCGTTCGGGCAATCCGGCCATGAGGATGCGGCCTTGCGACGTCGTCACGTCGTAGGGGATGCGGTGGTAGACGATGCGTGCGGCCTCTACATCGTAGATGGCGTAGGCGGCGCGCCAGTCGTGGTCGCGTGGCTGGCCGACGGAGCCGGGATTGATGAGGTGCCGGGTGCCGGGGGGCAGCTCCAGGATCCAGTGCTCCTTGTCCGAGCGCGTGGTGTAGCGCGGACGAATCTCATGCCAGTCGTGCTCCTTCTGCGAGAAGCCACCCTGCACATGTGTGTGGCCGAAGAAGGTGATCGGCGTCGGCATCTGCTGTAGCGGAATCCAGGCATCGCGCATGTTCAGGATGTAGGTATCCTCGTGGAGCGGCGAGCCGTGGGCGCAGGTAATGCCCGGGACCGCGTCAGATGAGATCGGGCCCTGGGGGACAGCCTTCAGCCACTCGAGGTTGTCGGGCGTCAGCTCCTTCAGGGTCCAGAGCGCGGCGGAGCGGGCGACGGGGTTGAAGCCCAGCGCGGAGGTTTGGCCGGTGCACACACGGTCGTGGTTGCCGCGGACGTTGATGTCGGCCAGCGGCCGGATGAGGTCGATGACGGCATTTGGACTGCCCCCGTAGCCGACGACATCGCCCAGATTCCAGATGAGATCGTAGTGGCCGGTGGCGTCTTCGAGGACGGCGGCCAGAGCTTCGAGGTTTCCGTGAATGTCAGAGAGGATAAGGGCGCGCATGCTCGTCGTTTCGAGCTTAAGCCCGAAGTTACAGCGTAACTCTCTTTTGGATCAAACGGTAACAGCCGCTTGGAATCAATAGGTTACGGGCAGGCTAAAGGACGGTCGCGGTCGGTGTGCATGGTGGGGGCTGAGGCGAGAAGGCTGCGGGTGTAGGGGTGCTGGGGGTGGTTGAAGAGGGTTTCGGTGAGGGCCTGCTCCACGATGCGGCCGTGCTGCATGACGGCGACGCGGTCGGCGATCTGTGAGACGACGGCTAAATCGTGCGAGATGAAGAGCATGGCCAGGTTGTGGGTGCGGCGTATCTCTTTGAGCAGATTGAGGATCTGGGCCTGCACGGTGACGTCGAGCGCGGTGGTGGGCTCGTCCGCGATGAGGAGTTGTGGGCGGTGGATGAGGGCCATGGCGATGAGGATGCGCTGGCGCTGGCCGCCGGAGAACTGGTGGGGGTAGTCATCGATGCGGCGCTCCGGCTCGGGGAGGGCGACATCGCGCATGGCCTGTAACACCTTCTCTCGCAGTGACTTGCGAGGCTCGCTAGGGTGGTGCGCGGTGTAGGCTTCGGCGATCTGGGCACCGACCTTCATCACCGGATTCAGGGCGGTCATGGGCTCCTGGAAGATCATGGCGATGGAGCGGCCGCGGTGTTTGCGCATGGCTTCTTCGGGGAGGGTGAGTAATGGCTGGCCTGCAAAGGTAATGTTTCCTGTGACTTGCGCGGTGGGAGGGAGGAGGCGGAGGAGGGCGAGCGCGGTGGCGGACTTGCCGGAGCCGGATTCGCCGACCAGGCCCAGGGTTTCGCCTGGGGAGATGGTAAGTGACAGATTGTGCACGACTTCGCGGCCGCCAAAGGCGATCGACAGGTCTTCGATGTTGAGCAGGGGGGATTCCATTCGCTGCGGTGATGGTAGCGAATTCCGGTCATTTTTGCTGGATAGCTTGTGGGCCAATGTACGGTAGATGTGGACGGCGGTAGGCGAGCGGGATGGATGTGCGTCTAACGGGACGGGAGTGGGTCTATGAGTAGGTTGGCGCGGCGTTTGTTTCTGGCTGGGTGGATGGCGGGTGCGGCGGTGGCTTCGGGGCAGATGCACAAGGTGTCACGCCCGGAGCAGGTGGTGCGGGCGGTGGGGGTGTACGAGTGGACCGGGGAGCTGGGCAAGCCGAAGGGGATGCGTCTGGTGCCGGTGACGATCTTTATCGACGGGCAGGTGCAGGATGCGGCGGTGTACCTGGCGCGGCCGATTCCCTTCGCGCTGCAGGGCGGCACGCTGTATGAGCTGGATGAGGCGGGTACGGAGAAGGGGCTGCTGGACCTGATGTCGGCGCGGCATGTGCAGATTCCCGAGGCGGCGGATCTGCCGGCGTACGACGATGGCTGGTTTGGGTATGGCAAGTTCGAGGCTCCGGCGGCGCCGAAGGTGGCGGCGGTGAAGAAGCCCTCGGGACGGGCGACGATGAATGGGAAGCCGGTCGCGGAGGATGACTCGAAGCCGCACTTTGGATCCAAAGGAGGCAAGGCGGACGGCGATGCTCCTGAGCCCGGTTCGCCTGAGGATGTGAAGGTGAACTCGGGTGGGGACGACAAGGACGATGTGGATCGGCCCACACTGCGGCGGCGTCCGGCGGTGGACCCGAAGACGGCGAAGAAGGATAAGAGGGCCGGAGGGGAGTCTGGCGTGATCGCGGAGAAGGGGTCGCTGAACGACGATCCGGACCGGCCGACGATCAAGCGGAAGACGGCGTTGACGGAGGAGGACTTTCCGGCGCTGAACGGGCTTCCGGCGGATATGAAGCAGATGGTGGCGGTGTCGGACCCGAAGCGGCGCGATCCGCATGTGTTTGCGCGGGCGTGGGAGGATGAGACGGAGAAGACGCTGGTGATGGGGAAGATGCGGGAGCTGGCGAGGGCGGAGCTGGTGAAGTATGGGCCGGTTCCGCCGGGGACGATTGTTGCCGTGGCGGCGGCTGGCGCTCCGGCTGCGGGTGGGACGGCGGCTGCTCCGGTGGCGAGTGGGGCGGGGCTGAAGGAGCAGGACACTTCGGGTGGGGCTCCGGTGTTGCGGCGGAATCAGGTGGCGGCGGCTGCGGCGGCTAAGGAGCAGGTGACGGCTCCGGTCGTCGTTGCTGCTGCTCCGGCTCCTGCTGCGAAGACTACGGCTGCCCCGAAGACGGTGCCGAAGACGGCCGCGGCTCGCAGGGCTGCGGCGGCTAAGGCTAAGGTGGCGCCAAAGGCTGCTCCGGAGGTTCTGGTGGAGGAGGAGCTGAAGGGCTTCACACTGAGCTACGGCGGGGCTCCTACGTTTGTGTATACGGCGCATACGGCGGGGACGGGGGCTGGGCTGCGCTACGTGACGATCGTGGCGCAGGGGGATCCGGCCAAGGGTGAGATGAAGGTGGCGATGCGCGGTGTGACGGATGCCGCGCATCTGGACCGGACGGCGTGGATGCGGTTTGTGGATGTGGTGGACGTGGAAGCTTCGAACCGGGCTAGTCTCCTGTTTGAGCTGAGGGGACAGAGCGCGCGGCAGTTTGGGATCTATCGGGTGATCGATGGGAAGGCCGATACGGTGTTTCTGGGGGGGACTACGCAGTAAGTTTTGCGGGTTGGGCGAGGGCTGTGATCTCCTGGGTGTTTCGTGGGGCTGAAACCCCCACGAAACACCCAGAGACAACGGCAAAGGAAACCGCAGGTCCTTCGACTGCGCGATCACGATAAGACCGTGATCCGCTTCGCTCAGGATGACAGTTCTTTTGTTTGGATGGATCAAGACGCGATGTGCGACTCGTCGGGGAGGATGAGGCCCAGCTTCTGGTAGACGGGGCGGATGGCGGCGTCGATGCGGGGTAGGTCGAAGGAGTAGAGGACGCCGGCGGCGAGGCAGAAGGTCCCGGTGATGAGGGCCGTGTGGGGGGCTCCGATGCGGTGGGCCAGCGCTCCGGCGAAGAGGCTGCCGAAGGGGGCGGAGCTGAAGAAGGCCATCGTGTAGAAGCTCATGACGCGGGCGCGCATCTGCTCCGTGACGAGGGACTGGATGATCGTGTTGGCTCCCGACGCGGCCTGCATGATGCCGAAGCCCACGAAGACCATGAGGACGAGCGAGATCCAGAGGGTGTGCGACAGGCCGAAGAGGATGAGCGCCGTCCCTAATACGAACGACGCGATCTGCAGCATGCGGGTGAGGCCGACGACGGACTTGCGCAGGGCGAGCGAGAGTGCGGAGGTGAGGGCCCCGATGCCCGATGCCCCGGTGAGCCAGCCAAGTGTCTTTGCGTTGCCATGCAGGATCTGCGCGGCGAAGACCGGGAGGAGCACCGTGTAGGAGTAGCCCATGAGGGCGAGGAAGGCGAACAGGAAGAGGATGCTGCGGATGGGGCGGAAGGTGCTGACGTAGGTCCATCCTTCGCGCATCTGTTCGAGCATGGTGAGGGCGTGACGGCGCATCTCGATGGGCTGGATGCGCATGAGGAGCAAGGACGCGATAACAGCGAAGTAGCTGATGCCATCGAGGAGGAAGCACCAGCCCTCGCCGACCGCCGCGATGACGAGTCCGGCGAGGGCGGGGCCGATGAGGCGGGCTCCGTTGACCATGGACGAGCTGATGGCGATGGCGTTGGGGAGGTCGTTGCGGTCGCCGACCATCTGGACGAGGAAGGACTGGCGGCCGGGCATGTCGAAGGCATTGATGATGCCCTGGACGGCCATGAGCGCGACAATCTCGGCGAGCGTGACGCGGTGGGTGAGGGTGAGGGCGGCGAGCGCGAGGGACTGCACGCACGCCGCGGCCTGCGTGGCGATGAGGAGCTTGCGGCGGTCGATACGCTCGATCCATACACCGGCGAAGGGGCAGAGGAGGAAGCCTACGATCTGGCCGACGAAGCTGACGACGCCAAGTAGAAGGACGGAGTGAGTGAGGCGGTAGACGAGCCAACTCGTGGCCAGATTCGTCATCCAGTTGCCGAGCAGCGAGATGCCCTGGCCGACGAAGTAGAGCTGGAAGTTGCGATGGCGCAGGGCGCGCCATGCGTGTGCGTACTGCGCGATCACTTCTTCTCCGTTGGGTTGGCACCGCCGTGAAGCGGTCCGAAGGCCTGGGCGCAAACGAAACCCATGACGAGGACGCCGACTCCGAAGGCGGCGGCGGCCGGTGTGTGGCGCAGGTTGAAGTGGCCGATACGGACGAGCAGGAAGAAGGCCGCTAGCAGATTGAAGAAGCCCCATGCGACGTTGACGTTGCAGGAGGAAAGACCCTTGCCAGGGGGATTGGCGAAGGGCGTCTGGAAAGGGCTGCCCATGACGCCGGCGACGAAGTGCGGGATGGCGTTGGTGAGAAAGGCTCCGCCAAAGAAGTACGCGATGAGGTGCGATGAATGCATATCTAAGACCTTTCGAGTAGCGTGAGGATCTCGGCTGTGGTGCCGGTCTCGGCGATGCGAGGGAAGATGCGGGTGATGCTGTTGGTGTGGGCTTCGGCGTTGAGATCGGTCATGGCGTCGATGGCGAGGGTGACGTTGTAGCCGAGCTCGTGGGCGTGGCGTGCGGTGGACTCGACACCCGCGCTGGTGGCGACGCCTGCGATGACAACCTGGGTGACGGATTTGGATTTGAGGTAGGCGTCGAGGTCGGTATTGGTGAAGGCGCCCCAGGTGCGCTTGGTGACGAGGTGGTCGGTGGGCTGCTGGTTGAGCTCGGGGACGAGGTCGGCCCAGCTGGCGGGGAACTCACGGACCCGGGGTGGGGCTTCGGTGCGGCCGGGCGCTCCGGCGCTTACATTGACGAGGACGACGGGGAGATGGTGGCGGCGGAAGGCCTGGGCGAGTGCGCTGGAATTGGCGACGACAGCCGCGGTGGGGTGCGTGGTGGGCATAGCAACAATGCCTTTTTGGAGGTCGATGACAATGAGGGCGGTTTGGGGGTCGAGGGTGGTGAGGGGCATGAGCTCTCCATTCCGGAAATATGAGGGTAGCCTCATGTTTGGTCTGGATTTAGAATATGAGGATGTCCTCAACAATGTCAACTTCGCGACGGTCGCCGCAGCAGGAGCGGGGTGAGCGCAGGGTTGCGCAGTTGCTGGAGGCAGCCGGTGCCGAGATGGCCGAGGTGGGCTACGAGGCGACGACGATGACGGCGATCGCGGAGCGCGCTGGGGCGTCGATTGGCACGCTGTATCAATACTTTCCGGACAAGGATGCGGTGGCGGTGGCGCTGCGGGCGCAGTATGTCGCGGAGTTTGAGGAGTGCTGGGCGGCACTTGAGGGGCGTGGTGCGAAGTTGAATTTGAGGCGGCTTGCGGACCTGATCGTGGACACGATTGTCGACTACATTGCGCGGCGTCCGGCGTATCTGCCTTTGATGACGACGTTGCGGAATCACAAGCGGGATCATGGCGCAAGGAACCGGCTGAGGGAGCATATCGCGGCGCTGTTTCGGGGGCGTCGGCCAGAGCTGACGAAGGAGGATGCGCTGCGGATGGCGAATGTGACGGTGCAGACGCTGAAGGGGATGAATCCGCTGTTCGTCGACGCGACCGAGCCGGAGAAAGAGGCGATTGTGCGGGAGTTCAAGATGCTTCTTTTTGGATACTTGAGCGTTCGGTTGAAGGCCCACTAGTCCTGCCGGGGCGTTCGCACGCCTTTTTACAGCTTCGCGTGGCTCTTCCGTTGGTCGAGAAAAAAGTTCGTTGCCGACCAACGGAAGGCCCGCACGAGATCGTAGCGGCAAGACCGGTATACCCGTCACGAAGTGACCGCTGCCCGCGCAGGGCGCCCGTCCGGCAGGACAGTGTTCTTTTCTTGACAGGCCTAGCTATCTAGGGGTATGTTTTCTTAGACTAAGTTGTCTAGGGGTGACGTGTGGCGAAGAACGATCTGCAGGGGACGCTGGATCTGCTGGTGTTGAAGACGCTGTCGCAGATGGGTGCGATGCATGGGTATGGGATCGTGGTGCATGTGCAGGACGTCTCGGACGACCTGCTGAAGGTGGAAGAGGGATCGCTGTATCCGGCGCTGCATCGGATGGAGCAGAACGGGTGGATCGGCTCGGCGTGGGGGCTGACCGAGACCAATCGCAAGGCTAAGTTCTACAAGCTGACCGCGGCGGGGAGGAAGCAGATGCGCACGGCGGAAGAGAGCTTCGAGCAGTTGGTGAAGGGCGTCCGGGCTGTCCTGCGGTATGCGTAACCGGTTTACTTATTTTTTGTATTTGTAACAAGGAGAGTGACATGTCACTGATGCGGCGCATTGGCAATCTGTTTTCACGCTCGAAGCTGAACGACGACATCGAGGCGGAGCTGCGGTCGCATGTGGAGATGCGGACGGAGCACAACCTGCGGTGGGGCATGTCCGAGCGCGAGGCGAGGCACGATGCACTGGTGCGGTTTGGCAATGTGACGGCTACGAAGGAGCGGGTGGTGGGGGCGGATGCGGCGCTCTGGCTCGAGAGTGTCTGGTCGGATCTGCGGTATGCGTGCCGTGGGCTGATGAAGAGTCCGGGGTTCGCGGCTACCGCGGTGGCGGTGCTGGCGCTTGGCGTCGGGGTGAGTGTTGCGATCTTTGCGTTCGCGGATGCGGTGCTGATCAAACCGGTTCCTTACTACGAGCCTTCGCGTCTGGTGGGGTTGTACGAGAGCATTGCGCTTGGGCCGCGGTATCACCTGTCGTATCTCGACTACGTGGATTGGAAGCGGGAGAACAAGACGTTGAGCGCTCTGGAGGCGTTCGACGGCAACCCCGTGGCGCTGGTGACGCCTGGGGGCGTGGAGCAGGTGGATATTGCGATGGTGACGGCGGGCTTTCTGCGGACGCTTGGAGTATCGCCGATCCTGGGGCGTGACTTTCACGAGGGCGACGATGGGATGAATGCGCCAGGGATCGTGCTGCTGAGTTATGGGGGTTGGCAGAAGCGGTATGGCGGGCGCCGCGATGTGCTGGGCGAGACGGTGATGCTGGATGGAACGGAGCGCACGATCGTGGGGGTGCTCCCGCAGGATTTTTACTTCGCGCCCATTGGGCCTGCGGACTTCTGGTCTCCGATGCGCGTACAGACGAATCCGGATAGCCGCGGGGAGCATGGGATTACGGGGCTTGGAAGGTTGAAGGATGGGGTAAAAGTGGAGACGGCGGCGGCGGATTTCGCTTCGATTGAAGCGCAGTTGGCGAAGCAGTATCCCGACTCCGATGGCGGGCGTGGAGCGACGGTGTTGACGTTCAGCGAGATCGTGGTGGGCAAGCTGCGGCCTTTGATCCTGTTGTTGTTGAGTGGGTCTGGGTTGTTGCTGCTGATTGCCTGTGTGAATGTTGCGAGCCTTCTTCTGGTGCGGACCCAGAGCAGGCAGAGGGAGTTCGCGCTGCGCGGTGCGCTGGGCGCTTCGCGCGGCCGGGTGGTGCGGCAGATTGTGATTGAGGCGATGACGCTGGTGGTGGCCGGGAGCGTGGTTGGACTGGGCGCTTCGTATGGGTTTGTGCAACTGCTTCTGCGGTTGATTCCGCTGAACGTGCAGGTGGAGATGCCGTATCTGCATGGGATCGGGCTGAGCGGGCATGTGCTCTGGTTTGCCGCGGCGGTTGGTGTGTTGATGGCCGGGTTGTTGTCGGTGACACCGCTGGCGAGGATCTCCGGTGGGACGATGCGGGCGGGGCTGACAGAGGGAGGGCGCAGCGCGGCGGGGACGGTGTGGCGGCATCTGGGGGCGAACCTGGTGGTGCTGGAGCTGTGTACCGCCGTGGTGTTGCTGGTGGGGGCTGGGTTGCTGGGCAAGAGCTTCTACAGGCTGCTCCATACGGAGATTGGGATGGAGCCGGATCACCTGGCGATGCTGCGGATGAAGGCTCCCATGGTGGGGTATGAGAAGGATGCGCCGAAGGTCGCGCTGGAGCGTAGGGTGATGGCAGAGGTGGGAAGGCTGCCTGGGGTGAAGGCGGTGGCGACGGCACAGCTGGTGCCGGTTTCGGGCGGGTCGTGGGGGAGTACGACGTTCGAGATCGTCGGCAGGCCGAGCCATGACACGAAGGAGGCGACCACGCGGGTGGTGAGTGCGAACTACTTCAGTGTGATTGAAGCGCGGCTGCTGCGGGGGCGATACTTTGCCGAGAATGAGGATGGCGCGAAG
>Ga0179596_10000472_pt1 | contig 11448 bp, 7 predicted proteins | sample CZODoug1_1_08_16_FD_155494 | JGI IMG/M metagenome (GOLD analysis project Ga0179596, IMG submission 155494) | Vadose zone soil fungal communities from Angelo Coast Range Reserve, California, USA - CZODoug1_1_08_16fungal (Illumina Assembly) | ecosystem: Environmental > Terrestrial > Soil > Vadose...
TTGCATCCACGTTCTGGCCAAAGGCCGCATCGTCGAGTCCGGAACGCATGAGAGCCTCTTAGCTATGAGTGGACTTTACCGCGATATGTGGCAGCGCCAGTCCGGAAGCGTTGCAGAGAGTACCGAAACGCAGGCCGCAGACAATGTCTCGTATCGGTAGAGCGCAGATGTAATCTCAAGGCAGCAATCAGGTCAGGATTTCCTGCGCGTACAAACTCGCGTAGTGGGAAAACCACGACTCTGGAGGATATCGAACCAGTATATGGCTCCTGGCTAGCAGAAACATTTCGATCAGGCTCTGTGAAGCGGTTTCAACTGCAAGCTCCTGAAGTAGTTCCTTACTCTGATCCGTTCCAAATTGTTTATCGAACGTCACCACATGATCCAGGTGCGCTTTCACGAACTCCTGAACCAATCGAGAATCGGTGGAGAGAAAAACAATATGCTCCGCCGTTCCGGCTTTCCTGATTGCCTGGTGAATCTTGTCCAGACAGTAGGCCAGACTCTCTTCCGGACTGGTCCAGTATCGACTGTGGTTACCGCGAGGCATCGAGGCATCGTAGTGCCTCACGTGCACACCGATGACCAACTTATCTCGAAAGTGCACCCTTGAAAACGCCTCAACCTGCTGCGCCAGATCAGGAGTCAGCTTGAGCGCGTCGAAGAATGGTCGAAGCTTTTCCTGCGGACAGTAACATCCGGTCGCAATCATCAGACGTTGAGGTTTCTCAATTCCGCCATATACGATCTTCTGCTCCTGCTCATGCCGTCGGTCAGCGGCAAAGCCGCGTGGTCCATCGATCGGCACATAGCCGGGAATCATATGTTTCAGCGCTCCCGATCTGCGAAGCGCTCTCTCGGCGATGCAAACAAGGTCTGGATATGGCACAAGAAAATGCCAGTATGAAATGATCCAGGAGGATACGCGGTCAATCCGCGATTCCACCACGACTGGGACGCCCTGAATTTCCGCCGGAAGCGCGAAGAACTGGAAGAAGGCGTTGACCCCACCATCGCGCAGGTATCGTGAACGGCTCCAGCAGATGACGAGGCTTCTTCGGGTGACCTTTGCGTAATCCCAGGCGGTGGCAGCGGCCAGCAGATTGTCGCCGAGGCCGGCGTTGCGGTGCGACAGTATGCTTTTCTGAGATCGCCTCAGGAGTCGGATCAGAAACATATGCTTGGTGGCATGGCAGAGGATCAGGTCGAAGTCTACCATCCGCAATCCATTCCGACAGAGCTGATCTTTCCGGTAATTCTGCAAAATACGCGTGGTAAACTGCCACACTATGACCCGGATTCGATTGGTGGAGAGCGTTGCGTTGGTCGTGAACCGCGTATTTCCAGGCGTTCTCTGGCGGAACCACTACAGAAACATGAGCCTGTCGGAGACCTTTGATCATGTCTACGCGCGCGGCCTCTGGGGAAGGGAACCAGGCGGACACATTCACTCAGGCATAGGATCACGAGGAGAATTGTTCGATCGCTATTGTGAGCTTGTTGTTCCTGAACTCCAACGGCGCAGCATCCGCTCACTGGTCGACATAGGTTGCGGTGACTTCAAAGTGGGGGCGGTGCTTTCGAAGGCTGTCGATGACTATACAGGTGTCGATGTATCCGAACTGGCAGTGACCGCCAACCAGGCTCTCCATGCGTCGCCGCATTGCCGTTTTGTGAGAGCCGACGCGACCAGAGAGCCTTTGCCTCACGCAGACGCTGCCGTTCTTAAGCAAGTGTTGCAACATCTTGGCAACGCACAGATCGAGAGCGTTCTCGGCAACGTCCTGAGCACCTATCGAACTGTCTTCATTACAGAAGATCTTCACGCAGACTCAGACAGCCTGCCCAACCGCGACATGATACACGGCCCCCATACCCGAGTCACCCATCGCTCCGGCGTTCGAATCGATCTGCCGCCATTCAATATACCTGTCACGCTGCTTGGAGATATTCCGTATTCGACAAATCAATTCATTCGAACCTGGGTGGTCGAACGCCAATAGACCTCGGCACATATAGTTTCAATAACCTGCGAGTGTTAAGGGTTTTGACACAGTAGAGGTCTTGAAGAAGGTGATGTCTTCCATCGCTGTTTAGCAAACACCACCAAGAATGCCGGTCCGCGCACCCATTCGAGGCGAATTCCTTCACACCATGATTATCCCGGGACCTTCCTCTTGACGACCCACGATTCAACCCACAAATACTGTTGCTTTGCCCGACTTCCGTGTGTTTAGGCAGTCCCCACGGTGTTGTAAGTCGTTGAAATACCTATTGGTCATTGATTGACACGGTAGGGATCGTGGTTTGATTCCGTCTGGTCCACCGCCCCTCCGTCGAATTCGTAGCCCTTTTCATCTAAGCCTGCCAAATCTTGATGTACGACATCGATCTAAACCATGACCATTCGACAATTCTTTGGTGCCTAAGGAAAGCGCAATATCACCTTCTTTAACCTCACAATAGCTCCGCAACAAGAATCGCCTGCCATTTCTTTTCAGTACTTTGGAATGCCAGTCGTTCCTCGTAAGTTGTTGATATCTCATTGTTCTGTTAGCCCATGGGCTTTTTGGTTAGAGTACTAGCAGGCTTGGAACGGGACGACAAGTAGCTCGCGATGGGTATTCTAGAGGACAATAAGACCTACCTCCCTGCCAAAGCAATAAGCCTATGAGATCAGATCAGTAGTGCCGTTGTCGGTCATGCCGTGTTGTGGTCGTTGGTTCTCTAGCGCGGGTCCAATCCGGGTTCATTAAGGGGTCCAATAAGGATTGCAACCCATTCTTTTCAGTTCAAAGACGCCTTGTTTTGTTGCCTTAAGTTGTTGAAAATGCGTTCGTCATCGTTTTCTCCGCGATCTTTCCATTCGAATGGCGATACACATTTAGAACGGACAGATCATAGAGGTAGATTCGAACTTCGCCCTCGGAAAGCTGGCCCACGATGGATCTGTTGCCCACTTCAATCTCTTCTGGCTTGTCCATTGTCAGAGGGATCAAGCGCAACTCCTCTACGTCGCAGAATAAAAGTCTCTTGAAGCTCACAGATAAACTTGCTAATGAAGCCGCGATGCTGGTAACGGTTGGAGCAGCAAATCGTCACCACGAATGATCTGTCTCACATCGAAGTCACTGATATCGGTCTGGCAGACGGAGCAGACGGCATCTAGTATGGCTGCTATATGAGGCGCTATTGCCTCGGAATAACTTACGAGAGCGATGATTGCATTGTGTTTCGATGGCGACGTAAAGATGCCATGAGTTTCTACCCCGTACTTGCGAAGACTCTCGACTTGATCCGCCCAGATCTTCCCGTATGTTTCAGTCGCCGACCCCGTTCTCAGATGATATATACGGAGTTGATAGATTCTCATTTCTTCCCTCAATGAAATGGCTTGGGTCAAGTTCAAGCGACGCCTCCTCTCTCGTGATGACTGTCTCGACGTGATTCGCCATGATCTAGATCAGGGGTGATACGGCTTTTCTGGCACCCACCAAGAAGGCACTATTTTCGGTATGTGGAGCTTGCGAACGATCGGAGCGAGTTGAGGTGCAAATTCCCCCGCTATATTTGAAATTCCAATCGTCATGAATTCTGAAAGAGCGCGTTGTCCCGCGTGCGTCGGGTCATTGAATCCATCTGGCAAATATGCCATACCGACAAAGCCTCCGGCAGCCGCACCGGCGAAGTTGGAAAATGCAATGGTGCGCGCGCCCGAATCTGTCCGGTCGACGAAAGTGTAGGAAATGGCATGGAAGATCCTTTCGCCCGCATTGGAGCCTGGGCGGGCGGGTAGATAACGCGGATCTTCGTGCAATACCGCCTCTGTGAGGAACTCAGCCGTCCGCTTTGATGTCTGCGTAGCGAGGGCACTCCCGTAGAGCCTTCCAAAAGCTCCCCCTCCGTCGGTCCAGTCATGGGGGTAGTGGTTAGGTGGATTCACCATGCGAATACCGGCTCCGAACGCTGGGAACACCAGCGCGGGCGGTCCAAAGGTCTGGTGGGTGTAGATCGTGAACTTATCGCCCAGGGTCAGCCGCGTCTTAGTCATCCACGGAGGGACTGGGCCCATGGGAGGACCGACGGGGGGAGCCTGGGATCGTTGCTGTTGAGGCTGTGCATTCTGGGCATCAAGGAAGGAAGGCGCGTCCGGCAGGTCGTCCGGCTTAGTCGACTTCAAGGGCTCACCCTGCTGCGTCGTTTGTGACGAGCCGGACTGTGCAACTTGCTCCGCAACCGTATGCTGGGACAGAGCTCTCGAGGAACTGATAAAGAGCGATAAGACTGCGAATGAAACTGCAGAAACCATAACCTTCATAGATCTCTCCTTTGGTACGAACTGAACTTTGAAACCCGCTTTACGAACCTGACCAACTATTTGGCCGCGACTGCTTTTTCGTTGGGAAGCTGCGTGGTATCCCAACCACCACCGAGGGCCTCGATCAACTGAACACTGCTCGTCATCTCTTGAATGTGAAGAGTGATCGCCGTTTGCTGGTCGCTGAGAAGGGATGTCTCTGCGGCGAAGACATTGAGGTAGGTGTCGACGCCGGTCTTGTAGCGGATGTTGGCGAGGTCGTAATAACGCTGCGCGGCGGAAATGACATCTTGTTGCTGCACACGTTGTTCGTCCAGCCAGCGATCGGACGCAAGGTAGTCTTCGACCTGTTGGAATGCCGTCAGGACGGCTTGCCGATACGCTGCTTCGTCGGCCGCATATTGCGCCTTGTACTGATTTAATAGGCCACGCCGGAGGCCGCCGTCGAAGAGTGTCTGGGATGCGGACGGCCCCACCGAGAAGTAGCGGCTCGGCCAATTGAACAGACTGCCTATTTTGCTGCTCTGCAGGCCTATATCACCGCCGATGCTGAAGCTGGGGTAATACGCCGCCGTCTCTACACCAATGAGGGCGTTTGCTTCGGCCATCTTTCGTTCAGCCGAAGCGATATCGGGGCGCCGTTGCAGAAGCTGAGAGGGTACACCGATCGGTATAGCTGGCACCTTGGTAGTCAGCGGACGCTTCGGCAGTGAGAAGGACGACGCAGGCTCTCCAACGAGCAACGCGATGGCGTGCTCGTACTGAGCACGAGCTATCTGGAGATTCGTCGCAGAGGCAACTGCCGATTTAAGGTTCAGCTCTGCCTGGGCAACCGACTGCTCTGTGTCGACTCCAGTCTTGCTGCGGATCTTGGTGAGTTCGAGGTTCTTCTGATACGCGACGATACTTTGCTCGTAGAGATCAATGAGGCCGTCCTGGCCCCGTAGTTCGAAGTAGTACTGAGCAAGATTGGCTTGTTCGCTCAGACGTTCGTTCGCGAGATCCGCGGCGCTCGCCTGTGCCGCATTCGCATACTCGCGGACGGTATTGCGAATCTTTCCCCAGACATCCGGCTCCCAGGAGACATCAAATGGCAGGCTGAAGCTATTGCTGTTAAGGTTGGTGGCGCTGGCCGTCGCCGCAGTCAGCCCGGATGCGTTGGCTGAGGTACGCGCCCGTGTGTACGACGGGTCGACCGAGACGGTTGGGTAGTAGGAGGCGCGTGCCTGCTTAACCTGAGCGCGCGCCGCCATAAAGTTTTGAAAAGACTGGGCGATGTTCTGGTTTGAGATATTGAGCTTCTCTTCGAGGTCGTCCAGCTCCGGTTCTTGATAGAGTTCCCACCATTTGCCTCGCAATGTCGCATCCTGCGGGGTCGCTGCCATCCAGACGGTGCCGTCGGGCGATTGTTGGGGCGCCACTTCTTTGAAGGCCGGTGGCGCCTGCATCGTCGGTGCAACATAACGTGGGCCGACGCGGCATCCCTCAGCCAGGATCAAGGGGGCAACCAGAACAACGGTTGCCGCCGAATGGAGCGATCGTCGTCCGATTGCCTTCCATGCGGTTACTCTACGCCGTAGGTTGCCGAGCAGAGAGCGTCCTTGGATCTCAACTCGATTCTCGAGAGCTCTTAGTTGCAGGACACACGAGTTTGCATGCATCGAACGCAAGAGAGAGTAGATGGCCGCTACGAGCAAGCTTTGGCCCACAGCCAACTCCTGAAAAAAGTAGTCAAGGAGGGGATGAATGCGGGTCACGAGGTCGCGCACTCTCTGCGTGACATCCGAACGTTTGAGCTGATTGTTCTTTGTCATTGGAATTGTCCTATGCCGCAGGAGTGGGGTTTGCTTGGGCAAACGACGCTTCGCGTTTGCGGTTGAATCGTTGACTGAGGCGATCGAAGTAGAGGTAGATCACGGGAGTCGTGTAAAGAGTGAGCATCTGGCTGAAGATGAGCCCTCCACAGATGGCAATGCCAAGCGGACGCCGCAGCTCGGAGCCAGTCCCTGTCCCCACGGCTAGCGGGAGAGCACCAAAAAACGCTGCGAATGTCGTCATGAGGATCGGGCGAAAGCGCAGCATCGCAGCCTCAAAGATCGAGTCTTCGGTGCTCTTGCCATGCTCCCGCTCCGCTTGCAGGGCAAAGTCGATCATGAGGATGGCATTCTTCTTCACGATGCCTATGAGCAGGAAGATCCCAATGACGGAGATGACATCGAGTTCGCTGTGAAAGATCAGCAGTGCAAGGATCGCGCCGACACCGGCCGATGGAAGCGTTGTGAGGATCGTGATCGGATGGATGAAGCTCTCGTACAGCACGCCGAGCACGATGTAGATGGAGAGCAGTGCCGCCGCAATGAGCATGGGTTCTGTTGAGAGGGAGGAGAGAAAGGCTTCCGCTGTCCCGGCGAACTGGCCACGCACAGAAGGTGGCGTTCCAATGCGCTGTTGCATCTGATTGATCGCCGTCGTTGCCTGTCCCAGAGAGACTCCAGGTGCAAGATTGAAGGCGATGGTTACAGACGGAAAGAAGGATGAGTGATTGACACTCAACGGGGAGGTCGCGGCGGTGGTCGTGCTGAAAGCCTGCAAGGGGATGGAATTGTTCCCGTTTGCATGAACGTAAGTGGATCTCAACGTTTCTGGGTCGCGGTAGAACTGAGGTGCGGCTTCCATAACGACGTAGTACTGGTTCAGGGAGGTGTAGATGGTTGAAACCTGCGCCTCACCGAACTGGTCATAGAGAGAGTTGTCGATGAGCTGCGGTGTGACACCAAGACGTGCGGCGGTGCGACGGTCGTAGTTCAGCAGCATCTGCAAGCCGCCGTTTTGTTGATCGGTCGTCACATCGCGGAGTTGGGGCATCTTCCGCATTTCCTTGTAGAGCAATGGTCCCCATGTGCCCAGGTCGGTAACTGTGTCTCCAGAGAGTTGATATTGATACTGAGCGTTGCTCTGACGCCCCCCGACTCCAAGATCCTGCGCCGCTTGCATGAATGTGGAGGCCCCGGTCAGTTTGGCGAGTTTAGGGCTGAGCCTGTTCACGATGTCCGTGGCGGTCGCGTCACGCCTAGCCCGCGGCTTGAGCGAGAGAAATACGAACCCGCTGTTGCTGGCTCCTCCGCCGCCTCCCGTAAATCCGGCCACCGTCTGGACCGCAGGGTCCTGTCCAATGACACGTTGTACATCGAGGAGAGAATCTCTCATGGAGGGGAACGATGCGTCCTGAGAACCCTGGAGGCCGCCGAAGATGAGTCCCGTGTCCTGAGTTGGAAAGAGGCCCTTGGGCACCAGGATGACGAGTACGAGGTTGAGCCCTAAGGTAATGACCAGGCTAAGGATGACCAGGGCGGGATGCTTGAGAGTCCAGGTGAGAGATTTTCGATACGCGTTCAGGAGCACAGAGAAGCCCCGCTCGCTGATCCGGTAGAAATACCCATGCTGCTCGCTCGCAGCCGGCTTCAGCAGGTACACGCACATCATGGGGGTCACAGAAAGCGAGACGAACATCGATACTGCGATCGAGAGGCAGAGAGTCATTGCGAATTCGTGGAAGATGCGACCAATCAGACCGCCCATGAACAGAAGAGGTACAAAGACGGCAATAAGGGAGAGGCTCATGGAGAGCACGGTAAAACTGACCTCGCGCGCTCCCTTCAACGAAGCTTCCCACGGCGTCATTCCCTCTTCGATAAAACGTGTGATGTTCTCCATGACAACGATTGCGTCGTCCACGACGAATCCTGTTGAAACGGTGAGAGCCATCAGTGACAGATTGTTGACGCTGTAGCCGAGCAGATACATTCCAGCGAAAGTTCCGATGATGGATGCGGTAACAGCTACAGCGGGGATAAGGGTTGCGTGTGGGCTGCGGAGGAAGATGAAGACGACAACGACCACAAGGAATACGGAGATCATCATCGTCCGCTCTACGTCAGAGACAGACGCCCGAATGGTGGTCGTGGAGTCGATGGCGACTCTGAGATTGTCCCCGGCCGGAATCGACGCATTCACGGATGGAAGTGTCTTCTTGATCCGATCCACCATGTCGATGACGTTCGCGTTTGGAAGGCGATAGACGAGCAACACGACGCATGCTTTTCCGTTCGCGTATCCGGCTGAGCGTATGGTTTGGACCGAATCGAAGACGTGAGCGACATTGCTAAGTTGGACCACTCTTCCATCGCTCGCCTTGAGGACCAGCGGAGCGTAGTCCTTTGCCTTCGAGATCTGATCGTTTGCCGTGATGTCCACAGTGGTGAACTCGTTGCTGATCTGGCCCTTCGGGCGGTTGGAATTCTGCCCCGATAGGAGCTGTGCTACGTCTTGCGAACCGAGTCCATAGCTGGCAAGTTGCTGGGGATTGATGTCGACTCGAACGGCTGGTAGAGACCCACCGACGACTTGCACCTGTCCGACTCCCTGTAGCTGGGACAGCTTTTGTTGAACCACCGATGATGCTGTATCGAACATCTCACCCGTCGTATGGATGTCGGATGTCATGATGAGCACCATCACAGGGAATACAGAGGAGTTGACCTTTCTGTAAGTGGGATTGGAGGGGAGGTTCGTGGGCAGGTAAGTCCGTGCGGCGTTGATGGCGGCCTGGACATCGCGAGCGGCGCCGTCTACATCGCGCGAGTAGTCGAATTGAAGCGTGATCGAAGTCGTTCCGAGGGTACTCGAAGAGGTCATCTGCGAAACACCGGCGATGTGCCCGAACTGACGCTCCAGCGGGGTGGCGACGGAGGATGCCATCACCTCGGGACTTGCGCCCGGCAACTGGCTCGCCACGGTGATTGTGGCAAAGTCGAACTGGGGCAGCGATGCAACCGGAAGAGCGTTGAATGCCATTGCTCCCGCAATGATGATCGCGACCACCATCAACGTGGTGGCGACGGGCCTTTTGATGAAGAACGCAGTGAAGTTCATAACTGCTCCGCTCCTGCCGGTCTGTTCAGCGCGACCTTGGGATGACGAGCAAACCGTTGCGCGAGCCGGTCAAAAAACACATAGATCACCGGTGTCGTGTAAAGAGTGAGAACCTGGCTGACGAGCAGGCCGCCCACCATGGCAATACCAAGAGGGCGTCGAAGTTCGGAACCGATCCCTGTCCCGAACGCCAGAGGAAGACCCGCGAAGAGCGCGCACAGCGTCGTCATCATGATGGGCCGGAAGCGTAAGAGCGAAGCCTGGAAGATGGCTTCTTCGGAGTCCATGCCGTGATTGCGTTCCGCGTCGAGCGCAAAGTCCACGATCATGATGCCGTTCTTCTTGACGATGCCAATCAGCAGGATGATGCCGATGATGGCAATCACATCGAGATCCTGATGGAAGATTCGTAAGGCGAGGAGAGCTCCCACGCCGGCAGAAGGCAGGGTGGAAAGGATCGTAATGGGGTGAATGAAGCTCTCGTACAGGATGCCGAGTACGATGTACACCGCCACAAGAGCGGCAAGAATCAGGAATGCTTCGTTACTTCCGATTGCCTTATACGCTGAGGCTGTGCCCTGAAAACCACCTTCGATACTGCTCGGCATCTTCAGTTGATCTTTAACCTTCTCGACCGCAGCAACGGCCTGGCTCAACGAATATCCAGGTGCAACGTTGAACGAAATAGTAACCACAGGAAACTGACCTTGGTGGTTGATGGTCAGAGGCGACGCGCTTGTGCTCAAACTCGTGATCGCGGAGAGCGGAACGGGTGTCGCTTGCGTCGTCGACGAGTTGGAGGAACTAGACGACCCACTGCTGCCACTTTGGGTACTGGACGACGTTTGAGCAGCAGAGGCCAATACCGAAGTGGGAGTAGAAGCAGAAAGGCCAGAGTTTGTAGAGGCGGTGAGGGTGCTGACGGTTCCGCTGGACGATGTCGAAGTGCGACCGGAGGTGCTTTGCGACGTCGAATTGGTGCTTGAGGTGTTGCTTCCCTGGAGGTAAATGCCGTCGAGTTTGTCTGGGCTCTTCTGGAAGTCGGGTAGCGCCTCCAGGATGACGTGGTACTGATTCGACTGGGTATAGAGGGTGCTGATCTGCCGCTGCCCGAAAGCATCGTAGAGGGTCGAGTCGATCTGGTCTGGCGAGATATTCAAGCGCGAGGCTGTGGCGCGATCAATGGTCAGATTCATACTGACGCCGTTGTTCTGTTGATCGGTCGCAACATCGGTGACCTGCGGCAATTTGCGAATCTCGGCTGTCATCTTCGCTGTCCATATAGTCAGCTCAGAGAAATCGGGATCTTCGAGCGTGTACTGATACTGGGTACGGCTGACGCGGTCATCGACGGTCAGATCCTGTACAGGTTGTAGATAGAGGTGAATGCCCGGAACCTGATCGACATGCTTCTGCAACCGCGCGATCACCTCCGAAGCCGTGATGTGGCGTTCCTCCACCGGCTTGAGATTGATCTGAATACGTCCGCTGTTGAGCGTGCTGTTCGTTCCGTCAGCGCCAATGAAGGAGGACAGGCTAGCAACTGCGGGATCTTTCAGGATCACGTCGCTCAACTGCTGCTGTTTATGCGACATTGCGGGGAAAGAGATGGACTCCTGTGCCTGTGTAATGCCCTGGAGGATTCCGGTGTCCTGCGTTGGAAAGAAGCCTTTGGGAATCTCGATATATTGGTAAACGGTCAAAACGAGAAGAGCGGCAGCGACAATTAACGTGATGGTCTCGTACTGAAGGACCCACTTGAGGCTTCGTCCGTAGGCGGCAATGATGCGCTTGAAGAGATCCTCGGTCCAGCGATAGAAGCGGTTCTGTTCAGATTCGGGAGTATGCCGCAGCAGGCGCGAGCTCATCATAGGCGTGAGCGTGAGCGAGACGACGGCGGAGATGAGGATCGTGATACTCAGGGTGACCGCAAACTCGCGGAACAGACGTCCCACGACATCCCCCATGAAGAGCAACGGAATCAACACCGCGATCAAAGAAACCGTAAGCGAGATGATGGTGAAGCCGATCTGCTCGGCCCCTTTAAGAGCCGCTTCCATCGGACTCATCCCCTCCTCCAGATAGCGGGAGATGTTCTCGATCATGACGATGGCGTCATCGACGACGAACCCAGTCGAGATGGTGAATGCCATGAGCGTCAGGTTGTTGAGGCTATACCCCAACAGGTGCATGACCGT
>Ga0179596_10000474_pt1 | contig 11378 bp, 12 predicted proteins | sample CZODoug1_1_08_16_FD_155494 | JGI IMG/M metagenome (GOLD analysis project Ga0179596, IMG submission 155494) | Vadose zone soil fungal communities from Angelo Coast Range Reserve, California, USA - CZODoug1_1_08_16fungal (Illumina Assembly) | ecosystem: Environmental > Terrestrial > Soil > Vadose...
GCGAGCTTCACGGTCACGTCGATCGGGTTGCTGATGAGGAAGTCCTCGACCACTCGGCCACTCATGAACTGCCACAGCGCGAGGAGGAAGAGGATGAACGCGATCCGGCTGACCATGATGAGCCTCGCGCGGCGGCGCGCATTCGCGCCCGCCGCGGTGGTGCCGCCCCCACCGCGCTTCAGCGTAAGGCGCGCCTGCCCGTGGCCGCGATTCTGGGTCTCAACATTCGGGGTCATGGCCTCAGACCTTCCGCTGGGGATCCAGCTCGTTCTCCAACAGTTGCCACAACTCCCGACGCAACGCCTTGAAGGAAGCGAGGTCGGTGATGTTGTAGACGTCGCGGGGGCGTTCGATGGCGACGTCCACGGTCGCCCGGATCCTGCCCGGGCGGCCGGTCATGACTGCCACGCGGTCCGAGAGGGCAATGGCCTCCGTGAGATCGTGGGTGATGAAGACGACCGAAGTCTGCCGCTTCTCCCAAAGGTCCAGGATGGTCTTCTGCATGGTCGACTTGGTGATCGCGTCGAGGGCTCCGAACGGCTCGTCCATCAGCAGCACCTCGGGGTCGTAGACCAGGGTCCGTGCGATGGCACACCGCTTTTGCATGCCGCCCGAGAGTTGGCGGGGGAAGTGGTTTTCGAAGCCGCTCAGCCCCACGAGGCTGAGCCACTCGGCGGCGCGTTCCACGCGTTCCTGTTTCGGCACCCGCCTGATCTCGAGCGGCACCATGACGTTCTGGATCGCCGTCAGCCAGGGAAAGAGGTTCGAGTCCTGGGTGATGTACCCGATCTCCTCCTGCTTCAGGTCGCGGTTGTCCTTCACCAGGCGTACGTCGCCCGAAGCGGCCCGGAGCAGCCCCGAGGCGACATTCAGTAGCGTGCTTTTGCCGCATCCGCTCGGTCCGACGACCGTGAACCACTCCTTCTCCCGGACCGCGAACGAGACATCCCGCAGAATGTCCATCACCCCGCCGTCCGGGCTGAGGAACTGGTGCGACAGATCATCGACGCTGACCGCTGGTTTCTCGACTACAGGGCTGCCTTGCTCCGCCATCGACTTGCCATCCTTATCTGGAGGTCACGGCGTTCCGGTTGACGTGATCAAGCCTTAGTTCTGGTAGGCCGCTGTGTACGCCGCCGCTGTCGACTCCGGCGACGCCTGGTCGAACATGCCCATCGAGCCGAGCACCTTGACTCCGTCGAAGAACTCGGTTGCGCTCATGCTCGCGTCCCGGGCCCACCTGTAGGTGGGCATGGCCTTCTTCAAGATCTCGGGATCGACCGGCAGGGCGCCTTGGAGTTGTGCGGCTGCTCCGTCAGGGTCCTCGTCGAGGTGGTTGTTGGCCCGGCCGATGGCTTTGCATATCTTCTTCGTCAGGTCCGGGTTCGCCGCGGCGAACTTCGCCGACGTAGCGATCTCCGACCACGCGACGTTGTCCATCTCCGCGAACAGCGGTGAGCCGGCGATGCTGTAGAGGATCCGGCCGGGCACATGGGAGAGGACCTGGTCGGGTTGCGGCTGCGGCTGGAAGATCACCCCGACCTGACCGTTCTGGAATGCCGCGGTTGCCTCAGCCGCACCCCCCATCGAGAGCACCCCGATCCAGTCCCGGGGAAGTCCGTTCTTCTCAAGGAGGACCTCCAGGAGCTTCGCGCCCGGGTTGACGGTTCCTCCACCGACGGCCGTGATGTGCTCGCCCTTGAGCGCGGTCAACTGCTCCCGCAATGTCATGGACTCGGTCAGCCCGCGCTGATCCCACGTGCGCTCACTGACCGCGAGGACGTACGAGGGATCGACCTGCGTCACGCAGACGGCCTGCAGGCCGATGTCCGCCGAGGCTGACTGCATGAGCGTGTGGGTGCTGATCTGCCCGTACTGCACCTGGCTAGTGGCGATCTGCAACGAATTGTTAGCGATCAGCTTGACCTCGACGTTGAGGCCTTCCTGCTTGAAATAGCCGAGGGCATCGGCCAGGAAGATCGGAGCGGCCGACGGAGCCGCGATCGAGACCGCGACCACGACGGGTTCGCCTTCCCCGAGCGTGGCGCTCCGGGACCCGCATGCCGCTGTGGTGGCGACCGCTGCCGCCGCGAGCACAGCGCCGATGCGGCGTCCGACCCGGGGAGCTCGAATTCTTCCCGTCATGGAACCTCGGTTCATGGTGTTCCTTCCTCCATTCTTCACGTAGGAAATGCAGCGGTCAGAATGGGTATTGCTGGATCGTTCCGCATCGTGAGCCACTGCGTCTCGGTGAATGCCTCAACATTGGCCGAAGCGCCGCCGAATCGCGAACCCGTCCCTGACGAGCCGACGCCGCCGAAGGGGGCCACAGTCTCGTCACCGACCGTCTGGTCGTTGATGTGGACAATGCCGCTCGGAATCTGTTCGGCCATTTCCAGGGCCGACATGATATTTTTCGTGAGAATGCCGAGGGAGAGCCCGTGCTCGGTATCCCTGGCCAGCGTCACGGCTTCGGCGGCGTCGCTGAAGCCCAGCACCGGCGCGACCGGACCGAAGACTTCCTGGGCATATGCGGGCGTGGCCGGCGTGATGTCCGCGAGCACCGTCGGGCGGTAGAAGAGTCGGTCGTACGTGCCGCCCGCGACGAGCCGGGCGCCCGCATCCACGCTCGCCGTCACGAGTGAGTGGATCTTGTCACGCTGGCGTTCGTCGATGATCGGCCCGAGCGCGACGTTTCGGTGGCGGGATCGCCGACCGGCAGGTGGTCGGCCTTCTCGGCCAGGCGCGCGAGGTAGGGGTTGAGGACGTCCTCGTGCACCAGGTGCCGACCGGCCGTTACGGCGGCGTCGCCACCTCCGGGCTTGACCCAGCCGTCGCTGTGCACGGCGCCGTGCCAGCTGCTCTCGTCCAGGAAGCGCAAGGATTTCTCCGTTCAGGTGGTCGGATGGTGGACGGCCACGGACACGTCGAGCAGCAGCGGCTCGGTCCGGTCGGCGAGGTGGGGCAGGATGTCGTCGAGCGCGCTTATCAGCTCGGAGTGCGAAGTGATGCGGCTGGCCGGGCAGTTCAGGGATCGCGACAGCTCGGTGAAGTCGATGTCGGTGAAGGCCGGCCACGGCGGTTTGCCTCGGCCGTCGCCCGCCAGCCGGTCCATGATCGCGTACCGTCCGTTGTTCAGGACGATGTAGAGGACGCCGCACCCGTAGCGCGCGGCGCTCCACAATCCCTGAATCGCGTACAACGACGATCCGTCACCAAGCACCGCCACGACGGGACGGCTGGGATCGCCGAGCCGGAGCCCGGCGGCCGCCGGCAGCGCGAAGCCAAGGCCGCCCATTGCGGCGCTGACAAACCCGCGCGGGGTGCGCGCCGGGAGAAGGCGGTGGAGATCGGGGCGGGTGGAGGGGGTCTCCTCGACGAGCACTGTCTCCCGAGGGAGCCGTTCGGCCAGCGCGGCGAAGACGTGCGTGGCGAGCAGCTGGTCGTCGCCCCTCGGCGGCTCCACCTCGGATGCCGCCCTTCGGACCGGGATGAGCGGACGTGGCCACAGGCGCGCGGTGATCGCCGCGCACGCGGCCGCCGCGTCGGCCAGCAGGGCGACGTCGGCGTGGCTGTGGTGCAGCTCGTCGGGGTCGTCGGAGATGACGGCCACCCTCAACCCGTCGGGCACCAGCGGCCCCGGCTCGTACATGTACTGGCGGAACGCGCCGGTGCCGACCACGAGCGCGATGTCGTGCGCGGCGAGCACCGACCGCAGGTCGGACCGGTTGGCGGGCAGGTGCCCGGCGAACTGGGGATCGTCCTGCGGGAAGCCAGCGCGCGCACCGAACGCCTCCTGCCAGACCGGCGCGCCGAGGCGTCGGGCCAGCGCGACCAGCGCCGTCCACGCCTGCTGGTCGTCGGCGCCCGCCCCGACGACCAGTACCGGAGCAGCTGCGCCCTCCAGCAGTCGAACCACCTCGTCGACGGCGGGCCCCGGGTCGCGGCGGGCCCGCACGATGGCGGCCGGCCCGGCCAGCCCCAGCGACTTGTCGAACTCGGCCGACCAGTCGTCCATCGGCACCACGACGACGGCCGGGCCGCGCCGCTGGACCGCTTCGTGCCAGGCCCGCTGTACCGCGCCGGGGACGTCCTGGGGGAGGACAGGCTGGTGTTTCCACACCGGATACGCTCCGGCCAGCCCGTGCAGCCGCCCCGCCAGAAACGGCTCCCTGGCCAGGTGGCGGCGGTCCTGCTGGCCGACCAGCACCACCAACGGGGCGCGGTTGACGCGCGCGGTCGCGAGCGCGCCGACGGCGTTGCCCAGCCCGGCCGTGGTGTGCAGCACGACCAACGCCGGCCGCCCGGTCGCGATCGCGTGCCCGGTCGCCATACCCACCACGGCACCCTCGTGCAGCCCCAGGATGAACTCGAAGTCGTCGGGCAGGTCGACCAGGAAGGGCACCTCGGTCGAGCCGGGATTCGCGAACATGCGGTGCATACCGACCTGGCGCAGCATGTCGAGCGTGGTATCGCGGACGGTCGTCATCCCGCCGCTCCGAGGGTGACCGCCACACGCGCGTCCTCGGACGGTTCCGGGACCACCGTGCACTCGACGACGCCGAGTCCGTCGATCTCCCCACGCAACTCGTCACCAGGTTGGATGCTGCTCACCCCGGGCGGAGTGCCGGTGGCGAGCAGGTCGCCCGGCGTCAGCGTGAGCGCCTCGGTCAACCAGCAGAGCTGCTCGGGGATGCTGTGGTACATCTCCGAGCTGCTCCCGTCCTGCCGCGGTTCGCCGTTGACCCATAAGCGGATGCGCAGCGCGTGGGGCTCGGGGATCTCGTCGGCTGTGACGAACCACGGGCCGACGATGCCGAAAGTGTCGAACCCCTTTGCCCGGTCCATCCGGTGGTTGTCGAGCTCCGCGACGTCTCGCGCGCCGACGTCGATGAACGTGACGTAGCCGGCGACAGCCCGCATGGCGGAACCGGGCTCGAGACGGCGTGCGCGGCGACCGATGACCACACCCAGCTCCAGCTCCGGATCGACGCGCTGGCTTATCGCCGGGTAGCAGAGACGGTCATACGGACCGGCCAGCGCGCTGGGCGCTTTCAGGAAGCCCTGGAGAGGTCGGCTCGGCGTGGCGTCCGCCGGGGGTGGCGTCCGCCGCTCCCTTGGGTAATTGGCCGACATCCCCCAGATCGTGTGGGGACGCCCGATCGGCGGGCCGAGCAACTCCCTGCCCGCTGACCAGGTGCAGTCCTCCGTCAGGTCCCCGGCGCCGACCGCCGAGGACGCCCACTCGTGCACCGCGCGCACGACTCCGAGGTCCGGATCGGCCTGCAGCAACTCCGGGAGGGTCTCCGGGATCTCCCGCCGGGAACGCCGTATCGCGTCGTCTCGGTGACTGCCGCGCACCGTCAGCATCCGGGCGTACGCGGCCTGCACGTCCACGAGCCGGCTGTCGGCGACGTCCGGGAAGCAGAGTCGGTCACCGAGATACGTGCGCCTCATTGCGAGCTTCACTCAGACCGCCTTCGACGGGTCTTCACGCAGAACGGCGTGGCTAGGAATTACCTGATGGCGAGCGAACGCTATCCGTGACCTACCAAGCAGGCAAGAAGTAGCGGTAGGATTTCGACGATGCTGAAAGATGAACCGAACGACGCGGTGAGCAAGTCGCTGCGCGCGCTGGTCGCGCTCGCTGCTCACGAGTCGATGGGGGTCAGCGAGCTGAGCCGGGAGCTCGGCGTCGCGGTATCCACCGCGCACCGCCTGCTCAGCATCATGCGACTGCACGACTTCGTCGAGCAGGACATGGACTCACGCCAGTACCGGCTCGGCGCGGCGGCACGCATGCTCGCCCGTCAGACCAGGGACGACCAGCACCTGGTGGCCGTCGGCCACCCGCACCTCGCGCGCCTGTGCGCACGGCTCGACGAGACCATCAATCTCGTCGTCCTGGACGGGGCGGCGGCGCTGTTCGTCGACGGCATCCAGTCGGGCCAGCCGCTCCGCGTCGGCACCCGCACCGGCGCCCGCCTACCGGCCTACGCCACTGCGGGAGGCAAGGCCCTCCTGGCGCAGCTGCCGAGGGCCCGCCTCCGCGCCTATTACCCGGCCGAGCTGCACCGGGTGACCAGGTACACGCTGCCCGACCGGGAGTCGCTCGACGGTGAGCTGGAGCAGGTGCGAGAGTGCGGCTACGCGCTCAACCTCGGAGAGCACCTCGTCGAGGTCTTTGCGATCGGTGTTCCGGTCAACGACCCGGACGGCCACCCGGTCGCGGCCCTCACCGTCGCGGCCCCGCGCACCCGGTGGACGCGTAGACGGCTCGCGGCACTCGCGCCGACACTCAAGGACGCGGCGGCCGCCCTCACCCGGGACCTCCAGGAGCGGGGTCGGTGACGCGCCACCCGCCCAGCGCGGCCGTGGCCCGGGGCGGCACGGGATCGGGCCTCACTGGCGGCTGCCGGCGAGGCCGACGTTTGTCCCCAGCCAGGAGGACAGGGCGGTGGTGAGCCCTGGGTCGGCCTCCCTGCGCTTCTTGGCCCCGGGGGAGGACTGGATCCGACTGATGACCTTGCGGTGATAGTCGCGGATGAGTTGGACGGCCATGGCGGCATCGCGCTGGGCGATCGCGTCCACGATGTCCATCCGCGCCTTCCGCAGCGATCGCGGGACTCGCCCGAATTCCTCTGTGCTTCCCTTGGAGAGTTCAACGGCCAGGCCGATCTGGATCTGGGTGATGAATCGGCACAGGGCGGCCAGCAGCGGGTTGTGCGAGATCGCGGAGAGGGTGACGAAGTAGTGCAGGAGCGCGGCGGAACCTGATTCCACACTCGCCATATCCTCGGCGGCCTGCTCGGCCGCGGCGCGCAGTTCGGCGATGTCCGCGTCGGACGCCCGTTCGACGGCCTGCTCGGCGGCGTAGGCGTTGAGCGCGCTCAGCAGACCGAAGACGTCGTCGGCGGTCATCTTCTCGAACTGCACAACCGAGGCAATGGACATGGCGAGCAGCGTGTCGGCTCGCGCAGTGACGGTCGTCCGGCTGCCGTTGCGGGTGTTGAGCAGCCCCATGGCGGTCAGTACCCGGACAGATTCCCGAATGGTCGGAGCGCTGACGTTGTAGTGGGCGGCCAGTTCGCGCTCTGAGGGCAGTTGGGTGGCGTCCGGGAGTTCGCCACCTAGGATCTGCCTGCGCAAGTCCTCCACGATCTGGTCGGCGACACGGCTGCGCTGCAGCCTCGGTGATGGTTGCGGCATCGGCATTGCTTGTTACTCCTCGGTATCCCGCCCGCGATCGCGCGGTCCATCCGCAAGCGTCGCGCCTGGTTGTGCAAGCCCGGGAGGCTCGCAGCTTAACCTTAGCTACCTGGTAGGTAGTTGTGAAGTCGGTAAGCGTCCGCCAAGTAGCTTTGACACCAAGCTACTTGGTAGGTAACGTCACCGTTGGAACGACTGAAGGCGGGGGCCAGTGCGGACCGTGCACGAACGGCGCGGGGAGCCGCTGCGTGGCCACAACAATTCATGGAGGCCGAAATGAGGGTCGCACCATACGACGAGAACGCTTTTCACATGGACCACCCGAGGGGCACGGTGGCCTTCAACTACCTGCTCATGGGTGGTGAGCCCGAGTCGCTGGCGAACTACCGCTACATCCTGGGCCGCCAGGAGGGTGATTTCCGGATGCCCAGGCACCGCCATACCTTCGAGCAGATTCGCCTGCCATTGATCGGTGATATGAACCTCGGCGAGCAGGGCATTCTGCACGAGGGGGAAATCGGCTACTTCCCGGAGGGACAGACCTACGGCCCGCAGGACGACCCGCTCGGCGACCCGAAGCAGTTGCAGCTGGTGCTGCAGTTCGGCGGCGCGTCGGGGCTGGGCATGGCCGCGGCGCGCGGGCGCGGGCCGGACGCGCGCCGGGACGGGGTGGCGCCGCGCCGGCAGCGGCAGGAGGTCAAGTTCCCTCGGCCTCGCTACAAGAGCGTGCTCATCATGGATCCGGCGCATTTCAACTGGCTGCCGGTATCCGGGGCGGACGGGGTGGAGCGCAAGTTCTTCGGCTCGTTCACCGAGCGCGGGTTCTGGATCGAGCACGTAAAGGTCGCTCCCGGGGCGGTGTGGACCTCGACCGAGGACGCCGGCCGGCGGCTGATCGTCGCCCTGTCCGGTGAGGCCACCGTGGACGACGCGAAGATCGGCCGGCTGGCCGCGCTGCAGGTCGAGGCGGGGGAGACGCTACGGGTCGACGCCACGGAAGAGATGGTGTTGCACATCGTCGGGCTGCCGCCCGTGCAGCAGCCGGCCAGCCCGTCGGGACAGTTCGACGTCGTCACCACCGACGGCGCCATCCAGTTCGAGAACTCCCGCCAGGCCGACTGACCAATCACAGTGCGCCGCCGGGCTGTAGGGCCGAACTCACCTCGGTGTGTTCGGCCTGCCCGCCCGGTCTCTCTCGGACTCAGAGGATGGGCATGTCACGACCCCGCCTACAGATCATCATCGGCAGTACCAGGCCCGGCCGCCGCGGCGCCGCCGTGGGTCGCTGGTTCCATGACCTCGCTGGCCGGCACGGGAGGTTCGACGTCGAGCTGGTCGATCTGGCCGAGGTCGACCTCCCGCTGCTGGATGAGCCTCAGCCGCCGGGCCGGGGCCCGTACGCCCAGGAGCACACCAGGCGGTGGAGCAGGACGGTCAGCGCCGGTCAGGCGTACGTGTTCGTGGTACCGGAATACAACCACAGCTACAACGCGGCGACGAAGAACGCACTGGATTTCCTCAACGAGGAATGGCGGCACAAGCCCGTGGGATTCGTCGGCTACGGCGGAATCGCCGCCGGGGCCAGAGCGATTCTGGCGCTTACTCCGGTAGTAGTCGCGCTGGGCATGACACCACTGTCCAGGGCTGTCCACATTCCGCTGATAAATCGCGCACTGGCCGCCGATGGCTCACTCACCACGGACGGCAGGCTCGACGGCAGTGCGTCGACGCTGCTGGATGACTTGTTCCACCACGCCGAACGCGCGTCTATCGAAGCGGCAGCGGCGGTGTGAAGCAGCGACCTGACCACACCGAGGTTCGGCTCATCGAGAGAAAGGAAACGATCACAATGTTGTCCTTGATCCAGGCATCGGACATCGTGGATGCGGCGCTGAAGAAGGCCCGCGAACTCGAGCTGAGGCCGTTGAGCATCACCGTGCTGGACCCCGGCGGCCACCCGATCGTGGTCAAGCGCGAAGACGGCGCGGGAATCCTGCGCCCGCAGATCGCGCACGCGAAGGCTTGGGGATGCCTGGGCACAGGTGCGGGCGGCGCCGCCGGCGCGCGGCACGCGACCCGCGATCCGGCGTTCTTCTCCGCGCTGGCCGCCATTTCCGAGGGCCGCATCGCGTCTTCCCGAGGTGGCGTGCTGATCCGCGACGCCCAGGGCAACCTGCTCGGCGCGATCGGCGTGAGCGGGGATCGCCCGGAGCACGACGAGGAGTGTGCCGTCGCTGGGGTTGAGAACGTCAATCTGGTCGCCGACGCGGGCTGACCTGGCTGTCTTTTCCTCGCGCGAGTTCAGCGCCGTATCCGATGCGAGAAATGCGGTGTCCTGTGGAGAACACGGCCGAAAGCGGTCCGGGAAAGGCCGAGCCCCAGCGCCGGTCGGCACTGCTGATCTGCCTCGTCGCGAGCTTCATGACCCTGCTCGACGTCAGTATTGTCACCATCGCGCTGCCCTCGATGGAGCGCAGCTTGCAAATGACCCCAGCCGAAATCACCTGGGCAGTCGCCGGATTCGCGCTCGCCTTTGGGCTGACGCTGGTGCCGGCCGGCCGGCTCGGCGACGAGTACGGGCGCCGCAAACTGTTCCTCATCGGCCTTCTACTGTTCGCGGTGACCGGATTGATCTGCGGCGCGGCGCCGAACGCCGTCGTCCTGATCATCGGCCGGCTACTGCGCGGCGTCGCGGCCGGCGTGCTCGCTCCGCAGGTGATCGGCCTGTTGCAGCAGATGTACTCCGGGCCGAAGCGCGGTAGGGCATTCGGTTATTACGGTGCGACAACCGGCCTGTCCACCGCCATCGGCCCGTTGCTCGGTGGCGTGATCCTGCAGGTGCTCGGCCCGGACACCGGGTGGCGCTGGGTGTTCTACCTGTCGATCCCGGTTGTGTTGGTTGCGCTCGCCGTCGGCGTCAAGGTGCTGCCGGGCGACCGGCGCGGGCGCGCGCACCGGCTCGACCTGCTGGGGGTGCTCTTGCTCGGGCTCGGCGTGTTGTTCATCATGCTGCCGATGCTGCAGGCGACCGGAGCCAACGCGCAGCCTCGGTTCTGGCTGTTCGCCATTGGCACCCTTTCCCTGGTGCTGTTCGTGCTCTGGGAGCGGCGGCTCGGCGCGCGTGACGGGCGGCCACTGGTGCACCTCAAGGTGCTGCGCATCCGGAGTTATGCGGTCGGCACCCTCACGGCCACCGCGTTCTACGCCGGTTTCACCAGCATCTTCCTGGTGCTCAGCCTGTTCCTGCAGCAGGGATTGAAGTTCTCGCCGTTGCATGCGGCACTGTCCACGATGATCTTCACGATCGCCTCCGTATTCATGGCCGTGCTCAGCGGGCGCCTGGTGCACCGAGTCGGCCGGCCGCTGGTGGTGCTGGGCACCGGGATCGCCACCGTCGGGCTGATTGTGATGGCGCTGCTGGCGTACGCCTCGACCGCCGCGAACGCCCCGCTGGTGCTCGCCGTCCCGCTGCTGGTCACCGGCGCCGGCTGTGGCCTGGTCATCTCGGCGAACCAGACGCTCACTCTCACCGATATCACCCGCGCCACAGCCGGAGTGGCCGCCGGCGTGTACGAGACCGGCGTACGGGTCGGCACGGCGGTGGGCACCGCGATCGCCGGCGCGCTGTTCTTCGGCACGCTGGCCAGCACGCACGGCGACTACCACGCCGCGGTCGGGCTCGGCCTGACCAGTCCGGCGATCCTGGTCGCGGTCGCATTCTTGATCGGCCTGGTGGACCTGCTGCGGCCGCGGCGCACGGTTGCCTCGCCTCAGGACGTCGCGGTTGCGGCGAGGAGGTGAAGTAGGCGGTGGCTGGCGGTAGCAGAAGCCCGGGCCAAACAGTGTTGAGTCGGGCGATTGCCATCCTGGACTCGTTCTCCCACGACCGCCCGGAGCAGACGTTGGGGTCGATCGTCCGATCGACCGCGCTCCCTCCGGCGACCGTGCATCGCTTGCTCGCCGAGTTGGTGGGTTGGGGAGGTCTGGAGCGCTCAGGCCGTGGCACCTACCGAGTGGGCCTGCGACTGTGGCAGCTCGGAGCGCTCGCGCCGGGTAGCCGCCGTCTCCGTGACGCGGCCCTTCCCTACCTCGAGGACCTCTATGAAGCGACACATCAGGTTGTGCACCTTGCGGTGCTCGACGGCCTCGAGGTGCTGTACGTGGAGAAA
>Ga0179596_10000475_pt1 | contig 11310 bp, 6 predicted proteins | sample CZODoug1_1_08_16_FD_155494 | JGI IMG/M metagenome (GOLD analysis project Ga0179596, IMG submission 155494) | Vadose zone soil fungal communities from Angelo Coast Range Reserve, California, USA - CZODoug1_1_08_16fungal (Illumina Assembly) | ecosystem: Environmental > Terrestrial > Soil > Vadose...
GTCCGGCTTCGACTACAAGATGTCGTCCGAGAAGGCATACTCCACCGACTCGAACATCCTGGGTGCGACGCATGAAGCCAAGGACCTCGAGTTCCTGAACAGCAGCATGCAGATCGTTGCGCCCATCATGGGCGTGGCCTTCTGGCGCGACGATGTCGAGGTGAAGCGCGAGACCGTGACCGTGACGTTCCGCGAGGGCTGGCCGGTGGCGCTGAACGGCGTCGAGTTCACGGACTCGGTCGAGCTGCTGCTGGAGGCGAACCGCATTGGCGGACGGCACGGCCTGGGCATGAGTGACCAGATCGAAAACCGCATCATCGAGGCCAAGAGTCGTGGCATCTACGAGGCTCCCGGACTCGCCCTGCTGTACATCGCGTACGAGCGGCTGATTACCGGCATCCACAACGAAGACACCATCGAGCAGTACCGCGAGAACGGCCGCAAGCTGGGCCGTCTGCTCTACCAGGGACGCTGGTTCGATCCGCAGGCCATCATGCTGCGCGAGAGCGCACAGCGCTGGGTTGCCAAGCCCATCACGGGTGAGGTGACGATCGAGCTGCGCCGTGGCAACGACTACACGGTGCTGAACACCGTCTCCGACAACCTGACCTTCAAGCCCGAGCGGCTGACGATGGAGAAGGGCGAATCGACCTTCTCGCCACGCGACCGCATCGGTCAGCTCACCATGCGTAACCTCGACATCACCGACACGCGCGAGAAGCTGATGACCTACGTGAAGACTGGTCTGTTGACCCTGAACAACGGCACCACGATGCCGCAGTTAAAGAGCAGCAAGGACGACGAGTAAAGAAAAGCTCTTCAACAAAAAGCGGCGGCCTCCTCCTCGGATGCCGCCGCTTTCTTTGTTGAGAAGCTGCTCTTTACTCTGCGTTGAAAGCAGCGCTCTCCTTCTTCATCTCCTCCGCGCCAGCGGCGTGCGAGAACAGGATCACACGATACTTGAAGGTGGCGGTCTGCCCCTTCTCGATGGTGAACTTGTGCTCGGGTGCCTTGGGGTCGAAGATGTGATCGCCCAGCGGATTGGCCGCGAAGAGGCCGTAGCCGCGCGCGTGCCAGTACGTGGGGTAACCTGGATTGCCTGTGTGGTCGAGGACCGCGATGGTCTCGGTCTTACCGTCGGTTGTGCCGGTCAGCGTACACCAGGTGCCACGCGTCGACCAAACCTTGTCGCCCTCGATGCCTTCGCTAGTGCGATAGACGCCAGTGGCTCCTGCCGTGTCGCCAGCGTCGACCTTGGTGGGCTGCCCATTGGCGTCCATGAAGATGCCACCCTTCTCGGTCGGCGACTCCATGAAGTGCGCAACGCGAATGCCGAGGACACCTTCCTTGTCGTCGTTGAAGACAGCCTTCTCAAGCGCCTTCAGCGTGGTGACGCGGTCGATGACGCGTGCGCCGTTGCGCCTGGCGAAGACGAAGCGATCCGTCTCGGTCAGCACATCGGTTCCCGCGCCGGTCGTCCACAGGCTCTCGACGACGAGCTCTCCCTGATTCTTGCCGGACTTCGTCGAGACGATCTTCGTCATCGTAATGGAGCCCATCTTCGGGCGCTGCGCCTCGGGGATCGCGTCTGAGTTGTTCCAGAAATCGAAGCCGTTGACATTGCCGTAGTTGAACCACATACCAGCGTGATGCGGATGATCGACCCGCTCCTTCTCACGCGGCTCCAAAGGATAGCCACGCGTGACGGTGACACCATCGGGTGCGACGAGGGGATAGAGCACGGGCTTCTTCAACGACGTGGGCCATACATACGACGTGAAACGCTGCCCGTCGATGGTGACATCAACGCGGCGCTGTGCCTCGTTCGACGTCACCTTCACCTGAGCCGATGCTGCCACGAACGAAGCTACACCAAGCACCACAACCCCCAGGCGGGAAGCCTTAGACATACTTCCCTCCCGCCATGACACGCTGCGTCTTGTCATCAAACGTAACGCGCGTGCCGGTCTGCATGGCAGCGATGCACATGCACAGCGCGATCGAGTGGCTGTAGCCCGCTTCGATCGACGCGTTCGGCGTCTTACGCGAACGCACGCACTCCATCCAGTTCAGCATATTCGCGCCGGTCTGCGGATCGCCGCCGCCAGTGTTGGCATCGGTCGAGACCTTCTCCGCCTTCTCAGTCACGAGGGAGAAGGGCTTCAGGAGCTTGGGCTCCATCTTCATCTCCTTGGCATACTTCGCGGTGAGACCGCCGGTTGGCGTGACCTGCTGCTTATCCATGTCGAGCATGCCGCCGGTGGAGTAGTAGAGCTCCTTCACGCCGCCAGCCTCGTTGGTCTGGCGTGTGGAGTAAGAGACCTGGAAGCCCTTCGTCAGATCGTCGAGCGGGCCGTAGTCGAAGACGGCGGTAAGGGTATCCCAGTTTACGCGGCCATCGCGCCATGCATAGATGCCACCGTTGGCGACGACCGAACGCGGGTGCGGCAGACCGGTGAACCAATGCACCGTGTCGATCTGGTGGACGAGCCACTGATCGGGAAGACCCGAGGAGTACGGCCAGAAGAGGCGGAACTCAAGGTACTTGCGCGCATCGAACGGAACCTTCGGCAGGTTGAGCTGGTAGCGATTCCAGTCAGTATCGGCTTCCTTCAAAAGCGGCACGACGTCAGGGCGGCGCCAGCGGCCGGGCTGGTTCACATTCCAGGTCATCTCGACCATGACGATGTCGCCGAACTCGCCCGACTTGATGTACTCATAGGCCTTCTGGTAGCTGGGCGTGGAGCGGCGCTGCGTGCCGACCTGCACAATCTTGCCAGTCTTGTGAACGGCGGCACGGAAGTTGCGCGCATCCTCCATGGTGTGCGCCGTGGGCTTCTCGACGTAGGCGTCGCGCCCTGCGTTCACGGCCTCAATGCCATGCTGCGCGTGCTGGAAGTCGGCGGTCGCGATGATGACTGCGTCGACGTCCTTACGCGCATACAGCTCATCGTTGTTACGCACGGAGTCGACCTTGCTGCCGGTCTTCTCGGTCAGCATGGCGGCGCCCTGGTCACGGCGCATGTTCCAGATGTCCGACACCGCGACAAACTGGAAGTTCTGCTCCTTTGCATGGCCGAGGAAGGCAGGCACGAGAGCCTGCTTCATGCGGTCGCCGCAACCAACGATAGCCGTGCGAACACGGTCGTTCGCGCCTGGAATCATGGCGTAGCTGGCAGCGGTCCAACCGGTGGTCGCAACTGCCGCCGCCGCGACGCTTGAGGTCTTCAAGAAATCACGTCTGCTCGTCTCGCTCATCCCAAATCTCCGTAGTGTCTTCTTGTTGCACCGAAACGGCCAACGTCCTTGCCGGATGCTAGCCGCTTCGATCTTATTGTTTTTTGCTCTGTTTTAGAAAGTGATCTTCGCCGCCGCCTGGAAGATGCGGGGAGCCTGGGCAGACGTGGCATAACCGAAGGTGCCCGAGTTGAGCGCCGTGGTGAAACCGTTGAAGTTCGGGTGGTTGAAGATGTTGAAGCCTTCGAAGCGCAGATTGAAGGCGATTTGGTCATGGATGGGAAAGCGACGGCTGACTGAAGCATCCACGTCATAGTAGTTCGGCTGGCGGAAGGCGTTGCGGCCGAGATTGCCGAAGGTGCCCGTACTGTTGGCAGCGAAGGCTCCCGCCGACTTGGCCGAAAGGTACTGCCGGTTGCCCGTGGCCAGCGAGGTGATCTTCGTGCCCGAGTAAACGGCTGCTCGGCTGAGTAGGTTGGGACGATCGAGAAGAACACCGTTCAACGAGTTGTCGGTTCCGGTTGTGACGTTCAGGGGCGCGCCGCTCAGAATACGGATGAGCGGAGCGATCTGCCAATCGTTGACGAGTGCCCCGGCGATGCCGTGCAGGCTGTTGAAGTGACTCTGCGCCACCATCGTGGTGTTGAAGATGTGGCGAATATCGTAGCCGCAGTTGGCGCGGTCCATACGCTTGTTGTAGGGGTTCTCATACACACCTCCAGTCACGTCGCCGTTGGCGTCGGACGGGCTGATGCAATGCGAGTAGGTATAGTTGGCGAGGAAGCTGTAGTTGTGCGACATGCGGTGCTGGATGGCGGCGATGACTCCGTGATAGGAGGAGTTCGCGCCGTCGTCGAGCAGAGTCATACCGACGTTGTAGCCAGAGCCGTTGGTGTAGTTCGCCAAGGCAAGACGTGTGCGCTGCGCGGTGTTCTTGGTGGATGAGCAGGGCTGGCCGCTGGCCGGAAGACCCGTCGTCGTGGTGAGCGCTCCGCAGGATCCGTTGACGCCAGTCGAGGTACCGGCAATGTAAACCGACGGATTGAGGCTTGTGCCGACCCACAGGTGAGTGTTCTTGTTGCCCAGGTAATTGACCGAGAGATTCCAACCCGCGCCGAGATCACGCTGCACGCTCGCTGTCCACTGATTGACCACCGGAGGATGTGGGCTGCTGGGGATGACGATAAAGAGACTACCCGTCGGGAAGGGCGAGGTGGAGGTGGGCGGAAAGACGCCCGGGTAGGGATTGCCGCCAGGATAGCTCGAGTAGGGGTTGGCGAAGCTGATCTGGCCGGTCTGGTCGATCTCGTTCACATAGGGCGGGTTGGAGGTCATGCGTTGCGTAGCGAACAGACCGGGGGTGTCGTACATGATGGCGCCACCGGCGCGAATCACCATCTTGCCGTTGTTACCCGGATCGTAGGTAATGCCAACACGCGGCGAGAACTGTGCAATGTGATTATTGGCGAAGGACTTTTTGACGCCGGTATCGCCGTAGTAGAACGAGCCCGCAGGAGCATTAGGGTACTTAGAACTCTTCTGGCTCGCGTCAAACGCAGACTGCGAGAAGATGCTGCCACGCCCCTGCTGATCAATGGGCACCATATAGGGCTCCCACCGAAGACCGCCCATCAGCGTCATACTCGGTGTTGCGTGCCAGGTGTCCTGCAGGTAGAGACCGAAGATGGACTGACGATACGCCGTCTGCTGCGCACGGCTCTGGCTGAAGGCGTTCTGCTGACCGGTGATGAAGTCGACCATCGGCTCGCCGCTGAGTATTCCGGAAAAACTAAAGCTGCCGTTCTGTAGATAGCCCGCATTGGAGTTCTGCGCGGTCCGCAGGAACTCGCCACCGAAGGCGATCTGGTGCTTGCCGCGGAGGTAGTCCACATCATCCGAGAAGTCTTCGGTATAGGTGTTGAAGAAGCCCGGCGAGCAGGTGCCGCAGCCGATCGAAAAGCCGCTGCTGACGGTGAGACGGAAGTCCGCTGGCACATAGGGGTAGAAGTTGACGCCGACCGCGGTGGCGTTGATACCCCCCGCCGTGGGTCCGCGGTTATCGCGGCGACGAGCGAAGGTGCCATGGAAGGTGTTGACGATCTTCGGAGTGATAATGAAGGTCTCACCCAGCGTGTAATTCATCACGCGCTCGTCGTTGCCAGCCGTGGTCGTCAGCAGCAGGTTCGTAGGCGAATAAAACGCGGGAGCCTTGTAGTTGGTGACGAAGAACCGGAAGAAGGCGTTGTTGCGCTGGCTGTAGGTGTAGTCCACGCGACCAACGTACTGGTCCTCGCTGTTGATGGCTGCCAGCGCGATCTGCACCAGACCGATGGAGTTGGCCTGCGACAGCGGGAGCAGCTTCGAAAGCGCAATGGCTTGCGGGCTGATGCTGGTAGTGGGAACCTTGCGGGTCGCGCTGATGTTGACGCCCGTGACCGGGTCGGTGACCGTGGCCGTGGCACGAGCACAGCTTCCGCTGGTCGGCTGCTGGCTGAAGTCGCCGGTGAGCTCCGCCGCTGTGGGCAAGCAGGAGGAAGCAGCGTTGGTCGCCTGCTTTTCGCGCGTACCCTGGTAACCACCGAAGAAGAAGAGCTTGTCCTTCACGACGTGCCCGCCGAAGGTGCCACCGAACTGGTTGCGGTGCAGCGTGTCCTTCGTTGTGGAGAAGAAACTCGTCGCGTTCAGGTAGTTGTTGCGGATGAACTCGAAGACCGTACCGTGCCACTGGTTCGTACCGGAATTGGTGACAACATTGACAAGCGACCCGGGGTGCAGACCGTTGCGGGCCGGCAGCGAGTTCGACTCGACCGAGAACTCACGCAGAGCATCCGGAAAAGGGTAGGGCAGGTTGGTGTTGGTGAAGGTATCCGTGTTGGTACCACCATCGAGTACGTAGTTGTTGTAGTTGCCCTGGCTGCCGGCCACTGCGATGACGGTGGAGGAAGCATAGGTCTTGGAGCCAACGAGATCGCCGGTCGGCGACGTAACCGCGCCACCCGAGACGAGGATCAGCTGCGTTGCCTGGCGGCCGTTCAACGGCAACTCCGTGATGCGCTGCTGATCGATGACCTGCTTGAAGGTGCTGGTCTCCGTATCGAGGGCTGCGGATGAAGCCTGCACCTCGACATGCTCCGTCGATGAGCCGATCTTCATCACAGGGCTGATCTGAAGATTGTTACCGACTTCAAGCGCTCCGCGCTGGGTGTAGCCCTCAAAGCCCTTGGCCGCTACCGTAAGCGTGTAGGGGCCGACGGCGACGTTCGGCAGGCTGTACAGACCGTTGGCATCCGTGGTCGCGTTACGCGTGGCACCGGTCTCGGTGCTGGTAAAGGTAATGGTCGCGTTACCGATGAAAGCCCCGGTCGGATCACTGACGCTTCCCTGCACACTGGCCGTACCAGCTGTCTGAGAAAAGGCGGATGAGCCGAGGACGAGGGCAAACGCAACGACCGTAAATACCTGGAGGGTCAGCTGGCCAAACACGGATAAAAAGCGATTCAATTTCATGATTCAAAACTCCCATCGCGCAGGGAATCTCCACGTTCCGGCTACTTTCAGCTCCGAAGATCGGGGTTCTCTGATGCGCTGCGGACTATATTTAGCGCTGTCGACGAATGTCAACCGAAAAACTATTCTTCAGGTGATTGGTCAGTCCTCTATCGATTACCAGGCTGGTCCGCTCCTGCCAATTCGCGAAATCCGGCGGGCGCACACCCCTCCCACCAGGGGTGCGGTCAGCCCTCTTACTAGCAGTTCTCGTACTTCCAGTTGCGCTTTTTGCCCTCGGCGATCCAGCCCACCGCCTCACCGATCCGCTTGGCGCGTGTCTCGGCACGCTTGGCCTCCACGATCCACTCCACGTACTCGCGCCGGCAGCTCGGGCTCATGGCGTCGAAGCGCTCGAGTGCGCCGATGCGGTTGAGCACCGCCTCCAGATCCTCAGGCGTCTCGATCCTGCCCTTCGGTTTCTCGGCAGGCACCCGCCGCAGCTTGCCGCCCTCGTTGCCGGCCAGGGCGAACGCCGTCTTCAGCAGACCGAGCAACACCTTGTCCTTCGGCATCTCCTTCGGCCCGGTAACGCGGCCCAGAGAGCCCGCCGCCCCGTCATCCTGGTAGCCTGCTTCGGCCAGCGGTCCCGCCATACCCGAGCCCCAGAAGCCGAATGCGCAGTGCTGTTTGAAAGCCGCCATGAAGCACACGGGGCTTCCGCCAGCCAGAAAGAACGGCTTGCCCCATTTGATCGTCTCCTGCACGCCGGGGTGCGCCTTGTGAGCCAGTTCACGAAAGTGCAGCAGCAAGGGCCCCGCAAACTCCGGGGCCCCCTTGATGTACGCATCCACGCGCGGATCCCGCATGTGCTCCTCCTCGACGGTCTATCGTTTGTCGATCAGCAAGATCAGTGACTCTCCTGCCTCATCATGTCGTTAAACTGGTTCACGAACGCGCCCTCTTCCGGTCCGGGGTTGTTGCGCAGCGGCTTCACCCGCTCCACCAGAACCTCGTCCGCCCCCTCTCCCAGCAGCACCATCGTCTCCGCGATGAACGCATCCAGCTTCATCGCACGCGGATCGTTCGCGCCACCCAGCAGATCGGTCTGCACATACGGCGGAGCAAGCTCCAACACGGACACCCCGCTACCCTTCAGCCGAAAGCGCTGCGACAGCGTGTAGGAGTGCAGCGCGGCCTTCGTAGCCGAGTAGACCGCCGTCATCGCCAGCGGCGTAAACGCCAGCCCGGAGGTAACGTGGATGACCGTCGCGCCCTCCTGCTGCTTCAGGTGCTCCAGGAAGGCCGACGTCATCCGGATAGGACCGAGCAGGTTCGTCGTCACCGTCGACACCAGCACAGCATCGTCGATCGTCCCGGAGGCGTCATCCACCCGCATAATACCGGCGTTGTTGACCAGCACGTTCAGCTTCGGAAACCGCGCGATCAGCTCCGCCGCTACCTTCGCAATGCTGGCCGGATCCTCGACATCGAGTTCCACCGCATGCATTCCGGGGTTCGCGGCGGTCGTCGCATCGAGCATCGCCTTACGGCGGCCGGAGATGATGACCGTATTGCCCATCCGGTGAAAAGCCTCAGCCAAAGCGCGCCCAATGCCCGAGCCGCCCCCAGTAATGAAGATCGTATTGCCCGTCATTCGCATCGTCGCTCAGTCCTTCCCTGGGTAGAGTGCTTCCGTTATCGCTCGACTAGACCGTGTCCCCCGGCGTCTTGGGCTTCACCGGCTCCGAGTACGTCGGATACGGCGGCCCCTTCTGTAGGATCGCCTGGGTTTTTTCGTCGTACTTATAGATGTCGTCGTAGAAGTCCACGCGACCGTCGTCCTCAACCTTCGCGGTCAGGTAGAAGATGGCGATCGACAGGGGTGTCTTCAAGTTCACCTGATGGTTATCGGAGCCGGTGCTCATGGCCTCATGCACTTTATCCAAATCCCAATCCTGCTGGTCCTTCAGAACCCACGCCGCCAGGTCTTCCGGCTTCTGTACGCGGACGCATCCGTGGCTGAAGTCCCGGCGCGTGCGGTTGAAGAGCTCGGTCGCGGGCGTCGAGTGCAGATAGATGTCGTACTCGTTCGGGAACATGAACTTCACCAGGCCCAACGAGTTCTTCGGTCCAGGCTTCTCCCGCACCATCACGCCGCCACGCGCCACCTGCGCCGCAGTGTAGTCGTTCAGCACGTTGCCCTTGGCATCGGTCACCTCAAAGTTCTTCGTCGCCAGATAGCCGCGGCTCTTCTCAATATGCGGCGCCAGCTCCTTCCGCGCGATATCGGTCGGAACGTTCCAGTACGGACGGAAGATAAGGTACTTCATCATGTGCGTGAACACCGGTGTTTCGTGCTCGCCGACGACCTTGCCCACAACAACCTTCATCGTGAAGTCCAGCTTGCGGTCAGGAGTATACCCCCGCAACACAAACTCCGGTAGATTCACCATCAGCCGCGGATTCACATACTGGTCCGGCAGCCAGCGCCAGCGCTCCAACGAGCACTGGAGCTGCAACACCCTCTGCTCCAACGGCACGTTCATCGACGCAATCGTCTGCGCGTTCAGCTTGCCGTCGGGGGTAATGCCATGCCGTTCCTGGAAGGCTTTCACGCCATCCACCAGTTCCTTGTTGTAAGTGGTCGCAGCCGCGGGGGCATCCTCCAGATCGCCCTCAAGCTGGAGTCTCGCGACCAGTGCGTCCAGCGCCGGATATGCTCCGCCAACGCTCACGGGCTTGGCCACAGTCGGCAGATCCTCCGCACCGCTCACCTTCTGCTGCTTCGCCAGATCCAGATACTTCACCAGCGCCTGTTCGGTCTGCCGGTACTCCTCGTTATCCGGCTCGGCACTTGCGATCAGCTTGGGCACGTCGTCCGCGTCGACGGCGTTGTCGGAGACGAACTCCGGCAGATCGTACCGCTTCTCCTGCGTATTGATGCCGAAGTTGAAGTGCTGCGGATTGATGCGGCCCGTCCGAATATCCGACATGTAACGCATCACGGCGACCGTCATCGCCACGTCATACTCCGCGAAGGCCTCGTCCAGATTGGACTTCAGCGCAGCCACACGGCCAGCCCAACGGGAGGCGTCATAGTCCTCCGGGTTCAGGCCCTTCTGCGCCCCATCGTCAAAGGCCTGGGTAAAGGCCAAGGCCTGCGCGGTCGGCTTGCCGTCACGCGTCCACGCAATCTCAAAATTACGGTCGTCGTAAAAGGTCTGCGCCGGAACCTGGAACGGCCCCACATCCGGAATCTTCATGAACGGCAGCTTGGTCGACTGCACCAGAGGCTGAATCTTCTGGGAGTAGGCGTCGGTATTTTCCTTCGACCGCGTCTTCCTGTGCCGCTTGCAGCCCGTCGCCGACGACAACACCAGCAGGCCGCACACCGCCGCCAGCCCAACCCGCCCCCACGCTTGCTTCCCGTTCATTCCAGTCCCCGTTCCAATCGATCGTATGAGTGCAATGTACCGTAAGATGCAGATTCCACACACACGACTTTGAGATCAAAACGAGGGTTATTTTGCGCGGATCACAAGCACGACCTAGTACCGTGCGATGACGCCCAATCCGCTCAAGCAAACCACAGCCTGTACCACCAGAAGACTCGCCGCCAACCCAAGAAACATCTTCCTGTACCTGGTCTCCATGGCATCGGCGAAGACGCCACCCACGAACGTAAGGCCGAACGGCACCGCCCACAGCCAGGCCGCGCCCACCACCTGCGTGGGCATCACCAAACTGATGATCGTCGCCATAACCAGCGGAATCGTGTTGCCAAAGTACCGGCTGCGCTTCACTCCAGCCCACATCACCAGAGCCACCAGCACCGCAACCGAGATGGGAGCCTCGACGATCGACCCGAAGAACGTCTTCACTCCATCGAGCGAGAACCAGAACCGCCCACCACCGCCAGTAAACACATACGTAAACGCCGCCGCACGGAAGGCGAACGAAGCGAAGACCACCACCAGCGCACCCAACGCCGAGAAGATCAGAATCTGCATCACATAGCTGCGCCTCCGCTCCGCCAGATACATCATCAGAATCAACGCCGCAACAAACCCGACCATAGCCGCCACCAGATGCGCCGCGGCCGTCAACCCCAGAGCCACCGTCAAAAGCACGATCCGGGGCTTCCACTTCTTCTTCGGACCCTGCATCGCATGGGCGACGCCGATGGCCGTGTACACCAGCCCATACAGCCCCCACATCGCCAGCACCTCGTTGTTCGGCACCACCGCATACCGCACCACTGCGGGCGAAAAACAGTAGAGCCCCAGCGAAAAGAACGCTCCTTCATTCCCAAACAGGCGCCGCGACACCCACCACAGCCCCGCCCCCAGCCACACGGCAAAGAGCACGAACGGCAGATGCAGCAGCCAGATGACGCCGGTCAGCTCATGACGCGCCTCCCATGTGGAACCCTTGAGCGTTCCGCCTACGTAGAGCCGGTTCTCCGGCTTGCGCAGCTTGTCCGCTCCCAGCAGCACCAGACGCTCCATGGTCAACGGCAGCCCTGCCACGCGATAGGCCAGCGTGCCATCGCCATGCAGATTCCCACACGTTGTGAAATACCCG
>Ga0179596_10000476_pt1 | contig 11302 bp, 10 predicted proteins | sample CZODoug1_1_08_16_FD_155494 | JGI IMG/M metagenome (GOLD analysis project Ga0179596, IMG submission 155494) | Vadose zone soil fungal communities from Angelo Coast Range Reserve, California, USA - CZODoug1_1_08_16fungal (Illumina Assembly) | ecosystem: Environmental > Terrestrial > Soil > Vadose...
CCCTTATCGTTCCACGCATCCTCGCAGATCGTAATCGCAACCGTCTGCCCCCTCACCGTGATCAGCGCCTGCCCCTCCGCCGGCTCGAAGTACCTCTGCTCATCGAAGACGTCGTAGAACGGGAGAAGCATCTTCTGCTGCACAAATTGCACACGTCCACAGTCCATCAGCACCGCCACATTGCGCACATGCTTCCCACCCGGCCTCGCCGCGGCCATCACCGTCCCACACAGAATCGCCGGACGCCCACTCCCTGCCGTCCACGCCGCGATCTCGCCCACGGCCTCTTCCGCGCGAGCCAGAAAATCAGCTTTTTCCAATAGATCCGCCGGCGGATACCCACAGACAGCAAGCTCAGGAAACACCACCAGACCGGCCCCCAGCTCCGCCGCCCGTTCCGCGCCTTCAAGCATCTTCCGCGTATTGCCCGCGAAGTCTCCAACCGTAGGATTGATCTGTCCCAGCGCTATCTTCACAAGATCAAGTCTATCGCGAACAGAAGTCCCTGCCGAACGGAGTGAGGCCCGCACGATTCCGCAGCGGCAAGACCGGTATAAAAGTCACGAAGTGACCGCCGCCCGCGCAGGGCGCCCGTCCGGCAGGACAGGTCTTACGAGCCCGTCCCGCTGAACACCACGCCCACGGTCCGCGCAAGAATCTTCAGATCCAGCCAAAGGCTCCAGTTTTCGACATACGCCGTATCGAGCGAGATATAGCTGTCGAACGACGGATCCTGCCTCGCCTCAACCTGCCATAACCCCGTGATCCCCGGCAGCACATCCAGACGGCGCAGATGCGCCAGATCGTACTGCTCCACCTCGGCCGCCATCGGAGGCCTCGGTCCCACCAGGCTCATATCGCCGCGCAACACGTTATACAACTGCGGCAGCTCATCCAGCGAATACTTCCTCAACACCGCGCCCACCTTCGTGACCCGTGGATCCTTGGCAATCTTGAACAGCACACCCTCGCGCTCATTCATATGCGAAAGCTCCTCGCGCAGCTTGTCCGCGTTCGTCACCATCGTGCGGAACTTGAAGCACGAGAACGTCCTGCCCTTGCGCCCAATCCGCTGCGCCTTGTAGAAGATCGGCGCGCCAGAAGAGAAGTACACAGCCGCCGCGATCACCAGGAAGATTGGCGAGATCAGCAGAAGCCCAAGCCCCGACACCGTCATATCGAGCGCCCTCTTCATCAGGAATGCGCCAATCTGGAAGTCTCTCCGGTGCAAGGGAATCGTCGGAAACTGGCCGATGTACTCAACCGGTGCGTTCCATGCCAGGCCATCGTACAGATCCGGCACCACCCTCACATCGATCCCGGCCGCACGCGCCTCTTCCACCAGCGAGATCACCAGCTTCTTCTCCGCCGGAACCGAGAAGAAGATCTCGTCCACAAAGAGTGAGCGAGCCAGGGGAAGGCAGTTCCTCACATCCCCGATCACATCCGCGTCGCCCGACTCCGCCTCACGCTCCGTCAGCGCCACAAAACCCTTGAACCTGAACCCCAGGTGCCGCAGCGACTCCAGGTGGTTCCTCAGAGCATGCGCCACCCGGCCCGCGCCCACGATCAGCACGTTCCGCGTCTCCAGTCCCTCGCGGTACCGGCTGTACACTACACGCCGCCAGGCCGCGCGCCGAACGCACATCAAAATCGCCGTAAACAGTACGGTCAGCACCACGACCAGGCGCGAGACGACCTCGCCGCGACCCAGATACAGGGCACCGCACAGCAGCAGTCCAGCCGTCAGCGTAGCCTGCACCGTCATCCTCTGCTCATGCAGCCCGCTCCGCGCCTGAATCGGTCCGTACAAGCCGTACGAACGTGCAAAAAAAATCAGGCAGAAGGAGAACCAGCCCATGTACAGCGCAATCAGCGGAAACGAAGAGAAGCCAAGATGCGGGAGCACATGACCCGAGCTCACCTGTACCGGCGCGATCGTACGAAAACGAATCGCAATCGTCCCAGCCACGATCGCAGTCAGGAAATCCAGCGCAGCCCACACCAGGCTCGTCACGGAAGGACGCTGAAACAGGCCAACGCGGGCCACCCCGCCTGCGCTGGTACGGCGTCGCCCCGAGATGATCACCTGCTGAAGATAGTCTGGTGTCGCCATCGTGCTGAATATGCCTCAAGAAATCTCAAAAACGATGCGAAATCCGTTCAATCGGTCCATGGAATCCAGGGAGTTCAGCTTGTGCGAGCAATAAAGCTGACGGCCACCGGACACTTGAGGAACAACTGTAGTTGATAGGGAAACCCCCGTTGAGGCAGAAAGTCTCTGGTCGCCGCAAGCCCGTCCGCGCCATTGTGTTGTCTGCTTATGCTCCACGATACTGTCCGAAAGCAGCTTGGTCAACCAACCAGCGCAAAAATGCAAACACCTTATGCATCAATGTTTACAACCCAGAGTCGGGCAGCGAGACAACTCCTTCGTCAAACCCGGAAGATCCGCCCTGATCCGGCAAGATCAAGCTGTCCAGAGCAAGAAACTCCTGCAAAATTGGATCGTCACTCCGCTCCATCTCCTCCATCGTCCCAAAAAAGCGCGCCTTACCCTCATGGAGAAAGACCACCCGGTCCGCCAGCTTCTTCGCGAACCGCATGTCATGCGTGACAACAATACTCGTGAGATGCAACTGTTGCTTCAAACGTTTGATGAGATCGCCAAGCAGCTGAGCCATCAGGGGATCCACCATCGTCGTCGGCTCGTCGTACAAAACTGCCTCCGGCTGCGAAGCCAGCGCGCGCGCAATCGCCACCGACCGCTTCATCCCCGTCGAAAGATCCGACGGAAGAAGATTCTCCATCCCCGCAACCCCCACCATCTCCAGCAGCCCCTTCACCACCTGCAAAATCTGGTCTTCCGCCAAATCTGCCCGCTCCCGCAGCGGAAACGCCACATTTTCCCCCACCGTAATCGAGTCGAACAGCGCTCCGTTCTGAAAGACCATCGTCACCTTCCGCCGGATCCCCTGCAACTGCTTCTCATCGAAGCCCGTAATGTCCTCCCCGGCAACCAGGACCTCGCCCTGGTCCGGCTTCAGAAACCCCATCAGCATCTGCAGCGAAACCGACTTCCCCACACCGCTTCGCCCCAGAATGCAAAGTGTCTCCCCCGCATTCACGAAGAAGCTGACATCGTTCAACACCACAAAATCCCCAAACGACTTGCACACATGGGCGAACGAGATATACGGCCCTGCCTTCTCACCCGGGCTCGCCTCCTCCACGGCCTCCTTCGCGTCGGCGTTCTGCTGCGCCGCCTCGGCCATAAACTCTTCCACCGCGGGAGCCACATCCGCCGAGACCTCCGCCGTCAGCGGCGTATGCTCATCCGTCTCATGATGCTCCGCCGCACTATCCGGCACCTCGTGCTCAGACCGTTCATCCGGAATCGCCATGCACCTAGCCTATCCGAATCCGGTTCACGTATCGAGTACATCGAGATGCGCCTCCGCCTCGGCAAACTCCTCGGGAGTATTCAGGTTGTGAAACCAGATCCCAATCGCCTTCTCCTGAGCCTCTGTCGTATAGACCCAGTCTTCCCTGGTTCGCACCGGCCCAGCCATCGAGCGGAAGCCCCCCTGGTAGGGCAGATTCCACATCCCCACACCAGGCAGACGCCCTTCCCGAACCGAGATCTCGCGCGCCGCCTCCTCCAGCACCGGAAGAAGCTTGTAGCGTCCCTCCTCCAGAGCCCTCGTCAGATAAGGACAGATCTCCCTGTGGATCAGCGTCACCGTCGGCTGCGGCATCCCATCCGCCATAAACATCATCACGCGCGCCCCTCGTTCGGCCGCGCGCGGACGCATGAAACGCACCCAGTAGTCCACGAAAGCCGTCGGGAGAAACGGAACATCCACCGGCAGAAATAAATTCCAGTCAAAACGTGTGTGCAGAAGCGCCGCCTCCATCCCGCTCATCGGCCCGCACCCCGGATGAACGTCTCGCACCAGCGGCGCAAACGCGTCCAGGGCCGGATCGCTGCCCAGAATACTGACCTCCATGCAAACCCGTCGCATCTTCACCACAGCGTGCAGCACAAGCGGCTTCCCCCCGAGCTCGAGCATCGCCTTGTCGCGGCCCATGCGAACACTCCGCCCACCCGCAAGCACGAACCCGCCGATCTCCGAAGGCACGGTCCAACTCATCTCTATTCCCCCAGCGCCGCCAGCCAAAGCACGATCGACTCGATCCCCCGATGAAAGTTCGCCAGGTGGAACTTCTCATTCGGAGCGTGCAGATTGTCATCCGGCAGCCCAAACCCCATCATCACGGTCGGAATCTTCAGCTCCCGCACAAAGTCCCCCACAATCGGAATCGACCCACCCCCTCGCACAAACACCGTCTCCTTCCCGAACACGGAGTGCATCGCCTCGGTAGCCGCCTTAACATAGAGGTTGTCGGTCGAAACCACAATCGGATCCCCCGAGTGAATCAGCCGCACCTCCAGCACAATCCCCTTCGGACAGATCGACTCCACATAGCTCTTGTACTGCGCGAAGCTCTCCGCCGGCGTCATATCCGGCACCAGCCGCAGACTCACCTTCGCCAGAGCCTTGGCCGGAATCACCGTCTTCGCCCCCGCCCCGATAAACCCACCCGGCATCCCATGCACGTCGAGCGAAGGCCGAGCCCACGTCCTCTCCATCACGCTCAACCCAGGTTCACCAGTCAGCTCCGTCGACCCAACCTCCGTCTCCCGGTAGTGCTCCTCGTCGAAAGGAAGCGCCTTCCATGCCTTCAGTTCATCCGCGGTAGGAGTCTGCACCTTGTCATAAAATCCCGGAATCAGAATCTTCCCATTCTCATCCTTCAGCTTCGCGATGACCTGCGCCAGCGCCACAAAAGGGTTCGGAGCCGCCCCGCCATACATCCCCGAGTGCAGATCCGTCCTTGCCCCCCTCGCCTCGATCTCCGTATAAATCATCCCGCGAAGCCCCACACAAAGTGTAGGCAGCTCCGGCGCAAACATCTCCGTATCCGACACCAACGCGACATCCGCCTTCAGCTCATCCCCATGCTCCCGCACGAAAGCAGCAATCCCCTCCCCACCCACTTCCTCTTCGCCTTCCAGAATCACCCGCACATTCACAGGCAGCGCCCCGGCGCTCATCAGTGACTCCAGCGCCTTCACATGCATCCACATCTGGCCCTTATCATCGACCGCACCCCGGGCGTACACATTCCCATCCCGAATCTCCGGCTCGAACGGAGGCGACTTCCACTCATCCAGGGGCTCCGCCGGCTGCACATCGTAGTGCCCATACATCAGCACCGTGGGCTTTCCAGCCGCATGCAGCCACTCCGCATACACCAGCGGATGCCCCACCCGCGTAGTCGTCGAAGTCTCGATCAGATGAACCTTCTCCATCCCAATCCGAGTCAGTTCCGCCGCACAAAACTCCGCCGCCCGCCTCACATCGCCAACCCGCTCAGGATCGGTCGAGATCGAAGGAATCCGCAGCAGCTCCAACAGCTCCCCGACAAACCGAGTCCCATTGTCCTTAGCAAACTGAACCGTCGCCGTCATTTCTGCCATCGCGCTCTCCAAATGCCTTGCCTGTGTCTCTATTGGTTGTCATCCCCGAAAGGGGATCTACTTCTGTACTTGCTGTTGCCCTTGTGTCTGAGATAGCCCGGGGCTTTAGCCCCGGGGAATAGGTCCTTGTTCTTGAGCTCATCTACTGATTCCCGAAGGGAATCGTCGTGCCTCAAATCCCATTCCTGTTCCCTGCCCTATCAACTCCTGGCCGCAGATACGGAACCGGAACGCACCAGTCCACAAAGCATACCTCCCAGGGCCGTCCATATCCAGCCCGCCTCGATCCCGCAATGGATCCTTTACAGCGCCCCTCCCTTTCCTTAGCCTAGCTCTATGCACTACTCGCAGATCATCACGATGCAACCCGGCAGACGCCGTGGGAAGCCGTGTATTCGCGGCCTGCGGATGACTGTCGCGGATGTGCTCGGGTACCTCGCGTCCGGGATGACGCATGCAGAGATTCTCCAGGACTTTCCCTACCTGACGGAAGTAGACATCCTTGCCTGTCTCGCCTTCGCAGCGGACCGCGAACGCAAGCTCGAAACCGTGGCCGCGTGAAGCTACTGCTGGACGAGAAACTTTCGCCCCGACTGATCGAGTCGCTCGCGGATCTCTATCCTGGTTCCGAACATGTGGATCGGATGGGACTCGGCGGAGCCTAATTAAACATCGCTCGAATGATTTCAGCCTCTGTTGCAGGAGAGCGCATGTTTTTCATACGACGGCCTTGGTTTGCCGCTCCAAAGGATGGATGAAGCAAGGCAACAACGTTCGTTCTGTGGTCGGCGAGTGGAATCTCTGCGTTTCGTCTTGAATGGCCGATGGAGCTTTGATCTATATCGATCCATTTCTTGGCACCACACCAAGGTTCAAGACTGGGCACAAGGCGGTAGGCACGGCTGGCTACTTCTCGCCCCAGGAGCAATATGGTCTTAGGCCTCAATTCTCGGATTTGCTCGATCAATAAGGAAGCGCACGCTTGTTCATAGGCAGGCTCTGGTCCACGAAGAAAAGCTACGGTCTGCTTGCTTCCAGGCAGCAAACCTACGAACCAGTTCGTTCGAAAGCAATTGGAGGGTTTTGCTCCTGCCTCAAGCAACAGAGCATCCAGATTGCGCCAAGTAGCCTTGTCGTCTTCGCGACTTGCTCCATCGATCTCTGAACGGTACTCAGCGCTCCCGAAATTATGCCCAACGGCCATAATCTCCGGTCGGTAGCCCTCACGCATCGCCGATGTGTCCAACCCCAGCCCCTCCGGAAAGAATGCAGGGCCACGCAGTCCTCCCAAGGTTGGTAGACGGTCTTTTCCAGCAGGCGGCTTTATGGCCTTGGCCTTCTGTTGCCAAAGAGCTATCGATTGCGTTAATTCCAAAATTGCTCCTCCTTACTCTCTACCGCTTAGGCTGCCCGCCCTTATTCCAAGTCGGCTTAAAATCCGTCGAAGCCAGCCACCTCATCGGCTCCACCAGCGACTGAATCGCCGCCGTCATAAACCCCAGATCCAGGTGCGCCAGATCGTCATTCGGCTGATGATACGTCGGCGGAGTCCCCCATCCTGCAGCCGTATGAGCCACCACTCCCTTCAGCGCGAGCATGTAGTTGTCCGACCGCTGAAAGAAGTGCTGCTCCGGATAAGGATCCGGCCCCAGCAGAGCCCCATGCTCCTTCAGCGTAGGCCCCAGGTTCGACCTCTCCCACCCCGTCAGCAGCAACACGCCCTTCGGCATCTTCGGGTCCTGGTTCCCAATCATCTCAAACTCAAGATTCGCCACGATGCTCGCCAGCGCCACCGGTGGATGCGCCCCAAAGTACGTCGATCCCAGCCCACCCAGCTCCTCGCTCCCATAGCAGACAAACAAAACACTCCGCTTCAACCTCGGGCCCGCGGCCAGCGCATGAGCCAGCTCCAGCACAGCCGTAGTGCCCGCCGCGTCGTCGTTCGCCCCGTTGTAGATCCCATCTTCCTTGCCTTTATCCCGCGTTCCAAGATGATCCAGATGCGCCGTCAGCAGAATCGTCCCGCTCGCCGCATCCGTGCCCTCCAGATACCCGATCGCATTGAACGTCCTGATCGCCCCCGGCTTGCCCTGCTGCTCGGCAACCCGCACCCTCTGCCGCCCATTCGCCGTCGTGTACGTCTCAACGTCCGCGCTCTGCAGATACCCGCCCAGTCCCGGCGCCGGCTTCAGCCCATACGCCATGAACTCGCTCGCCACATAATTCGCCGTGATCTCCTCGAGCTTCGTCGCGCTCCCCCGCCCGGCCATCGCGTCACTGGCCAGAAACTCCTCATGCGCCCGCACCCACTCGGGCTTCACCGTCCAACTCTCCTGCCCAAATGCCGTCCCGCACAGAACACTCAATACAACCAGACAACGAAGCTTCATCCCGATCTCTCCAACATCGACAAACACGCCCATCCTACCGGACCCGCACACCCACCGCCAAACCCGCCTTTTCCCCGCTTCTCGCTATCTTTCACCTACGAACCAGTCTTTTCACATACAATTCTCTCGCCACCAGATCAGCCACCAGGACATCACCCAAAGGATTCCCCGTGAAACTAGCCGCCTCCCTCACCCTCCTCGCCGTCGCCATCTTCGCCACAACTTCAGCGAACGCCCAGCTCGCCGGCTCCAGGCCAGACACCACCCCCACCACCCACCCCATCCCCTCCATCCAGGACACCGAGACCCCCGCCCAGAAGGACGCCCGCATGGCCTGGTTCCGCGAAGCCCGCTTCGGCATGTTCATCCACTGGGGCCTCTACTCCATCCCCGCCGGCGAGTGGCACGGCAAGCGCACTACCCACATCGGAGAGTGGATCATGAACGACCTCTCCATCCCCGTCGCCGACTACAAGGCACTCGCCCCCAAGTTCAACCCTACCGGCTTCTCCGCCCACGACATCGTCGCCCTCGCCAAATCCGCCGGCATGAAGTACATCGTCATCACCGCCAAGCACCACGACGGCTTCGCCATGTTCGACTCCAAGGCCGACTCCTTCAACATCGTCGCCGCCACCCCCTTCCACCGCGACCCCCTCAAGGAGCTAGCCGAAGAGTGCCGCAAGCAAGGCGTCAAGCTAGGCTTCTACTACTCCCAGGACCAGGACTGGACCGCCCCCGGAGGCGCCGCCTACAAGACCAACGACCACCAGCCCCCCACCTTCCACTGGGATAAGGCCCAGGACGGCGACTACGCCACCTACCTCCGCACCAAGGCCATCCCCCAACTCAAGGAGCTCCTCTCCAACTACGGCGACTATCCCGTCATCATCTGGTTCGACACCCCCACCAAGGACATGACGCCCGAGCTAGCCTCCGAGGTCGTCGCCCTCCTCAACAAGTACCCCAAACTCATCTGGAACAACCGTCTCGGCGGCACCTACAAGGGCGACACCGAGACCCCCGAACAGTACATCCCCGCCCAGGGCTACCCCGGCCGCGACTGGGAGTCCTGCATGACCATGAACGACACCTGGGGCTACAAGTCCTTCGACACCAACTTCAAGTCCACCGAGACCATCCTCCGCAACCTCATCGACATCGCCTCCAAGGGCGGCAACTACCTCCTCAACATCGGCCCCGACTCGCACGGCATCGTACCCGCACCCGAGGTCGAGCGTCTCCAGCAGGTAGGCACCTGGCTCAAGGTCAACGGAGAGGCCATCTACGGCACCACCTCTACCTCCTTCGGCCCCGAGGCCGGAGCCTTCAGCCCCACCGAAGTCGACAAGAACGGCAAGCCCAAGTTCGTCTCCACCTGGAACTGGCGCTCCACCACCAAGGCCAACAAGATCTACCTTGAGGTCTTCAACTGGCCCAGCGCCGCATTCCATCTGGAGAAGGTCACCCGTAAAGTCACCAAGGCCTATCTCCTGGCCGACCCCACCCACAAGTCCCTCAAGCTAACCCAAACCTCCTCAACCCTCGACATCCAACTCCCATCGAAAGCCCTGGACCCCATCGCTACCGTGGTAGTCCTCGAAACCAACTAACCACAGCCACAAAACCGGGTGCCCCACATCTCGACTCTGAGATGTGGGTTTCCACCTCGTCTCCCCCCTCACCGCAACGGCCCACTCTCCCGCCGCAACTCCTCCAACGAATAAAATGTCCCTCTCCACCACACCCCACCCTGCCATAACGTAACCCCCATCGACCGCAGCAGCGTAAACATAAACACCACCGCCCCCACCGGAAAGCCCAACACATACCAAACCGAGATCCCCGAAGCCCTTCCATAAAGACGGTAAGCCCAAGCCACACACCCCAGAGCAATCACCGAAGGCACCCGCACTCCCGAAAAGAACAACCCCACCACAGGCCCCACCGCAAACACCGCCAGCCAGATACAAGCCCCCAGCAACAACGAAGCATGAAACCGAAACGCCGCGAAGATGTTCTTCGTCATCACCCCAATCAACCCCTTGGCCCCCACAGCCCAATGCACCTTTACCAACCCATACCCAAAGCAGATCCTCTGCCGCAAGCCCGCCTTCTTCACCCGCTTCGCCAGCGTAAGGTCCTCAAGAATATCCATCTTCTGCCCTTCGAACCCACCGATCCCCCGGTAAGCCGAAGCCCGCACCATATTGAACGCCCCAATCCCCACCGCATCCCGCACCGCCTTCGGATCTTCGACACGCCAGGGCCGCGTAGCCCAAAGCCCGAAGATCTGAAAGAACCCCATCACCACCCCTTCATCCCACCGCCGCACCTCCATCGTAGGCACGGTCACAATGTGGTCCGCACCCAAAGCCACCGCCTGCGCCAGCGTCCGCCGCAGCGCATCCACCCGAAACACCACATCCGCATCGGTAAACAGAAGAAAATCTGGCTGCGTCAGAACCTCTGCCTGCTTGGCCCCCAGCGCCAGCGCATGAACCTTCCCCAGCCACCCATTCGGAAGCTCCGTCACATGCATCACCGTCACCCGCTCCGGAAACCGAGCCGCCACCCCATCCATTAGCGCGCCCGTGGCATCACTCGACCGGTCATCCACCGCAATCACATCCACCGGATAGTCCTGCCCCACCAGCGACTCCAGACAAGCCACAATCCCGTCTTCCTCATCCCGAGCCGGCACCACAACGGTAAGCCGAGGCGCTCCCCCCGGCCACCGGTCAAACTCCGCCTTCAGCAGATCCGGAATCCGAGGCAGCCCCCAAGCTGCCTCGCAAATCTTCCACGTCCAGCCACCCGCCACCACCCAAGCCACAACAACACCCCATCCAATAAACATCCAGTCCTCGCCTTTGCCTCTTTTTCCCTATTTTTCCGCTTTTTCCCCACAATCTTTTGCCTTTAGACTCTAGCCTCCAACTTAGGCGCCGACCGCGACCCCAGCCAGAAGATCCCCGACCCCAGCACCATCGTAATCAGCGTGGACCCCAGCCCAATCTTCAGGTTCGAGTGGTCGCTCACGATCCCAATAATCTTCGGCGAGCTCATATCCCCCAGCAGATGGATCACCAGCAACTGCCCCGCCATCGCCGTAGCCCGCATCTCCGCCCCCACCGAGTTCAAGGTCGTGGCATTCACCGGCCCAGTCCCCAGGAAGATAAAGAACACCGCCAGAGTCAGACAAGGCAGAGTAAACGCTGCCGGTCCAAAGAAACAGACCAGCGCCGGAGGCACCGCCGCCAGCGCACTCAGCGAAGGCACATAGAACATCGCCCTCGGAGTCCTCTTCGACCACCACTGCGCCCAAAGCCCTCCCACCACCGTCCCGCCCCACCCACCGACCACA
>Ga0179596_10000478_pt1 | contig 11276 bp, 25 predicted proteins | sample CZODoug1_1_08_16_FD_155494 | JGI IMG/M metagenome (GOLD analysis project Ga0179596, IMG submission 155494) | Vadose zone soil fungal communities from Angelo Coast Range Reserve, California, USA - CZODoug1_1_08_16fungal (Illumina Assembly) | ecosystem: Environmental > Terrestrial > Soil > Vadose...
TGCAGTCCTCCCATATTTCCTCCCACGACGGACCCTCCTCGTAAACAAAGTCAGCTCGCCACGTGACTGCGCTCTCGTGCTCGCACTTCGGGATCAGCTCGATGCGCACCTGGCGCCGCAGGTTCCTGATCTGGCCGGCACGCTCGAGCACCAGCAGCTCGCCGTGTCTGCGCATCTCCCGGTTGGAGTCGTAGCCGGTCTTGAAGCCGTCGATCTCCTTCAGGTTGCCGTACTTGCGCGGCGAGCGCCGGTCCTTTGTCCAGTGAATCGTGCGCATGAGATGAGGCGGGTACTCAGGTGTTGCGCCCAGGCTCAGAGTCGGCTGAGCCCACGGAGCCCGTCCGGCCACGGTCACCCAGCGCTCGCCACCCTTTCCCCGCGGCTCGCATCGTATGACAACCCCCGCTTGACGTCCAGCCGGCGTCGGCGCGATGATGCCGGTCCATGAACAAGCGCGAGTTCGACCGGTTCCTGTCCCTCGTCGGAGGCAGCCCAGCCAAGTTGAGGGCCGTCTACGAGAGGGCTGGCGTGTTCGTCTCGCGACAGGCCGTGCAGCAGTGGGTGCGTAATCGCCGGCTTCCACCACGGCGCGAGCTGCAGATCCGCGAGCACCTTCCGTTGTCGATCTTCTGGAGGACCAATGGCCAAAAAAGTAGCAAAGCGAAAGCAGTACCCGCCCGCAAAGCGGCCGCCGTCAAACCTCGCCGAGGCGCGCGCGCGACAGGGGCGAACCAGCACGCGAACCGGCGGCGGTCCTCCGTTCCGGCCTAAGGATGGTGGCGGCAATCCGGAGACGATGCTGTAAAAACCGTCCGGATGTGTACTCGACTTTTTTGAAATTTGGCGAGGTGGGATATGAAGCACGAGTGCACGACCGCTGTGCCCAGGAACCGGATAGCGGCGAGGCGCCGCGACAAGATGCCGTTCAAAGCCGGTACCGTCACGGGCATGAAGCAGCTGCGCTCGTACTCGGCCAGGTACGGCGGCCACGGGGACCAGCGGAGACTGCTGGCGATTCACCTGCAACCGCACGAGAAGAAGGAATGCTATGGCAGACGTAGCGAGCGGGGTCTTAAAGTTTCAGTGCGTGAGTTGTCGCGGCTCGCGCGAGATGACTCCCTCGCCCGAGATGCGGGAGATGGTCGAGGACTTGGCGCGCCGTGACCTACTGATGTGCGACCCGTGTTTCCAAGCTGAGTCCGTTCGCCTTATGAAGATGGCGCGCGAGCTGTTCCGGTAGGTCGAGGCCATGAGCGTACCGATCGGGCTGACCAAGGAGCGGCCGCTGTCATTGACGGCCGAGCGAGCCCGCGCGGTCCTCTCCTATGATCCGACGTCCGGCATCGCGCGCTGGAGAGTGCACTCAGGGAGCCGCGGCGCAGGAGAAACCGCAGGTTCCAGTCGCCCCGACGGATACCTGCACGTCGGAATTGATTACGCGGACTATAGGCTGCACCGCGTGATCTGGCTCATGGTGACGGGAAGCTGGCCCGTCGGGGAGGTTGACCATTTCAATGGCGATCACGCCGACAACCGTTGGTCGAATCTGCGCGACGTGACGAGCCTCCAGAATAAGCACAACATCGAGAAGCGACGCGGGTCTAACCCCTATCTCGGGATCACGTGGCACAAGGAGAAGGGTAGATGGATGGCGGCCATCAGACACGGTGGCAAGAAGCTTTTCCTTGGCTACCACGACAGCCCAGAGCGAGCGCGTGACGTTTACCTTGAGGCAAAGAGCCGCCTGCACTACCCTGGGCGCGTAACGAATCCGGAGCTTCTTCCATGCAACCTATCGGCCTAACAAAGGAAAGGCCGCTACATGTGAGACCAGTCTGGATGCCGGATGCGGCGCAGCCCGACATCTTCACGCTCACCCTGCAGTTCACCAACGGCACCAACAAGAGCTGGCAGCTCGAGGCGCCCAAGTTTCCGGCCAACGAGGCCTGGATCAAGGGCGCGCTCACCAGCCTGGTCGAGCGCATCGTCGATGACCTGCGCTACGGCCACTCGCAGCCCGAGAGCAAACCGGACCGGCGCGCATTCCAGGAGTTCGACCGGCACGCCGAGGCACTGGTCGCGGACTTCCACGCGATGCTGCACACCTGGTTGAAGTGGCGCATCGATCTGTATCGCAAGACGGCGCTGCCGGCCTGGAAGTTTGCCGAGGATCCCGATAGCGATACCGGGGTCGACTCGGGCTGGAGGCCTCCGATGGCTGCGCCAGGAGAAGAACCTCCAGGAGGATGGTGATGAGCACAACATTTAGTCAGGCGCTGGAAGCAGTCAAGGAGGGGCACAAGGTGACACGCATGGGCTGGGCGATCGGCCCCGAGAGGCCGATCATCTTCATGGTGCCGGGCTCGCACTTCGAAGTGAGCCGGCCTCCGCTGCTGGGCATTTACCCCGAAGGCACGCCGATCGACTACCACCCGCACGTCGACATGCGAACCCGCTACGGCTACGTCGTGCCGTGGCTGTGCTCGCAGGTGGACCTGTTCGCCGACGACTGGTACATCCTGGAGGAGTGATGGCAGGGCTGTGCTTCAACGTGCGGTCGGACGAGCAGCCAACCGGCGGCTTCAGCGTCGTGATTGTCTTCGAGCCGCAACCCACGCTCGAGCAGTATTGCGAGAACATGCGCTGGATCGTCGAGCAACTGCAGGAGGGCCTGGGATGGGAAGTGGGCCGCAGGCAGTGATGCCTTGCCCGAAGTGCGGCGAGGAGATGGAGTGCGACACGGTGGACATCGGCGTGGGCGAGATGCGCGTGAGTCCGTGGGGCTGCCCAGCGTGTCACTGGTTCGAGGGGAAGGATGATGAGCGAAGCGACTTCCGCGATTTCGACATCCGACGCTGAGGCAGCTGTCGTCGAGCAGCTGCCGGCGCTCAGCGCGAAGCAGATCAAGTTCGCCTTCGCGTACATCCGCACGGGCAGCGCGATGAAAGCGTTGCGCGAGGTGGGCCCGGTCGACACCTACGAGAAGGATGCCACGGCCGAGGAGCGCCAGGTGATCCACCGCCGCAACTCGGCGCGGGCCCAGCGGCTGCTGCACTCCAAGGGGATGCACGCGTTCCTGCGCGTGGAGAAGGAGAAGCTGTACGCCAGCGAGCGCATGAGCACGGCCGAGATCACGGCCCGCCTGGCGCGCCTGGGGCGCGTGGATCCCGCCGAGTTCTTCAACGAGGACGGCAGCTACAAGCAGATCCAGGACATCGCGCCCGAGTCGCGCTTCTGCATCGCCGGCTGGGAGGACGAGCTGCGGTTCGAGGAGGACGGCGCGCCGCCCACGATGACCCGCAAGATCAGGATCCGGGATCCGCACCCCTCGCTGCGCACGCTGGCGCAGATCGAGGACCTGCTGGACAAGGGCTCGGTGAACGTGAACCTGTTCATCGATCTGGCCTCACGCATGGACAAGGCCCGCAAGCGGCACGAGGCCGAGCGGCAGCTCGGAACGGAGGACACCAAGGTGGTGTCCGAGCAATGATTCTGATGTGGGGTTCGACGAATGGTCGCGGTCGGCGCTGGTGGGGCTTCGGCTTCGGTGATCAGGATGTATTCATCGGGGTTCGACGGTGCCCGACCGAGACTCGCAAGTTCGACATCTGGGAAATCGGAGTGTTCGTACGGAGGCAGCATGCGCGACCGTCACATGGAGAGGGAAGACTTCGAGGCCGTCGCTGATTTCATTGGCACCACGATCCAGCTCGCCCTGCAAAAGGGGCTGGACGTTCGCCCAATGCTGTTCGGCTTGGCCGTCGACGCCAAGCATAAGGTCGAGGGCTGGGGCGTGAGCGAGGGCGTCGACGTGTACTTCACCGACGACGCAGTGGCGGCTGGGGGCAAGGCAGCCGCTGAACAGCTGCTGCTGAAGATGACGCTTGACCCGCGCGTTGACGTGGGGGTGCTCGTGTTCCGCGCCTGGGTCGTGCCCGAGTCCGTGCACCTGCCCACACCCGAGCAGGCCCACGACGTGTCGAAGCACCCCGACGCAAGGGACGGGTTCATCGCGGCGCTACGCACGCAGGACTACGGCACGATCGCCATGTACGAGTACAACGAGCCCGAGCGCTCGATCATCAAGATTCCGCTGCGCTGGGACGGACCTGGCTGGTCGGGCCGGTACATGCACAGATCCAGGGACCAATCGCTGAATTAGCGTCGGGCTTGGGTGCATTTTTTTTGAGCTGGAGCGGGTATGACGCTCGATCTGCCACAGAAGCCGACTGGCTTCACCCGCAAGATGACGATTCACTACAACTTCGGAGGCGGCAAGGGCGCGGGGCTGTTCGAGATCTTCGATCCAAACGGCAAGAAGATGCCGTTCGGCTACCAGTACGACACTCAAAAAGGCGGGTTGACCGGCTTCACTGTTCCGGACGATTATCAACCGCGTCTTCACCTGGGCCGAGCTGCGGGCCTACTACGCGCAGAAGGAGGCAGCATGAGCAAGCTTCGGCCCGAGTGCAGGACCGTATACGGCCACGCCATGCCGGACACCACCGCCCTATTCCTGATCAGGGATGCGGTGCTTCGGCGCCGGGAGCTGATCCACGGCCGGCTGCACAACGGAGCCGGAGGGCACTGCGCGATCGGCGCCTTCTGGGATGACAACCCGGGAGCGGTCCTTAACTCCTCCCTGATCGACGAGGTGGCTGCGGTTAATGACTCCATGTGCGATGCCACGCCGCAGCAGCGCTGGAAAAAGGTTTCCCAGTGGTTGCGGTGGAAGGTCCGGGTGCTGGCGGGGGCGACAAAATGACCGCGTTCACCAGCGGCCAGCAGGTCTACATCCACAAGGGGCGCCTGTACCGGCGGCACGCGAAATTCCTCGAGGAATTGCCGCTGCAGAAGGGCTTCTGCCTGGTGCGCATCTACGACAGGCGCGGCGAGATCACGAACAATTACGACGTGATCCCTATGGCGCACATCCGGCCGGTGGTGGAGCACGCTGCCGATGCATGAGCGCACGCGCCTGGCGTACGACCTGGACGACAACCCGGACAGGGGCGTCGCCGGGATGCAATTGCGTCGGTTAAACGAGCTGGTGGCCGACCCGGTGGGCATCATCGTCGACGAGTGGGAGATCCCAGCCGACAAGCATCAGCTCAAGTCGCCGCTCGCTTTTCGCGAGCAGGTCAAGGCTGAGTTCCGCGACCCGGAGTGCAAGGGCGCGAAGATGCCAGCCAACAAGACGCACGGCCTGCTGCAGTTCCGCGAGCACGAGGCCACCGGCTGGTACGGCTACAAGAAGAGCTACAAATCGGTATTCCTGAACGAGCTGTTCACCTACTGGGCGTGCATCGGGATCCCGGTGGCCATGGCATCGTTCGAGATGCCGGCGTTCAAGCTCGCGGCGCTGTCCGTGCGCCAGGCCACGGCCATGCAGACCCCGGACGAGGCCTCGATCGATCTGGCGATCGACCGCCTGGCCGAATCAATGGTGATCTACGACGTGATGGGCAAGGTGCAGCCGCGCCACATGCTGGCGATCATGCGCTACTGCGCGATTGCGCTGGGCTGCCGACAGTTCCTGTGCGACAACCTAACCACGCTGCTGCCCGTGGGTAACGACAACTTCGATCTGCACCAGCAGTTCATGGCTGGCGTGCTGTCAATCTGCCGCGCCACTGGGATGCACACCCACATGGTGATGCACTGCGCCAAGCCGAAGGACGGCGACGTCTCGAAGCCGCCGAACAGTTACAACATCCGGGGCACGGGCGCGGTGCCGGACATGCTCGACAACCTGAACGGCATCTGGCGCAACTTCCCGAAAGAGGACAAGCTCGACGACGACCGCACCTCGAGCGCGAAGCGCGACGAGCTGGCGCGCGAGCCAGATCTGCTCGTGCTGGTCGACAATCAGCGCATGTGGGACTTCCGCGGCAACTTCAAGTACTGGATCGACCGCCGGCTGCTGCGGTTCCGCGAAGGGGGCTATCTCGAATGCGAGCCATTTCTGTAGGTGTGGCGCTGCCGCCAATGTTCCGGGCCGTGCTGGTGTACGGGGTGCAGCGCCAGGCGAACGTAATCTCGCAATGGTGGGAAGCCAGGCGCTGGACGGGAAGCAACCAGCCAGGCGGCGAGTGGGAGTGGCTTACCCCGACTGACTTCCCCGTCACCAACGTCACGGTGTGGGCGCCATTGCCGGAGTTGAAATGAACCTGAACCTGGCCGACCTGCCCGCAGACCACCGGCTGCGCAACGCGCCGCTGTCCCACATTGGAGCTGAGTACCAGTGGGTCGACACCAAGCAGCCGGACCAGTGGCACCGCGTCACGCCTGGCTTCACGATCGGCAAGAACACGTTCAACGAACTCGGCTCAACCTGGACGCTTTCGTACCGGTGGAGGGCCGAGGAATGACACCAGAGGACCTGCGCGAGGCCGTGTTCGCCTACCTGCACTTCGCCTGTGGCGTGTGCGGGCACTGCGGCAAGCGGACCTGCGCCGGCCGATCCAGTCACTCAAAGCTGCCAGCGCAGATACCGACTGCGATGCTCGTGGCCGCCTTCAATGTGTCGATGCTAAAGGAGAGTGATGAGCAGCCTGCAGGAACAGATCGCCTGCGTTAAGCGCGAGATCGCGGTGCGGGTGAACACGTACCCCAGGTGGGTCAGCAGCGGCCGCATGAAGCAACACAACGCGGATCGCGAAATCAGCGTGATGCGCGACGTGCTGGCAACCCTGTTCGAAGTTGAGAAGGAGCGAACGTGAGCACTGTCCGCGTCGGCCGCTGGGCCCAGATCAAGAAGGGCAGGCCCAAGGAGAAGGAGCGCGTGCGCTGCTACGTGGAGTCGATCCACGATGGCGTGGCGCTGCTGCGGTTCGCGGTGACGACCGACGAAGGCTACCCGTGGCCGTTCCCGCTTGAGATCGAGGCGCCGGTGGCGATCCTGCTGCCGGCGCCGGCGCCCAAGTTCGTCGAGGTGAAAGCGTGACCCAGCTGGTCCTGAGTCTGTTCCCCGGCATCGGCATCCTCGATCGCGCGTTCGAGGAGGAGGGCTTCTGCGTGGTGCGGGGCCCCGACCTGCTGTGGGGCGGCGACATCAAGAGGTTCCACCCGCCGGCTGGGCGCTTCGAGGGCGTGATCGGCGGCTCGCCCTGCCAGTGCTTCAGCCAACTCGCGCACCTGGTGCGGCACAACGGGTATGAGCTGGGCGAAAACCTGGTGCCGGAGTTCGAGCGCGTGGTCGCCGAGGCGGCGCCGGCCTGGTTCGTGATGGAGAACGTGATGCAGGCTCCGATTCCCGCCGTCGACGGATACGTGGTCGATCCGAGTCTGCTCAACGCTCGCTGGCTCGGGGAAAAGCAGTCGCGCTTGCACCGGTTCAGCTTTGGCAGCGCTGCAGGCCTGCGCTTGCGGTACGAGACGGTGGCGCTGGAGTCGATTGACTTCGAGCGGCGCGTGCTGGCCAAGCACGACGCGTTGCCCAAGCTCAGGCGCGCGCGCGATGGCAGCCTCAAAGCGCGCAACGCACCGAACACGCCCAGGACGATTCCTGAGGCTTTGGAGCTGCAGGGACTGCCTCGGGATTTTTTCGAGGAGTCGCCCTTCACCGTGGCGATGCAGCGCCGGATGCTCGGCAACGCGGTGCCCATGCCGATGGGACGGGCCCTGGCTGGCGCGATCCGCAGTGCCCTGGAGCGCGCACCGTGAGCGCATCGGACCGCAGCTACTACGCGAGGAACAGCGATGCGATCCTCGCGAAGCGCAAGGCATACCAAGCTTCGAATGCGAAGAAGATTGCGGCGCAGCGAAAGGCGTTCCGCGAGAAGAATCGCGCGTACGTGCTGGAACGATCCAAGCGCTACTACGGCCAGCGCGACAAGGTCCTGGAGGCTGCCCGCGCAGGCAAGAGGCGCGCCGCTTGTCGCGCGTGGGGGCGTGCGAATCGCGCCAAGCTGAAGGCCTGGAATGACGCGCATCGCGAGGAGTTACGGGCCTACTGGCGCCAGCGCAATAAGGGCCGCCTCCTGGAGATGCGCATCACCGCCGCGAATCGACGTGCGCGGCAGTATGGTCGCAAGCTTTCGCGCGAGATCGTCCAGACCTTAATGGCGCTACAGCACGGTCGGTGTGCTGCCTGCGCTTGTGAGCTGCTGAGGCACGGCTACCACATCGACCACATCGTGGCACTGTGCAACGGTGGAGCGCACGCGGACCAGAATGTCCAGCTGCTGTGCCCGCCGTGCAACTTGAAGAAGGGCCGCAAGGATGATGCGGCGTTCCGGCGCAGCTTAGAGCGAGGCCATCTTAACCGCGCGCCTGATCCCGAGCGAAAGGTTCCCGTTGCCGATGCGGGCGATGATGTCGTAGGTGTCGGTATCGAGGTAGACAGTGACCTTCCTCCCCTTCGTCATGTCGCGTGGGCGGCCTGGCAGACGGCCGCCCACGCGCGCCACCTTGCGCCACTTGCCATTAGCGCCGAGCACCTCGATCGTGCCGTCGGCGTGCACCTTGAACCGACCCTCCCCGTAGCGGGCGCGTAAGGCCCGCTCCAGCTCCGGGCTTTTGGCCTCGGTCATGCGTTCACTCCTCTCGGGAATCGCGCCAGGTGGTATCGCCCAGCCACTCCGGCTCGAAAGCTGGGGGTGGGGGCGGCAGGCTCGCCAGGTGCTGCGCCATCGGGATGATGGGCACCTGCGGCCTGGCCGCCTCGGCCAACTGGCGCAGCAGCGCCTGCTGGTCGAAGGGCGGCCCCTGGATGAATCGTCGCAGCCGGCGCAGCATGGCTCAGAGCTCCGGACGGCTGGCGCGGGCCTCGATGGCAGCGCGGATCTTTTCGATCGTGGCATCCACACTGAGCGGGCCCTGAGGCAGCGTCAGGCAAACGAGCGCGTCGCGCAGGGCGTGGTCCATCTGGGAAATCAGCGTGGCAACCGTGACCCATTCGGTGCGGAACTGCCGAAAATCCGGCGGCGTAACGAGCATCTCGTCTTCCGGCACGTCCCCCGTGCCGTCGTGCACACCCGCGGCGCAGTCGATTGTGAACGTCTCGCCGGCGTTGTCGAAGCTGGAGCTGTCCCACGCGGTGCAGGACAGGATGCCGGCCTCACCCTCGGGCGGCGGCGGCGTGTCGCCCAGGCTGTCGTCGTATTCCGTTTCCTCTGCTTCGTTCGCCAGGCTCAGGGCGACGCCAAGGCTTGGGGCGCGTACCAGGACGGTGCGGTAGTTGCCGGAGTTGTAGCACTGATCAATCGTGAAAATCTGCATGGCCTGTCCTCTCGGGTTGGTGGTGGATCACCTGCGAAACGGGGCGACGCCGTTCTGCTGGCAGAACCAGTCCCAGTGGGCTTGCAGGCGCGCGGCGTCAGTGGATCGAACCGACAGGCGATGCACACCCGTGGGGCCGGCGATCAGGTACCAGAGGCCCTCATCGTCCAGCGTAACGCGGCAGGTGGCGCCAGGCTGGTGCTTGATCGGGGCGAACACGATGCGCCGCTGGTTCACCATCGCCTGCAGCAGGCGCGGCGACCAGGTGTCGACGTACGGGGCGTAGCACTTCTGGAATGCATTCTCGGTGGCCATGGTTCAGTCCTTTGTGGGTTTCTTGATGCGAAGGGTGTAACTGATGTTGGGCTGCTGCGTGGCGTGCGCGATGCCGGCCGGCACCCTGACGCTGGCCAGCGGCCGCAGCTCGCACGCGGCCACGCCGAAGCGGGCCGCGCACAGCAGGCTGCAGAAATACCCCTGCGGGTCCAGGGCCCGCAGATCGTACGGCGGCAGCTCATAGGGTGGCTGCGGCAGGGCTCGCGCCCTGAATGCCCTGGCACACAGCGCGCACAGCTGCACGCGGTAGGGGTGACGATCGCTCACCGGTCAGGCTCCCAGCAGGATGAGGCGAGCGACCGCAAGCGGCACGTGCAGCGCCGCCAGGTAGTGCGCCGCCATGAAGATGGACACCCCGGCCGCGATCAGCCGCGCGATGCCGGCCGCCTCGGTCCAGGTGCCCACGTGCCACAGTGCCTCGGTTGCGCTGCGCATGGTTCAACCCTCCCTTACCCGGCCGCCCTCGCCGATCAGCGAAAGCTGCCCGCCCCTGGCCGCCTTGGCCAGCTGCGCGCGCTCACGCAGGTTCGCGGGGGTTGGATTCTCCAACTGCAGGGGGGCTGGCTCTTTGACGATCGACAGCAGCACCGAGCGCACGCCCGTGGCCTCGAAGGTGCCGGCAGGCAGTTCCTCCCAGCTGTCGGCGATCGGCTGCAGGGCGGCGGCCTGGCGCGGGCCGCCGGCCACGATGGCGACCAGGCGCCCGCCAGGCCTGAGGAACCCGAGCGCGTGCCGTACGTGCTTGATGTCGACGCCGTCCTTAAAGGGCGGGTTCATCACGATGCGATCGTACGTGCCCAGGTCGCCGTTGCAGTCCAGAAAATCGGCGCCCCGGATCTCGGTCCCCGCTGGTGCGCTGCGGATCAGCTGATCGACCAGGGTACGGTTGAGCTCCACCGCGGTCACCTGCAGGCCTGCGACGGTGTGCAAGGCTTGCAGCAGCGCCCCGGTACCGGCGGAGGGTTCGAGCACGCGCTGGCCTGGCTGGATGTCGGCCAGCGCCACGGCGCGCGCTGCCAGGTCGGGCGGGGTCGGGAACAGCTGCGGGGCGCTGACCACCTTGACGCCGGCGCGCAGGCTCTGGCGCATCGCCTCGAACGGCGTGGCGTCCTGCTCGGTCGGCTCGGGCTTGCGTGCCGGCGGGGGCGCATCGGTCAGGTAAAAGCCGATCGATGGATTCCCGGGTTTGTCGGGGCTGGCCTCGACCAGACGCCCATCCAGGCGCGCGTCGGCCACTTGCGCCGCGCTCATCAGACCTGCGAGCTTGTCAAACGGGATGTTGCGCTTAAAGTCGCGGCCGCCGTTGCCAAAGTTGTCGAGGACCGAGACGGACACCTTATTGACCTTCTGGATGTAGGACCAGCCGCCGCGCGGGCTGGCCCAGCAGCGACAGGCCCCGCCCTGCTCGGGTTTGATCTTGTCGGCAGCGGTGCCGCCGGATTCGTCGAGCATGGCGCGCTCATAGACAAGCCGGTTCTCGAAGTGTCCGATCCAGCGATCGAAGCGGGCGATTTCCTCCGGGTACTGCCTGGCCGCGATCGCCTGCAGCTCCCCGACCGTCATCGAGGGGCAGCCCTTGTAGCGCTCCTCATCGGGCCGCATGTGGCGCGGGTCGTAGCCCGGCGCAAGCAGCGCGATGGCGCGCTGGTAGTAGGTGACGGTCGGCATCGGTGTTGCCTCTCGGGTTCGTTGTCGGATCAGAAGTCAAGGCCCGTAAT
>Ga0179596_10000480_pt1 | contig 11234 bp, 11 predicted proteins | sample CZODoug1_1_08_16_FD_155494 | JGI IMG/M metagenome (GOLD analysis project Ga0179596, IMG submission 155494) | Vadose zone soil fungal communities from Angelo Coast Range Reserve, California, USA - CZODoug1_1_08_16fungal (Illumina Assembly) | ecosystem: Environmental > Terrestrial > Soil > Vadose...
AGCCCCCGCCAAGAGGGCGCCCGCGCCCTCATCGACTTCCGCCCCAACCCCGCCTACCAGACCCAGTCCATGGAAGAGAAGGTCCTCCACGGCATGTCCGGCACCGTCGCCGTCGACAACCGCGCCCAGCGCCTCCACGCCATCCACGCCAGCCTCCCCAAGGACATCAGCGTAGGCTTCGGCCTCGCCACCATCCACGCCGGCTCCAGCTTCGCCACCACCCGCGACCAGGTCGCACAGGACCAATGGAAGACCGTCCAGGTCGACACCGCCATCAACGGCAAGGCCATCCTCTTCAAGGCCCTCGGCAAAAACGAACACGTAGAGCGCACCGACTTCCAACTCCTCCCCTACGACCTAACCGTCAAGGACGCCGTAGCCCTCATCGAGCAGTAGTTCCAACAAATCTCACGCCTCTGCCGTTGTCTTTGGCGGCTGTCTTTGGGATTAGCGTGGGGCTTCAGCCCCACGAATTACGAATCAGAGAATGAGGGGCTTTAGCCCCGGGCCGTCGCCCTTGCTCTTTTGTTTGTCATCCCCGCAGGGGATCTGCGGTTGCTTTTGCCGTTGCCGTTGCGGTTGCGGTTGCGGTTGCGGTTGCGGTTGCGGTTGCGGTTGCGGTTGCGGTTGCGGTTGCGGTTGCGGTTGCTCTTGCTCTTGCCGTTGCCGTTGCCGTTGCCTCTGAAATAGGTCCGGGCGTTAGAGGTAACTGAAAAATCCCATCTCGCGGAATAGCAAGCCTCAAAAGCCGCTAAACCGGAAGGGCATGGCTTCAGCCATGCCACAAATGCTCAGCCTTTTTAAAATCTATTGAGATTCCCGAAGGGAATCTTCTCGGCTTGTGCCGTTGTTCTTAATCGCAAGATCCGCTCTTTCGCTCCGCCTCGGCCACCCCAACGATAAAATCCACCAAAGACAGGGGAGCCCATGAACTGGAACCAGGAACAATACGAGCAACTCACCCAACACTACCGCGACCTCCCCGACGCAGACCTGCTCCACTTAGCCACCTCCCCCGAAGACCTCACCGAGATCGCCGAAGAGATCCTCAAGAAGGAGCTAGCCCTCCGCAGCCTCGCCCCCGCCACTGCCCCCGCACCACCCCGCGAGCCCATCACCACCGAACGCACCCAGGAAGAGCAGCAGCTCTGGTACGACTACGCCTACAAGGCTCCCCCGCACTGCACCTTCTCGTTCCCAACCATCCGCCAGGCCAACGACGCCCGCGCCTTTCTCGCGGAGTCCGGCGTCGAGAGCCAGGTACTCGGCAATGGCAATGGAGAAATCGACCTCCGCGGCCCTCGCGTCGTCGTGCGTCCCGAGGATACAGACGCAGCATCCGAAATCCTCTCTCAGCCGATCCCCGAGCACATCGCCAACGAGCCTGAGATCGAAGCCGGCGACTTCGCCCCACCCACCTGCCCAGCCTGCAACACCCTCGACCCCATCCTCATCGCCGTAGACCCCACCAACCGCTGGCTCTGCGAGTCCTGCGACCACGAGTGGGACGACCCCGCTTAAACGAAAAAGGGGCGCAGCCGAAGCCACGCCCCATCATCGAATCGCCCCGTCCTAGTGAGGCTGCCCACCCTCATGCTGCGGCTGCCCCTGCGGACGAGCCTGCTGAGCGGGCCGCGCCGCTTGCGGCTGAGCCTGCTTCTGCTGCTGCGGTGCCGGGCTAGGACGAGCCTGCGCCGGAGCAGACCGCTGCGGCTGTTGCTGTTGCTGCTGCTGCTGCTGCGGAGCACGCTGCTGCTGTTGCTGCACATTTCTCTGCTGTTGTTGCTGTTGCTGCTGCACGTTCCTCTGTTGCTGTTGCTGTTGCTGCGCCGCACGCTGCTGCTGAGCCTGCTGTTGCTGGGCCTGAGCAGCCCGTTGCTGAGACTGTTGCTGCTGCACATTCCTCTGCTGTTGCTGCTGGGCCTGCACATTCCTCTGCTGCTGTTGCTGCTGCACCTGCGCATTGCGCTGCTGCTGTTGTTGCTGCTGTGCATTCCGCTGTTGGAGCTGCTGTGCCTGCTGGTTCTGCACCGTACGCTGCTGCTGGTTCCGCTGCTGCTGCGCCTGAACGTTTCTCTGCTGCTGTTGCTGTTGCTGCTGCACCTGCGCGTTCCGCTGCTGTTGCTGCACCTGCTGGTTGCGCTGCATCTGCTGTGCCTGAGGCGTCTGCTGCCCCGGCCTCTGCGGCTGCATCACTCCCTGCTGCGGCCCCTGCCCACCCCGCACCGCCGCCACCGGACGCACCGCCGCAACCACCGCCGGCTGCCCACGATTCTCCTTGTAGAACTGCCGCGGATTCGCCGCCGCCTGCTGCCGGAACTGCACCTGCGTCTGCATCGCCGGCTGCCTCTGCTCACGCAGCACCGCCAGCTCCTGCGGCCTCGGCTGCATCCGAATCCCGCCATTGCCGCCGTTATACGAAACCCGGTTGTTGATCACCGTATTGTTGATCGTCACATTCCGCACATACACATTGCGAACGACGTTCACGTTCACCCGGTTCACCGAGCGGTTGTAGTAAAAATCGTTCCCCCGCCAGTACCCGCCCTCATACCCCGTCCCGCCATATCCAAACCCATAGTTGATCCCGCCATAGAACCCGATATGCCGCGCCCAGAACCCATGGTGGCACCGATACCGCCCGCCATCGTACCCCCAATACGGAGGCGTCCAAAGCGCCCCATAGTAAGGTGGCGCAACCCACACACCCGGCACCCAGTAGTACCCCGCATTCGCATAGTTCCAGCTTCCCGGCGTCCAGATGTAGTTCGGCGCCGGCGCCTCCGGCTGCTCATACACCGGCAACGGCGGCGGAGGCTGATCCGCCTCTTCAACCGCGTCATACCCAGCCTGCTCCGTCGGATCGTAATTGTCATACGTCGGCTGGCTCTGGTCATACACCGGCTGCTGCTGCGGATACGTCTCCACGCTCTGCGTCGCCGGATAGCTCTGCTGCTGCCCCAGCACCCGCGTCCTCGGCGCCGCCGCCGCTGGAGCCGGAGCCGCCGCCACAGGTGCCGCATTCGGGTCCACCGGAGCCACATTCGCCGCCGCCGGGTCCGGCCCGCTGTTATTGTCGATAATCGTCGCAGGCGTATTGGCCTGGTTACCCTTGCACCCCTGCATCCCGGTAACGGACGCCACCAGCACCGCGCCCATCAGAACCCGCTTCAAACTCTCCATTACGCTCTCTCCAAACCGTTCCGCCCCTGCCCTAAGCAGCAAGCTAAATACCTCTGATGCAACTTGCCCGGCCCGCGTCCACAAAACCAGGTCGAAGTCCCTGCCAGAACAAACCCCTTCGGAGTAAAATCCACTCTATGAGCCCGCGCTGCCCCATCCTCAAGCGCTTTCGTCACGGCCGCCGCGATCGCGGACGCGCCTAGCTCGCCCCCTCTTTAGCATCTGCTCCAACAAAATCCGTGCCCCACCTTTGCGATAGCACCATCGTCGCTAAGGTGGGTTCAAGCCCCGAACTTCTCAGGAGAACTCCGCATGTCGAACGACGTTACCACCCACCCAGACTCTTTCCAGGCCAAATCCACCCTCACCTCCGGCTCCAAAACCGTCTCCCTCTACCGCCTCCAGGCCCTCACCGAAGCCGGTATCGACCTCACCAAACTCCCCTTCTCCCTCCGCATCCTCCTCGAAAACCTCCTCCGCCACGAAGACGGCGTCTCCGTCACCGCCGACGACATCCGCTTCCTCGCCGCCTGGGATGCCAAGGCCGAGCCGTCCCGCGAAATCGCCTACATGCCCGCCCGCGTCCTCATGCAGGACTTCACCGGCGTCCCGGCCATCGTCGATCTCGCCGCCATGCGCGACGCCATGCGCGCCCTCGGAGGCGACCCCGAAAAGATCAACCCCCTCCAGCCCGCCGAGCTCGTCATCGACCACTCGGTCCAGGTAGACGAATTCGGGACAACAAACGCCTATGACCTCAACGCTGCATTGGAATTCCAGCGCAACCGCGAGCGGTACGCCTTCCTCAAGTGGGGCCAGACCGCCTTCAACAACTTCTCCGCCGTCCCCCCCGGCATGGGCATCTGCCACCAGGTCAACCTCGAGTACCTCGCCCGCGTCGTCTTCACCACCGCCCCCGACGCCAACGGCGAAGTCGTAGCCTACCCCGACACCCTGGTCGGAACCGACTCCCACACCACCATGGTCAACGGCCTCGGCGTCCTCGGCTGGGGCGTAGGCGGCATCGAAGCAGAGGCCGCCATGCTCGGCCAGCCCGTCTCCATGCTCGTCCCGCAGGTCGTCGGCTTCAAGCTCACCGGCAAGCTCAAGGAAGGCACCACCGCAACAGACCTCGTCTTGACCGTAACGGAAGCCCTCCGCAAGCTGGGCGTAGTCGGCAAGTTCGTCGAGTTCTACGGCCCCGGCATCGCCGAGCTGCCCCTCGCCGACCGCGCCACCATCGCCAACATGGCCCCCGAGTACGGTGCCACCTGCGGCATCTTCCCAGTCGACAAAGAGACCCTGAACTACCTCAGACTGACAGGCAGAACAGACGACCAGATCGCCCTCGTCGAGGCCTACTACCGCGAGCAGGGTCTCTTCCACACACCAGACGCCCCCGAGGCCGTCTACAGCGCAACGCTCTCCCTCGACCTCGCAACCGTAGAGCCCAGCGTAGCCGGACCCAAGCGCCCCCAGGACCGCGTCCTTCTCTCACAAGCCGGCCCCAGCTTCGCCCAGCAGCTCCCCGCGCTCCTCGGCCCCAACGCCAACAAGCAGGCCGCCCGCCAGATGGTCCGCTGGGAAGGTGAGGGTGGACACGCCAGCGCCCACGGCGATCTCACCTCCTCCGCCGGAGCCAAGGCCCCTGTCGTAGAGTCCGACACCGTAGCCATAGCCACCCTCACCCCCGGCGCCAGCGCCATCCACGTTGAAGCCCCCGTCACCAGCATCCAGGGCCGCTTCGGCATCGACCCCGAGCCCTACCTCTCCGACGGCTCCATCGTCATCGCCGCCATCACCTCCTGCACCAACACCTCGAACCCCTACGTCATGATGGCCGCCGGGCTCCTCGCCAAGAAGGCCGTAGAAAAGGGCCTCCGCACCCCGCCCTGGGTCAAGTCCTCCCTCGCCCCCGGCTCCCGCGTCGTCACCGACTACTACGTCCGCGCCGGCCTCATGCCCTACCTCGACGAGCTCCGCTTCCAGGTCGTCGGCTACGGCTGTACGACATGCATCGGCAATTCAGGACCATTGCCGACTGACGTGAGCAAGGCCATCGAAGACCACAACCTCGTCGCCGTCTCCGTCCTCTCCGGCAACCGTAACTTCGAGGGCCGTATCTCCCCCGAAGTCCGCGCCAACTATCTCATGAGCCCCCCACTCGTCGTAGCCTACGCATTGGCCGGTCACATCCAGCACGACTTCACCAACGACCCCCTCGGCCGCGACCAGCAAGGCCAGCCCGTCTACCTCAAGGACATCTGGCCCACCCAGGCCGAGGTCACCCAGGCCGTCACCAGCTCCATCGACTCCGAGATGTTCCGCCACCAGTACTCCACCGTCTCCCTCGGCGACCAGAACTGGCAGCACCTCAAGTTCCCCCAGGGCGACACCTACGGCTGGGAGCCCGACTCCACCTACATCCGCAAAGCCCCCTACTTCGACGGCATGACCGCAACGCCCGCCCCAGTCGAAGATATTCAGAACGCCCGCGTCCTGGCCGTCCTCGGAGACTCCGTCACCACCGACCACATCTCCCCCGCCGGATCCATCAAGCGCAACGGCCCCGCCGGCAAGTACCTCGAAGACCACGGCGTCAAGCCATCGGACTTCAACAGCTACGGCAGCCGCCGCGGCAACCACGAGGTCATGGTCCGCGGAACATTCGCCAACGTCCGCCTGAAGAACAAGCTCGCTCCCGGAACCGAAGGCGGCGTAACCCGCCTCCTCCCCGAGGGCACCGGCATGTCCATCTACGACGCCTCGGTAGAGTACGCCAAGCGCAACACCCCGTTGGCGATCCTAGCCGGGAAAGAGTACGGCTCCGGCTCCAGCCGCGACTGGGCCGCAAAAGGCCCCCGCCTCTTGGGCATCAAGTTCGTCATCGCCGAGTCCTACGAACGCATCCACCGCTCGAACCTCGTAGGCATGGGCATCCTACCCCTCCAGTTCCAACCCGGTGAGTCCGTAGAGTCCCACCTCCTAACCGGCGAAGAAACCTTCACGCTAGGAGCCAACCCAGGCGACCTGAAAGCCATGCTCGATGGCAAGTTCGCCAACGGCAAAAGCCTCCTCGTCAAAACCACCACCCCCGACGGCACCACCAACGAGTTCCCCGTGGTCGTCCGCATCGACACCCCGCAGGAGATCCTCTACTACCAACACGGAGGCATCCTCCAGTACGTCCTCCGCCAACTCGCCGCAAAATAACCGCCACCCAGAGCCCCAGGTCAGAGGACAGCTTCACCTCCTCTGACCTGGGGTTTATCATTTTCGCGCGGACCTCACATTCTCTCAGGGATACAATCTAGCCATGGAATCCTGGCGCATGGAGTTCAACGGTAAACTTCTGAAACGCGGTTTCTGGCTCTATGTCTGGGATATTAAGGAAGATAGGAAGCGACATCTTTATGTAGGTCGGACGGGCGATTCCTCCTCACCCAATGCGTCTTCTCCGTTCCGTCGAATCGGTCAGCACCTCGATTCAAGTCTGAACGCGAAGGGAAACGCACTGGGAAAGCAACTTAAAACGGCAGGCATCGATCCGGAAAACTGCACCTTTGAGATGACCGCCGTAGGACCTATCTTTGAGGAGCAGGAGACCATGTCGGAGCACAGGCCACGACGCGACAAGACAGCAGCTCTCGAAAGAGCTCTCGCCGACGAACTGAAGCGGAGAGGCTACAGCGTGCTCGGAACACATCCCCGCGCTGAGGAACCAGACAGAACTTTGCTCGAGCAAGTCATCTCGAAGCTTCAGGCTTCGTTCCCCCTCAGAGAGGAAAATCCTCCGCAGGGATCCCGTTTCCAGCCAATCAAGTTACGGGGGGAGGGACCATCGGCTTCCGAGATCCTTCTACAGGATCGAGAGAGGTTTTAGATTCTTCATTTCATTGATACCAGCAGCCTCCTAAAGCTCTTTATCGCCGAACTCGGCAGCGATAAGATGCTGCTGTTCGACCAAACCGAAGACGACCGCAACAAGGTCGTCTCCGCATTGGTGCCGGTCGAAGCTCGATCCGCCGTCCGAAGGCTTCAAAAAGCAAACCGTCTGACTTCCCCGGAAGCTTCACTGGTTCTCGATGCACTTAGGAATAAGATCGGATGGATCGTCGAGAGACCGATCGATCCCAAGGTTCTTGAGTCGGCTTCGATCTTGATCGACCGTTACATCATTCGAACCTTGGACGCAGTACAACTCGGCAGCGCCATAGTAGCCCGCGATCTCCTTTCGGCTCCCGACATGCGCTTTATCGCCTCCGACAAAACACTGCTCGAAGCCGCGCGCCTTGAAGGCTTCCAAACCTGGGATCCCTGCGATTAGGTAAGCCATCTCCACTAAGAAGCCGCAGGCAAACCCGCCTCGACCCCGCCACCCGCCCCCTTCTTCCGCAGCACCACCGCCGAAAGCAGCGAAATCAGCAACCCCACCGGAAACGGCTCGATAAACGTCATCGCCGCATTGATCAGCGGATTGTCATACATCGCCTTGAAGTGCTTCATCTCCTCCGCCTTCGCCTGAATCGCCGCCGCGCTCGCCCCCGCCTTCTTCATCCCCTCGATCGCATGCGCCGCATAGTTATCCATAAACCCCGGCAGAAAGTTGAAGTACAGAATCTCCCACGCCACCACATAGAACACGCACGAGATCAACGTAATCGAGATCCCGATCCCAAACGCCTTGCCGAACGTAATCTCACCACCGCCCACGCTATCCCGGTACGACCGTATCCCGAAGTACACAAGCAGAAACGACAGCACCATCGCCGTGTAGCCGAACAGCAAGCCCTTTGCGCCGTGGTCGCCAATCAAAGTAATGTTGATCGCCATCAGCCCCGCCGACAGAACCCCGGAGATCAATCCGAACGTAAAAATAGCCTTCTTCATCTGAGCCTCCTCAAAATGCATCGTGAATCTGGCCCGAACATACCCCGCACACCCCACCCCCTGTCCTCATCCTTTCGCATGATTTCCGCCCTAAGAAGCGAAAATCACCCAAAAGAAGCAGCGCCTAGGGCAGCAAACCAAACTCTTTGCCCAACTGCACCGCCTGCGTCCTCCGCTTCGCCCCCAGCTTGTCGAACGCGCGGCTGCAATGCGTCTTCACCGTGTTCTCGCTCACAAACAGCTTCCCGGCAATCTCCCGGTTGCTCATCCCCCGCGCCACCAACTCCAGAATCTCCAACTCCCGCCGCGTCACCCCCAGCTCGTCCCGCCTCCGCTCGTCCACCACGAACGTCTCCGCCACCACCGGCGAAACCACCGGCACTTCTTTCACGACGACCGTCTCCCGCGCCCCCATCAGCTTCATTCCCAGCCAGATCCCCAGCCCGGCAAAGATCGCCGCCGTCAGCGCCCCATAGATCTCCACCGAGTGCTCGATCACCAGAAACTGGTAGTCCATCCACTTCAGCAAGGCGATCAACGCTCCGCCGACCAGCCCACAGATGAGTACATGCCGCTTCATAAGAATCCAGAAAGAAGGAATGCGGGCCAACGCGACAGTCGGCCATTGTGGATCATAGTACCCCGGACTCCCACACCGCCGAGTTTTGCGGCAGTCTCCGACAGCTCCTCAAGTCCATGTCCTTGCAGCCCTTGAAAATAATTTCGCCATTTTCTGCCCATTTTTCACGTGTCAAGCCCCCGATTGCCCTATCTCGCACAAAACAAACGAAATAAAGTTGAGCTATGAGTTCCACCCAAACCCGTATGCTTGAGAGAGAAGGAAAAAAGAACACCCGCATCTCCAAAGGAGAGGCTAAGCCCTTTGTTTTGACGACTCTGGCCGTAAGTCCTTCCTTTACAGGACTTTGCAGTGACATATAGCCTGCATCTCCATGAAAGGAAATAACTTATGCCCAAGGTCCGGGGTAGGGGGAGAGGTACCGGCCGGGAAAGAGGTCACGATCTCTGCCGCCGCATTGACCCCCACCCCAAACAGTCCTACCCTTACAAATGAAGCCATGCTCATTACCCCCCTCCAACTCGAACACGAACCATTAGAGTTCACCGAAGCCATCCCCTCCGGTGCTCTCGACTACGCCCCCGACGTCAAGCAGGTCGGCCCCCTCCCTGTCACCGGACGCGCCGATCTCATCCTCGAAAACCGCGGCCACAACGACGTCGTCCAGGACATCCGCCTCCGCGCCGGCTACAACGGTGCCCTCGAGATCCTCTGCGCCCGCTGCGTCGAGCCCGTCCCCTACCCCCTCTCGGGCTCCTTCGACCTCATTTTCCGCCCGCAAGACGCCGATGCCGACTCCGGCGAGCGAGCAATTACAGAAGATGAGACCGAAATAGGGTATTATGACGAGAGCGGTCTTCTGCTTGAGGACGTCGTGCGCGAACAGGTGCTTCTCTCCCTGCCAGCCCGAATCCTCTGCACACCGGACTGTAAAGGGCTTTGCCCGCGCTGTGGCCAGAATCTGAACTCAGCTTCCTGCAACTGCGAGTCGACAGCAGTCGACCCCAGATGGAATGCGCTTGCAGGCCTGGCCGGCCGGATACAGTCCTAGAACGCTAGAGCTTTAGCCCGGATCGCCGCCGATGCGCTGATCCTGTGGCATTTCGAAAGGAAACACCATGCCGAATCCGAAGCGTCGCCACTCCAAGCGCCGCACCGCCCTCCGCCGCGCCCACGACTTCCTCACCCCCGAGAACCCGGCCCTCTGCCCCAACTGCGGCGAGCGCAAGCTCTCCCACCGCGCCTGCCCCAAGTGCGGCGAGTACAAGGGACGTTCCGTCCTGGCCACCAAACAGGCCAGCTAAGCCGTTTCATCACCAGGCAGTTCGACGGGATTGATGCCAATAGACATCGTAGTCGATGCAATGGGTTCCGATAAGGCCCCCGAATCTGAGATTCGCGGGGCCATTCTGGCGTGCCGTCACCTCGACGTCCGCGTCCAGCTCGTCGGCCCCGAGCACATCATCGGTCCAGCGCTCAAAACCGCGCTCCGTGGGCACAAGCTGCCCATTGAGATCGTCCACGCCTCCGAGTGGATCAGCATGGACGACAAGGCCGCCCAGGCCGTCCGCGCCAAGCGAGACTCCTCCATGCGCGTCGGCCTCCGCCGCGTCCGCGAAGGCAAGGCCGCCGGCTTCTTCACCGCCGGCAACACCGGAGCCGCCATGGCCACCGCCAAGATGGTCCTCGGCATGCTCTCCGGCGTCCACCGCCCTGCTCTGGCAACCATTCTGCCGACGATAACGGGCAACCCATCCCTGCTCCTCGACGTAGGCGCGAACGTCGATTCCGACCCCGAGAACCTCGTCCAGTTCGCCATCATGGGCCACATGTACGCCAAAAACGTACTGCTCTTCCCCAACCCACGCGTAGGCCTGCTCTCCATCGGCGAAGAGGACTCCAAGGGCAACGCCCTCACCCGCGACACCCTCCCTCTCCTCCGCCAGCTCCCCGTCCTCAACTTCATCGGCAACATCGAAGGCCGCGATTTCTTCAACGCCCACTGCGACGTAGCGGTCTGCGACGGCTTCGTCGGCAACGTAGCCCTCAAAACGACCGAAGGCGCTGCCAAACTCTTCAGCGCCATGCTTCGCCAGTCCCTCAAGTCGACAGTCACCTCACAGGTAGGAGCTCTCCTCTCCCGCCGCGCCTTCGCCGAGTTCAAAAAGAGCCTCGACTACTCCGAGTACGGAGGAGCCCCTCTCCTCGGCGTCCAGGGTGTCTGCATCGTAGGTCACGGCTCGTCGAACGAACGAGCCATCATGAACGGCATCCGCGTAGCCGCCGAGTTCGCCCAGGCCGAAGTGAACTCAAGCATCGAAGCCGCCATCCGCAACCGCCCCACCCCCATCCCAACCATCTAGCCACGCGAATCGGCTTGGCCTTTGTCTTGGCTTCTAGGTAGCCCAAGGCTTCAGCCTTGGGTCTCACACGATGCCGAAAAAGCGGGCTTTAGCCCCTGGGGTATGCTCTCTTTTCCTGGCCGCAATCACACAATCAGTTAGACCCGACCCGCCCTCGGCTGAGCAATCACCAGCCCCCGAGGCGTAGGCAACAACACAACCGAAATCAACCCTTCATC
>Ga0179596_10000481_pt1 | contig 11217 bp, 11 predicted proteins | sample CZODoug1_1_08_16_FD_155494 | JGI IMG/M metagenome (GOLD analysis project Ga0179596, IMG submission 155494) | Vadose zone soil fungal communities from Angelo Coast Range Reserve, California, USA - CZODoug1_1_08_16fungal (Illumina Assembly) | ecosystem: Environmental > Terrestrial > Soil > Vadose...
GGAACCGGTCGCGGTCGGCACGGACACCCTCCGGCGTGCGCGAATTGGTCTTCGTCATGACGGTAACCTTGTCGCGCGGAAGCTCCTTCAGCGCCGCGGCCACGTAGGGATGCGAACCGTACTGGTCGGCCGCGTCGAAGAAGCGCAGACCGTTATCGTGGAAGCCGTCGACCATCAGGCTCGAAAAGGTAGCCATGCCGAGCCGCGTCTGGTTGGAGTGGCCGCCTGAACCTTGCGTGCCCGATCCCATGGCGAGACGGCTGGTCCGGATGCCCGTCTTCCCAAGCACGATCTCATCGTGCGCCTGAAACTTACTGGGCAGAGGCTCGGGTTCGAGCAGCGCGGCGCGAGCGATGCTGGAGCGCGTGAGCAAGGCAGCGGTTACGCCTTTAGCGGAGCGACTGAGGAAATCTCGACGGAGCATGGGCGGTCTCCTTTGCCGAGAGAATACGCCCGTCAAGGGATGTTGGGGAAGAGAAGATTGGACAAGAGTCAATGAATCGTTTTAGGTTCTACGGCAGAGGATTTTCCTTCCATGACTGTGAATCTGCCGACGGCCTCGCGCCTTCTTCGCGCCATCGTGTTTGTGACCGGCTTTGCTGCATGTGCGGCGGCAGAGGGGCAGGCACCGCTCAAGACGCTGCTGATCGACGTCGACCATAGGCAGACGACGAGTCTAGATGGCCCGTGGCACTACCTCGTCGATTCGCCCGGCGTGGCACTCTACGATGCGAAGGGCAAGGTCAAGGACACGACCTACTCGCAGAACCATCATCCCGTGATGGTGGGCGAGCGAACCGGTTTCGAGGAGTACGACTTCGCGACGGCCCCCACGCTCAACGTTCCGGGCGACTGGAACACCCAGGAGCCGACGCTCTTCCGCTACGAAGGCGTCGTCTGGTACGAGAAGGACTTCGACTTTGCTCCAAAGCCCGGTCTGCGAACGTTTCTCCATGTCGGCGCGGCCAACTACCGGTCCTACGTGTGGGTGAACGGGAAGAGGATCTGCGAGCACGAAGGTGGTTTCACGCCCTATGACTGCGAGGCCACCGCCGTCCTGCATGCGGGTGGCAACTTCGTCGTGATCGCGGTCGATGCCACGCGTCTCGCCGACGGCGTCCCCAGCGTCGATGTCGACTGGAACAACTACGGCGGCCTCACCCGCGATGTCTCGCTCGTCACGGTGCCGGAGCAGTTCATCGACGACTACGACGCGCACCTTGTCCGCAATACCACCGGGACGATTGCGGGCTACGTGCACGTCGAAGGCGCCGGGGCGGGCGTGCCGGTGACGATCAGGATCGCCGAGGCGAAGATCTCGAAGACCGTGACGACCGATGCCTCGGGCAAGGCCGCGTTCGAGCTGTCGGCGGATGGCCTGAAGCTCTGGGAGCCGGGCAGCCCGAAGCTCTACAAGGTAGAGATGGCAGCAGGCAAGGACACGCTGACGGACGAGGTCGGCTTTCGCGACATTCAGGTGAAGGGAACCGAGATCCTGCTCAACGGCAAGCCGATCTTCCTGCGCGGCGTCTGCGTGCAGGGCGAGGCCCCATACCGCACGGGCCGCGTCTCGACCGACAAGGATGTCGAGACGATCTTCTCCTGGCTGACGGACATGCACGCGAACTTCGTCCGCATGGCGCACTATCCCTACGACGAGCGCATGACCCGCATGGCCGACAAGCTCGGCATCATGGTCTGGTCGGAGATTCCTCTGTGGCAGCGCATCCAGTTTGAGCCGGGCGTCTACGTGAAGGCCGACGCTATGCTGCATGAGATGGTCCGCCGCGACCGGAACAAGGCATCGGTCATCATGTGGTCGGTGGCGAACGAGACGCCCAACAACCTGCAGCGCACCGACTTCCTGGTGAAGCTGATCGGCGAGGCCCACGCGCTCGACGCAACCAGGCCGGTGGCGGCTGCGTTGAACTCGCAAAAGATCGTCGGCAACACCATCGGCTTGAACGATCCGCTCGCGAACGCGCTCGACATCGTCGGAATCAACGAGTACGTCGGCTGGTACGTCGGCACGCCCGCTCTGGCTGATACGCTGACCTGGAATGTGCCCCAGAAGCCGCTCATCATGAGTGAGTTTGGCGGCGAGGGCAAGGCAGGGAACCACGGAGAAAAGGAACGGCGCTGGACCGAGGAGTCTCAACTCGACATCTACCAGCACCAGTTCGTGATGCTCGCGAAGATCCCGCAGCTACGCGGCACCGCACCATGGATCCTGATGGACTTCCGCTCGCCGGTGCGCAACATTCCGAAGCTACAGGATGGCTTCAACCGCAAGGGCCTCATCTCGAATGACGGACAGAAGAAGCTGGCGTTCGAATTTGTGAAGAAGGAGTACGCGGCAGGCTTCGGGAAGGCCGAGTAGGCGTTTGCTAGGATGACTGGATGGTCATCTTCTGGTCTCTGCTCGCCCTGATGGGCGTCCACCTGCTCGCCGTCGCGAGCCCCGGTCCGGGTTTCGTCTCGGTCATCCAGACCGCGGTCCGCAACCCACGCCGCATCATGTTCATGCATGTCTTTGGCCTCGGTCTGGCCTCGGCGGTCTGGGCCAGTTCGGCCGTCTTCGGACTCCAGACCCTGATGGTCCGGATGGCCGGTGTCTACCGTGTGCTGGAACTGGCCGGTGGCCTCTACCTGATGTGGATCGGCTTCAAATCGTGGCGGCATGCGAAGGCTCCTCTTCCTGTGCCGGTCGACGGTGGCACGGAGCTGACTGCCGGACAGGCCGTTTGGCGCGGCTTCAGCACCAACATTGCGAACCCCAAGGTGATGGTCTTCTACGTCAGCATCTTCACGGCGGTGCTGCGCCCTGGGATGCCCGCCTGGGTGCGCCTGGTCGCGATCTGCATCACGATCTTCGACAACATGGCCCTCTACGGCACGCTCGGAACCCTGATCTCTACCCCCAGGGCGCAGGCCGGATATATCGCGATGAAGTCTCGTATCGACCGTGTGGCGGGGACGGTGATGCTCGGCTTCGGTGCCAAATTGGTCTGGAGCGCACGCCGGGTTGCCTGAGAGTAATCCGTTCCTGCTGTCTGTAACCGATTGTTTCTATTCATGCGTCCTATGGGGCGACGCGGTAAGAGGGGTCGGCAAAAAGCCTGACTTTGGACCTTGTGCGAGGTTGCACGAGGCCGGCCCCTCGCGTCCGGAGGCAGACGATGATCTATCGAGCGGGATCGGCTCGAGCAGGATTTGCAGAGGTAGCATTTCATTGCGCGACGGCGTTGCTGTTGTTGCTGATTGGTCTCGGGATGCTGGTGGGATGTGGGAGCAGGGCAGTCCCGGCGCCGGTTGGGACGAGCATCAGGCTGACCGATCAATCCTGCGGATACAGCGCTCTCGATGGGATTGTAGGCGGGATTGTCGATGGATGCATCGAGCACCTGGAACCAGGTGGCACAAGCTAGCTCACCATGTTGAGCGACGCGGCAGGCATCTCGGGAACTACGGTGACCAACATCGTAGGGAACGGATATACGGTCTATTCCATCTCGGCGGACAACTCCTCGCTGGACGGGCTGACCTATACGTTGTCGGGAGGAGGGTATCTGAAACCGATGTAGTGCAAGGAACACCTGGAATGGGAGCCCGGTTATGGGAACCGGGCTCTCTGCTTTTCCGCGAAGCATGACGATGGGTCTTGCCAGACGTCTATCAAAGGAGATACAAGTGTGGTGTTTCCCGAGAAATGTCTCTGGAGGTTGTGGCGATGACGCTGACGTTGAATACGAAGTTCTCCAAAGTTTCGGCCGCCCTGGTGCTGGCCGCGTGCAGCTGGGCCGCGGTCTCGGCCATCGCCGCGCCCACCCCCGTGGCGATCGACGGCTACGTGACCGACTCAAAGTGCGGTGCCATGCATGGTAAGGATGGCCCGGACGTCGCCTGCGTGAAGAAGTGCATCGAGGGCGGCGCGAAGCCGGTTTTCGTCGATGACAAGACGGGCTCGGTCTGGGCGATCGAAGATCCCGATGCGGTCAAGGGTCACTACGGCCACCACATCACGGCGACCGGAACGGCCGACAGCGAAAAGAAAGAGATTCACATCTCCAAAGTGACGATGCTGGCCCCTAAGTAGCGGCTTTAGGTGGCGCGGAGGACAACGACGGTCTCGTCGTCGAAGTGGTCCGTGCCTGCCTGAAACAGCGTGACCGCATCCAGAATCGCTTCGACGGCCGCCTCGGCGGACTGATGCGCCGTCGGGTGGTGCTGGAGCAGTGTGCTCAAACGGTCGTCGCCGAACATCTCCTGCTGCGGATTCAGAGCGTCGACGATACCGTCTGAGAAGAAGACGATCATGTCGCCCGGTTTGGTCTGCAGTACGGTCTCCTCATAGCTCACATCCGGGAAGAGCCCAAGCGGAAAGCCCTCGAGTTGAAGCGTCGAGACGGCCAGCGCATTGGTCAGCGACTGCGTGTCGCGTGTCACGTACAGCGGCTGCACGGATCCCGCGTTCGCCAGCGTAAGCGTCTGCGTCGCGTCGTCCCACACGGCCATCAGCATGGTGACGTACTGCGCGGCCAGCTTGCGCTCCTGCAACTGGTCGTTCAGCGCCGCCAGCATCTCAGCCGGACTCAGCTCCAGCGGAGCCAGCGAGCGCAGGATGCCCGACACCAGCGCGGCATAGAGCGCAGCCGGCGCGGCCTTACCCGATACATCCCCGACGCACAACGCCACGCGTCCCATCCCGTAGTCGAGGAAGTCGTAGACGTCTCCGCCGATCGACCGCGCAGCCATAAACCGCGCCGCAATCTCAGCGCGCGCAGGCGTCGGTGGCGACTGCGGCAGAAGCCGAAGCTGCACCTCTCGGGCCATGGCGAGATCGCGCTCGAGCCGCTGCTCCTCCTCATGGATCCTCTGGTACAACCGCGCATTGGCAATCGAAATCGCCACCTGCGCGGCCAGCGTCGTCAGCGTCTTCTGGTGGTCTTCCGTGTAGTAGTTCAGGCGCGTATGCTCAAGGTCGATCACGCCGATCACGTTGCCCTTGTAGATCAGAGGCGCGGCCAGTTCGGAACGGGTCTCGGGATTCTCCAGCACATACCGCGGGTCTTTCCGGACATCGGAGGACAGAATCGGCGTACGCTGCGCGGCCGCCGTCCCGATGATGCCCTGGCCGGGAATGATCGTGCGCCCCCGGTTCACGCGCTCACCGTACCGTGTCGAGAAGCGATGCTCGAACTGCTCGGTCGTCTCATTCCACAGCAGAATCGTGAACATCTGGAAGTCGATGACGCGCTTCATGGAGAGCCCGATCCGCTCGAGCAGGTCGTCCGGATCGAGAATCGATGTGATCTCGCGCGAGATCTCGTTGATCACGGTCAGGGTCTGGGCCTGGCGCGAGACCCGCGTGTAGAGCCGTGCATTCTCGACCGCGATCGCCATGCGCGAGGCCGTCAACTCGAGCAGCCGCTGGTGCTCCTGCGTGAAGAAGCCCGGTATCTCGGATTCAATGTCGAGCACCCCAATGACCTTGTTCTTCACGATCAGCGGCACCGCCAGTTCGGAGAGCACGGCGGGGTTGGCCTCGATGTAGTACTCGGCCTCGGGGCCGCTGCGCACGTCGTCGACCCGAATCGACTTCTTGCGCAGAGCGGCCTGTCCGACGATGCCATGGCCCACCTTCACGCGGCGGCGTTCGACCTCCGGAGCGTGGCCCACCTGAAAACGCATCCACAGCTCGTGCGTACGGTCGTTGATGAGGAGAATCGCGAAGATACGGTAGTCGATGATCGACCGCACGAGGTCGGCGACGCGATGCATCAGCGTATTCAGGTCGAGCGTCGCGTTCAGCGCGTCGGCGAGCGTGTGGAGAAAGTCCACGGCAAGCGGCTCAACGCGGATGTTGGGGTTATGCGCGTGGGGGTGAAAAAGAGCGCGCGGCTTCGCGGTGGATTCAGACGTCTCGGAGGGCTCGGGTTTGGTCTCTTCACTCATCGCGCTAGACCATATTACTGTGTGATGACAGCGCCAAGGGACAGGCCACCGTTAACCAATTGGATCGCCCCACGTTGTAGTGGGTGAGAGCGCTGTGCTGCCCGGGGTGCGCGGCTCACTCGAAACTTCCCAGGACTGAATGGATTTCCATCACGAGGCAGAACCGTGCCTTGCGGATGTGGGATCTTCTCGCTCTTTTTTTGACCTATGCAGCGTGACGTGAAGGAGGATGAGATGAAGTGTTATCCGGTAGCAGTACTGATGTGCGCTCTGATCGCAGGGCCGGTGACGGGGCAGTCCGTAACCTCGACTCCCGCAGTTTCGAAGAACGATGAGTTCCCGGACAAGCCCGAGCTTCTCCGGCGAATCGGCCTCTATGAAACCGCGGCCCGCCACGCGGAGGAGGCGCATACTCTCGACGGTCGATTGGTTTCGGTCTATCTGAACCTTGGTGGGATGTACGAGGTGGCCGCGATGTATCCGCGGGCGGAGGATGCGATCGCTCGCGCGATCTCCCTGATACGCAGCGGGGTCAAGGGTGATCTCCCGCAGGCGCTGCTGGCCATGGGCTCGCTGCACGTTGGCATGGGAGAGTTTCGCAAGGCGGAGAGAGACGAGAACGAGGCGCTTCGGCTCCAGGAGGCAGCGGATGACCGAAAGGGCATGGCGCAGAGCTGGGGCTATCTAGCAGCGACGTATTTCAAGGAAAAGAAGTACGACCAGGCCATTGACGATGGACAGCGAGCCATGCATCTTCTGGGCAGCGCTCCGCATACAGACGCCGTGGACCGGATCGCCGTGCGCCAGACCCTCGCCAACGCGTATTGCATGCTGGGCGACTGCGAACGTGGTCTTCCTCTCCTGCGGGAGAGCCTGGAGATTGCGAAGACTGCCTACGGAGAGGACAGCCCGCCGGCGGCGCTCGCGTACTACCTTCTGGGGTACACCAGCTGGAGAGCTGGGGATCGCGTTGGAGCCCAGGCGATGGAGCGCGGCCTTCGCGGGATGAAGGGCACGCTCGGCTGGGGTCATCCCGTCTACGTCCAGGCGATGAAGAACTATGCCCTCTTCCTGCGAGAGAGCGGACAGGTGGCGATGGCCGGACGTGTCGAAGGAGAGGTGCGACAGGCCGAGGCCGTCGTGGACGCCCGGACCTTCACCCATCTCCCCACGATGCGATGAGCGCACGAGGATTGCTATCATGCTGCCATGAATCAGACGACATGGACGGCGGTAGACGACTTTATCTCGGATACCTTGATCGGCTCCGATCCAGTGCAGGAGGAGACCCTGCGCAGCAACGCAGCCGGGGAACTTCCAGCGATCGATGTAGCCCCGAACCAGGGCAAGCTGCTCTATCTGCTGGCGAAGATTTGTGGGGCGAAACGCATTCTGGAGATCGGCACGCTGGGCGGATACTCGACGATCTGGCTGGCCCGGGCTCTCCCGCCGGATGGCCGTCTGGTCACCCTCGAGTTCTCCGAAAAGCACGCCGTGGTCGCCAAGGCGAATATCGCAAGGGCCGGCTTCGCGGAGCGCGTCGAGATCCGCGTCGGTCCCGCGCTTGACTCCCTGTCCGAGCTGGCAGGCGAGGGTGAAGAGGCCTTCGACCTGATCTTCCTCGATGCCGACAAGCCCAACAACCCGAACTATCTCGACTGGGCCCTGCGCTTCTCCCGCCCAGGCACCGTCATTCTGGGAGACAACGTCGTCCGCGAAGGCGAGATCGCCGCCCCCTCCAGCACCGATGACCGGGTCGTCGGCTCGCGCCAGCTTCTGGAGAAGATGGGAACCGACCCAAGGCTGGAGGCCACCGCGATCCAGACCGTGGGATCGAAGGGCTACGACGGCTTCGCCCTGGGGGTGGTGCGATGAACAACCGTTCGGTCCCGGTGAGTGGTGTGCTTCCGCATATGGCTTACGCGGATCTGCCTACCGCGGTTCTGTGGCTGGAGAAGGTGTTCGGGTTTCGTGAGCACTTCCGCTACGGGGAGCCGGTCGCGGGCGTACAGATGCAGCTCGGCGAAGCCTGCTTCATGATCGTACAAACGAAGCCGACACTGGAGAGCCCTCTGCGCACCGGTGTCTCGACGCAGATGGTGACGGTGATCGTGGACGATGTCGACGCCCAGTACACCCGCGTCTTGAGCGCCGGCGCCCAGGTGTGGGAGGAGTTGGGAGAGACGGTCTACGGCGAGCGGCAGTTCGGCGTGAGCGATCTGGAAGGGCACCGCTGGCTGTTTGCCCAGCATGTGCGGGACGTTTCGCCTCAAGAGTGGGGCGCGAACGTAGCGTCGGGTTAGGTTGTGTCTGACGAATCGTCCATGCCGGTTTTTGGGTGGAAGCATGGGGATAACCTTGCGGGTCTACCGCCATCGGCGGTACTCTTCCGCAATGCGCCCCCTGCGGTATTCCATCAACGTCACGTTGGACGGGTGCTGCGATCATCGAGCGGGGATCCCGGACGACGACTTGTTTCAAAACGCCGTCGAAAACATCGAGCGAGCCGACGCGCTCCTCTTTGGCCGGGTGACGTACGAGATGATGGAGGCGGCGTGGCGGCCGCAGGCGAAGGCGATAGCCCGGCCTGAGTGGATGGAACCCTTCGCCCGGGCGATCGACGCGGCCCGGAAGTACGTCGTGTCGAGCACCCTGGACCGGGTCGATTGGAACGCGGAACTCGTGCGCGGGGACCTGGGGACGACTGTTCAGCAGCTCAAGCAGCAGCCGGGTAATGGGCTGTTCGTGGGAGGCGTAAAGCTCCCCCTCGCGTTGGCGGAGCTGGGATTGATCGATGAGTACGAGTTCGTGGTGCACCCCAGGCTGGCGGGTCACGGGCCGACGTTGTTCGCGGGACTCTCGAAGCATGTCGACTTGAGACTCGTGAGCCGGGTGGAGTTCGGCTCGGGAGCAGTGGCGATGCGGTATGAGCCGAGAAGGTAGCCATTGGGCTGGTTAGCGCGGGTCGGCCGCATCATCGAGCAATTCGAACAGGGTGTTTTTCGGAGGAAGCAGGGCCTTCAAGGCCCTTGAAGTTCTCAGGACCGAAGGCCCGACCCCATATCATCTAGGGCGTAGCCCTAGATGAGAGATGCCGCAAACTTGAGGGCTGAAGGCCCGATCCAAATCCTTCAACGGGCTTCTAACTCAGGACACTAGTACCCGTTGGTCGCAACCGGCCCCTGCACAAGCCCCGCCAACTCGGCCAGAATCCTTACACTGGCACTCGCTCCAATGCGGTTCGCTCCGGCTTCGAGCATCGCCTTCGCATCTGCCAGCGAGCGAATCCCTCCCGAGGCCTTCACCCCGGCGCGTAGGCCCGCGTGCGAGCGCAGCAACGCAATGTCATCCGTCGTCGCTCCGCCGGTCGAGAAGCCTGTGCTCGTCTTCAGAAAATCGGCCCCAGCGGCGAGGCACAGCTCGGAGGCGCGATGCTTCTCCTCAAACGTCAGCAGGCAGGTCTCGAGGATCACCTTCACAATCGCGCCCGCGCCATGCGCCAGCTCGACCACGCCGCGAATGTCCTGCTGGACATGCTCGAAGTCCTCTGCCGTGCCCGACTTCAGCAGCCCCACGTTCAGCACGACATCGACGTCATGCGCCCCCTGCTTTAGCACGCGCACCGTCTCATCACGCTTCGAAGCCGACAGCGAGGCCCCCAGCGGAAAGCCAATCACGACGCCAACCGGCACGCCCGTCCCAGCCAGCGAGGCCGCCGCGGTCGAGACCCAGAACGGGTTGACCATGGCGCACGCAAAGCGGTGCTCGGCGGCCTCCGCGCAAAGCTGTAACACCTGCGTGCGCGTGGCTTCGGGCTTCAGCAGCGTATGGTCGAGCGTAGCCGCGAGGTTCGTCGCTGAGGACAGGGCGTTGGCGGCGAAGGTGGCGGCGTCGTAGGTGCGGAGATCGGTCAGCGCGGTCATGGTACGTGTTACTCCTTCTTTGGTTCAGCTTGTCTATCTTATGCCTCTTCCAGCACCGCTGGCTGAAGCGTGTGGGCCGCATAGTGCGTCCGCCAGATCGGCTCCAACTCGTCGAGTTCGGCCTCCGACGGAGTCGACCCACGCTCAACTCCCGGGGTGAAGCTGAGCCGCTGGCTCGCCGGATCCCACGTCGCGCTGGCATGGGGCGTCAGGATCGTCCACGACAGAATCGCGTAGCGCCTGGCATACCACGGCGCGGCCAGCGGCAGAATGCGATGCTCCGGCCTGTGCCATGCAATATAGTGGTCGCACTCCCCATCGGGCGGAGCGGAGCACGGCTCAATCTCGGTCTTCGTTACGCCAAACGGCGTCGGCGTGGCAAGCACCAGATGACGCGGATCCGGCTCGTTCGGGTCCGTCTGGATGAGGGACTCATCGAGCACCGTCGGATGCGGCTCCGGCGAGCCCGGTGCCAGCACCTTGTGAAAGTGCAGTGTGGCCCGCATCCGGCGAAGATCCCGGCGAACCTGGGCCGCCAGATGCTGTGCCCGGGCGATATCCGGGTCTGCATCGTGCGTCAGTAACGTTCGCTCCGTCTGCAGCCGATAGAGGATTCTGTAGAGAAGGTTCCACCGCTCCGGTTCCCGGTGTGCCGAAGCCAGCGCCGCCATCACCAGGAACGACCGGGGAATGCGCGGTCTCGCCTGTGGCACGCCGGTCGGTGCATCGTTGGATTCAAGCGCGAGGGTCGCCGGCGAGGTCGCGTCGATCAACTCAACCTCCGACGGCTTGTAACCCAGTCGCAGACAATCCCGCGCCGCGTAGCGCCAGGCCTCGAAGTCGGGTTGGAGATGAATATGTCGCATTCTGCGGCTTATCAAGCTTATCAATTGGATGCTTGCGATTGCCCTTCGGTCGTTTCGCCGGCCCAGGCCTTTTTCTTGTAGGGGCAAGGGCTTTGCTTGCCTTACCATGGGTGAGATTGTGGGCCACGTCGAGGGAAAGAATCGAGGCGGGTTCGCCTTGGCGTGCGTCTAGCGATGGCTTCGGAATTGGCACAACTCGATGCGAGCTCGATCCTGACGGTGGGATCGCTTCTTCTGGCCTGCGGCAGCGGCGGCCTTCTTGTCGTCCGGCTCAGCAATCCACGTTTGAAAGGGCTCGACTGGCTCGGAGCGGCCTTCGCCTCGGGAGGCATGGGCGCACTCCTTCTGACGCTCTTCCATCGGATCCCACGCTTCTTCGGCATCGTCCTCCCGGACCTCCTCGTCCTTGTGGCCTTCGTGCTCCTGCATGTCGCCATCCTGGACCTGCGCGGCGGACGTTCGCGTTGGCCGAA
>Ga0179596_10000482_pt1 | contig 11201 bp, 7 predicted proteins | sample CZODoug1_1_08_16_FD_155494 | JGI IMG/M metagenome (GOLD analysis project Ga0179596, IMG submission 155494) | Vadose zone soil fungal communities from Angelo Coast Range Reserve, California, USA - CZODoug1_1_08_16fungal (Illumina Assembly) | ecosystem: Environmental > Terrestrial > Soil > Vadose...
AAGCCGGGAAGAGTGCAAGTGGCAAACCCCTGCTGTTCTGCAGGTCTGACGTTTCGACGCTCGACGCGAAATAGTTTGTCCCACTGCATCAACATGACCGGAACCATGTCCACTCTCGTCGATGAGGCAGCTCGGCGCTTCGGCGAACGGGTCGCAGTCACTATGCTTGGAGAGGGCGGTTCGGCGACCTTCGAGCAGGTCGAGGAACGGGCGGGCCGTTACGCCGGCGGTCTCGCGCGGCTCGGCATCGGACGCGGCGACCGGGTGGTGTTGAATCTTCCGAACGGCATCGACTGGATGGTCGCCTATCATGCGATCGCACGGCTCGGTGCGGTGGTTGTACCCGCAAACTTCCTACTAACTGCCTCAGAGGTCGCGTTCATCGCCGAAAATTCGGAAGCGCAGGCGATCATCCTGCCTGGCGGGCGCGAGGCGGCCATTACGGCCACGCTGTCCGAAGCCGGCGTCGAGTTGGTCCGCATCCTCCACGGCGAGGGAGGGAGCGGCGACGCAACTTCGGAGCATCTGCTCGACGCGCCCTGGCTGGCACCCGTCGATGTCGCGCCCGATGATCTGTTCACCATCGGCTACACATCCGGCACCACGGGCCGCCCGAAGGGTGCGATGCAGACCCATCGCGCGGTGTTCGGCAGCACGGCGATGACCGCGACGATTCATGTGCGCCATTCAGAAGACCGGATCCTGACCGCCCTTCCCTTCCCGCATGTGTACGGCAATGTCGTGATGAACACTGCCTTCCTGACCGGGCTCGAGCTCAAGGTGATGGCGCGATTCGACCCGGGAAAGGCCCTGGCCGCGATCGGGCGCGAGAAGATCACCCTCTTCGAGGGTGTGCCGTCGATGTATTACCAGATGCTGGCGCATGAGGTGATGGCTTCGGCGGAATTCGCGTCGCTCACGCGCTGCACGACCGGTGGCCAGACGATGCCGGTCGCGAAGATCGACGAGGTCGTCGATCGCTTCGGGTGCCCGTTGCTGGAACTGTGGGGCATGACCGAGCTGTCAGGGCCCGCCACGACACACTCGCCTTATTGGCCGTCGCGCCACGGATCGATAGGACTGCCCTTTCCCCAGACCGAGGTGCGCATCGCCGACCTCGACGAGCCGGCCAGCGATGCGCCCGCCGGCATTGCCGGGGAATTGTGCGTGCGCGGTCCGCTGGTCACGATCGGCTATTGGAAGAATCCCGAGGCGACCGCCGCATCAATCGATGTGGACGGCTGGCTAGCTACCGGCGATGTCGGCGTGCGCGATGAGGACGGCTATCTGCGGATCGTCGATCGGCGCAAGGACCTCATCATAACGGCCGGCTACAATATCTATCCGGCCGAGCTGGAGCAGGTGGTGGCGAAGCACCCGGCGGTCGCAATGGTGGCGGTGGCGGCGGTCGCCGACGCGGAGAAGGGCGAGCTGGCGACGGCGTTCGTCGTACTGCGACCGGATACTGCCTGCGATGCCGAGACGCTTTCCATACACTGCCGGCAGCATCTCGCCGCCTACAAGGTGCCGCGCGCTTTCGTGTTTGTCGATGATCTGCCCAAGACCAGCACGGGCAAGATTCTCCGCCGCGCTTTGCGCGATAGCTATTCCTCCCACCTTCCTCGAGCATGAAGAGGCCCAGCCATGAGCATCGATTTTTTTTCCAACTACACGATGACCATCAACGGTGTCGCGGCGGACTCGGACAAGCGGTTCGAGGCGATCAACCCGGCGACCGAGGAGGTGATCGCGCGGGTTCCGGATGCGACCCGCGCGCAGCTTGACGCGGCGGTGGCGGCGGCCAAGGCAGCCTTCCCGGCCTGGGCGGCACGCCCGATCGCCGAGCGCCAGGCATTTGTCGGCCGCATCGGCGAGGTGATCGGCGCCCACGCTGAGCAGTTCATACGGCTGCTGACCATGGAACAGGGCAAGGCGCGCGCTGGCGCCGAGTGGGAAATCGGCGGATCGAGCATCTGGTGCTCGGAGATCGCCAAGCAGTCGCTCGAGGTCCATGTCGCGGAGAAGAGCGAGACCCGCAGCGTCGAGACGCGGCGCGTTCCGCTGGGAGTGATCGGCGGGATCACGCCCTGGAACTTTCCGGTGCTGCTGGCGATCTGGAAGATCGCGCCCGCGCTCGTCGCGGGCAACACGATGGTGCTCAAGCCGTCGCCCTACACACCACTCTGCACGCTGAAGCTCGGTGAGCTGCTGCGCGACATCCTGCCGGCTGGCGTGCTCAACATCGTGTCGGGCGGCAACGATCTCGGCGCATGGCTGACCCAGCACCCCGACGTGCGCAAGATCAGCTTCACCGGATCGACGGCCACGGGGCGCAAGATCATGGAATCGGCCTCGGGCAAAATCAAGCGGATCACGCTCGAGCTGGGCGGCAATGATCCCGCGATCGTGCTGCCCGACGTGGATATCGAAAAGACCGCAAAGGATCTGTTCTGGGCCGCGTTCCAGAACAGCGCCCAGTTTTGTGTCGCAGCCAAGCGGCTCTACATCCATGCCGACATCTATGAGGATTTCGCCAAGGCGCTGGTGGACTACGCCGCGACGGTGAAGGTCGGCGACGGCTTGCTGCAGGGCACCGACTTGGGGCCCATTCAGAACAAGATGCAGTTCGAGAAGCTGAAGGAGTTGCTCTCGGACGCGCACGCCAAGGGACTGACCTTCCTCACCGGCGGCGCTATCCCCGAGGGCAAGGGCTATTTCGTGCCGATCACGATCATCGACAATCCGCCCGAAAAAAGCCGGGTAGTGGTCGAGGAGGCGTTCGGACCGGTGCTGCCGCTGCTCAAGTTCGACAATATCGAGGATGTCATCGCCCGCGCCAACGACACCGAATATGGCCTTGCCGCGTCGGTCTGGGGTAAGGACGTCGCCCTCGCCCGCGCTGTCGCAGAGCAAATCGAGGCGGGTACTGTCTGGATCAACGAGGTCCACAGCTTCTCGCCCCACATTACCTTCGGCGGACATAAGCAATCCGGCCTGGGCATCGAGAACGGCCTCGAAGGCCTCGCCGAGTACACCAACGCCCAAACCATCGTAACAGCCGAATACGCGGGCTGAACGGAGCGGCGCGCAGTGCCGCCAACGCGCAGTTGGATCGACGAGCGACTAGGGGGAACGCAACCTGTGTACTGCCCGGCACCATCCATAGGTCCCGCGGGTTGGCCGAAATAGCGGAGTAGTCGACGTGACCATGACCAACCCAGCCGAAACCTATGATGTCGTCGTCATCGGCTCCGGCGCTGGCGGCCTGTCAGCAGCCCTCACCGCCGCAGTAAGTGGACTATCGGTCGCTGTTTTTGAGAAATCCGAGTTTGTCGGCGGCAGTACCGCGGTTTCGGGGGGCGCAGTCTGGATCCCCGGAAACCGACTGATGGAAGGGGTGGGGTGCCACGACAGTCGCGCGGCGGTGCGCGCATATCTTGCGGCGACCTTGGGAAAACGCCTGAAGACGGACATCATTGAAGCGTTTCTCGAGAATGGGCCCGAGATGGTCGACTTCATGGCAGCAAATACCCAAGTGAAATTCGCTGCTCGATCATTGTCCCCGGACTATCAATCCGAAGTCACGGGCGCGGCAATGGGAGGGAGAACAATTGATCCGTTACCGTTTGATGCTCGACTCTTGGGTCGGAATTTCAACAAGCTTCGCCCTCCACTAAGATCGTTTATGGTCTTGGGTGGGATGATGGTGAACACCAAGGATATAAAAGCACTTCTGAATGCGTTTTCCAGTGTTTCGGATTTTGCCCATAGTACCCGTCTTGTTCTGAAGTACGCGATAGACCGCTTACGTCACCGTCGCGGAACACGTCTTCTCCTCGGCAATGCATTGGCGGCCAGACTCTATAGATCCGCGCTTGATCGAAACATTCCGATCCTTACCGGGGTCACAGCAGGCGACCTCGTTCTGGACAATGGTAAGGTTGTCGGCGTAAACGTGGACGTACAAGGACAGGTGCGTATTATTGCCGCTCGGGTCGGAGTGGTCCTAGCCACCGGGGGATTCCCTGCGAATGTATCCGAACGCGCCAATTTCATGCCGAACGCCGACAATCACCGCACGATGGCGCCGGCCGACAATGTTGGCGAAGGAATCTCCATGGCGTTGCGCGCAGGAGCGCGAATGGAGGTTGGGAACAAGGGTGCGGCACTGTGGGCACCGATATCGAGGCTGACCATGCCGGATGGAAAAGAGAGGCTCTGTCCTCATCTGATTATCGATCGCCAGAAACCAGGTTTGATCGCTGTCGATCAAAAAGGGAAGCGGTTCGTCAACGAGGCGACCGCCTACCACGAATTCGTTGAGGCGATGCACGGCAATCCTGACGCAGTGCCGGCCTTTCTGATATGCGACGCCGTTTTTCTTCGGCGGTACGGGCTCGGGCTCGTGCGAGCCAAGTATGACTTGCCAAGGCCTTTCGTGCGTGCCGGCTACCTTCTGACTGCGCAAACTCTGGGTGCGCTAGCGGATGTCCTCGGCATTGACAGGAATAACTTGGCGGAGGCCGTCGCAGGGATGAATGAGGCTGCCGATACGGGTGTCGACCTTGTATTCGGAAAGGGCTCGACACGCTATAACCAATATCTGGGCGACCCTGACCATAAGCCCAATCCGTGTCTTGGGCCAATCTCTACCGCCCCATTCTATGCTGTCAAAGTGTGGCCGGGCGACATCGGAACCGCGACCGGGCTCGTCGTCGACGATCACGCAAGAGTGCTCAATGGAGCAAACCAGCCAGTCGACGGGCTTTTCGCCTGCGGCAACGACATGAACTCGATCATGGCCGGTAGCTATCCGGCCGCGGGCATCACCTTGGGGCCGGCCTTGACGTTTGGTTACATTGCCGGTCGCACCCTCGCGCAAGCTGCAACATCAGAGAAAAGGCAGGCGACTAATTCATGAAACTTTATTACTCGCCACACTCACCCTATGTGCGGAAGGTCTTGGTCTCCGCTGTCGAGCTCGACCTTTTCAGGTCAATCGAGCTGTTGCCGAGTACCGTAGGGCCGATCGAGCGCGATAAGATCGTTGTTGCTCAGAATCCACTGGGTCAGGTGCCTACGCTTGTGACCGGTTGCGGTAGTGTCCTGACAGACAGTCGAGTCATCTGCGAATATCTAAACGAGGTCGGGAACGGGTCGATCCTGCCGGCTTCGGGACCTGATAGGTTTGCCGTGCTGACGGACCACACCATCGCCGACGGGCTGGTTAATGCGGCGTTGCTAGCTCGATACGAAGACGTGCTGCGCCCCGCGGAAAAGCGGTGGGAGCCTTGGTATGAGGCGCAAATGAACAAGATTCGCTCCGTACTTGACTATTTCACAGAAAAGGGCGGAGGGCAGGACGGACGAGTCGACGTTGGTACGATCACTCTCGCGTGCGGACTGGGGTATCTAGATCACCGCTTTCCTGATTTCGACTGGCGCGCAGGTAGGTCGTCGCTCGCGGCTTGGCATCACCGCTTTTCCGAGCGACCCTCTATGCAGGCTACTCGCTTTGGGGTTGACCTTTTGATTCAGTAACGCTCGCATCACAAGGATGGACCCAGCGTGTTAAAGGCTCGGCGCGAGGGCGCATCGAAACTCGACAACTGTATGTAGAGAGCAGCGACGGCGGTCAATCAGTAACCGTGGATTCAGACCAGAGTGCTTACGGACCTGCCGCCGCTGTTCAAACCAGGACAAGCAGGCCCAGGATGTAGTACCGGACGTTGGAGCCGGATTTCCCGTGTAATCGCGGTTGTACATCAACCAGTCGTCGTCGCTGGGCGCCGCGAGATCAGCCGTCGTGGGTGATTTCTGGCTCGCCTGCGCGACGCTCGACGGTGGACGCGGAAATTCTCCGTGTTCGACGAGTGGCGAATTCTCCTTCGGCAGCGATGAACCTTTCAATAGCTTTTGAAGCGTAGTCTCGCTCGCGGGGGTGGAACTTGGCGCAAAGCCGTTGGTCGCAAGGATATAGCTCGTGATGTCGAGGTATTGACTCTTCGAGAGACTTTCCGGGGCCAGCTTGGGCATCCTGCTAACAGCGTCATACAGATCGCGCGCGGGGCGCGTGCCGCTTGCCCAGCGCGTGAGGAAAGCCTCCCCAGTCAGAGCAGGCGCGCCTGCGCCATCGAGCTTGTCGCCGTGGCAGCTGGAACAGAACTTTGCATAGCTACTACGGCCGGCCTCGACCTGGGCCTGCGCAAAGCCGAAAGTATCCGGCCATTCTTGGGGAGAGGCAGCGGCGGCGAGGGCGGGTGAGCACAGTCTCGCGATGAGAGCGACGCCAACCAAGAGAGTAGCCCCTCTGCGCGCGGAACCTATTTTCACCAATCACCCGCGCCGCGGCCGCCGGCCACGGTGAGGCTGAACCCCGTCGTAAAGGAAGATCTTTCGTCAGCCAGGTACATGATTGCGAAGACAACGTCCTCGACGCTTCCGAGACGACCTGATGGGTGTTGCGCGATCATTTGCTGTACGATCGTCTCTTCGTCTTCTCCGGATTGAATCGACATTCTCATAACAGCGCGTGTCATTTCAGTGTCGATCGTTGCAGGATGAATCGCATTCACCCTGACTGGATATTTAAGCCGGGCGAACTCCAGAGCCGCCGTCCGAGTGAGCGACCATACGGCTGCCTTACTTGCCGCGTAGGCAGAAAACATGGGCAAGCCATTGAAGGCCGCCATGGAGGACAAGTTAATAATGCTGGCAAGCCCCTGCTCTTTGCTCCGTACCCGCATTAGCGGTACCGCTGCCCGCATCGACTTGAAAACGCCCCCCACGTTCACATCAAATGAGCGTTGGAATTCCTCGTAAGACGTGTCCTCAATGTTTCCTTTCTGGACGAAGCCCGCACAATTGACAAGAATGTCAAGCTTACTTCGTTCGGACCGAACCCTTTCGACCAGGTCATACCACCCAGCTTGATCCGTTACGTCTAACCGTTGAAATTCCGCACGTCCTCCCTCGGCAGTAATTACGTTGGCGGTCTCCGACACCGAGCTTTGAAGGTCGAGGCAGTAGACCACGGCGCCCTGCTTTGCGAATTCAACCGCCGCGGCCTTGCCTATGCTTTGAGCCGCGCCGGTAACAATAACGACTTTGTCATCGAAAGACATTTGACTATCTCCTCATATTCCCGGAACTAACTTACGCACTGACCGGATCGCAAAATTCACGAACTGACCTTTTTGCGAAACGAGGCGGATTGGCTCAAACCGCCCAGCCTCTCCGGTAGAACCGTACGTGACAGTCTCCCGTCATACGGCTCCGATCGTCCGTCCGGTGGCTCTGCCATAGGCGCGCCAATGGACGAACAACTGCTGCTGTCCAAACGCTGGAGGAGTCTTGCAGTGGGGCGAAAGCTGGCGCAGAACAAAATCTGCGTCGCCAACGCTCGGGAGCTCTGCGGCTTCATCTGGGACGTAGCGCGTCAGGTGAAAATCAGCCCCTAAATCCACCTGCAACTTCCGCAGGAGCACCATCACTCAGCACTTTGGTGTCAAGCACTACACCAAACCGGGAACGCGACGCGTGGGACCGATGAGGGGAATCCTCGACAATTTTATGCGAGCATCCTTCGGGATGATCTCCATTCTCAGAGCGAGGCAGCCTCGCGAGGAACAGATGTAATGCGCTACGCAATCCGCAGATATCAGTATGATCCATCGTCGCAGCCATTCCCTCACGCGTCGCGTTCCCCGTTCGGTGTAACGCGCATCCCAGTGCGCAAACTATGTTCGTGATCCCGCGAAAAAAGACTGTGCCTTCGCTTGACAAGAGCGGCCATACTAAAATTTATAGTCGATCGTGATACCCACCTCACGGGGCGGCGCCCAAAAGTCTTCATAGGCAAATGAACTCACCACGATGCCGGTGCCATAGGCCTTGTTGGTGAGATTGCGGCCGAACACCGTGTAAGTGAGCGGCCCGTGATTCGGACTATATGAGGCCCGCGCGCCTAACGTAGAGTAGCCCGTCTGATCATTCTGATTGCCCAGCGTGTTCGAGTATGTCGAGCTATGATACAGATTCGCGTTGAGGTGCAGCTTTCCAGAGGCAAGGTCCGTCTCATAGTCGAGCGCCACCGACAGGGTCACCTTAGGAGAACGGATCAACCGGGCGCCGGTCAGGTCTTTGAGGGTCGCCAGCGCGGTATGCCCTGAAGCCAGATAGACTAGGGCATTCGGGAAGCTCGTATAGTTGGCACGCGGAAGCCACGAAACGCCTCCGCTCAGGGTAAGACCTTCCGCCAACCTGATGCTACCGTCCGCGTCGAGACCGTAGATCTTCGCGGCGGCGGCATTGGAGAGGTTGACGATTGTGCCGTTGAAAGTCTGAACGAGGATATTGGTCCAATCATAATGGAAACCCTCTAGATTGAGCGTGAGACCCGGAAGATTGTACTTGGCGCCGATCTCCCATGCTTTCAGATATTGAGGCTGAACCGGAGGGGTCTCCGGGAGGCGGTTGCCCGCTGGATCGGTATAAGCCGACGTCGTAATCAATCCAGACTGATAGCCCTCGTCACGGGTTACATAAAGATTAAGTGAGTCACTCGCTCTATATTTAACGCTAAACCTCTTGGTGAGGGCGGTCCAATTGTGGGATTCCGGAGGTGAGAAAGGAAGCGCTAAGCTATTTTTGCCTTGCCCAGTTTGGGAATCATCGGTGTATCGGATACCCGCGATAGCGGTGAGGCGATCTGTGATGTCAAACGTCACCTCGCCAAATCCAGCATAGGACGTAGAGCGGCTCTTTATGTCGTAGCCGAAAAAGGTCGGAAATATCCAAACCGCAAGATCGCTGTCCTTCCTGTAAGCGAACGCCCCAGCTACGAAGGAGAATCGACCAAACTTTCTTGAGGAAAAGTCGATTTCCTGGGACAAGATCGTGGGAAGCGCGTAGTTAAAACTTAGATCTATGCAGTGAAAGGCTGCTTGGCATAGGGGCGAAAATCCACCGTCTGTGTCCGCGGCCTGCGGGCTCTTTTCTTTCTGGTAGGCACTCAGGGATGTGAGAGTCCCGACGTCTGTATCAATATCTGCCCGCAAACTGTACGACTGGGTCACAATCCGATATTCACTGCGGCTGTCATGCGCAACCTGCCAAGGGAGAGTCCCGACCACGCCATCTGGAAAGAAGAGGGACGCAGACACGCCGTCACGGACGGTTGGGGCGTCCTCCTCGTGTTGATTAAAGTAACGAGCGTTAAACAGCAGCTTGATGTAATTGGTGGGTTCCCAGAGGATCTTGCCTTGCAGGCTATATTTTTGGCCAGCGCCATATCTTCCATTCGAACCCGGCGTCAGGTCCTTATCCCAGCCCTCGTGCCCCGTATGCGCGCCGGCCAGGCTGATCGCAAGCCGATCATCCACGACTGGAATGCTGACAAAGAAGCTTTCCTGGTTGTTCAAGGCCGACCGGGCCGTGCCTCCTCCATAGTTGCTGAGCGTGAAATGGGTATCGCCAATGAACGTGTTTAGCTGCGGGTCCTTGGTCGCTACTAAAATAGCGCCCGCAACAACGTTGCGACCGAAGACGGTGCCCTGCGGCCCCTTCAGCACTTCAACATTCGCCACGTTCGTAAGGTCATAACCCTGGGTCATGGCTTGGCCGGGCTGATAGATTCCGTCGATGTACACCGCCACGGGGTTCTCGACATCTCCCTGGCCGGCGGCGGCGGTCGTGACGCCTCGAATGGCCGGCTGGGCGACCGCCTTCTGTCCGGTGTAGGTCAGGCCGGGAAAGGCGACGGTGAGGTCGGTCGGCTGCCGCACGCCCGCGCTGACTAATTGGTCGGAATCGCGCACCAAAAGCGTGGCGGGCACGTCCTTGAGCTTTTCCGACCGCTTTTGGGCTGTGACGATGATTTCGCCCAGTTCCGTCTGGCCTACCTGCCCCGCGTCAGCGCCGGATGGCGAAGCAGTTGACGCCGACGGAGGACTTTCCTCTGTCGTCTGGGCCAGGACGGGACTTGTGGCGAGACCCGCAACCATGCTGACCATCGCCCCGCCGCAAAACAGATGAAAACGGACCATTAACTCCCCCCTTGTCTTTTTGTTTGCGCCAGCGCGCATGCTGCATATATGGCACGAATGCCATTTTGACGCAATAGATTTTTTTATGGGTAGGAGCGGAGCACATCGGAGTTGGCTAGCCAAGTTGGCGCGGTCAGGAAGTGCTTCCGTTACCGATGAGCGTGGTCTACAAGATTTTCGAGTCTGGCAAAGAGATCAAATGGGGCTGGCAGCACCAACTCGATGACGCCTTCAGCTTCGAGAGATCCTATATTGACTTGATTGCCATTTTGGGTACGAGTGGCTGCATAAGCGCCGTCCGAGACGGCGATGCGATGCAGGGCCTGGCGGGACCGGGCTGTGTCAGAGGCGTTGACATCACCCGAGACTCTGCAGACCCAGGTGTGTCACCATGCCGGCATTTCCGCCGATTGCGCAGATTTCCTATCGACGCGACCACTGAAGCAGCCTCCCTTCCCACCGCGGTGCGGCGCGAACCCGGAAAACGAAGACACCTCACCCATCAGAGCAGTCGGCCCCCGTCGATGACCAACGCTTGGCCGACGACAAACGCAGAGGCCGGCGAGGACAGCCAGAGCACTGCCTCTGCGAGTTGTTCTGGCGTCGAGATGCGGTCGCGGCCAGTCGCGGCCTTGAGGCGCTCGACCTCCTCAACGCCGATTGTCCGCTCCAGCAGACGCGTCGCGACGCCGCCAGGACAGATCGCGTTGATGCGTATGTTTTGGCCCAGATATTCCTTCGCCGCGGTCTTGGTCAGGCCAATTACTCCGTGCTTGCTCGCCGCATAGGCCACTCCCGAGTTGATCGATGCCATCACTCCAGCCGTGGAACTCGTGTTGACAATGACTCCTCCGCCATGGGCCGCCATGTACCGAATCTCGTACTTCATGCAAAGCCAGACTGAGTTTAGGTTTACATTGATGATGCGGCCCCAATCTTCCTCGGAGACTTCAGCCGCGGGCGTACCTAGCTTTCCCTCGATCCCTGCGTTGTTAAAGGCGACGTCGAGTCCGCCAAAGCGATCAACGATCATATCAACCATGTGACTGACCTCCGCGCTCTTTGTAACGTCGACACGAATGAACATGGCGTTCGCGCCCTGGTCGATAAGCGACTGAGCCGCTAGCTCCCCTGCCTCCTGGTTAAGATCGGCAA
>Ga0179596_10000483_pt1 | contig 11192 bp, 8 predicted proteins | sample CZODoug1_1_08_16_FD_155494 | JGI IMG/M metagenome (GOLD analysis project Ga0179596, IMG submission 155494) | Vadose zone soil fungal communities from Angelo Coast Range Reserve, California, USA - CZODoug1_1_08_16fungal (Illumina Assembly) | ecosystem: Environmental > Terrestrial > Soil > Vadose...
CTCTGAAGCAGTATCACTGGCCGGGAAACGTGCGCGAGCTGCGAAACCTGGTGGAGCGCGTGCTGATCCTGAACCCGAAGGCGAACCGCATCGAGAAGAAGCATCTGCCGATGCTGGTATATCGGGAGATGTCGAAGACCGCGGCGCGCGGTGAGGAGTTCACCACGCTGCTCGAGGCACGCGAGGCCTATGAGCGGGACTACATCCTGAAGAAGCTGGATGAGTGCCACGGCAATGTAACGCGGGCCGCCGAAGGGCTGGGGCTCGAGCGGAGCCACCTTTACCGGAAGATGAAGGCGCTCGGGGTGAGTGTGAAGGAGTAGCGACGTTCGCGGTTACGAGGCGACGGCATCCTGCTCGCCCGATTCGCTCACCCGGCCGTCGTAGATCTCGGAGCGGTTGCGCCCGCTGCGTTTCGCTGCGTAGAGCGCCTCGTCCGCCGCGGCGATGAGGATCGACGGATGGTCCTGCTCCTCCTCGGACGCACCTTTGATGGGTGGTGCGGGGATGATGCTGGCGATGCCGATACTGACCGTGATCGCGAGGCTGATCTCCGCGTCCGGCCCGGGGAACGGATGCTGCGCGATGCCGTGGCGAAGCATCTCGGCCACGGTCCACGCTCCTTCGGGCCCGGTATGGGCAAGCAGCACGGCGAACTCCTCCCCACCGTAGCGGGCGGCGAAGTCGCCCTCGCGCCCGAGGTTGGCGCGCAGCAGCGCAGCGATCTCGACCAGGCACACGTCACCGGTAAGGTGCCCGTGGGTGTCGTTGACACGCTTGAAGTGGTCCACGTCGAGCAGAAGCAGCGCCATGGGCTGCCCGGTGCGCTGGGCGCGCTTCCACTCGCGGCTCAAGGTCAGGTCGAAGCTGCGGCGGTTGGGGATGCCGGTAAGGCCGTCGAGCAACGCCTGGTCGCGCGCGCGGTCGTTGACCATGCGGAGCTGCTCCTGCACGGCGAGGTAGCGCGTCTGGAGGATCGTCGAGCGGACGGCGTAGAGGACGAACGCGAGCGTCACCGAGATCATCCCCAGATAGAAGTGCACTGGTACAATCGACGCGGCCATGAGAAAGATGGCGAAGGGAAAGAGGAACGAGGAGCCGCTCTCAAGGAAGGAGGTCTGCGAGCGGTCGGTCTGGAGCGGCGAGCGGGAAGCGTCGGTAAGGCTGCAGGCGATGGCCATCCCGAGCACCGGAAAGTCTCCAAGTACGAGGAGGATCGAACCCGGGGCAACCTGCCAAAGGTGGATGGCCACGAGGTTCACAAAGCCGGTAACCACGGCGTTCGCCCAAAGAAAGGCGCAGACCATGCGGAAGAGGCGGCGCTCCTCCTGGTTTCCGGCAACGAAGACGCGAATGGTTGCGACGGAGGCGATGATGAGGTTCGCAACAGCCAGACGGTCGATCGCAAGCACGGACGAGACCGGCACAAAGCCCCCGCTGGGGCCGGGGAAGGCGAACAAAAAGGCGACGCAGGCCACGACGCAGGCCAGAGCGCCCTGGGCGAAATCAAGCTGAAGGAAGATGGGGCCGCGCTCGCGCTTGGACAGCACGACCGCCATGAGAAACGGAAGACCGCGCAACACGAGCGTCACATCCTGAAGGCCGGCGATCCCGTCCGGAAGGTAGAACACGAACTCCCGATAGAGCGTGAGGCAGAAGCTGATGACGCCGAGACCAAAGCCGAAGGAGACCATCATCCAGCGAATGCGCATGCTGCCCGTGGTGCGCGCGGCCCGGCTCATGCCCACGTACCAGGCCAGTGTGTAGCAGGCGATGAGCCCAATGCAGGTGACAGAGCCGTTGTTCGGAAAGAAAAGGGCCGCCGCCCCATGCAGGACGAGAAGCGGGACTGCGATGGCAAGTACGTGGCTTGGGCTTACCTTCGAACGTAACGCGATAGGCTCTCCCTGAAACGGATGTTGCTTACGAGGAGCCCTGCGGTAAGCCAGCTGTTCAGTTGGATGCAAACGGCGTGGTACAGACGAGAGCTTTCGCTCTGAATTTTTTGCAAGTAACACAATAGAAAGGTTCTCCTTCACATTCGAGTCTGTGCTCTCCTTTGGAGACCACGGGGAAGACTGGAACGAGCGATAGGGGCCTACGGCGCGGTTGAGCCGGGATGTGACCAATATACGTCGGGGAGAAGGGGCTGGATTCCCGTTTTGAATATTTTTCTTTATTCGTTCTCTTCAGCAGCCTGCTTGGCGGCGATGTGCTCCAGCTCGCGACGCCAGTCAAGATCTTCGATGAAGTTGGCCTTCGAGCGCCAGTCGTCCTTCACCTTCACGAAGAGTTCCAGGAAGACCCGCGTGCCCAGCATGGACTCGATATCCTTGCGGGCGGCGGTGCCGATCTCTTTCAGCATCGTGCCCTGTTTGCCGATGAGAATGGCCTTCTGCCCCGTCCGCTCACAGAAGATGGCCGCGGCGATCTTGGTCAGCGGTGTCTTCGCTCCGGCGGGCCGCTTTTTCGGTTCGCCCTTGTCGTTCGTGTAGACCATCGGCTCTTCGTACTTTTCGATGACGACGGCCGTCGCGTAGGGAACCTCTTCGCCGGTCAGCAGGAGGATCTTCTCGCGGATCAGCTCGGCGACCAGGAAGCGCTCGGGCTGATCGGTGAGCTGGTGCTTGGGGAAGTAGCGCTGGCCCTCGGGCAGGATATTCACGACCTTTTCGAGCAGAAGGTCGAGGTTGATCTTCTTGCGCGCGGAGATCGGAATGACCTCTGCAAACGGGTAGAGCGAAGACCAATGCGCGATCAGCGGCATGATCTCCGCCGGCGAGATAGCGTCGATCTTGTTCAGCAGAAGAATGACCGGGCATCCGCCTTCAACCTGCTTCAGCCGCTGGATAAGCTGTAGCGCGAAGTCGTCCTCGGCCTTCGACAGAGCCATACGTCCCGTCGTCTTGCCGGAGGGATTCTCCTTGGGGAGCTGGTGCGTCACGTCGACGATGAAGAGCACGGCGTCGCGAGCCTCAAGGGCATCATGCACCTCCTGCATCATGCGCTTGTCGAGCTGCGTGTCGGGCTTGTGGATGCCTGGTGTATCGACGAGGACGACCTGCGCGGCGGGGTGTCCGGGGTCGGTCGCGGTCTTCTTCTTCAGCGGCACCTCGACGACGCCCTGGATGCGCGTGCGCGTGGTCTGCGGCTTATGCGTGACGATGGCGAGCTTCTGGCCAAGAAGGGCATTCAGCAGCGTGGACTTGCCTGCGTTGGGACGGCCGACGATAGAGACAAAACCGGAGCGAAAGGGCATCTCTTCTATTATGCGCTGAACTTACGGGCAATTCCCTGCGTAGGGCTTGGTATGAGAATCCTTGGGATATTGGTTTTGGCGGCGGCGGGTTCGGCGGGCGCACAAATGACGTTTGCGGTCGCTTCGATCCGGCCGAGTTCCCAGTCGGTACAGTTTGAGCGCGACGGCAAAACCGACACCACACCAGGCACGCTGCGGATGCGCGACGTAACGATTCAGACCTGCATCAAGTGGGCCTATGGGGTCCAGCGAGCACAGGTCGTCGGCCCGGACGATCTCGAACAGGTCCACTACGACATCGAAGCGAAATCCGACGAACCCGTCAAACCGGAGCAGATGAAGCTGATGATGCAGGCCTTGCTCGCGGACCGCTTCAAGCTGAAGTTTCATCGTGAGCAGAAGGAGATGCGGCGGTACGCCATGGTCGTTCTGCCCACGGGGTCCAGGAACTTGAAGCCGTCGGAGCCGGGCGGAGAGCCGTACCGCCAGAACTCCGCCAGGGGCACCGTCGTGCGATCGACCACCATGCAGGAGTGGGCGGACTTTCTTGCCGGCCCGCTGGAGACACCCGTCGTCGATAAGACCGGGCTGCCGGGACGCTACGACTTCTCCATCGACTTCACGCCCTACCTGCCGAAGGATCAGGTGCCGATGCAGCAGGATCCGGGTTACATCGTCAACATCACGCTGCAGGGCGACCTTGGCCTGAAGCTGGAGCCGGGCAAGGGACCGGTGGAGGTGATGGTGGTCGATCACGTCGAGAAGCCGAGCGAGAACTAAGAACCTGTCCTGCCGGACGGGCCCCCTGCGCGGGGAGCGGTCACGGCGCCTGCGGCAGAACCTTCGTGACTCGTATACCGGTCGTGGCGCTATGAGATCGTGCGGGCCTTCCGTTGGTCGGCAACGAATTTTCTTCTCGACCAGCGGAAGAGCCACGCGAAGCTGTAAAAAAGCGTGCGAACGCCCGCTCCCCGCGCAGGGGGCCCGTCCGGCAGGACATGCTTCTAGGGCTTATAAATCTCCGACTGATACACCCGGGCACAGGCCTGCCCATACGTACACAGCACCACCAGCTCAGTCAGATGCTCCGGATGCTCCTCCACCGCCTTCGCCACCGGATCGCCCCCGATCGCAATCACATACGCCGCATGCTGTGCGGGCGCGGCCAGCGCGGCATGAAAGCTGTCGTAGTCCGTCTCGTTGATCGTCTGCCGTAGCGGAATCCGCGCCATCTGCAACGCGCCCACATGGTCCGACACGTACATCAGGATCGGCACTCCCGGCGGAAACGTCCCCAGCTCCCGAGCAATCGACTCCTCGAACGGAATCCGCGTCGTTGAGTTATGCTGCGCCTCCGCCAGCACCAGCGGCACCTTGTACATCATGAACACGCTGCTCACCGCAACGAGTGCCAACATCACCGGCTGCAACAACCGCGAGGCAATCGGTTTCGCAACCGCCAGCCGCGTCTCCAGCGCCGACAGCGCAAACACCGCGAACACCGCGAGCGCCGGAAGAAGCTCCATCCCATACCGCGAGTTGTAATACGCATGCGGCCAAAGGTTCGGGATAAAGATCGGCACCGACCCCCACGAGATCGAGTACATATAAAACGGCAGAGGCAGCCAAAGCAGAAGCGTAGCCAGCACCTCCCGCCCATACGGCTGCGCCTCGCCCAGCGCCGCATCCCGCGTCACCATCGCCGCCTTGCGGATGAACGCAGCCGCTCGCCGCACCACCAGCACAAGCCCCGCAATCGCCGCGGCCATCGTCACAAATCCGAACTCCCAGGCCGTCGAATCCACCTGCGCTGTCCGCGTATAGAACAGCAGACTCCACCACGGGTTATGCCACCCGCGATGATGCTGCGCCCCCGGAGCCTTCGTCTTCATGTCGATCGCGTACGCCGAGTAAGGTCCTCGGATGAAGTCCAGCGGATCATGAAAATAATGCGCATTGAACGCCAGCCACGACAGAGGCCCGAGCACAGTAATCAGCGTAAACAGCCCGAAGGCACCCGCGTTCTTCCGCAGCAGATCGCGATCCCGGCTCATCTGCCATGCCAGCGTCAACCACACCGCCGCCCCCAGAATCCACCCGTCATAGCGCGTGTACACGGCAGCCAGAATGAGGAGCCCGATGACAACCAGCCTGCCCCCAAGCTTCTGCTCCCTGGCCCGAATCGCAGCCACCGCCTCAAGCGTTAACAGCGTCAACCAGATCAGCAGCGCAAGAAACAGAGGCTCGGTCATCGCCGTCGTGGCCAGGTACAGCAGGTTCGGATTCAGCGCATAGAAGCACGTCGCCGCGAACGCCCAGCGCGGCACCAGAAGCCTGCGGCAGAGTCGATAGAACCCCACCACGCCCAGCATGTAAAACAACATTGAAGGAAACGCCCCGGCCAGCCCGTTCTGCCACCACTCGATCTTCTGCACAAACGGCAGCATCACCAGGTGCGGCAGGGGCAGCCACACGCCGCCAAACTGCTGCAACCCCGGGTTCCGCGTGTCGATAATCCGGCGAGCAATGCCGAGGTGTGCAACCGCATCGCCATACAGCAGCAGATACCCCTTGCTCACGCACACGAGCAGCGCAGTGAACGCCAGCACGGTCGCTGCCAGCGCCACCGGCATCATCTCTTCCCGCGTCGCGGGACGGATCAGATTCGGAAATGGATCGGGTTTGTAGCGACTGCTGCGGTACGACGCGGGCTTCGAAGAAGAGGGCTTGGGACGGGCCATGACTAGGCTCCATTCTAAGCCCTCTCCCTCACGAAAGCGCGGCTCCTACGAAAGGTGCGAGATCTCCCGGAAGGTCTCGAAGCGCGCCTCGATCTCCTCCCGCGTCAGCGACTCCAGCCGCTTCGTCCCAAACTCCTCACACGCAAACGACCCCATCACGCCGCCATAGAACATCGCCGTACGAAATACCTCCGGCGAAAATACAGGCTGTGAAGCCAGGTACCCATAGAACCCACCCGCGAACGAATCCCCCGCACCGGTCGGATCGACGACCTCGGCCAGAGGCATAGCCGGCGCACGAAACGGCGCAGGCGTCTTGCCCGGAGTCCCCGCGATCGGCGGAAACGCCCGATCCGAGAAGTACCCCGTAGCGCCATACTCGCCATGCTTCACCACCACCGACTTCGGCCCCAGCTCCATCACCCGGACCGCCGCCTTGAAGCCGTTCGTCTCACCCGACAGCATCCTCGCCTCACCGTCGTTGATCAGGAGCACATCGAGCTCCTTCAATACCTTCTTCAGGTTCGCGGTGTGGTCGGCGATCCAATAGTTCATCGTGTCGCCGCAGACCATCTTCACCCCTGGCATGGCCTTGCGCACCTCGGCCTGTAACACCGGATCGATATTCGCCAGAAACAGATAATCAGAATCCGCGTAAGCCGCTGGGATCTTGGGCGAGAACGTAGCAAACACATTCAGATCGGTTCCCAACGTCTTCGCCTCGGCCAGGTTCCCCGAATAAGATCCCGTCCAGTGAAATGTAAGTCCAGCCGCATGTTCGATGCCCTGCGTATCCACCCCACGCTTCGTCAGCACGGCCTCATGCTCTGTAGTAAAGTCCTCACCCACCACACCAATCACGCGCACATCCGTGAAGAAGCTTGCCGCCAGCGAAAAATAAGTCGCAGCTCCACCAAGAATCTTCTCAGCGCGCCCAGAAGGAGTTTCGAGCGTATCGAACGCAACCGAACCAACAACAAGAATTGACATAAAACTCCAGTCTTTCGCTTTTGCTTGTGAGATAGGTCTGGGCTTTAGCCCGGACAATCAAAACACCCCATCAATTTAGGGCTTTAGCCCCTGGGATATGGGTTCTTTCCCCGCGTCGAAGAGGTTTATGAGTACCCTCTTCGACGCGTCAGTCGCACCTTACAGATACTTCCCGAACAGCACCTTTAGCTTAGCTTTCGTAGCCTCTGGGATCAGAGCCTTGTCCGTCATAATCGCGAACTTGGCAGCGGTCTGTGCCGGGCTCGTGCTCAGGTCCGTGGGCAGCAGGCGAATCGCCGCCTTCACCACCTTCTGCGCGTTCTCCGAGTTCTGGTGCATCACCGCGATCACCTGTTCGACGGTCACATCGTCATGCCCCTCGCGCCAGCAGTCGTAGTCCGTTACCATCGCGAGCGTGGCATAGCTGATCTCCGCCTCCCGAGCCAGCTTCGCCTCCTGCAGGTTCGTCATGCCGATCACATCCGCACCCCAGCTCCGGTACAGATTCGACTCGGCCCGCGTCGAGAACTGCGGCCCTTCGATGCAAACGTACGTGCCACCCTTCTTCCCAACGACGCCGACCTCTTCACAAGCCTTCACAAACGTCTCCACCACAAGCGGACAAACCGGATCGCCGAACCCAACGTGACCCACAATCCCGTCCCCAAAGAACGTAGCCGTGCGGTCAAACGTCCTGTCGATAAACTGATCCGGAATCACAAAGTCCGTCGGCTTATGCTCTTCCTTCAGCGACCCCACGGCCGACACCGAAAGAATGCTCGTCACGCCCAGCGACTTCAGCGCATAGATATTCGCCTTGAAGTTCAGCTCCGAAGGCAGAATCCTATGCCCCTTGCCATGCCGTGCCAGAAACGCGACCTTGCGCCCTTCGAGCGTACCCAGCACCAGCTTTTCAGAAGGCGCGCCGAACGGCGTCTCAACAGCAATTTCTTCAATATTCGTAAGCCCAGGCATCGAGTAAAGCCCGCTGCCCCCGATGATTCCAATCTCTGCCGTATGCACCAAAAAAATCTCCTCCGCGAATCGCCTGTTTAGGGCTGCACAACCTGTGAAGTATACCGTCCGGCAGCGCGCAGCATCCCGAACGAAGTCCCAAGCCCAACCAGCGAGTGCGCCAAATCCGTAGCCGGCCCCGCAGCCGGAGCCGCCGCCTGCATCATCGGCCCGCTCGTCTGCACGGCGGCAATCGCCTCGCGCATCGTGCGCGCCTGCGCCAACGGAAAGCCCTCGAATGTAAACACCGTGTTGCCTTGAATCGTCAGCAGCACATCGCCTTCGGTCGTCGTGTACACCTGCTCCGTATCGTCGGCCTCATCCTTCTCACGCCGCTTCAGCCCCGAGTACTTCCGAGCCAGTTGCCCCGCATACACACGCAGAAACGACCGAGCCGAATCCTCGTTCTTCCACCGCGAAACATACAGCAGACCAATCGAAGAGGGCGACTGCTTATCCGGCGCTGCATTCTTCTGCGCCGCGTAGTAAGCCCCGCCGTACCACTGCGTCGAAAGCGCATCCGCGATCTGGCGTCCGCCGAACAGCTCCGTCAGAATCCGCACATCCAGCTCGCCCATCACGCCAATGTCGTAAAAGCTATACTCCGGCGCAAGCAACGGCCGCAGATCCGGCAGCCGCAACAGAGGCACGGCAGCATGGCTCAGATAAGCCTTCGGATGAATGACCTCGAACGTCGAGCTCGGAGGATTCGCCAGCGTCCCTGCAAACGCAGCCTCGCGCCCACCCTTCGCCAGCACCGCCGCCTCAAAGCCAAGGCCTTCGATGTAAGGAAACATCAGCGTCTGCTGCAATAGAAGCGGAGCCCGCGCCATCACCGGCGAGTCGGAGTTATCCGCCACCGAATCCTTCAGCCGGTCCGCCAGCTCCGGAGCATCCGCCAGCGTCTTACCCATCGGCTTCATCGAGTAATCCAGGAACGTCACCATCGCCTGGCCCTCGGTCACCGACTCCCGCGCCGCACCCGACTCATCCACCGCCAGCCTCTGGTTGTCCTCCAGCATCGTCTTCGGAGGCACATTCGGCGTCAGATCCGACCACGTCACCAGATCCACCCGCATATCCTGCAGCGCGTGCGTCAACTCATGCGCCAACACCGGCTTCTGCTCATCTGGACCGACATAGTCCAGCAGGTTCACCGTCTTCGTCTTCTCGTCGTAGAAGCCCGCGATCTGCTCGGTCAAGAGCCGGATCAAGAACGACCGCAGCTGAAAATCCCGCTCCAGCAGCCCGAACTTCTTCAGCACGATCTCCCCGTGCTCCAGCCGCTTGGTGCCCTCGTCTTCGTCGAACTTCTTCTGCAGATACTTCGTCACCTCGCCCCGCGACACCAGCTTCCGCTTCACCGGATGCGTAATCGGCAGCTTCGTGTCGTTCGAGACGAAGTTCAAGATCTGGTCGACCGAAGCCAGCAGAGCCTTGCCCTGCTCCTTCGTCAACGGAGCTTCAGCCTTCTGGGCCAGCGCAGTGGGGGACAAAAGTACGGCGGCAAGGAATGCGGCGGCAAATCGTCTCATTCGAACCGGCTCCAAGCCGGGTACTACGGGTGATGCCACCGTGTGGGCCTCCGTGATTGCTATCATTACAGTGTACTTTGACGTTGGTGGCTATGATTCTTACGCAAGAAGTTCGGTACCTGCTGGAGGCCGCTGGCGTCTTCACCCTCGACGGCCTCGGCCACAATCTCGGCCAAGGCCTCGGCTGGATCCGCGTCACCGGAGAAGACCGCACCCGCTGGCTGAACGGCATGGTCACCAACTCCATCCAGGACCTCAAGCCCGGCGAGGGCAACTACAGCTTCGTCTTGAACGCCCAGGGCCGCATCCAGGGCGACCTCTACGCCTTCGCCGAAGCCGACGCCCTGCTCCTCGAAACCTCCCGCGCCCAGGTTCCCGCGCTCATGGCCCTCCTCGACAAATTCATCATCATGGACGACGTCGAGCTCGCCGATGTTTCACTCGGACGCTTCGGAATCGGCCTCGCCGGCCCTGCCTCCCCCAAAATCCTCGAAAGGGCCGGCCTCCCCGTCCACCCCGCAATCCGCCGAACCAAGACCCTGTGGGACGACGTCGAGATTGAGGTCATCGCCACCTACAGCCCCATCGTCCCCCGCTTTGAGATCTGGGGCGACGAACTCAGCATCAACCGCCTCCGCCTCGTCCTCGAGACAGCCGCCGTAGCCGAAGACGGCGGCCCCGTAACCCCCGAGGCCATCGAGTCCCTCCGGCTCCTCGAAGGCACGCCAAAATTCGGCGTCGACATCCGCGACCGGGATCTCCCCCAGGAGACCGCCCAGACCCGCGCCCTGCACTTCGCCAAGGGCTGCTACCTCGGCCAGGAGATCGTCGAGCGCATCCGCTCCCGCGGAGCCGTCCACCGCACCTTCACCAGCTTCCGCCTCAAAGGCGTCCTCCCCTCCCCCGGCACGTCCCTCGAAGTCGACGGCAAAGCGGTCGGCGAGCTCACCAGCGCAGGCAGTGGGCCAATCGAACAAATAGGCCTCGGCTTCGTCCGCCGCGAGTTCATCGAGCGCCAGTCCGAGATCCTCTACGCCGGTGGACGGGCCTACCCGCTCGCACCGTCCGCCATCGCAAAAGCATCATAAGATTCAGAAAAGAGAGACACACATGGCAGAGCAGAACAAGCCCTTCGTCGTCACCGACCGCCGCCGCCACACCATGGACGGCGAACTCCGCCCCGACGCAGACCCCTCACCCGAAAAGCCCTCCCGCGCCGTCGAAGAGGCACCCATCACCGCCGGTCCTGTAGCCGTCGAGCCCGCCGCCCCCGTCGAGCCAGCCGAAGAGATCCTCAACGAATTCTCGGACTCCGAAGACCAGAACCTCCCCCCGGGCCCCACGGCCGAGGAGATGCAGCACGCCCGCCTCGCCTACACCCAGACCGCCGAGCGCCTGTCGATCGCCATCCGCTCCGCCAACCCCGGCATGGAGCACCCCCCCGCCGCCACCTTCGAGGGCGTCATCCAGTCCATCTACATGTCCGCCATCATGCAGCTCGGCGGAGCCACCCCCGAGGGCCAGCAGCCCCAGGTCGACCTCATGGGAGCCCAGCAGTCCATCGAGATGCTCGACGTTCTCAAGGCCAAGTCCGAGGGCAACCGCACCGAGGCCGAATCCTCCCTCCTCGACCGCGCCCTCTTCGAGCTCCAG
>Ga0179596_10000484_pt1:2500-11179 | contig 11179 bp, 6 predicted proteins | sample CZODoug1_1_08_16_FD_155494 | JGI IMG/M metagenome (GOLD analysis project Ga0179596, IMG submission 155494) | Vadose zone soil fungal communities from Angelo Coast Range Reserve, California, USA - CZODoug1_1_08_16fungal (Illumina Assembly) | ecosystem: Environmental > Terrestrial >...
ATGACGAGGCCCTCGCGGCCCTGCCGGCGACCGAGCGCGCCGGATCGGAGATGGCGGCGACCCAGGTATTCGACCGCCTGGCCGGCACCTGGACCTATTGGGGGTGGAAGGGCAAGTATTTCGACGGGGAAAGCGACGCCCGCACCTTCTTCGACGAGTTGCGCTATATGTTGTGCCGGCAGATGGCCGCGCCGAACTCGCCGCAATGGTTCAATACCGGGCTGCATTGGGCCTATGGCATCGATGGCCCGGCTCAGGGCCACTATTATGTAGACCCGGCGACCGGCGAGCTGGTCGCGTCGGAAAGCGCCTACGAACATCCGCAGCCGCATGCCTGCTTCATCCAGTCGGTCGCCGACGACCTCGTCAACGAGGGCGGCATCATGGACCTTTGGGTACGCGAGGCGCGGCTGTTCAAATACGGCTCCGGCACCGGCTCGAACTTCTCCAAGCTGCGCGGCGAGAACGAGAAGCTGTCCGGCGGCGGCCGCTCCTCCGGCCTCATGAGCTTCCTCAAGATCGGCGACCGGGCAGCCGGCGCCATCAAGTCGGGCGGCACCACCCGGCGCGCCGCCAAGATGGTGACGGTCGACATCGATCACCCGGATATCCAGACCTACATCAACTGGAAGGTGGTCGAGGAGGAGAAGGTGGCGGCCCTGGTCGCCGGCTCCAAGCTGGCCAACAAGCATCTCAACGCGGTGATGCGGGCCTGCGTCGAGGCCAAGGCGGATTACGGCGATGCCTGCTACGACCCCACCAAGAACCCGGCGCTGAAGCAGGCGATGCGCGACGCGCGCAAGGTGTTCATCCCCGAGAACTATATCCAGCGGGTCGTGCAGTTCGCCCGGCAGGGCTGGACGCAGATCGATTTCAAGACCTACGACACGGATTGGGACAGCGAGGCCTATCTCACGGTCTCGGGCCAGAACTCCAACAATTCGGTGCGCCTGACCAACGAGTTCATTCAGCAGGTGCTGAACGACGGCGATTGGCAGCTGATCCGCCGGACCGACGGCAAGGTGCACAAGACGCTGCGCGCCCGCGAGCTGTGGCACGATATCGGGCTCGCCGCCTGGGCCTCGGCCGATCCGGGCCTGCAATACGACACGACGATCAACGAGTGGCACACCTGCCCGGAAAGCGGCCGGATCAACGCGTCGAACCCGTGCTCGGAATACATGTTCCTGGACGACACGGCGTGCAATCTCGCCTCGCTCAACCTCATGCAGTTCCGCGACGGCGAGGGCGCGTTCGACACGCCCGCGCTGGAGCACGCGGTCCGGCTCTGGACCGTGGTGCTGGAAATCTCGGTCATGATGGCGCAGTTCCCGTCCAAGGAGATCGCGCGCCTGTCCTACGAGTTCCGCACCCTGGGCCTGGGCTATGCCAATCTGGGCGGGCTGCTGATGGCACGCGGCCTCGGCTATGACAGCGACGAAGGCCGGGCGCTCTGCGCCGCCATCACCGCGGTGATGACCGGCGTGTCCTATGCGACCTCGGCCGAGATGGCCAAGGAGCTGGGGCCGTTCCAGGGCTTCGCCAAGAACCGCGCCGCGATGCTGCGCGTCATGCGCAACCATCGCCGGGCGGCCTATTCGGCGGTCAAGGGCTATGAGCAGCTCTCGGTCCCGCCCGTGCCGCTCGATGCGGATAATTGCCCGGACGAGACGCTGGTCGCCGCGGCCCGGCGCGCCTGGGACGCGGCGGTCGAACTGGGCGAGGCCCATGGCTTCCGCAACGCCCAGGCGACCGTGGTCGCCCCGACCGGCACGATCGGCCTGGTCATGGATTGCGACACCACCGGCATCGAGCCCGACTTCGCCCTGGTCAAATTCAAGAAGCTGGCCGGCGGCGGCTATTTCAAGATCATCAACCGCATCGTGCCCGAGGCGCTGGCGACGCTGGGCTACGCACCCGAGCAGGTCGACCAGATCATCCGCTATGCGATCGGCCACGGCACCCTGGCCAACGCGCCGGCGATCAACCATGCCAGCCTCAAGGCCAAGGGCTTCAGCCAGACCAAGCTGGACGCGGTCGAGGCCGCCCTCGCCGCCGCCTTCGACATCAAGTTCGTGTTCAACAAATGGACGCTGGGCGAGGAATTCTGCACGGCCGTGCTGGGCATCGACGCCGCGTCGCTGAACGACGTGTCGTTCGACATGCTAGCGGCATTGGGCTTTTCCCGGTCGGAGATCGAGGGGGCCAACACCTTCTGCTGCGGCGCCATGACGCTGGAGGGCGCCCCCGGCCTGCTCGACGCGCATCTGCCGGTGTTCGACTGCGCCAATCCCTGCGGCCGGATCGGCAAGCGCTATCTGTCGGTCGAAAGCCATATCCGCATGATGGCGGCTTCCCAGCCGTTCATCTCCGGCGCCATCTCCAAGACCATCAACATGGCGAACGCGGCGACGGTCGAGGACTGCAAGGACGCCTATCTCTTGTCCTGGCGGCTGGGCCTCAAGGCCAACGCGCTCTATCGCGACGGCTCGAAGCTGAGCCAGCCGCTCAGCAGCATGGTCGCCGATGACGAGGAGGCCGACGGCGTCGGCGATCTCCTGTCGATGAACCCGGCGGCGCAGGCGCCGATCGTCACCGAACGGCTGATCGAGCGGGTCATCGAAAAGGTCGTCCAGCGTTCGGACCGCCGCAAGCTGCCGCAGCGGCGCAAGGGCTATACCCAAAAGGCCATCATCGGCGGTCATAAGGTCTATCTGCGGACCGGCGAGCATGACGACGGCAGCCTGGCGGAAGTGTTCATCGACATGCACAAGGAAGGCTCGGCCTTCCGCTCGCTGATGAACAACTTCGCCATCGCGGTGTCGATCGGCCTGCAATACGGCGTGCCGCTGGAGGAGTTCGTCGAGGCCTTCACCTTTACCCGGTTCGAACCGGCGGGCATCGTCGAAGGCAACGACACGATCAAGATGGCGACCTCGATCGTCGATTATATCTTCCGCGAGCTGGCGATCAGCTATCTGGGCCGCGACGATCTCGCCCATGTCCAGCCGAGCGACCTGATGCCGGATACGGTCGGCGCCGGCGTCGGCGAAGGCGCGCTGAGCCGCGACGATCTGCGGCCGGAGGTGAGCGCCCAGCTCGCCGCCATTCAAAAGGGCATCAGCCAAGGCTTCGTGCGCAACAAGCTGACCGTGCTGCCCGGCGGCATGAGCGGCGCCGGCTCGGCAAGCGGCGGCGCCAACGCGGTGGGGACCAGCGCCGTCGCGGGCGGCCAGACGGGCCCCAGCGGCATGGCGAATTCGGCCCTGGCGCTATCGCTCACCCCGGTCGTCGAGGAGCATGTGCATGTTCACACCCATGCCCACGACAATCCGGAGGGTACCGCGAAGACCGCCCGCATGGCCAAGATCCGCGAGGCCCGCATCCAGGGGTATGAAGGCGATAGTTGCGGCGAATGCGGCAACTTCACCCTGGTCCGCAACGGCACCTGCATGAAATGCAACACCTGCGGGTCGACCAGCGGTTGTAGCTGATACCAAATCTCGCTGATCCGAACCGATGGTCCGGATCAGCGAGGCCTCAATCGCCAGGCGCCCCATCCGGAGGCATGGCTACGCGCCGGGCGGCTCGCGGCGGAAGGTTACGACCAGAACGTCGCGATAGGCCGGGGAGGACGGATCGAGCGGTTCCACCGCCGTGACACCGTGATAGACCCGCCGATCATCGACGAGGGCGGCGTCGAGCGGATCGGTCAAGGTGAAGTCGCCCAATTGGCGATGCTCCAGATCGTGGATCGTGGTCGTGCCGCTGACGATGTTCTGGCGCCGGATCAGCAGGACCAGCACGAAATCGACGCCGTCCCGATGCAAGCCTTCGGGCGTCGGCTGCCCCGCCTCGCCCGGACGGGCCTCGATGCGGAATTGGTGCGTCTCGACATGCCAGGATGTGACCGCCGGAGCCATGCCGCCGAACAGGACGCGACAGAAGCCGAGGATGGCCGACAGGCTGGGCCCCGCGCCGATCGCCGGATCGACCGGCTCGAACCAGCGCTCGATACCGCCATAGAGGTGATTGTAATCGACGCCCTGGTAATGCGGCTGGTGCGGCTTACGCGGGATGGAACCATCCGGCTGGACCGCGTAAACCGCATGGCGGCGCCTGCGATATCGACCGTGATCGACCAGATAGGCATCCACCTCGAGAGCGTTCCAGCTCTCCGCGAAGGCATCCCAATCGCTGAGCGAGCCGATGCCCGCCAGCATGGCGCGCATCTCGGTCCCCTGCACGAAAGCGTAGCCGTCCCGAGCGATCGAGGCTGTGAGGGCGTTGGTCGCATTCGAGTCAACTGTGGTCATGCCGAATAGTATCAACCTCACTAATGGCCGTCACCGGAGGCCACCGGGCAGGTGCCAGTCATGCGACGCATGGCGGCGGGCCCTTCCCCGATCGAACACGGGCGAAGCATCGCCCCTTTGGTCTTTTAAGGGTTTTTTCCCGCGTGAAGGACCCCTAGGATGACCGGCACGATTTTCGTTTGAGATCAAGTCGATCAAGGGTGTGAGGGTGGCTGATCCCAGCGCTGTCATCAACAACGGCACAGCGGCGGTGGCTCATGCCCAATCCGCGGTCGGGGCTTCGGCCGAACACATCACGCTGCTGCTGTTGTATCAACTGGTCGTCATCCTGGTGGTCACCCGGATCGTCGTTTGGCTCAGCCGGCGCTATCTGGGCCAGACCGCCGTCGCCGGCGAGATCCTGGCCGGCATCGTGCTGGGCCCCAGCGTGCTGGGCGGGCTGTTCCCCGGGGTGATGCACGCGATCTTCGTGCCGGAAACCGGCACGATCTTCGTCGGCCTCGCCCAGCTTGGTCTGGTCCTGCTGATGTTCCAGATCGGCCTGGAATTCGAATTCAATGCCCGGCTGACCGGCGGGCGGCACGCCGTCGCGGTGATCAGCCTGATCGGCATCCTGGTGCCGTTCGCGCTGGGCTTCACCACCGCGCCCTGGTTCTGGCAGATGATGGACGAGCCGCGGCCCGATGCCCTGGCCTTCCGTCTGTTCTTCGCCACCGCCATGTCGATCACCGCGATCCCGATCCTGGGCCGGATCTTCATGGAGCTGGGGCTGTCGCATACGCGCACTGCCGCCCTCACCATCGCCGCCGCGGCCATCGACGATGTCTGCGGCTGGCTGTTGCTCGGCGTCGTCTCCGCGATCGTCGCATCGCGCTTCGATCTGGGGTCCTTCGCACTCCGCATCGGCGGGTTGGCGGTCTATATCGCCTTCGTCTTCCTGGTGATCCGGCCGCTGTTGCATCGGTATATCGACCGGGAGCTGCGGCGGGATCCGACGCTGGGCCGATCGACCATCGCGATATTGCTGATCGTTCTGCTGGTCTCCGCCGCGATCACCAGCAATCTCGGCATCTTCGCCATCATCGGCGGGTTCCTGATGGGCGTGGCGCTGCACGACAACCGTCGCTTCGTCGCCTTGTGGAACGAGCGCGTCGGCAGTCTGGTGAACGCCCTGTTCCTGCCGATCTTCTTCGCCTATACGGGGCTGCGGACCGATATCGGCTCGCTGGCGACCGTCCAGGCCTGGCTACTGTGCGGGTTGGTCTGCCTGATCGCCTTCACCGGCAAGTTCGGCGGCGCCTATATCGCCAGCCGGCTGGTCGGCGAGACCCATCGCAGCGCCGCCGCGATCGGCGTGTCGATGAACACGCGGGCGCTGATGGAACTGATCGCGCTCAATATCGGCTATGATCTGGGTGTGCTGCCCCGGCAGATGTTCACCATGCTGGTCATCATGGCGGTGCTCAGCACCTTCATCGCGACCCCCCTGATCCGCTGGCTGATGGGCGACCAACGGCGCTTCGCCGATCCCCCCATCGCCGTGGCGGTCGCCGGCGAATAGCTCGGCACATGGCGGGCGTCACAGCGCCTTCGGCAATTGCCAGTGGTACCGGACGGCGACCAACCGGAAACCGAAGCAGAGGGCGGCGGCGACCAAGGCGATTATGCGCGGCGGCAGGCCGCAAGCACGGCCGATCGCGACGATCGCCGCGGCGACCAGGGCCGCGGTCGCATAGATATCGGCGTTCAGCACGCGGGGCACTTGGTTGAGCAGGATATCGCGCAGGGTTCCACCGCCGACGCCGCTGACGGCACCCAGGAAGACCGCCGGCACCGGATGGATACCGTGATCGAGCGATTTTTCGGTCCCGACCACCGCGAACAGGGAGAGCCCCGCCGCATCCAGGCAGATCAGCAGCCAGGACGAGGTCCCGCTGCCGGCGGGATGGAGCGCCCAGGTAACGCAGGCGGCCAGGAGCACGATGGCGGAATATTGCCAGTCGCGCATGGCCGCGGGCGGGGTCGAGCCGATCAGCAGGTCGCGGATGATGCCACCGCCCAGCGCCGTCGCAAAGGCGAGCACCGCGACGCCGATCGGATCGAACCCCACGACGATCGCCGCCAGCGCGCCCTCGACGGCGAACACGAAGGTGCCGGCGAGGTCGGCGGTATAGATCAGCTTTCGGGAAGCAGGCTGGAAATTGGCGAACAAAGGGATGGGCGTCACCGGCGGCGAAAGGTAAGTATCGAAGCAAGCAGCCTAATCTAGGCCGCGCGCCCATCCGCCGCCGAGCGAAATCATCGGGAACCTTGAGCCATGCTGGACCTCCGGCCCAATTGCGAATGCTGCGACCGCGACCTGCCGCCCGCCTCGGCCGGCGCGATGATCTGCACCTTCGAATGCACCTTCTGCAACGATTGCGCGGATCGCCATTTCGGCGGCCGCTGCCCGAATTGCGGCGGCGACTTGGTTCGCCGCCCGATCCGGCCGGCGGAAAAACTGGAGCGCTTCCCGGCTTCGACCGTGCGGGTGGTGAAGCCGCACCAAGGTTGCGACGCGGCTTAGAAGTGGGGGCGACGCCGCCACCGAGAGAGAAAACCCTGGTTACGCAGTGGACTAGATATGTCCAGTCACTGCAACCGCGGCTTTCTCAGGAAACTCCCGCGGTCCCCTGACGTGACGCGCAGCCATGTTTCCCTGCCGTCGCGCACGATCCTCAGGGGGACGTCCGCGCCCGCGGGGCCGCCCTCCCAAACTTTTCTGTAGAAATCCGCCAGACCGTCGATTTCGCCATCTCGGACGTCCGAGATGATATCGCCCTGGCGCAAACCCGCTCGATCCGCCGGACCTCCCTCGGACACGCTCATGACCACGACCTTGCCATCGCTCTCGGCGGAGAAAACCCCGAGCCACGGTCGGGGTGGCCTGTTGGCTTGGCCCCGCGTGAGCAGATCATCGAAAATCGGCGGCAACAGGTTGATGGGGACAACCATGTTGATATCCACGCTCTCTCTGTCTCCGCCCATTTGCAGACGCAGCGACCCGATGCCCAGCAGTTTGCCATCCGCGCCGATGAGGGCCGCGCCGCCCCAAGACGGATGGGCGGGTGCGATAAAAATCGCCTCGTCCAGCAAGTACTCCCAATAGCCGGCGAATTCCTGCTTGCCCACGATATGGGCCTGAACGGAACGACCGGTCCCGTCGGCCAGCACCACGGGATCGCCGATCTTGGCTTTGGCCGCGTCGCCAAAACTCAGGGCCGGAAGGCCGAGAGGACCGAGCGCCTGTACCAGGCCGAACCCGGTTTCCTGATCGTAGGCCAGCGCGTGGGCGGGAACCACATGACCGTCGCGGCTTTTCAACCAGACATCATCGGCCTCGGTAATCAGATAACCGATCGTGAGCACCAGGCCGTCGTCTCGAATGACGACACCGCTCCCCTCCCGTCGGGTGCCCAATGTCGTCGCAGTGAAGGCATCGTCCGGAATTGAGGCATGCACGGTAACGACTGACCGCAAAATCGGATCGATATCCATGCCTTCATCCTGCTGAAGCGTGAAACCGGGCTCAAGGACGCAACAGCCGGCCCAGCCGGCATTGCATCATCCGAGTAAATTGGGCAGACGCATAGCCGGACTCAAGATAGCCACGACGGATTCCTTGGCATCCGATCGTCACGCCAGGAAGCGACTCCCTCTTCCGTCGCGGCGGTGATGCGGCGGAAAGGCGTGCGAGAAAGGCCCGCCGCCTTGAGGGGCGGTGTCATCCCTAAGCAACAGCCGTCATCCCCGCGAAAGCGGGGATCCATCTTTCCACAGCGCAGCAGCTCGCCCATGGATCCCCGCTTTCGCGGGGATGACGAAGCAAAACGAGCCTGTAATCGGACACCAGCCCGCCCTCACGGCGGGTCGCTGCCCGTGGCGGCGCCGCGCGGTCTCAGCCCGGCGAACCGATCGCCCGAGAAGACGGAGCGCAGATACGCCACGGCATCGGCCCGATGCGCCGCGTAGTCGGAGGTCGAGAACGGATCTTCCGGAACCGGCCCTTCGGCCGGTTCTTCCCCCGCCGCCTGACTTTCTATCGGCCGGATATTCTCAGGTTCGTCCCTGTCCGGCGGATCTTCGAGCGTTTCTTCCTCCTCGGCCTCCTCTTCGTCGCCCCACTCGGCATAAGGCGACCCCGGCGCCTTGGTCCGGGCTTCCTCCACCGCCCAATGATCTTCCGCCCAGCGGCGCCAATTCGGATCGAGCCCCAGATCCCAGCAAATCCGGGCGATGATCTCGCCGATCGGATGGCTGCCGATATCGGTCTCGACATCCTCGTCTTCCAGCCGCTCCCGCAGCTCTCTTTCCCGCTGGTAGG
>Ga0179596_10000485_pt1 | contig 11153 bp, 9 predicted proteins | sample CZODoug1_1_08_16_FD_155494 | JGI IMG/M metagenome (GOLD analysis project Ga0179596, IMG submission 155494) | Vadose zone soil fungal communities from Angelo Coast Range Reserve, California, USA - CZODoug1_1_08_16fungal (Illumina Assembly) | ecosystem: Environmental > Terrestrial > Soil > Vadose...
CCCCGCCGACCCCATCGCCATGCTCTCCCAGGCCGACGCAGCCCTCCTCATCGGCGACCCCGCCCTCCTCGCCATCGAGAACCGCGAGCACATCGAGGCCCAGCTCGGCCCCTGCACCTGGATCGACATCGCCGAGCAGTGGACCACCCATACCCACCTCCCCTGGGTCGCCGCCGTCTGGGCCGTCCGCCCTGAGTCCCTCACTCCCTCCACCACCACCCAGCTCATCGAAGACCTCACGCAGTCACGCGACGCCGGCCTCGCCCACCGCGAAGACCTCGTCCGCGAATGGACCCCGCGCATCGCCCTCCCACCCGCCACCATCCGCCACTACCTCAACCACAACATCCACTACACCCTCACCCCCGCCTGCATCCAAACCATCGAGCTCTTCCGCAAAGAGGCCGCCGCCATCGAAGCCCTGCCCGCTCTCCCAACCCTCCGCTTTCTCGCCACACAGAACGAAAAACCGAATCCACCGGAACTTCTCCCCTCGAATTCGCGTCTCAACCCCTAATGACGCATCCCATCGCCATCGTCGCCGCCCACCCCGGCCTCATCCTTGCGTCGTTGCTGTCCGCCTACGACAGCCACTCCAGGGCGATCCTGCATCTCTTCTTCTCGCTCGGCCTCTTCGGCGTCTTCCTCGTCTCTATCGTCGACTCCTCCTTCGTGCCCCTCCCCATCCCCGGCCTCACCGACATCATGATCGTCGTCATCGCGGCCCAGCGCACCGGCTGGCCCCACGCCCTCCTCGTGGTCTGCCTCGCCACCTGCGGCTCCGCCCTCGGAGGCTTCATCAGCTACCAGGTCGGTCAGTCCGGCGGCATGGCCTTCCTCGAAAAGCGCATCCCACCCCGCATCTTCAAGCGCGTCACCCTCTGGATGGAAGACCACAACATCCTCGCCGTAGCCCTCCCCGCCATCCTTCCCCCACCCATGCCGCTCAGCCCCTTCGTCCTCGCCGCCGGAGCCCTCAAGATGTCCCGCCGCAAGTTCATGTGGACCTTCACCCTCAGCCGCCTCGGACGCCACGCCATCGCCCTCTGGCTCGGCATCCACTACGGCAGGCAGGTCCTCTCGCTCTGGGCCAAATTCTCCCAGCGCTGGGCCCAGCCCTTTCTCATCACCCTCTGGTCCGTCATCATCATTTTTTGCATCATAGCTTTCATCCGGATCTACAAAACCTCCAGGTCCGTTCACGCACAATTCAGACAGCCTCAGGCTGATCCCCGATAGTTCCCGATAATTCCGATAGGAGCGCACACCATCCTCCCCTCACGATCCAACTTCATCCGCAAGACGCTCCTCCCGGCCCTCTCCCTCGCCTTCGCCGCCACCTGCGCGCACGCCTCCGTCGCCCTGCTCATGGAAGAGCCCTACGGCAACTTCGGCGCCTTCAACCCCACCGGCCACGCCGCCATCTACCTCAACCACGTCTGCGCCGAAACCCCCACGCAGCTCCGCCTCTGCCGCTCCGGCGAGCTCGGCGTCGTCATCAGCCGTTACCACAAGATCCACCACGAAGACTGGATCGCGATGCCCCTCGTCGCCTACCTCTACGCGGTAGACGACGTCAGCCAGGTGCCCCCAACCGCCAACAAAGAGATGGTCGCCGAACTCATGGAGTCCTATTGGCGCGCCAACCTGCAAGAGCTCGCCCCTCCGACGAAAGACGGCTTCGCCCCCAGCGGCGAATGGCCCCAGCTCGTCGGCGAGTCCTACATCCGCCAGATGCACGGCTTCCAGGTCGACACCACCCCCGAGCAGGACGACCGCCTCATCGCCTACTACAACGACAGCCGCAACGTCGGCCACTTCAACCTCTTCGTCCACAACTGCGCCGACTTCTCCCGCGTCCTGCTCGACCTGGAGTTCCCCGGCTCCGTCCACCGCAGCATCGTCGCCGACCTCGGCATCACCACCCCCAAGCAGGTCGCGAAAGCCCTCGTCAAATACGGCCGCCAGCACCCCGAGCTGCATATGACCGCCTTCGTCATCCCGCAGGTCCCCGGCTCCATCCCCCGCTCACACGCCGTCGACGGCGTCGCCGAGTCCCTCGTCAAGAGCAAGAAGTACATCTTCCCCCTCGTCGTCCTGCAACCCGAGTTCGCCGGAGCCCTCGCCGTAGGCTACCTCGCCAAAGGCCGCATGAGCCTGCCCAAAAACGCGACCGTCTTCCAGCCAGGCGACGACGAACCAGCCACCCCCACCGAGCAGCCCTCCCAACGCCGCCGCCTCACCCCCGACCCACCCGCCCCACCACCAACACCCGCCCCAACCAGCTAGAGAGAATCAGCCGCAAAACCGTGCCCCACCTTCGCGCAGCTTCATCGCACTAAGGTGGCTGTGCCGTCACCGCCCTACCCACCCGCCTCAATCACCAACCTTAGCCTTCGGAGTGAACTTCCGCTTGTAATAAGCGATCGTCAGCACAATCGCCGGAATCCCGACAATCGAAGGCCAAAGCCACACGTACCACGTGCTCCCTAGAACCTGCGTCAACGTAACCGCACTGAACGCCGACCACGCCGCAATGTAGCTCCCGATAAACATCCCCAGGTGCGAGTACCACCAGAACATCTTCTCCGTAGGCTTCGTGATAAACGTCTTCATCTGCGAATAAGCCAACCGCATCCCGATGAACCCAAATACCATCCCCACCGCCGGAATCACCTGAATCGTAGCCGGACGAAACCAGCTCAGCCAAGCCAGCAGCGCACTCGAGCAGAACGTCACAATCCCGGCGATCCAATCGATCGGCTCCGCGCTCCCGCCCCGCGCCAGCTCCTTCAGCCGCAACACCCGGTACCCCGCGAACGCTGCATAGAAGCTGAACACCGCCACCAGAGCCAGAAACAGCACCGGCGCAAAGATCGCCATCGGCAGCGCCGTCGCTGCCACAATCCCCATGCACCACAGGTACACCATGCCCCACCGCTTATGCTGCTTCCCTCCCTTGGCCGTCACCAGAGCCACCGGAGCCAGCAGAAACGACCCAAACCCAGCCGCAATATGAATCGTCAGAAACACCCTGAACCAGATCGCGTTATGCACCATGTCCATCCTCCTCGCGCTTCCGTTGCCCTTCGTTCTGCGTTACAGGTCCACCCGCATCCAAACCATCCAAAACCGCCAACGTCTCCTTCGCCCACGCAATCGAAGCCAGTGCATCATGCCGTCCACGGCTCAGCGTAATCAGCCAGAACGGCAACTGCGGATCGCTCTTACGCTCCTTCGTCAGTTGCGCCGCAATCCCTGCAAACACCCTCGCCAGCCGCTCCTCCGCCTCCAGGAAAGCCCGCAGATGCCCCGCATTCACCCCAGCCCCTGCATTGGCCCCAAAGAACAGCTTCAGCAGCAACTCGTTGCGAACCACGCCCCGCTTCACCGGAATCTCCAGCCACCCCTCCAGCCTCTGCCGCCCAGCCCCAGTCAGTGTGTAGACGTGCCGGTCCGGCCTCCCCTCGGAGCTCTCCGTCTTCTTCTCGACCAGCCCAGCCTCGGCCATCTTCTTCAGCGCCGGATAGATCTGCCCATAGCTCTCGCTCCAGAAATGCCCAATCGACTCCCCAACCATCTGCCGCATGTCATACCCTGACATCGGCCTAATGCTCAAGAGCCCAAGCATCGTATAAGCCGTGGCTCCAAACTCGCCTTCGCTTTTCATATCCACAAGATATATATCTACAAGATATAAAGCAACCCAAAAATCCCCGCATAAAAATAGCCGGACGGGTACCCCATCCTTCCGGTCGGATCGATACGGGTGGGGTATCGAGCGAAGCGAGACCGCCCTCGTTCCCCCACCCCAAAACCGTGCCCCACCTTCGCGCAGCATCATCGCGCTAAGGTGGGACCCAGCCTCAAAGTCTCAACGCACTAGCCGCCCTAAAACTCCCACTGCAACAACGTAGCCCCCACAGTAAACCCAGCCCCGACACTAGCCAGCAGCACCAGGTCGCCCTTCTTCAACCGCCCTTCATCGATGGCCGTCTGCATCGCCATCGGAATCGTAGCCGCCGTCGTATTCCCAAACCGGTCAATATTAATCACGACAGAATCCGTGGGCATCCCCAGCCGCTCCGCCGTCGCCAGAATGATCCTCTTATTCGCCTGATGCGGAATGAAGCACCCCAGATCCGCCCCGGTCACGCCATTCCGCGTCAACACCGTCTCGGCGGCCTCGGCCATCTTGCGCACGGCAAACTTGTACACCGCCTGCCCGTCCTGGTGGACGTAGTGCATCTTCGCCGCAACCGTCTCAGCCGTAGCCGGATGCAAACTCCCCCCACCTGGCATATTCAGCGCCGTCGCACCCGACCCATCGATCTCGTGCCAGAAGTCGACCAGCCCAGCCTCGCCATCCTCGCAAGGCTCCAGCAGCACCGCGCCCGCGCCATCGCCGAAGATCACGCACGTCGACCGGTCCGTATAGTCGATCACCGAGCTCATCACATCCGCCCCGATCACCATCACCTTCTTCTGTACGCCGCTCTCAATCAGCTTTGCGCCCACCTGCAGCGCGTACGGAAATCCCGAGCAAGCCGCCGAAAGGTCGAACCCCCACGCGCCCTTGGCCCCCAGCTTGTCCTGCACCAGACAAGCCGTCGCCGGGAAAAACATATCCGGAGTCACCGTCGCAACGATGATCACCTCGATCTCTTCCGGCCCAATCCCGCGCTTTGCCAAGCACTTCTTCGCGGCCTCGACCGCCAGATCGCTCGTAGCCACGCCCGCTTCGACGATGTGCCTCTCGCGAATCCCCGTCCGTTCCATAATCCACTGGTCGTTTGTGGCGACCATCTTCTCCAGATCCGCGTTGGTCAACAATTTTGGCGGAACGTATGTTCCTACTGAACTGATCTTCGCGCGAACCGGTACCTGGGGCTTCAACGTCAACTTCAAAGTCATCACCTCAAACTAAACCCATCCAGAATACAAAACTATTACAAATGAATCATCGTTCATCAAAATTACCGCTTATCCCGCCAAATTAACTCACCAAAAATCACCACAAAATGTCCAGCTTTACCATACTTTGGCCCACGTTCTACGCACAGAAAAGTTTCTGGAGAACCATTGGCAAAATCACATCAACACCCCACTCTGCAAACCAAGAGGTCCAACCACTTAAACCGCCGTTGTCTCTTTTCCCAATTTTTCCGCTTTTTCCCACAATCTTTTGCCTGTCCTTAAAACGAAAATCCCTCGCGCCACCACGAGGGATCGAACTTAGGGAAAAGTGCACCGGGCGACCTACTGCGCCATTGCGCGAGTGCCTCAGTATGAAAATGGAGGGGAGTTAGTGCACCGGGCGACCTACTGCGCCCATACTAGCCCGTTACCGTTGCTTCCTTCCGGACCTGGCGGGGTTGGCGGGATTACGTCGCGTAGGACCCGGCACAAGAGTCATGATACCACCGTCACCCCCTATGCTCCAATCCCTGACCTTTCTCAAGCTCCTCTATCTCGGCAGCTAAAGGTCAGACCAATTAAAGCCAAAACGCAACGCATTCCGCATCTATGGTCTTTCAAACGACTTACATCCCAGCAGTGCAAATTCCCCAATGATTCTCCAGAGATTTCTTTTGTGCGTAGAACGTGGTGAAAAGCTGGTCAGAACATGGGCCAAAGTATGGCTCATCTGGACAGGATGGTGGTGAAGCAAAAGTGGTATGGCGAAAATTGATCGGACCACTCTTGCCCAACCACCCATCTCTCCTCTACCCTTCCCGCATGTCCCGCTTCCTTCTTCCTGCCGCCCTATTGCTTGTCACCTTCCCCGTCCTGGCCCAAAAGAAGGACGCGGACGTCCACGTCGACGTCCGCCCCGACGTCAAGACCGGCATCGAGTCCAACACCCAGTACCCGACGATCCAGATGGCCATGGACCACGCCCCGGACGCCGGCGCCGGACGCGTCTACGTCCATATTTATCCCGGCGTTTACCATGAGCGGGTCATCGTCACCCAGAACCGCCCGCGCATGACCTGGATCGGCATGGGTTCCACTCCATCGGACGTCGTCATCACTAACTCATTGAATGCAAAGACCGCAGGCGGCACCTTCTTCACCGAGACCGTCGAGATCAACGCGCCCGAGTTCGAGGCCGACAACCTCACCATCGAGAACACCGCAGGCAACACCGGTCAGGCTGTCGCAGCAGCCGTCCGCTCCGACCGGGCTATCTTTAAACACGTCCGCTTCCTCGGCCACCAGGACACGCTCTTCGCCGACTACGGCCGCCAGTTCTACACCGCCTGCTACATCGCCGGGGGCGTTGACTTCATCTTCGGCAACGCCGCCGCCGTCTTCGACCACTCCGAGCTCCATGTCCTGGCCCCCGGCTATCTGACCGCGCAGTCTCGCATCAAACCCACCGAAACCACCGGCTACGTCATCGCCAACTCCCACGTCACCAGTGATTTAGAGCCAGCCGCCAGCGGTGCTCAGGCGCAACATACCTTCGGCCTGGGCCGTCCGTGGCGGCCCTATTCCCGCGTCGTCTACCTGAACACTGAGCTGCCCGCTTCGCTCGATCCCGGCGGCTGGAACAACTGGGGCAAGACAGCCAACGAGTCCACCGCCTTCTACGCCGAGTACCAATCCACTGGTCCCGGAGCCACACCCGCCACCCGCGTACCCTGGTCCCATCAGCTCACCGCCGCCGAGGCCCGTTCCTACGAACCCGGCACCTTCCTGAAAGGTACCGACAACTGGAACCCTGAGCTGGAAGCTGCTTTGCTGCCCTGACCCATCCCTTTGCAGCGTCGACCGAAAGCAGTACTTTTTCCTTTCGCTGCAAGCTCCTGCCGGTATTTTTCTCCCGGATAAGGAATTGTTTGTCCGGTGAAGAAATATTGAGACTTTTCCAAACCTTAAGCCGTCCTTAAGGGCTAAAGCATAAGCAACGTAAACGGTTACTTATGTGTTACTTTCGAAGGTACCCGGCCTTGCCGGTCACTCCCCAACCCTTACCGGAGAAAAGATGTCTCGCCATGACCCTGGAAATGTAGTCTTCCGCGTGCAGTTCCATCCAGAGCAACGCGAATCGCAACTTGTAGCCTACGACCTGAGCGGTAAAGCCTGGTATCAGACCTCATTCAGCTCATGGGAGATCCACCGCGAGCTGTTGCAAAAATTCGGTGTGGGAGAGACAACGCTCTCGCTGACCGACGAAGCCTTCGCAACTGGGACTCGCGACGCGCAGTATCCTGCCATCCCCATCCCTTTGCAGACTCTGGATGAAGCTGGCTTTACCCCCAAAATCTGGTAGTCTGCCCTCTCCGTCTGGAACCGAGCGGAAGGCGATGACGACCTCCCCACCACCCGCAAACTCATACTTCGCCGACCTGTACGCCTTCGACTGGTCACAACTCTCCTTCCGCGAGCCGCTCATCGGTGTACTCGCGGTCGGGTTGTGCCTCATCGGTGGAGTGCTGGCCGGTCATCCCGGCGTGGGCCTTATCGCGGGTGGTGGTGCCATGACCGTCGGCATGGGGGTGAACCAGCGGATCGCCGACTCCCGTCTATGGCCCATGATCGCGGCCACCGTCGTGATGTGCCTCTCCACCTTCATCGGCATGATCGCGGGCCATCATGGCTATGCCCTGCTGATCTCCGCCACGCTCTGGGGTCTGAATTACGGACTGCTCACCGCGCTGGCTCCAGGCATCTCCTGGGTCGGACAGCAGGCCGCGGTCAACCTCTTTGTGGCCTCCGCCTTCCCTGCCTCGCCACACGATGCGTTCCTGCGCGCGCTCGTCATCCTGGCCGGTGGAGCGCTCCAGATCGTTATTACAAGTACCTTTCTGCGGCTGCTGCCGGAGCTCCGCACCGACCTTGCCGGGCTTCCCCGCGCCGCCACGGAGGGCATCGGCTACCTGGTCGGCGCAGCGCCCCATGACGATCATCCAGAGACCCGCCTGCACCGCATCATGCACCACCTTCCGCATCTTCAGGGCCTTCCGACGTGGGGCTACGGGGTGCGCATGGCGATCACGGTGCTAGTCTCGGCCGAGGTCTACCGCCGACTCAACATGCAGTCCGGCTATTGGGTGCCGATGACGGCTCTGCTGGTGCAGAAGCCAGCCTTCGCCGAGACGCTGAACCGCGCCCTCCTGCGCATCGCGGGAACCCTTGCCGGAGCCGGTCTCGCCACGTTCTTCCTCGTCCACACGCAGCCGGAACCACTTCTTCTGGCGATCTTCGCCACCGTCTTCGCCCTCGCCGCCTACTGCCTCAACACGGTCAATTACGGTCTCTTCAGCGTCGCGCTTACCGGATACATCGTCTTTCTACTCTCGCTGAATACGCTGCCCGGCCCGGTGATCGCGCATCGCCGCGTTGCCTGCACCATTACCGGAGGTCTGCTGGCGCTGGTCTTTCATCTGGACAGTCTGCGCCGCAAACGTTCCCTTCCCACGCCACCAATCTGACTGAATCGTCATCTCAGAAAGATGAATCGTAATAAGATTTTGCAAAGTCAAACGGTCGAGAGCACGCACTGTATGCCGATTATGATGACGCCAAATTCGCATGTACGCATCCTTGCCTACGCCTCTCTGCTCGCACTCTTCAGCCTCTGTCGGCTCGAAGCCAACGCACAGCAGTTCGCCTCCTCCTCACTCCCCGATGCGCCAGAGTCCATCGGTGGTCAGTCCAGTCAGTCTTCTTCGCAAGAGGAGCACCAGGACCCCCAGACGAAGCGGATCCTGGGCATCATCCCCAACTTTCGCGCCGTCAACGCCAATGCGCACCTGCCGCCGCAGACCGCGAAGGACAAGTTCATCACCGCCTCGCAGGATAGCTTCGACTACTCCTCCATCGTTCTGCCCGCAGCGCTGGCCGGCTTCGACCTGGGCACCAACAGCACGCCGGAGTTCGGCCACGGCGGAGTTGGCTACGGCCGCTACCTCTGGCACGATGTCGTCGATCAGACGAACGAGAACTACATGGTGGAGTTCATCGTCCCCGTCATCACCAAGGAAGACACGCGCTACTACACGCTGGGCAAGGGCGGCTTCCTCAAGCGTGCCGGTTACTCGCTCAGCCGCGCCGTCGTCACCCGCACCGACAGCGGTCACAATACGTTCAACCTCTCCGAGGTCGTCGGCTCGGGCGCCGCCGCGGGCATCTCGAACCTCTACTATCCGCGCTCCGAGCGCACCTTCTCCAACACCGCCGACAAGTGGGGCACCAACGTCGGAATCGACGCCGCGACCTTCATGTTCAAGGAGTTCTGGCCCGATATCAACCACGCCCTCTTCCATGCGAAGAAGTCTTCCACTGCAACCCCCTAAGGGCCCGCTGCGCGCGGGGCGGGCGTTCGCACGCCTTTTTACACCTTCGGGTGGCTCTCCCGTTGGTCGAGAATGAAATTTCATGCCGACCGACGGGAGGCCCACGCGAAGCAGTTACGAGTCACGAAGTGACCGCCGCCCGCGCAGGGCGCCCGTCCGGCAGGACACGCCTTAACCGCGTAAAATAAGAGGGTGAACGCCTCCGCCCCTACTCTCGAAGAGCATACCCCTACCCCTGCACGCCCTAAAGTCGGCTTCGTCTCCCTCGGCTGCCCCAAGAACCTCGTCGACTCTGAGGTGATGATGGGCCTGCTCCACCACAACGGCGCCGAGCTGACCCCGAACGCCGAAGACGCCGAGATCATCGTCATCAACACCTGCAGCTTCATCGACTCCGCCAAGCAGGAGTCCGTGAACACGATCCTCGAGATGGTGCAGCACCGGCAGGAGAACGGCGGGAAGGCCAGGCGCATTGTCGTAGCCGGATGCCTCGTCGAGCGCTACCGCGACGAGATCCAGAAGAACATCCCGGAGGTGGACGCGGTCGTCGGCACCGGAGAGCTTGAGGCGATTCTCACCGCAGCAGGTCTCACCGCGAAGCCCGCGCCGAACCACTCGCCCTTCCAGATTCTGCCGCAAGACTTCAACCAGCCAAGCATCGCGGCCACTCTTGAGCCACACCTCAGCCTCATCGATCGCGCACCATCGGCTGTCTCGCAGCATTCTCGCCCGCTGGCCGATCCCGAGCACGATGCTGAGGTCGCCCCGCAGCTTCGCATCGCGCAGTCTCTTGCCGAGACAGGCACCACCGCTGGCTCCGAGCCTTTGCATCACCATGGCGACCACATCGCCCACGTCTCGCACGCGGACAAGCCCGCCGGAGCCACCTCGCGCCCCGAAGGCGATGCCCGCGAGCAGTCCGGCCGCTTCTCCCGCGAGAGCTGGGACGGCGCCACCGCAGCCCTGCCCGACTACCTGTACTCCGACGCGACGCCGCGCATCCTGACCACGCCTCGTGCCAGCGCCTACATCAAGATCGCCGAGGGCTGCGACCATCCGTGCAGCTTCTGCATTATCCCGCAACTGCGCGGCAAGTTCCGTTCGCGGCGCATGGGATCGATCATCGCGGAGGCGCAGAACCTTATCGCGCAGGGCGTTCGCGAGATCACCCTCATCGGCCAGGACACGACCTGCTACGGCGAAGACCTTGGCCTGAAGGAAGGGCTCGCGCAACTGCTTGACGCGCTGGCTGTGCTGCCTGGACTGCGCTGGCTGCGCTTCCTCTACACCTACCCGAACAAGGTGACGACGCGCCTGCTCGAGACGATGGCGAAGCATGACACCATCGCGAAGTACCTCGACGTACCCTTGCAGCACGCCAGCGCCTCGGTGCTGAAGACGATGAAGCGCGGCGGCAACGCGGGCATCTTCCTCGACCTCATCGCGAAGGCACGCCGTATCGTCCCCGGCATCGTTATCCGCACCAGCTTCATCGTCGGCTTCCCATCGGAGACCGAGGCCGACTACAAGGAGCTCGAGGCCTTCATCACAGCCGCCGAGATCGACTGGCTCGGCGTCTTCACGTACTCCGATGAAGAGGGCGCGAAGGCCTTTGAACTGGCCGCGGAACTGAAGGTCCCGAAGCGCACCATCGAGGCTCGCCGCCGCAAGCTGATGAAGCTCCAGCAGAAGATCAGCACGCGCGCCAAGCAGGCGTGGATCGGCCGCGAGATCGACCTGCTCGTCGAAGGGCCAAGCGAAGAGACGGACCTGCTCTGGGAGGGCCGCACCCCGCTCCACGCGCCCGAGATCGACGGCAAGGTCTTCATCAACGACTTCGGCCCGCAC
>Ga0179596_10000486_pt1 | contig 11143 bp, 27 predicted proteins | sample CZODoug1_1_08_16_FD_155494 | JGI IMG/M metagenome (GOLD analysis project Ga0179596, IMG submission 155494) | Vadose zone soil fungal communities from Angelo Coast Range Reserve, California, USA - CZODoug1_1_08_16fungal (Illumina Assembly) | ecosystem: Environmental > Terrestrial > Soil > Vadose...
CCAGAGATTCGCATCACGCGATTCCCCGTCCCACGTTCGTACAACCCTATCCCACCATTCTGGCGTTATTTCACGTCTTCCGACCCTTCCAAAAACACCTCAGTCTCCTGATCACCTGCCAACCAAGTCGCAAATGCCGCAGCCCGATCATAATCCCCGAATTCAGCTGAACACTCGCGTCCGTCTTCTTCCCACTCAATCCGATAAGGCATTATCGCCCTTTCCAAAGCATCGCTGCGAATACCCCAAGCATAGCACTTAACGCCGCAATCATGCAAGCGTTAAGCACCCCAAATCCAAAGGCCAGATGAATAATAAGTCCACCCAACACCACAATAACCGCGAGAAGCCAAATAAGGCTAAGAGTCATTGCAGGCCACCCCATGATTGTCACAATACCAGACATAGTACCATGTGCCGTCTTCAGCCATGATGATATGGACATCGATGTGACATCCGTTCTTAGGAGTGTGATCCTGGCTGATCTGCTGAGTTTCCTTCACTGTGCTCATGCTTGACCTCCGTTGGCCGGTTACCACCGATAGCGAGTGGCTCTACGAGCTTAATTCCGAGAGAGTGGCACATGACGTCTAAAGTAGTTTCAAGGCGGAAGATCCTGTCTTCCAGGACGCCGTGACTGCGCCGTACTGCGCTGTAAACGCCCTTAAGTCCTTCATATCGAGTGCACAGTTCGTCGATATTGACGCATTGAGCCTCCATGAGTTTGACGAGCATGTCCATGCGTTCGTCCAAGTATTCGTGGGCGACTTCCATATCACAGAATCTGCACATAAGACAATCATACCCCGCTACGATGCTATGTCTATAGGCCAAACAGACGAAAAATCCCCCTCCCAATCCAGCGTGCAGCTGGACCCCGTGGGAGGGGGATCATCGGCTCTACCGTCCCAACACTAGACGGGAGACTCCTCTAGCGGTCCTGGCAGTCCCGGTGATGCCGCTTCAGATGGCGGTGGTGCTCCCCCCGCCTCTCGGTATCCCTCCTGACATCCCTCCGCAAATTCCTGGTCCATCTCATCGGCTGTGTAAAGCTCCATGATGGCATCTAGCTCACTCGCTTCCGTGTGTCCGGCGTACAAGAAAACAAACACTCCAACAGCTTCAGTACGATTCTTGGTGACCTCCTCAACGTGATAGATGTTAAGTCGGTCTCCGGCTTGGCTGAGTTGCTGTTTGAAACGCCACATCAGGCGCTTCCGTCCTCTACCGTCGGCGGGATGTTGAGCCCGCGACGGAAACTATAGCCGCCGCTCCTACCAGTCTGCGTGTCAGGCTCCGGCGCGGCATTCCACGATTCTCCACCGGCAATGTTGAAACCAGACGTCGCCGTCGGCAATGGCGCGAGTAGGCTACCCACATTACCGATGTCAGCAGTAAGCCCAGAAATGAGCCATTGAAAAAGAAGAAGCTTGCCAGCAATGGGAAGACTATCCACTTGAGAGCGAATTCCATTAGTCAAATCCTCCAAAAGCGGGCTGGTGGCACGGGACATGTGAATCTACGCTCCGTTATTCGCTGTCGTCTGACTTGCGGCCGCGCGGCTGCCCGACCGTGAAAGTGAAGTGCGTCAGTGTACCATCCTCGGCGATCCGGTCGCGCGTGTGGATGGCAAGATCCTTGTTCTGGAGTGCAAGAGCGGCCTTGACGGCGGAATGGAGTCGGCCGCGTAGCTCGATGTTGTCGCAGACGATGATCTGCCGCTTGCCGGAAGCGATCGCACGGCCAACCCATGCAGTGGCCGAGGGCGGGACAGCACCAGTCCATTCAGGGACACTGCTCTTGGAGGCGGTCTCAGACTCGGCGACGTCCAGGGTGCCAAACGGGTCGTCGAACGGGTTGGTCTCAGTGCTTGCGGCCATTATCGGACCTCTCTAGTTTCCTAAGTTCGGTCGACGCATCCTCGCCAACCACTAGACCCATATTAGCATGAGTTGCTTGTTTCGCAAGGTCAAAGAGCATTTTCGGGAGTTGTACACACAATTCTGGAATGCCGTCGATGGGGACCACGAACGAGAAGTTCATGACGCCAGGGATGGCCACGGTCAGCATGGGCACGTGCTTGCCGTCAGGTCCCTGAGCGAGTCCGCCCATCAACCCGATGTTGGCACCAGCGGGGGTTTCAGTCATGGGAATAGTATAGCAAAGCCCCCGACGGCTGGTAACCGCCGGGGGCGATTTTAACTAGTCGTTCGAGAACTCGAACGGATTATCCTCAATTTCACTGACAGACACAGAGCAGTTAACCGGTACCCGGTAGGCGACGGCGGAGATATCTCGTTCGGGGTACCCAGTGAAGAAGTGATCAATCTCCACTCCGTCGATTTGGCGGGCAACCTTCACTTCATACACTGCCTCGACTGCTGCGATCCGCTGGTCTGCCGGCAGAGCGGCAAAGTTGGGGTTAGCAGTCTGCGCCGCTTCGAGGGCTTCCTGGTGTGTCATGCCATTATCGTATCAGGGCACGATCGTACGACCAGCCGCCATTAGAGGTATCTCCGATACACGCCGTTAGACCATGTGGTCCAAGCACGGTAACCCTGAGTCCGCCACTTGACCAACGCTGCGCGCGCGTTGGTGACCAAGTCAAGTAGGGCGAGGTCCACCGCAATGGACGGTACCGAATTGCCAGGCGTGATCTGCCAAGTACCCCACCCGGTTGTGGCATAAGGTTGCTCTTTCTGTATAGCGTTGCTGTAGCTCGACTCAGCGCCAGCGATGGCTGTCATAGTCGCCCAAGTCTCGGGCGGCCACCCAGCGTCTTCCAGCGCCTGCCGGATCTGATCCTTGGTGAAAAACTGTCGGTGGTATGGGGGGATCACATAGTTGTTCATGATGGTAGATTCGGAAGGCCGAGGAGCTTCCAGAACAACACAGCGGCAAGCCCCACGGCCGCAACCTTCCATATCATGGTAGATGCCCCGTATTCGTTCCGGTAGAACTGAAGGTTTCGACGATCCCATTTTGAGTATCGCCAGGACCGGACGTGGTGCCATGCGTCATCACAGCTACAGTCGCGGTTTGCCCGAAGTTGATTTGTTCAAACGCAAGTGCCGGATTGAATGGGGTTGTGGTGTTGGCCAGCATGACCATCGTATTCGAGATCTTGACTACCTCGACTTGCGAGACAGAAGGATTGGTAACAATCCCCATTCCGTAGACAATGCCGCCGATGCTCTGGCTTCCAGACGTCCCGTTGAAAGACCCGATGAACGCATATTTGACTGACGGAAACGTGCTAGTGGGGGAGTACCCGGAGTTGTAGAACAGGATCGCGGCGGGTACACCGGCGGCAGCGAGTAGCGGCGGGACGGCGGTGCCGAATCCGATGACGTCGTTGCCGGGTCCGAAGGGGACACCGGCGGGGGCGATGATCTCAGTTGCTGCGTCTGGGCCAAATTGCATTAGACGATCCCGGTGTTGTTTGCGTTCGCCATACCCGCTCCGTGTTCAGAATAGGAGAAGGTGGCAATGCATTGAGATCCTGCTCCGGCGTTAACCCAGGTGACAACGAGGGAGTCGTTGGGTCCGATTTTGTAGTATGGTTGGCCGCCCGCAGACCCTCTGCCACCTTGGTTAGTTGACGAGATAAGTTGGTTGTTGCGTAGTATATTAGCGATAATGGTACCAGAGACAACAACGTTAGTAGGAGGAGTAACCGCGACTCCGACTTGCTGAATAACCCATTCCAGACCAGCCGCAATTTGGTGTAGTGTGAGCGTCGCATTACCATTCGCATCCGCGTTGGTGGTTTGAATGTAGTCAGGCACCGTTCATCCGGGAGACGTCCCTTTCCCTCCACTCCTCTACGGCGATGTTCACACCAACCTGTTGGCCAACGGCTGCTACGCCGCCGCCTGCCTGGCCAACGAGGAGTACCAGGTTTTCGTTGGGGTGGCACCACATCACGGTGTCAGGGACGTAGGTTGTGGAGGGGAATTGGAGTCCGGTAATCTTCAGTCCCGCTAGGTTCAAGTTTAATGAGTCGCCCACAAACAGAGCAGCGAACAAAGGGACGGTGGTGGATCCCGAAATGAACACCTGACTGAACGCGTCGAACCCAAACGTGGTAATGCTTCTGATCTGCCATATGGATCCTGTCGGCGGGGCGAGGCAGTCGAGGATGACAACACCATTATCGGTACCACTAACAGCGCGCCCGATACCGGATGCGGTGCGGGACATGTAGAACGGTTTGGGCTCGGCCTTGTGATGCTTGTGCCCGTAGTCGTCTAGCGCCTTTTCCAGGTCGCCCAGGGTCAGTGAGGCACTGAGCTCAAGATCGAGACCCATTAGTTCATCCTTTGCTGTTCCGCGAGAGCGCTGTACCGGTTCTCGCAATTGATGACTTTGGTACCGAAGTACTCAGCTGTCTTTCGGTACACGCGGATACGGTATTGCAGACTGGCCATTTCCTGTTGCTCGATGGTCCGTGTATCGTTCAGGTACCACCAGATAAGCAGGAATACCATCAGGCGAAAGGCCAGACTTACCGGCACCACATGTGCCCCCGGTGCTTCCTGTAGGACTGTTCGGGGATTCCTCCGAGGTGCACGAGGAAAGCACCCACCCGTCGGACTGGAGTCTGAATGCGAGACATCGGTGAGACGGGGAATCGTGGATAGAAGGGTCCGGCATTGTAGCCCGCACCTCCGGCGGTCATCATCTGATTGACGGAGGGCACCGGGTAGGCGTTGTGGAATGCGCTAGCCCTACCGGACGGCATCACGAAGTTGTGAATCATTGGCCGGTGTCTCCCTGGTTTGCGGTGGATGCTGTGTTGGATCCTATCTTCAGTACATCATAGCCGACGTTCTGCGGAAGCGCGGCAAAGGTTTGCGCGATCGAGGTACCGTTGTCTCCGGCGGTCGCCACGATCAAGGCGAGGATGAAACCGGCGCCGAGCAACACCGACAGCTCCGGGCTGATAGCCTCGGTGAGAGACAGGATCCCCATGGCGACGGCGGCCCCCACGATGTTGGGAGGCCATGGCATGTACCCTTGTTTGATGGCGCCCCACGATGAGATCCCAATCGAGATAAAGAACTCGATGGCAAACAGCTTTTGGACGTTCATCCTGCCCCCACATATCCCGGGTTTTCTTGCTGCGCCTGCGCGTTATTGGCGTCCCGCTGCGCTTGGCTTGTGGCTTTCGGGGTTGGGCCTGCGCCGCCCGTGGGCAGGCTGCCGGCAACTGGACCACCAACGTCCAGTGGGCCAACGCCACCGGTCGCACCCACGGCCGCCGACTCCTTATACATCGCGTCGCCCGCCGCTGCGACACTCGCGGCCGTAATCTGCCCCGCCGTGTTTGTCGTCTGCCCCGATATCAACCCCCGTGCGTCGGTGTACACCCCGGGGTGTCCGCTACCGAGCCTGAATGGTGGGAGCCAACTGGCGGTTGGTGTGTTCCCGGAATTGTCGGGCGTGGCGTTGTTGTCGGTACCACCGGTGGGTAGGGCACTGGTCATTGTCCCGTGCTCCCGGTCAGTGGGTTGGGGATGTTCAGGTTATCCGAGATGCCGGGGTTACTTGCGGGCTGCGGAGTAGTACCGTTGCCGCTCCCACCAGACCCGCTCGATCCACTCGATGTAGGCGCCCCGGGAATCCCGAACAGGACTGACAACGGTGGCGGGTTCAAATTTGCCCCGGCTGTCCCAAAGAAGGCGTGGACAAGAATGTTCAGGCCATAGTAGAACAGCACATAGCCAACTGTGAAAAGAGCTAACGATCGGATGTTCATAGAAGCGCCGCCAGTCCCGCAATCTCTGCCCCCTTCTTGGCCACCTTGCCGATACCTGACGTAACATCGCCGAGCACAGGTATCTCTTCGGACAACCCCCACAATCCTATGATGCAGATTAGTGCGCCGCCTGCTGTGATAATCCCATATAGAGAGGCATTCAAGACGACATTAATTGAGTTGTAAAAGCCAGCCGTGAAAGCCCCGAAAATCATAGTGAGTGGGCCGGCGAGCAACGATGACCCGAGAGCGCCGGCCGCTGCACCCAGCGGGTTAGCTGATTGCGCTGCCGCTTTTTGCCTGGCCGCTATATCCTCCGGTGACCCTGGAGTGTATGTACCACCGGAACCGACGGGCGAACTCATCCTGTACCCCCTTGCGGCAGAGTGCTCGACGCCCCGCCTGATGGCGACGTGCCCGACCCGCCCGTTGTGTCAGTAGTGCTGGACGTCTGCGTCATGAACAGCGCCGCCAGAGCCTGCATGAGCCCCTGTGCGGTGAGCCCACCGGTACCCGTCGCGGAGGTACCGCTACCGGCTGCTGTTCCATCAGCGCTACCACTTGCCGTGGTGGAGCTGGACGGGTCGGGGCTAGTCATCCTTCAGTGCTCGGATTCAGAATCATGTACTCGTATCCTCCGATGAAAATCGCGCATATAACTGCCGATACCCACAGGGGCACTGTACTTCCGGTGAGATTATACACCCCGTATCCGGTGAGCATGACAATGACCGTGGCCGCCGCCTCACCCCACCGAATACGTTTGATGTTCCCGTCTTTGGCTTCCTGTTCATGGAAGAAAGGCGATGAAACCGTAAACCAAGACGGACAGAATCCAGCAAAAACCCCACTCGCTTCACCCACAATCATGATGCAGAGACCGAGGTCTTCCTTGGACATACTCATTTGCGTCTATTCTTCTTGGGAGTGTTGCTCATACGAACTCCCGACCCCTGGTCGCCGCCATCGGCGCCCGAGGCCGCATAGCTGCGCGAGCCGTTGGTGTTCTTAGTGCGAGAGGAGTTCCCGTTCGAGTGGCCCTCGGTAGGCGATCCTCCGCCGTAGGCACCGCCCCAACTGGTACCCGAGCCCGGCTGTGCATTACCATCGTCAGTTACCCCACCAGGCGCGGATCCGATACCGGGGTTGGTTCCCCCTGCGCCGACAGAACCTCCGCCAACACCATTGCCAGCAGGCCCCCCGGGGGCAGCTGGGCCAGAGTGCGGCGCTCCTGGTACGACAAGTACAAGCCCACCAGGAAGATCCCCACGGCCGGAATTACGACCATGGCCAGTAAAAGACTTGTTCGCTTGGATAAGCGGACCCGGGTCAGCTCCTCTGCCCCAGAGCTTGTGAGCGATTCGCTCATAGGTATCACCCTTCTGAACCATATACATATCACCCTGAGCTGACATGGTGGTCTGCTGTGCGAATGGGTTACCACCGCTCAGGGCTATACCTCCGCCGAACCCTCCGACGGTTGACTGTCCCGCATTGTCGTACCCTTCCCCACCGGCCGGAGCTGGAGGGAACATCGGACCTTTTGAATGATGATATCCGTACCCACCAGCACCCACAGGAAAGTCATCGCCAACGTTCCCTGATTCTTGACCGGCCCATCGTCCCCGATGATGACGGCGCCGCCGTCGTCCACCGAATACGTCGCTGTAGTCCATTGGGCCGGCAGTCCACAGCGAGAGAGGACCCTGCCCAAAGAAGCCGTCATTGATTTGACTGGTGAGAGCACCGTAGACCATCCCCGAAGAGACGTTAATGGAGTCAGCGTCACCGCCGATGTTCTGCGCTACACCACTACCCTGATACGACGAGTAGGGCATGAGCTGTCCACCCGACTGGTCTTTACCGCTTCCGGGTTTGCCAGGCTTGCGGAACAGGAGATACGAGCCGACCAGAGCGACGCCACCGTAGACCCATACCGGCACCGGGCCTATCTTCTTGGTGAGGAAGTTCGTCACCGCTGACCACCCCGCTGCTTGCCCCGGAACCCGCCGCCCTGGCCGCCGGTGTCACTATCGTCATCGCGCCCATTACGGCCGCGATTACCACCACGGCCCGAGCCTCCTCCATGGTGGTCGTTTCCACCGGCAAATCCATGCCGGTGGTCGCCCGAATGCCATCCACCATCGTGCGACCCGCCATCATGGAACCCGTGCCGACGGAACGACCGCGCATCGTAGTTCCGTCCTCCGTGGTAGTACCCGCCGTCAGGATGGTGATGGAAGTTCATGAAGATGTTGCGTCCGCCGCCATCGAATGGACGACCAAAGAATCCAATCCCCCCACCTCCGAAGGTCTGATCGGAGTTGATGGATTCCTTAATGGAGTACTGTCCGGTGCTGTCCGAGGTGCTGCTGTTGGTGTTACCGGAGCCTGTACCCTTCTTCTTTTTGCCACCCCCACCACTGCTCAGTAGTAGAAATGTTCCGCCCGCCGCAATCGCGCCATACGCCCAAATCGGGAGTGGGCCAATCTTCTTGGTAAGGAAATTCGCCATTATCGAGACCGCCTACGAGGAGGGAGAACGCCTTGCGCGGGGACTGGCCGGACACCAGACGTGTTAGCGCGCCGAGCGAAGATAGAACGAGTGAAACGAGGCGCTGGGCGCATGCGCCAACGGTCATCCTGGAGCGCCGGTGCCGGGATGGTCGGGACCTTGAAGGTGTAGCCGAGGTTGCGTGGATACCCTGCCTGATAGATTGCGTCATAGAATTCGCCGTCCCAAGTATAGGATAGGACCGGCTGGAACTTCGTTGACTCAACCGCGCCGGTCGCAATCATACGGAACCATGGTTTGATTTGACCACCACGGCTGTAAAGATTGCGGATGCCCAGCATGCGGGGCATCCTGTTGACAAGCGTTGTGTGCTGATCGATCTGTTGCGCGGGGATGCTCTCTTGGAGCGCGGCACTCCCGCCATGGATGTAGTTGGTTTGGGGAGTTACCGGGGGCGCGTAATACGGCAGGTTCGCCTGTACGCTATACCCCAGGGAACTAAAGGCATTACGCGCCATGGCTTAGTTTCCCCCGCCGCCGTTGCCGCCGGAGCCGCCCGGACCCGATCCAGTAGACGACTTGCCGAGCAGGCCGTTAATGGACATTTGCCATAGGGAGCCGACGCCCGAGAAGAGAGCGCTAGTTCCGGAGCTGTTGGCGACCAGGTCGGCGAGCATCACACCGCCGACGATGACAACCGCAAGGTTAAGAATTCCCCGCATGGGGATCCTCCTTCACTACGATGGTCCGCACAACCGGTACAGCTGGTGGCGGAATAGGTATGTTGTGCTCAGACAGCACGTGCGCCAAGTGCTCGTTGCGGAGTAGGGTCTCAGAGAGTCGGCCGTTCACCAACATCTTGATAGTCAGGGTCCGCTTCTTTGACGCACGCGCTGTAAGCAAGTGGAGAGCCCCCGATCCGAGCACGGCGATCAGGGTGTAGATGTTCTCCACGTGCGGCAAGACGTTCAACTTACCCGGCAGACTTCGCAGAGTACTTACCGTAAGCGTAGAACGCCCCGACACCGAGAAGGAACCCGATCCAAAAGCGGCCATCAGTAAGCATTGTTCAGCCTCTCTGCGAGATGTTAATCATACCGTAGTAGATACCAAGTAGGTACACGACGCTGGCGATAAACCAGATCATGGACCACGTGTGTACGTTCTCCAACGAACTACTCCTTACTGGCGCGGGCTGGACGTTCACCTCACCGGCAGAGACCAGCCCTGGCTTAACACCGGCCATAATATCAATTCTCCCTGCTGGTACTGATGTGCGATCACACCATCCTGGAGGCATTTACTCGAACCTCCTCCAGACTTGGCTGTGGTCTAGCTGCCACTTCACCGGCCGATGACGCCGCCGGAATGCCCGCTTGCCCAACGACAGGCCAGACAGCCCGCCGGTCATGTTGGGCGGAACCGGGAATGTCGGCGTAATCGGCGGAGCCGCTGCCCCGATAAGATGCGGGCTGAACTGCTGACCGGCGAACCTCCGCAACCTCCATTGATACCGACGTACCAATGTGGGTATATAGGGGGTATGGCCGGTATTCACTGGAAGCGGAACGAGGTTGAACGTTCTTCCCCGTTGCGCCGTCCACACTGGGCGGCGCGCTCGGATCAATGTCGGGATAAACGTAGCAGGAACTGGAGCTAGCCCCACTTGATGTGGAGCGAATACCGCTCCACTCTGGTTCCTGCGTGTCCACCGTTGTGCCCGAATCAGGTTCGGAACCAACGGCCCCGGTTGTGATGGCGGGATCGTGAACGGGAAGAATGGTTGGAAGACCCGACCACGTGAGGCGACCACACGTGGCGCACGTCGACCAGTCGTAACCGAAGGTGCGGGTAAAGCGGGCGCGCGCACGACGCCAAACACTCGTGACCGAGAAGGGAGCCACGGTCGCCGTTTCCCTACCAACACTGCCGGCACCATAGTGGGCGTAAATTTCGGCGTGGCTACACTTGTGAAGATGCGCCCCCGCCGATTCGGCGGAACGGATTGCCGACGATACAGAATGTTCGTCGGCGGAAGAACTACCGTTACTACCGGAGTTTTCGGTAGAACATTCCAGATCCGGCCGCGCGTTGGCTGCCAGATAATCCGTTGCCTGCCCACTCATTTACTCTTCCCACTCAGTGGTAATTGTGAGCTGGTGGTTAGCGGGAAGCGCCGGCCCGGCATTAATAAATGCCAGACCGTTAGCAGTACCCAGAGGAATAAGCCATTCGTCCGACTGTTCCCATGGCAGATCTACAGCCGACTGGGTATTGAACGAGATAACGTACGGAGAGCCAGTCGTGGTAGGCGGTGTAGCGAATGCACTATCAGCCGCAATCAATGGAGTCGCGTTCAGCTGAGAGTTGAGCGCTGAGATACCGTTGGTTGCAGCGGTGGGAGTAGTTCCCGCACTGCTGGCCAGGCTAATATTAACCTGAACCTGTTGCGACGTGGGAACAGTTGCGGCAGTGGTGACAATAACGCCAAGGGTAACGCGACGCAGGAAGAAACCCCGCGTCGCTGCGCCCATCAGCCAGAAGAAACCCGTAGCCGTAGCTAGTGCGGAGACGCTGTTCTGGCTACTGCGGAACCTAGCCATGCTTTACTCCTCAGTGATGGACGCTGCATGAGGTGGCGGGAGCAACCGGGGTACAGGTTCCGCCGCCGTGGTGTCCGCCCCAATGCCCGCCGCCGAACAGGCCGCCAAGCCCGCCGTAGCCGAACAGGCCGCCGAGCCCACCGTAGCTACCGTAGTAGTTGGTGGACCAGGTGTTGAGGGTCTGCGGGTAGCCCTGGAAGTAGCCGCCGTAGTTGGCCTGCACGGGGTAGTAGGACTGCTGGGCGCCGAGGATGGTGTTAGCCG
>Ga0179596_10000487_pt1 | contig 11143 bp, 9 predicted proteins | sample CZODoug1_1_08_16_FD_155494 | JGI IMG/M metagenome (GOLD analysis project Ga0179596, IMG submission 155494) | Vadose zone soil fungal communities from Angelo Coast Range Reserve, California, USA - CZODoug1_1_08_16fungal (Illumina Assembly) | ecosystem: Environmental > Terrestrial > Soil > Vadose...
CCGCTTGCCGCATCCTGTCTGATCGGCGGTCATCCTGTATCCCCATCGCCACCACACCGCAATCGGGCAGCGCTGGAATGCCGAGATTGTGAATTGCCAAGCCTGTTGCGGATTTCCCAGGGGGCGCACTACCATCCGCCGGTGTCGCGAAAGCGATGAACTCATCATCCCGCCCCGGCCACCCCCTCGGTGGCCATGGGTCCGTCGGGCCGCGTCAGCCGGCCTTGAACCGAGAGAGAAGCTAATGACAGGCGAATCGACAATCGGGCGTTTTGGCAGCGGTCGTGAGGTAAAGCGGATCGAGGATGCGGGATTGCTGGCCGGCGCCGGCCGCTTCACCGACGACGTGTCGCTGCCCGCGCAATGCTATCTCTGCTTTTTGCGCTCGCCCTATGCCCATGCGCGGATCGTCTCGATCGACACCTCCGCGGCTTTGGCCATGCCGGGCGTGATCACCGCGCTGACCGGTGCCGATCTGGTCGAGGCCGGGGTGAAGCCGCTGCCATTGGCACCGATCTTCAAGCGCCCGGACGGCTCGCCGGGGGCGACACCGTTGCGGCCGGCACTGGCCCACGAAACCGTCCGTTTCGTCGGCGAGGCCGTGGTCGGGCTGATCGCCGAAACGCGCGACCAGGCGAAGGACGCGCTGGAGGCGATCGAGGTCGAGTATGAGGAACTGCCGGTCGTGACCGAGATGGGGCCGGCGACCGCCGAGGGCGCGCCGCTCGTCTGGCCGGCGGCGACCGGCAATATCGCGGCGCAGATGCGGCATGGCGATGCCGCCGCGACCGACGTCGGCTTCAAGGCCGCCGCCCATATCGTATCGCTGGACCTGGTCAATCAGCGCCTGGCGCCGACGCCGCTGGAGCCGCGCAGTGCGCAGGCCAGCTACGACGCGGCGACCGACCGGCTGACGCTGCGTCTGTCGACCCAGATGCCCTCCGGCGCCCGCGACACGCTGTGCAGCGCGGTGCTGGGCATTCCGCCGGAGAAGGTGCGCGTCGTGGTCGACGATGTCGGCGGCGGCTTCGGCATGAAGACCGGCCTTTATCCCGAGGACATCGTCGTGGCCTATGCCGCCCGCCATCTGAAGCGCCCGGTGAAGTGGACCGCCGAGCGGATCGAGGAATTCCTGGCGGCGACCCATGGCCGCGATACCGAAAGCCATGCCGAACTGGCCCTCGATGCGAATGGCAAGGTTCTGGGATACCGCGTCCGCTCGCTCTGCAACATGGGCGCCTATGCCGGCACGTCCGGGATCATCATCCAGCTGTTGATCGGCCCCTGGGTGTCGACCAGCATCTACGACATCCGCGCGATCGATTTCGAATTCAACGCGGTGCTGACCCATACCGCGCCGACCGCCGCCTATCGCGGCGCCGGGCGGCCCGAGGCGATCTATCTCATCGAGCGCCTGTTCGATGCCGCGGCACGCCAGCTCGGCCTCGATCCGGCCGAGATTCGCCGCCGCAACCTCATCCAGCCGGAGCAGATGCCCTACACGAACGCCATGGGCCAGGTCTATGACAGCGGTAAATTCGGCTCCATCCTTGACCAGGCGTTGAAGCTCGCCAAATGGCAGGATTTTGCCGGCCGCGAAGCGGAATCCCAGGCGCGCGGCAAGCTGCGCGGGCGCGGCCTCGCCTCGTTCCTGGAATGGACCGGCGGCAACGTCTTCGAGGAACGCGTCACCGTTGCCGTGTCCGGCGCCGGCGAGATCGAGGTCTATGCGACCACGATGGGGATGGGCCAGGGCATCGCGACCTCCTACGCGCAGCTCGTCGTCGACGTCTTCGGCGTGCCGATCGACAAGGTCCGCATCGTCATGGGTGATTCGGATCGCGGCTCGGGCTTCGGCAGCGCAGGCTCGCGATCGCTGTTCACCGCGGGCTCGGCGATCCAGCACGCCTCCCAGACGGCGGTGACGACCGGCCGCGACCTCGCCGGTGAGGCGTTGGAGGCGGCGGCCGGCGACATCGAATATGTCGAGGGCGTCTTCCAGGTTGCCGGCACGGATCGGCGCATCGGGTTGTTCGAACTCGCCGACCGCCAGCCCGACCGCCGCATCTATATCGATTCGACCAGCAAGGTGGCCGGGCCGAGCTGGCCGAACGGCTGCCATATCTGCGAGGTCGAGATCGACCCGGACACCGGTACGGTCGAGATCGTCTCCTACGCCTCGGCGAACGACGTCGGTCGCGTCGTCAACCCGATGATCGTGCGCGGCCAGCTCGACGGCGGTGCCGTCCAGGGCATCGGTCAGGCGCTTGGCGAGCAGATGCTCTACGATCCTGACTCGGGCCAGGCGATGTCCGCCAGCTTCATGGACTACATGATGCCGCGCGCCGACATCATCGGCGAGTTCGTGCACGAACTCGACCAATCGACGCCATGCCGCAACAACCCGCTCGGCGTCAAGGGCGTCGGCGAACTCGGCACGATCGGCGCCACCCCGGCCGTGGTCAACGCCGTGGTCGACGCCCTGATCCGCGCCGGCCACGGCGGCGGTGCGAGCCAGCTCCAGATGCCGCTGACGCCGGCGAAGGTGTGGCAGGCGCTGCAATAGATCCAGGCACCGAGGTGAGGGGCGCCGTCGGGATGGCACAGGCTTTGCCTGTTCCCGACGAACGGCTCTGACCGCGCCGCTACCGCCGTTCAGGGAGAAGCTCGTGGCCGCACCACGCAAGATGCACCTTGTTGCCTATCTGAAGACGGGACCCACCGCGAGCTACGCCAGCGCGTGGCGTTACCCCGGTGCCCCGCTCCATGACATCTGGGAGCCTGAACGATACGAGCATCTGGCGCGTGTCCTGGAAGAGGCCCGGTTCGACGCCGGCTTTTTCGCTGATAGCCTGGGTGTGACGGACATCTACAAGAACAGCTTCGCCGATTACCTCGGGCGCGGCGGGCAGATGAGCTTGCTGGACCCGATGACGGTGCTGCCGCTCATGGCGCGGGTGACGACGCGTCTGGGGTTGGGCTCGACGCTCTCGACGACGTTCAACGGGCCGTACCAGCTCGCGCGCAGTCTCGGTTCCCTCGATTTGCTGAGCAAGGGGCGGGCGGCCTGGAATGTCGTCACCTCGGCGACCGACTACGAGGCCCGCAATTGCGGCATGGAGGGCTTGCCGCCGAAGGAGGATCGCTACGACCGGGCCGACGAGGTGTTGGAAGCCTGTTTCGCCTTGTGGGATTGCTGGGACAAGGACGCCCTGGTCCTCGACCGGGAGAGCGGTGTCTTCGTCGACACGTCCAAGGTCCGTTACGCCAATTATGCGGGCCGCTACGTCAGCACCCGCGGCCCCATGTCGATCCCGCGCAGCCCCCAGGACAGGCCGGTCATCCTGCAGGCCGGTTCCTCTCCCCGCGGGCGCGCTTTCGCGGCCCGCTGGGCCGAGATGGTCTTTTGCTCGCATGCCACCAAGGCCGACGCGGTGAGCTATCGCGACGACATCCTGCAGCGCGTGCAGGCCTGCGGTCGCGCCCCGGAGGAGTGCGCGGTGCTGCCTTCGCTCTCCGTCGTCATCGGCGAGACGGAGTCCATCGCCCGGGAGAAGGCGGCGTTCCTCGATTCGCTGATCGATCCCGAATTGGTGTTGGCTTCCAGTTCCGGATTGCTGGGCGTGGATCTCAGCGCCCTCGCCTCGGCGGAAGCGGCCGAGGACGCCGCGGGGAACCAGGGCATCCAGGGCTCGCGCGACCGGATGAGCCAGGTGGCGAAGGCCCAGGGCATCAGTTTCGCCCAAGCCGTCCGCAAGCCGCGTGGCTTGCTGGCCGGCACGCCGGCGATGATCGCCGACTATATGGAGGATTGGTTCAAGGGCGGCGCCTGTGACGGCTTCGTCCTGCCGCCGACGGTCTTCCCCGGCACCTACGAGGAATTCGGCCGGATGGTGGTGCCGGAACTGCAGCGGCGCGGTCTGTTCCGCACCGAGTATGCCGGCCGCACCCTCCGCGAGAATCTCAGGAACCCAGGCTAAGTGTTTAGCATAAAATATCCTGCTCACGACCGATGATAGGGCGACCTGGTATACGAGAGGAACCGAGGGCTACTTCGATTGTCCGACCGCAAGCTGACTAAGCGGCCGCCCGGCTCGCGCGTTATGCGGTCAGCACGCCGCGTTGGATCTGGTCTTCTTCGATGGATTCAAAGAGGGCCTTGAAATTGCCTTCGCCGAAGCCGTCATCGCCCTTGCGCTGGATAAACTCGAAGAAGATCGGCCCGACGACCGTCTTGGAGAAGATCTGCAGCAGGATGCGGGTAGAGCCGCCATCGACGACGCCTTCGCCATCGATCAGGATGCCGTGCTTCTTCATCCGATCCATCGGCTCGGTGTGTCCGGCGACCCGCTTGAACGACCGAGTGTAATAGGCCTCGGGCGGGCCCGGCATGAATTCCAGCCCCTTGACGGAGATCGCATCGGTCGAGGTGTAGATATCGTTCGAGCCGACGGCGATGTGCTGGATGCCTTCGCCCTTGTATTGCTGAAGATATTCCTCGATCTGGCTCTTGCTGTCGGCGCTTTCGTTGATCGGGATACGGATCTTGCCGCAAGGCGAGGTAAGTGCCCGGCTGGTCAGTCCAGTCAGCTTGCCGACGATATCGAAATAGCGGATTTCGCGGAAGTTGAAGGTGTCAGCATAGAACTTATACCAAGTGTCCATGTTGCCGCGCTGGACGTTATGGGTCAGGTGGTCGAGATAGTAGAAACCGACGCCTTCCGGATAGGGATCGACCTCCCCGAGCCAGGTATAATCGGCACTATAGGGCGAGCCTTTAGCGCCATAGGTTTCGACGAAATACAGCAGAGAGCCGCCGATCCCGATCACGGCCGGCACGTCCAACGCCTTATCGGAGCCCCTATATTCCGTGGCGCCCAAATCGACCGCCCGCTTCAAAGCATGGGCGGCGTCGACGACGCGCCAAGCCATCCCCGGCGCGCAGGGGCCGTGTGACTCGATGAAGCGCGAGGCGTGGCTGTTCGGTTCGCGATTGAGGACGTAGTTGATGTTCCCCTGACGGTAGACCGAGATATCCTTGGTCTTGTGCCGGGCGACTTCGACATAGCCCATGCTCTCGAACAGCTTGGAGAGTTGTGACGGATCGGGATGGGCGAATTCCACGAACTCGAACCCGTCCGTTCCGGCGGGGTTCGCCGCCGTGATGGTCGCAGGCGGCGCGTCATGCGGATACGGACCCATTGGCTTTCCTCCGGTGAATCTATGCACGAGTTTAGGGCGATACGCCCGGAATGTCCGTGCAAAAGCCCCCCTCCGGGGAGGGCGCGCGCGTGATATAAGCGTTGAATGCTTATTTACGCGGATTTCGTGCATGGATAGCTTTGACATCAATATTCTTCAGGCGTTGCAGGAAGACGGCCGCCTGACCAATAACGACCTCGCCGACAGGGTAGGCCTCTCGCCGTCCCAATGTTCCCGCCGGCGCATCGCCCTCGAGGAAGCCGGCATCATCGTGAGTTACCATGCGACGCTGTCGTCGGACGCTCTCGGGCTTGACGTCCTGGTCTTCGTGCATGTGACGCTATCCACGCACTCGCCGGACAACGCCCGCCGCTTCCTGGCCCTGGTCGAAGGCCTCGATGAGGTTCAGGAGGCGTATTCGCTCACCGGCGAGTCCGACTATCTGGTGAAATTGTCGGTGCCGACCCTGAAGGTTCTGTCGCGTCTGGTCGCCGACGTCTTCCTGCCGCATCCCTCGGTCGCCCATGTGCGCTCGTCGATCGTGCTCGACCGGCTGAAGCAGACCGGCCGATTGTCGCTGGGCCATTTGCGCGAGGCATCGAAGATTTCGGCCTGATCATCATCCGTTCAATGCGAGAGTTTTTCGAGGGCCACGTTGCGGGTCCATGGGCCGAGAAGTCCGATGGCCAATATGGCTACTGCCATGCCTGCGGAAGTGAACAGAAAACGGAATTGGCGCTGAGGATGCCGCTCTTGACCAGGCCGGGTGTTACTGCGCCGGATAGGATGACATCATAGAGCTCGAAGAACAGGCCGAAGCTGATCAGCAGCACCGGGTGCCAAGTGGACCAGGTGGCCGGCAATCGATCGAGACGCGCCGAGATGGTTCCGGCGTTGCAGGCTGTTCGGGCGAGAGCCGGCGCTCCGGCGATCGCTCCGGCCTCGAAAGTCGTCATCGTACTCATCCGTTCCTCCCTGATTTTGTGCGCCGGACCGTTTCCCCGTCCGTTGCCACCAATACGCTTTGCTCATTCCAGCCGCTTCAGCCCGGCTGCGAAGCGCCGCCCGTTGGCGACGTATCCCGGTGCCGAGAGCTTCAATTGGGCGAGCGCCTTCTCGTCCAACTGCCGGATCGCCTTGGCGGGCGAGCCGACGATGAGCGAGCCATCCGGAAATTCCTTGCCTTCCGTGACCAGCGCATTGGCGCCGACCAGGCAGCTCCGACCGATCCTGGCGCCGTTCAGGACGGTTGCTCCCATGCCGATCAGGCTGCCGTCGCCGATCGTGCAGCCGTGCAGGATTGCGTGATGCCCGACCGTGACACGGGCGCCGATCGACAGCGGCGAACCGACATCGGAATGCAGCATCGCTCCATCCTGGATGTTGCTACCTTTGCCGATGGTGATCGGCTCGTTGTCGCCGCGGATCACCGCGCAGAACCAGACGCTGACATCGGCGGCGAGGTGTACGTCACCGATCACATGGGCATCGGGTGCGACCCAATACTGGCCGGCTTCGGGAAGCGAAGGCTGTTTGTCTCCCAGGGCATAAATCGGCATCGATCGGTCCTCACGCTGTCGCGGGTTCAACCGCCGTCTCCGGCGGAACCGACAAGATACCCTGGTCGATGAGGGCCTTGATATCAGCGTCGGACAGACCCGCTTGCTGGGCGATTTCGCCGCCATGCTGGCCCACGAGTGGCGGTTGCCGAACCAGACCGGGACGGCCGTTGCGCAAGGATATCGGCAGGGCCGGCAGGGCTGCGCTGGCGACCGCGGGAGCCGCTTCCCCACAGGTTCGGGCCAGATCGGTCGGCAGCAGGCCGCCTGAAGCCAGAAGATGCGGGTCGTCGAAGAGGTCGGCTGGCCGCGCGATCGGCGCGAAAGGCAGACCCAGCGCCTCGCATCGGGTCATCAACTCGGCCTTCGACAGAGTTTTGAACAAGGCCGCGACCCGTTCCAGGATACGGGGGCGGGCCGATGCGAGGTCGGTCATCCGGGCGAGCGTCGGATCGGCGAGCAGATCGGTCAGATCGAACGCCTCGCAGAAGCTGCGCCATTGGGTTTCGGTGACCACACCGACGAACACCTGTTGCTCGGGATCGGCGGTGTCGAAGATGTCGTAAAGCGGCCAGGGCTTTTTCATCGTCGGATCGCCGAAGGGCGGCGGATCGCGGCCGTCGATCGCGGCCCGGGCCATATGCTGGGCGACCAGCACCATGTTGGTTTCGAATAGGCCCGACTGCACTAGGCCGCCCTGTCCGGTGATGTCGCGTTCGCGCAAGGCGGCCAGCACGGCCAGCGCCCCGAACAACCCGCCCATGATGTCGTTGACCGACGATCCGGCACGCAGCGGGCGTCCCGAAGGCCCGGTCATATAGGCGAGGCCGCCCATCATCTGCACAACTTCGTCGAGGGCCGCCCGATGCTCGTAGGGGCCGGGCAGAAAACCCTTGCACGAACAGAACACCAGACGGGAATTGAGCTCGATCATCGCCTCATGGCCGAGGCCGAGCTTGCCCATGGCGCCGGGACGGAAATTCTCGATAACGACATCGGCATCGGCGATCAGCGTCTTCACCAGCGCGATGCCGGCCGGGCGCTTGAGGTCCACGCACAGGCTGCGCTTGTTGCGGTTGAAGGTCGGGAAAAAGCCGGTCGCGGGGCCGGTCAGGCGGCGCGTGTTGTCGCCGGCCGGCGATGGCTCGATCTTGATCACATCGGCGCCGAGATCGCCCAGAACCATGCCGCAGGCCGGTCCCATGACCATATGGCTGAACTCGATCACCTTGATGCCGGCCAGCGGCAGCGGGGCGGTATTCGTCGGCATGCGTAGCGCTCCCTCAGTGTCTCTTGGCCGCGTCTTGTCAGCCGTCAGTCGGCTTGTCCTCGGGATGCGGCGGGGCTGTAGGTTCGCGGCACGCCGGCAGCGGCAACGCGGCCATGGAGGCGTTCGGACGGCAGGCCCTCCGCCAATAGCGAACGGGCGGCGATCAAAGCCGTCAGGTCTATACCGGTGTCGTAGCCCTCGGATTCGACCAGATGCACCAGGTCTTCCGTCGAAACATTGCCGACCGACCCGGGCGCGAAGGGGCAGCCGCCCAGCCCGCCGAGCGCGCCGTCGAAACCACGGACACCCTCGTCGAGCCCCGCCATGACGTTGGAGAGCGCCGTTCCGAGCGTGTCGTGGAGATGCAGGTTGCCCAGATGCTCGGCGCCGATTTCCCGGCGCACAGCCTTTACCAGCCGTCGGATATGCGAGGGCGTCGCGTAGCCCAGCGTGTCGGCGAGGGCCACCATATCGGCGCCGGCCTCCATCAGTTGGGCGGCGAGGGCGACGACGTCGTTCTCGGGGACCTTGCCTTGAAGCGAACATCCGAAGGCGGTCGAGATGCCGCTCTCGATCCGGGGCGCGTCCCTACCGAGCGTGCGGGCGAAGGCGACGATGCGACCGACTTCGGCGATTTGTTCGTCCCGGCTGCGGCGCACGTTGGATCGGCTATGGGCTTCACTAGCAGAGACGGGGATGAGGATCGACTGGGCGCCTGCGGCGGCGGCATTTTGCGCGCCGCGCAGGTTCGGGGCCAATGCCACGACCCAAACGCCGGGATGCCGCGTCCGAACCGATTGGGTCACTTCGGCCGCATCGGCCATCTGCGGCATGGCGGAGGGTGGAACGAAGCTGCCCGTCTCCATCTCGTGGACGCCGGCGGCGATCATGGCATCGATCCAGGCGAGCTTGGCAGCCGTCGGCATGACGGCCTTGGCCATCTGCAATCCATCACGCGGCCCGACCTCACGGATTGTGACCTTCGGCGTACCAGTTTCGCTCTTCATGGCGACCTCGGATATTTCTCCCTATAGACGTGATAGATCCGCCGGACGAGGATGAGAATCCCTGTTTGGCAGGGTAAGCGTCCGTAAAATGCGGATGCTCGATATGAATCATGATGGCCGCATGTCGACTCCACCCGATTGGACGACCCTCAAGATCTTCCTGACCGCTCTCGAACTCGGCAGCATCGCGAAAGCCGCCGAGCGGTGCGGCATCGCCAATTCCGCGGCCGCCAAGCGGATGCAGCTTCTGGAGGCCGATAGCGGCATTCCGCTGCTCGAACGGGGCGCTCGCGGCGTGACGCCGACCGCCGCCGGAGAATTATTCGCGCGGCATGCCCGGACGCTTGTCGATCTCGGATCCCGTCTCGCGGAGGATATCGAAGCCTTCGCGGTCGGCGGTTCCGGTACTGTGCGGCTGTTGGTGACGGCATCGGCGATCGGCGGCCATGACCTTGCGGAATCCCTGGCGACATTCACCGAGGCGCATCCCGGCATTCTCATCGATCTGCATGAAACCACCAGCCTCGCGGTTCTACAGGACCTGTTCGATGGGCGAGCAGATCTCGGCCTGGTGACGACCAATGCTCGAATCCCCGCTGGTCTTGAGGCTAGGCCATGGCGTGTGGACCGTCTTTTGGTGATCGTCCCGCTAGGGCATCCGCTGAGCCGGCACGCGCGCGTCCGCTTCAACGAGGTTCTGGATTACCCCCTGGTCGAGGTGCTCGAGTTCGGTGCCCTGGCATTGCTCCTGGCTGAGGCGGCGCAGCAATTGGGCCGGCGTCCCAATTACCGGTTTCACATGGCGTCGATGGATGCGGCCCGCCGCCTCGTCGCCGCCGGCCATGCGATCAATGTCATGCCGGACGGCATGGTCCTGCCCTATGCGGCGGCCTTGGGCCTGATGGCCATACCGATCGATGAATCCTGGGCGACCCGCCATCTTCGCCTGGTGTCCCGCCCCGCTGCGACGCTGCCGGCGCCCACCCGCATGTTATGGGACCATCTTTTGCAAGCGTCCTGAAGGCCCGCCAGCCAGGACAGGTGGGCTAACAGCCGGTTCGGTGGCGTGGATCCTGCTTGGCGTCACGCCAAGATGTTCAAAGGAAACGCCATGTTGATTTCCCGCCGGGTATTGATCGGGTCGTCGATCGCTCTATCGGCGTTTCGCCCCGCGAGGGCGGCGACCTCCTCCGTGTTGCGCATCGGGATCGGCACGTCGCTCAATAGTCTCGATCCGATGCTCACCACCATCGGCGACGAATACATCTACGACAATATCGTCTTCAATGGCCTGACCCGGATGCGCGAGGATCTGACGGTAGAGCCGGATCTCGCCGAAAGCTGGTCCTATACCGACGATCTGAAGCGCTGGACGTTCCGTCTGCGCCCTGGGGTGAAGTTCCATAACGGGCGGGAGATGGTCGCCGAAGACGTCGTGGCGTTTTTCCGTCGGCTGCTCGATCCCGCCAACAGCGCGCCGTCGCGCAGCCAATACGACATGGTGAGCGCGGTATCCGCGCCCGACCCGACGACGGTGGTGTTCGAGCTGAACGCCCCCTATGGCGGTTTCGCGGATATCCTGTCGGATCGCCAAGTCAAGATCACGCCGCGCGATGCCGTGGGTCAGCTCACGACGCATCCGATCGGTACCGGGCCGTTCAAATTCGTCAGCTACACGCCGGGCGACCGCTTGGTCCTGACCCGGCATACCGAGTATTTCGAACCCGGGTTGCCCAAATTGGACGGCGTCGAATTGCGCATAATCCCGGAGATGAGCGTCAAGATCGCGGCTTTGCAGGCGGGGGATATCGACGTCGTGTGGGATCTGCCCTTGGAGCAGGTGCAACCCCTATCGGCTCAAGGCAGCCTGCGCATCGACAGTGTTCCGACGGCGTCGTGGGATGCCGCGATCATGAACAATCAGATCCCTCCCTTCAACAATCCCAAGGTTCGTCAGGCCTTTCACCTCGCGGTCGACAAAAAGGACGTCGTCGAGTTGACGCTGTTCGGCCAAGGTGTCGAGACGATCGGGCCGATCGCGCCGACGCACCCGTACTACGCGGCCGACGTGGTCATCCCGAAGACCGATCCCGCGGCATCTCGTC
>Ga0179596_10000488_pt1 | contig 11141 bp, 20 predicted proteins | sample CZODoug1_1_08_16_FD_155494 | JGI IMG/M metagenome (GOLD analysis project Ga0179596, IMG submission 155494) | Vadose zone soil fungal communities from Angelo Coast Range Reserve, California, USA - CZODoug1_1_08_16fungal (Illumina Assembly) | ecosystem: Environmental > Terrestrial > Soil > Vadose...
CCGCTGCGGCATTGGTGCTGGTGGCCACTGTTTCTCTCGCTTGGGCTAGGCCGCGAAACTGCCGCCGGCAGCTTCGACAGCGGTCTTCGCGCCCTTGGTTGCGGTGATTGTCTTGTCCTTGACGGCGTACGCCTTCGTCACGGCGCCGGACAGGATGATCTTCACGATCTTGGTGTACTCAGGCACCAGGTTCGCGTCGATCAAGACCTGCAGCGTGACTTCGCCGCCCTTGACGCGCATCAGGTCGTCGAGCGTCAGTTCGGCTCGCGACGCCTTCATCGCGGAACGGAAGCCGATCTTCGGTAAGCGGCGCTGCAACGGCATCTGGCCGCCTTCGAACCCGGTCTTGTGATAGCCGCCCTTGCGCGCGCGCTGACCCTTGACGCCGCGGCCGCAGGTCTTGCCCTGGCCGGCGGACGCTCCGCGCCCGACACGCAGATGCGTGCGCTTGGAGCCGGCACCCGGCTTGATGGTATTTAAACGCATGTGATCTACTTCCCGGAGCCCAACGCGGGCTCGACCTTCAGCATATGGCTCGCCGCATTCATCATGCCGCGATTTGAGGGTGTATCGGCAACGACCACGGTGTGCCCGATGCGCCGCAGTCCCAAGCCCTTCACCGAACCGCGGATGCTGGCCAACTGACCGTATACGCTCTTGATCAAGGTGACTTTCACTGCCTTGTCCGTCATGACCTTAACCTACGAGTTCCGCGACGGTCTTGCCGCGCTTGGCCGCGATGTCGTCCGGCGTGCGGAGCTTGGCCAGCGCATCCATGGTCGCACGCACCACGTTGATCGGATTGCGCGAGCCGTAGCTCTTCGCGAGCACGTTGCGCACGCCGGCGCACTCGAATACGGCGCGCATGCCGCCGCCGGCAATCACCCCGGTGCCGTCCGCCGCCGGCTGCATGTAGACGCGGGTGGTGCCATGCCGTCCCTTGACGGCGTAGAACAACGTGTCCTGCTTCAGGGAAACGGTGACCAGGCTCTTGCGTGCCTGCATCATCGCCTTGGAAATCGCCACCGGCACTTCGCGCGCCTTGCCGTAGCCAAACCCGACGCGGCCGGCGCCGTCGCCCACCACCGTGAGCGCGGTGAAACCGAACTGCTTGCCGCCCTTGACCACCTTGGCCACGCGGTTGACCGCGACCAGCTTTTCGAGCAGATCGTCGCCGGACTGTGGTTTTTCTATTCTCGCCATAGTGACCGCCTCTTCAATTTAGAACTCGAGACCCGCTTCGCGTGCGGCCTCGGCCAGCGCTTTGACGCGCCCGTGATACATAAAGCCGGAACGGTCAAACGCCACCTTGGCAATGCCCTTCGCCTTGGCGCGTTCCGCGATGGCGCGGCCGACTGCCTTGGCAGCCTCGATGTTGCCGGTTGTTTTCAGCTCGCCGCGCACGTCCTTCTGCAAGGTCGATGCAGCGACCAGAACCTTGTCGCCCTCGGGCGCGAAGATCTGCGCATAAATGTGCTGCGGCGTCCGATGCACCGACAGGCGCAGTACCGCAAGCTCCTTGATCTTCGCCCGGCTGCGCAGCGCCCGGCGCAGCCGCGTGTCTTGTTTGGTCAATTTCATGTGCTTACTTCTTCTTCGCCTCTTTCAGCGAAATCTTCTCGTCCGAATACTTCACGCCCTTGCCCTTGTAGGGTTCCGGCGGCCGAAAGCTGCGAATTTCCGCGGCCGTCTGGCCGATCCGCTGGCGGTCGATGCCCTTTACCAGGATTTCGGTTTGCGTCGGCGTCTCGATGGTGATGCCGTCCGGGATCGCATAGTTGATCAGATGCGAATAGCCCAGCGTCAACGTGAGACTCTTTGCTTGAACGGCGGCGCGGTAACCGACGCCCACGAGCTCGAGCTTCTTCTCGTACCCCTTGGTGACGCCGGTAACCATGTTCGCGAGATGGGCACGGGTTGAACCCGCGATGGCATTCAACCCCTCGCCGCCCGCGCTCGCCTCCACCGCGAGGTGCTTGTCCTGCTGCACCACCTTGATGCCGCTCTTGAGCGCGAGAGTCAGCGAACCCTTGGCACCCTTGATCGTCACAGCGTCCGCACCGATGGTGACGCTGACGCCTTGCGGGAGATCTACCGGCTTTTTTGCGACTCGAGACATAGTAAACCCTGCTTGAACTGTAACGCCTGGAACTCTATTGAACGACGAAGAGAACTTCGCCGCCGGTGCCGGCGGCACGAGCCTGCTTGTCGGACATGATGCCCTGAGGTGTGGACACGACCGCCACCCCGAGGCCGCCCAATACCTTGGGCAGTTCATCCTTACCGCGATAAATCCGCAGGCCCGGTCGGCTGATGCGCTCGATTCGATCGATGACCGGTCGGCCGTCGTGATACTTCAGCTCGATGGACAGCGTGCTCTTGGCACCGGCCACTTCGACGTTATAGGCGCCGATATAGCCTTCATCCTTCAATACTTTGAGTATCGCCAGCTTCAGTTTCGATGCACCCACGCCCACCGTGGGCTTGCCAGCGGACTGCGCATTGCGGATGCGGGTCAAGAGATCGGCGATGGGATCAGTCATGCTCATTGTGCGCGCCTCACCAGCTGGCCTTCGACAGGCCCGGAATTTCCCCACGATTGGCCGCTTCGCGCAGCTTGGTGCGCGCCAATCCAAACTTGCGGTACACGCCGCGTGAACGACCCGTGATGGAGCAACGATTGCGCTGCCGGCTTGGCGCAGCATCTCGCGGCTGTTCCTGCAGCTCCACCTGCGCGGCGGCGCGCTCCTCCGCCCCGGTCTTCGGATCGCGGATCAGCTCTTTGAGCTCGGCGCGTCGGGCGGCGTACTTCTTCGCTACCTTGAGGCGGCGCTTCTCGCGCATGAGCATGTTTGTCTTGGCCATGGCGTACCCTACTTACGGAACGGAAAGTTGAAAGCTTCTAACAGCGCGCGTCCATGCTTGTCGTCCGCGGCCGATGTGGAGATGGTGATGTCCATCCCACGAATTTGATCGATTTGGTCGTACTGGATTTCCGGGAAAATGATCTGTTCCTTGACGCCCAGGCTGTAATTGCCGCGGCCGTCGAATGAACGCGCGTTGATGCCGCGGAAATCCCGGATGCGCGGGATGGCGATACTCACCAGACGATCCAGGAACTCGTACATGCGGTCGCCGCGCAGCGTTACTTTGCACCCGATGGCCTGGCCGTCGCGCACTTTGAACGTCGCCACCGACTTCTTGGCTTTGGTAACCGCAGGCTTCTGGCCCGTGATCTTCGCCATGTCGGCAGTCGCGGCATCCATGACCTTCTTGTCGGCCACGGCCTCACCCACGCCCATGTTGATCGTGATCTTGAGGATGCGCGGAACCTGCATCGTGTTCTTGAGCTCGAGTTTGGCCTTGAGCTCCGGCACGATCTTCTGGTTGTAAATCTGTTTTAGTCTTGCTGCCATGATTTCACTCGTTATTTCGCGTCGACCATTTCTTTGTTCGACTTGAACACACGGACCTTGCGGCCGTCCTCGAGCGCCTTGAATCCGACGCGATCGCCTTTTTGGGTCGCCGGATTGAAAATCAACACGTTCGACACGTGCAACGGTGCTTCGCGCTCGATGATTCCGCCCTGAACACCCATCTGCGGATTCGGCCGCTGGTGCTTCTTGGACATGTTGAGCCCCTCGACGCGCACGCGATCGTCCGCCAGCACTTCGATGACGGCGCCGCGGCGTCCTTTATCCCGACCGGCGATCAGAATCACCGTGTCGCCCTTGCGAATCTTTTTCATCGACTCATTCCTATCAAAGAACTTCAGGTGCCAGCGAAATGATCTTCATGAACTGCACATTGCGCAGCTCGCGCGTCACGGGCCCGAAAATACGCGTGCCGATCGGCTCGAGCTTGTTGGTCAGCAGCACCGCCGCATTGGTGTCGAAGCGGATCAACGAGCCGTCGGCTCGACGCACACCGCTCTTCGTGCGCACCACGACGGCGTCGTACACTTCGCCCTTCTTGACCTTGCCGCGCGGGATCGCGTCCTTGACGCTGACCTTGATGACATCACCCACCGCAGCATAGCGGCGCTTGGAACCCCCCAGCACCTTGATGCACATGCAGCGCTTGGCGCCGCTGTTGTCGGCTACATTCAATATGGTTCGCATCTGAATCATGTCGGTCCTTTATTCAGCTCGGGCGCGTTCGACAACGCGCACCAGCATCCACGATTTACGACGCGACATCGGCCGGCACGGTTTGATCGACACCGTGTCGCCTTCCTTGCACTCGTTGCTCTCGTCATGCGCGAGCAGTTTGGTGGTACGGCGGACGTACTTGCCGTACATCGGATGTTTGACCAGACGCTCGATGGAGACGGCGATGGTCTTGTCCATCTTGTTGCTGACGACCTTGCCCGTGAGCAATCGCTGTCCCGGCACGGGAGCCACGCCCGCCGCGGGAGCCAAACCCGTATCGAGCACGGTAGTTTCTTCGTTTTCGGTCATCTATATCTCCATGCGCTACGCGCAGAATCTACGGGGTCGATGCGACCCCGATTGCTAGTGCTCGCTGCGCGAGCAATAAAACATCGATCAATCATTTGGCGGCCTTCGCCTGGGCAAGCACCGTCTTGACCCGCGCGATGTTCTTGCGCACTTTCGCAAACTGGTCGGGCTTCGCGGCCTGACCCGTCGCGCGCGCCATGCGCAAATTGAACTGTTCACGGCGCAGCTTGAGCAGCTCGTCGCCGAGATCATTGGGCGCCTTCGCGCGTAAATCTTTCGCTTTCATGTACGCACCTGGCGTTTGACAAATGCCGTGGACACCGAGAGCTTCGCCGACGCGAGCCGGAACGCCTCGCGGGCGATTTCCTCGCTCATGCCTTCGATCTCGAACAGCACCTTGCCGGGCAGCACCTTGGCCACCCAGTATTCGACATTGCCCTTGCCGCTGCCCATGCGGACTTCGAGCGGCTTCTGCGTGATGGGCACGTCGGGGAACACACGGATCCAAATACGCCCGCCGCGCTTCACGTAGCGCGAAATGGCGCGGCGCGCCGCCTCGATTTCGCGCGCCGTCATGCGGCAACGATCGGTTGCTTTCAGACCATACTCGCCGAACGCGACGAAATTGCCGCGCTGCGCGCTGCCCGAGATCTTGCCCTTGAACTGTTTGCGGTACTTGGTCCGCTTCGGCTGCATCATGTCTCGTTACCTACATTCAACCGGCTGCCGGCGGCGCAACGGCCTCGGCGGGTTTGGCGCCTGCCGCCGCAGCGGCCTCGGCTTCGGCCTCGGGCGTCTCGACTTCCGGCTGATCGAACACTTCGCCTTTGAATATCCAAACCTTGATGCCGATTACGCCGTACGTGGTCTGCGCCTCGGCAAGACCGTAGTCGATATCGGCACGGAACGTGTGCAGGGGCACGCGTCCCTCACGGTTGGTTTCCGTGCGCGCGATTTCCGATCCGTTCAAGCGGCCCGAAATACGCACTTTGATGCCCAAGGCGCCGGAGCGCATGGTGTTGGTCACGGCGCGCTTCATGGCGCGGCGGAACATCACCCGCTTCTCGAGCTGCTGCGAGATGCCCTCGGCAACCAATTTCGCATCGAGCTCGGGCTTGCGTATCTCGGCGATGTTGAGGCGCACGTCCTGCATGGTCATGCCCAGTATCTTGGCGACGGCCGTGCGGAGTTTCTCGATGTCCTCGCCCTTCTTGCCGATCACGATTCCCGGCCGCGCCGTATGAATGGTGATGTTGGCGCGGCGCGCGGCACGCTCGATGTGAATGCGGCTGACCGACGCGTCGGCAAGCTTCTTCATGAGGTACTTGCGCACCAGGAAATCGGTGTGGATATTCGAGGCGAACGTCTTGGACCCGGCGTACCACTTCGACGTCCAGTCGCGCGTGATGCCAAGACGAATGCCAATCGGATTTACTTTTTGACCCATTAGGCGTCTCGCTTACCGTCGGACACTTGAACGAGGATGTGACTGCTGCGCTTGGCGATCCGCACGCCGCGCCCTTTGGCGCGTGCATGGAAACGCTTGAGCATGGGTGCCGGATCGACTTCGATCCGCGTCACCTTCAGCTCATCGACATCGGCATTGAAATTGTTGTACGCATTGGCAATCGCCGAATCCAATACCTTGAGGACGATCTTGGCGCCCTTCTTCGGCATGAACTTCAAGGTGTTCACCGCGAGCGTCGCCGACTTGCCGCGAATGGTGTCGACCACCAAACGGCATTTCTGGGGAGAAATACGCGCGTACCTCAGTATTGCTTTGGTCTGCATGCTTACTCCGCCGCCGAGACTTTTTTGTCGCCGGAATGCGCTTTGAACGTGCGGGTCGGCGCGAACTCGCCCAGCTTGTGGCCGACCATGTTTTCCGAGACCAACACCGGCACGTGCAAACGACCGTTATGCACGGCAATGGTCAAACCGACCATATCGGGAATGACCATGGAACGACGCGACCACGTCTTGATGGGACGGCGATCGTTTTTCTGACTGGCCGTTTGCACTTTTTTAGCCAGGTGCAAATCCACGAAAGGGCCTTTCTTGAGCGAACGAGGCACTGATATTTCTCCAGTCTCTTAGAGTCGTTTGTTCTTGCGACGCTGCACGATCATGCCGTCCGTGCGCTTGTTGCGACGCGTCTTCTTGCCCTTGGTCTGCAGACCCCATGGGCTCACGGGATGCGGATTACCCTGGCCGGACTTGCCTTCGCCGCCGCCGTGGGGGTGATCGACCGGGTTCATCACGACACCGCGAACCGTGGGGCGCACACCGAGCCAACGCACCGCGCCGGCTTTGCCGAATACCCGCAAATTATGCTCGTCGTTTCCAACCTCGCCGATGGTGGCGCGGCAATCGACGTGAATCTTGCGCATTTCGCCGGACTTCAGGCGCACGCTGGCATACACGCCATCACGCGCGGCAAATTGCGCGGAGCAACCGGCACTGCGCGCCAACTGGCCGCCCTTGCCGACTTTCAGTTCGATGTTGTGCACGGTGCTGCCGACGGGAATGTGCCGGAACGGCATTGCATTACCCGGCTTGATCGGCGCATCGGCGCCCGAGCGGATCTCATCGCCGGCCTTCACGCCTTTCGGTGCAAGGATATAGCGGCGCTCGCCGTCCTTGTACAGAACCAGCGCCAAGTGCGACGTGCGGTTCGGATCGTATTCCAAACGCTCGACGACGCCGGGGATTCCATCCTTGTCGCGCTTGAAGTCAACCAAACGATAGCGCTGCTTGTGGCCACCGCCGATGTGGCGCGTGGTCTGCCGGCCGGAATGATTGCGCGCGCCGGTGCGATTCTTCTTGGTGGTCAGCGATGCGAGCGGACCGCCCTTGTGCAGGTGCGAACGATCGATCTTGACCACGAAGCGCGCGCCCGGCGAGGTCGGCTTCATTTTGATGAGTGCCATGGCCCTAATCCTTACTTCGCTGCGCCGGTGAAGTCGATCGACTGCCCGGTCTCGAGACGTACATAGGCTTTCTTGTAGCCATTGCGTTTGCCGGCCACGTTTTTGAAGCGCCGCGTTTTGCCCGGCTTATTGAGCAGATTGACGCCCTCCACCTTGACTTCGAACATCAATTCGACCGCCTTTTTGACTTCGTCTTTCGACGCGTCGTCGCGCACGCGAAACACGTACTGATTCGCCTTCTCGGTGACCGCCGCTGTGCCGACACGTGCTGCTGGATCAGCACGGTCATCAATCGTTCTTTATTCATTCGCGCCTCCGAGACGCTGCTCGAGCAATTTCAACGCTCCGACCGTGGCCAATACTTTGTCGTGCTTGATGAGGCTCAGTGGATCGAGCGAGGAAACCGCCATCACGTCCACATAGGGCACGTTGCCGGCCGCCAAGAACAGTTTCTCTTCGTAGGCCTCGACCAGAATCAGAGCCCGCTTCAAGCCGAATTCCGCCAATTTGCTGATGAGCAACTTCGTCTTCGGGGCGGACAGCTCCAGCGACTCGATGGCCACCAAACGATCCTGGCGCACCAGCTCCGACACCATGCACTGCATGGCGGCGCGATACATCTTGCGATTCACCTTCTGGGTAAAATCACGCGGCCGCGCGGCAAACGCCCGACCGCCGCCCACCCAGATGGGACTGCGAATCGACCCGGCGCGCGCTTGGCCCGTACCCTTCTGGCTCCAGGGCTTCTTTCCGCCGCCGCGAACTTCCGCGCGGGATTTCTGCCTCTTGGTGCCGGCACGCCCCGCTGCCATGTAGGCCGTGACCACCTGGTGCACCAACGCCTCGTTGTACTTGCGGCCGAAAGCCTCGTCCGACAATTGGATTTCGCTGGCGGGACTTACATTCTTGAGCTGAAGCTTCATGAGGGTTTACTTCTTGTCCGACTTGGAAGCGCCCTTACCGGCTCCGCCCTTGGCGGCTACGGGGGCCTTGTTCGGCGCCAACCGCTTGCGGCGGGCCTGCGAGGCAGCTTTCAACGACGGGCGCACGATCACTCGGCCGCCCTCTGAACCCGGCACGGCGCCGCTAATCAGCAGCAGATTGCGGGTTACATCGACTTCGACGATGCGCAGGTTCTCGATGGTGCGGTTCTTGACGCCCATGTGACCCGACATGCGCTTGCCTTTGAATACGCGGCCTGGCGTCTGACGTTGACCGATGGATCCCGGTGCCCGGTGCGACACCGAATTGCCGTGAGTCTTCATGCCGCCGGCGAAATTGTGGCGCTTCATGGTGCCCGCAAAGCCCTTGCCGAGCGTGGTGCCGGTGACCTGGACGATTTGACCCACCGTGAACATGTCGACTTTCAGCTCGCCGCCCGCTGCCAGGGACTCGCCTTCATCTTTGTTCAGACGGAATTCCTGGGAGGTGTAGCCGGCGGCGACGTTCGCCTTGGCGAAATGGCCGGCGAGCGCCTTGGGCACGCGCGACGGACGGCGGCTGCCGAGAGTCACCTGCACGGCCCGGTAACCGTCGGTTGCCGTGCTTTTGATCTGCGAAATGCGATTCGGCAACGCCTCGACGACCGTCACGGGGACAGTCACACCGGCGTCGGTGAATACACGGGTCATGCCGCATTTACGGCCAACCAGACCTATGGTCATTGTCAAATCCTCACACCGCGAGAGCTACGATTGGCCCCGCTTTCGTTGCAATCAGCCGGCGGTTTAGGTACTCGAGACCCCAGGATCCTTGCAGGATAACTGGCGTCGGCACCCACGCGCTCCGACCTCTAAAATTGGACGGCGAATTCTACAGATTTATGTGCCGAGTGCAAGCTTGCGGCACTCAGAACGTGTCCGCGGGAACGCATATTGTCCGTTGGTCGGACGCGCGCCCCTGCTTCCGCCGCGCCTCAGTTCAACTTGATCTGCACATCCACGCCGGCCGGAAGCTCGAGCTTCATCAGCGCATCGACGGTTTTATCCGTCGGGTTCAGGATATCCATCAGACGCTTGTGGGTCCTGATTTCGAACTGATCGCGCGCGTCTTTGTCGCCATGCGGTGCGGTCAACACGGTAAAGCGCTCCATTTTGATGGGCAGCGGGACGGGACCCTTGACGGTCGCCCCCGTACGCTTCGCGGTATCGACGATTTCGCGCGCCGACTTGTCGATCAAACGATGATCGAAAGCCTTCAAGCGGATTCTAATATTCTGATTGGCCATGTATTCATTTCCAGGCGCTGCGCGCCAATTTTCCAGGCGCTTGCGCGCCAAATCTACGGGGTCGATGCGACCCCGTCCTTTAAAGGGTGCGGGATAGTACAGTTCCCACGCGCTTACGCGCAACTTTCTACGCGCTTCGCGCAACTTTCAACGGGGCCGCAGCGGCCCCGTCGTATAAATTTACCTTAAGCGATGACCTTAGCGACCACCCCGGCGCCGACGGTTTTACCGCCCTCGCGGATGGCAAAACGCAGCCCCTGCTCCATCGCGATCGGGGCGATCAACTCCACCACAATCTTGATGTTGTCCCCGGGCATCACCATCTCGGTGCCCTCCGGCAACTCCACCGCTCCCGTCACATCCGTGGTGCGAAAGTAGAACTGCGGCCGATACCCCTTGAAAAACGGCGTATGGCGGCCCCCCTCCTCCTTCGTCAGCACGTACACCTCGGCTTCAAACTTCGTGTGCGGATTGATGCTCCCCGGCTTGCACAGCACCTGGCCCCGCTCCACTTCCTCGCGCTTCGTGCCGCGCAGCAGCACCCCTACGTTGTCCCCCGCCTGTCCCTCATCCAGCAACTTGCGGAACATCTCCACCCCCGTGCACGTCGTCTTGGTCGTCGGCCGGATCCCCACAATCTCCACTTCGTCGTTGATCTTCACGATCCCGCGCTCAATTCGGCCCGTCACCACCGTGCCGCGACCCGCGATCGAGAACACATCCTCCACCGGCATCAAAAACGCCCCTTCCACCGCCCGCTTCGGCACCGGAATGTAATCGTCCAGCGCCTTCACCAGCTTAATCACCGCCGGTACCCCAATCTCGCTCGCATCCCCTTCCAGCGCCTTCAGCGCCGAGCCCGTGATGATCGGCGTCGCGTCCCCGGGAAACTTGTACAGCGTCAGCAAATCCCGCACTTCCAGCTCCACCAGCTCCAACAGCTCCGCATCGTCCACCATGTCCGCTTTGTTCAAAAACACCACGATGTACGGCACTCCCACCTGGCGCGCCAGCAATATGTGCTCCCGCGTCTGCGGCATCGGACCGTCCGCCGCCGACACCACCAAAATCGCCCCGTCCATCTGCGCCGCTCCCGTGATCATGTTCTTCACGTAGTCCGCATGCCCCGGGCAATCCACGTGCGCGTAGTGCCGTGCCTCGCTCTGGTACTCCACGTGCGCCGTCGCAATCGTGATCCCGCGCGCCCGCTCCTCCGGCGCCTTGTCTATCTGGTCGTACGCCTTGAACTCCCCGCCATACTTCTCCGCCATCACCTTCGTCAACGCCGCCGTCAAGGTCGTCTTGCCATGGTCTACATGGCCAATCGTCCCCACGTTCACGTGCGGCTTCGTTCGCTCAAACTTCCCCTTCGACACGGCATGTACCTCTTAAATAAGAAAAACTGGAGCCCACGAACGGGATCGAACCGTTGACCTCGTCCTTACCAAGGACGTGCTCTACCAACTGAGCTACGTGGGCCGCATCCACATGGAGCGGGTGATGGGAATCGAACCCACGTGATCA
>Ga0179596_10000489_pt1 | contig 11138 bp, 8 predicted proteins | sample CZODoug1_1_08_16_FD_155494 | JGI IMG/M metagenome (GOLD analysis project Ga0179596, IMG submission 155494) | Vadose zone soil fungal communities from Angelo Coast Range Reserve, California, USA - CZODoug1_1_08_16fungal (Illumina Assembly) | ecosystem: Environmental > Terrestrial > Soil > Vadose...
AGGATCTTTCCGATCCGGAGGTCTTGCGACGCTTCGCCCGTGTCGTTGGCACCGAGCGGCGGCTCGTCGCGCTCTATCTGCTCACGGTCGCGGACATCCGCGGCACGAGTCCCAAGGTGTGGAACGCTTGGAAAGGCAAGCTCCTCGAGGACCTTTTTCGCGCGACGCAGCATTTCCTGAAGGGCGGAAAGCTCGAGGCCGACCAGTACATTCAGAGCAAGCAGGAGGAAGCCAAGCGCCTGTTGCGGCTCTACGGGCTGTCGGACACCGTCCAGGATGCCCTGTGGCGCCATTTCGACGTGCCGTATTTCCTGCGACACGACGCCCAGGAAATCGCCTGGCACACGCGGCTGCTGCACCACCGCGAGAGCGCGGAAAAGCCGGTGGTGAAGGCGCGCCTCTCCCCGGCAGGCGAAGGGCTGCAGGTCATGATCTACGTACCCGACCAACGCGACCTGTTCGCGCGCATTTCAGGCTACTTCGGGTCGGTCGGCTTCAGCATCGTCGACGCCAAAATCTACACGACCCGGCACGGGTACGCGCTCGACACATTCCAGGTCATGGACATCGGCAGCGTGCCGCATCCGCGAGACATGATCGCCCAGATCGAGTCCGAGCTGGCAGATTGGCTGGCGAACGAGGTCCCCCTGCCGCAACCGGTCCAGGGTCGGGTGTCGCGGCGCGTCAAGCACTTCCCCATTGCACCGGAGGTGCGCATCGTCCCGGACGAGAAAGGGCAGTACCACTCGCTTTCGGTCACCGCCGGCGACCGGCCCGGCCTGCTCTATGCCATCGCGCTGGTGCTCAGCCGTTACGGAGTCAGCCTGTACACAGCCAAGATCGTAACGCTCGGCGAGCGCGCCGAGGACGTGTTCGTAGTGTCCGGCGGCGCACTCGCCAATCCGAAAACCGTGCTCCAGCTCGAAACCGACCTGCTGAAAGCGCTGCAGGCCTAGACGCAGCTCTCCGATTTTATTCGTCGATCAGGTCCTGATCGGGGAACAGAACCTCGACGAAGCCGAATTGGGACATGTCGCGGATGCGCATCGGGTACAGAATTCCGTCGAGGTGGTCGCATTCGTGCTGCACGACTCGCGCATGGAATCCCTCGATGCTCCGATCGACTAGATTGCCCGATTCGTCGAAGCCCCGGTAACGCAGCCGCTTGAAGCGCGGCACGACCCCGCGCATCCCTGGCACCGACAGGCATCCCTCCCACCCATCTTCCATTTCGTCGCCCAGGGGCGTCACCACCGGATTGACGAGCACCGTGTCGGGGACCTCCTCGGCGTCGGGGTAACGGGGATTGCGCGTGACCCCGAAAATCACCACCCGAAGCGGCACGCCGATCTGAGGGGCGGCGAGGCCGGCGCCGTTCAGGTGCGCCATGGTGTCGCGCATATCGGCGATCAGCTCGCGCAGCTGCGGTGTGCCGAACGCCTCCACGGCTTGCGATTTAGCGAGCAGCCGCGGATCACCCATTTTCAGGACTTCGCGGATCATGCCGCCACCAGCGCTTCGATAATCTTTCGCACCCGAGCCACGGCGTCATTCAGCACTTCTTCGATTTTTTGCAGCGGTACGCCGCGGACGCTCGCGCCTCGGCCTGCAGCCTGATTCACGACCACGGCGATCGCCGCGTAGGCCAGCTCGATCTCGCGCGCCAGGGTCGCTTCGGGCATCCCGGTCATGCCGACGACGTCGGCGCCGTCACGCTCCAGCCGGTCGATTTCCGCAGCCGTCTCCAGTCTCGGCCCCTGGGTTGCGGCATAGACCGCGCCGTCGACGGCAGCCTCGCCGCAGGTTCTCGCCGCGGTGAGAAGCCTGCTTCGCAGTTCGCCGGTGTACGGCTCGGTGAAATCGATGTGCTTCACCGGGGCCTCGTTCTCGAAAAACGTGCTCATCCGGGCGCAGGTGTAGTCGATGATCTGGTGCGGGACGACGATCCTTCCCGGACCGAGGTCCGCGCGGATGCCGCCGACCGAAACGACCGAAACGATGTCCCCGACACCCTGCTCCTTGAGTGCCCACAAGTTGGCGCGGTAGTTCACCTGGTGGGGCGGGATCGTGTGGCTGTAGCCGTGGCGCGCGAGGAACACCACCGGTACACCGCGGATCGCGCCGAAAGTGAGCGGTCCGGACGGCTCCCCATAGGGGGTTCGCACGACTTGGCGACGCGAGACATCGAGATTGGAGAGCTGTGTCAGCCCGGTGCCGCCTATGATTGCGAGCATGTGCGCTCAGGAATCCTTGACCGCGTAGATTTCCGGAAGGTTGCGCCAGGCCCCGGACACGTCCATCCCGCAGCCGAACACGTAGCGGTTGGGCAGCTTCAAACCGACGAAATCGGGGACGATGGGCTTGTCGCGGCCGATGTCCTTGTCGGTGAGCACGGCGCAGTAGAATGCGGCCGCACCGAGCGAGTTCACGCGGTCGCGGATCGCCGCCAGCGTTTGGCCGCCGTCGAGGATGTCATCGAGCACGAGCACGCAGCGGCCTCTCACGTTCTCCCGCGGCTCCACCTTCCACACGATCTCGCCGCCCGAGGTGGTGTTGCCGTAGCGCGATGCATGGATACAGTCGAATTCGAGCGGAAAACGCAACCGTGGCAGAAGGTGACCGGCGAAAAAAAACGAGCCGCCCATGACCGCGAGCACCAGAGGATAGCGGCCTTTCAGGCTCGCCGTGATCTCCGCGGCAAGGCGCGCGATTGCCGCGCGCACCGCGGCCTCGTCGCACAGCAGATCCGCGCTTTCCAGAATTTTCCACGCCTCGTCCGGTGTCATGGGCCGGAAGTATATCCAGCCCGGGGCGGCATCACAGTGACTTCAGGAATTGGTCGAACGCGTTTCCGACCTCGGGATGCTTGCGTCCGTACGCCACCGTCGCCTGCAGGTAGCCGAGCTTCGAGCCGCAGTCGTAGCGCGTCCCCTTGAAGCGGTACGCGAGCACACGATCCTCCGCGAGCAGCGCGCTGATCGCGTCGGTAAGCTGAATTTCGCTTCCCGCCCCGGGCTTGGCTTGCGCCAGGTGGTGGAAAATTCGCGGCGTCAGAATGTACCGTCCGACCACGCCGAGGTTCGACGGAGCCACTTCCGGTCTGGGTTTTTCGACGATCCGCATGACGCGATCCAGACCCGTGGTCACGGGCTCGACTTTGACCACGCCGTACTGGAGGCTTTGCTCCGGCGGGATCTGCTGCACGGCAACCATCGGCGACTGGTGGCGCTCGAATATCTCGGTCATCTGCCGCAAGGCCGGAGGAGTGCTGTCGATCAGATCATCGGCCAGGATCACGGCGAACACCTCGTCGTTGACCGCAGGCTGAGCGCATAAAACCGCGTGCCCCAAGCCCAGAGCCTCGGGCTGCCTGATGTAGACGCAGTTCACCGATTTGGGAATGATGTTCTGAATCAGTTCCAGCAGCTCGCTCTTCCCGCGCGCGGTGAGCTCCGCCTCGACCTCGTAGGCCTTGTCGAAGTGATCCTCGATCGCGCGCTTGTTGCGCCCCGTGATGAACACCATGTCGCGAATTCCCGCCGCCACGGCTTCCTCGACTGCATACTGAATGAGCGGTTTGTCGACGATCGGCATCATCTCCTTCGGACTCGCCTTGGTCGCCGGGAGGAAACGGCTGCCCATGCCAGCGACGGGGAAAACGGCTTTCGTTACTTTTCTCAAGACTTGGGCTCCTCGAACATTTTTCGCAGACCCGTTTCGTCGAGCACGACGACACCGAGCTCGTGCGCTTTTTCAAGCTTGCTCCCCGCTTCGGCGCCCGAGACGATATAGTCGGTCTGCCTCGACACCGAGCCGACCACCTTACCGCCGCGGCTTTCGATCAGCTCTTTCGCCTCGTCGCGCGTCATGTTCGGCAACGTTCCCGTCAGGACGAAGGTCTTGCCGGAAAATCCTTTGTTCGTCGCGGAATGGGGTCGGCTTTCCACCCGCACCTGTACCGCGTCGCGGCCGGAAGTCAATTGCGCGATGACCTCCCGATTATGCTCCTGAGAGAAAAACTTCCTCAAGCTTTCCATCAGCTCCGGCCCGATGCCCTCGAGCACCGGAGCAAGCGGCGCTTCTCCCCGTCTTTTTCGCGCCGCGTTCTCCTTCTGGATTTCTTTTTTCTTTTCGGCGATGCCGGCCCACTCGGCACCGAGCAAGGCGTCCAGACTGACGAAGTGCTTCGCGAGAATCTTGGCGACCTCCTCTCCGACTCCCGGAATCCCCAACGCGTGGACGAAGCGGGCAAGCGCCGGGGTCTTTGATTTCTCGATGGCCCTGATCACGTTTTGCGCCGACTTCTCGCCCATTCTGTCGAGTTCGGCGAGCGCGCCCACCTCGAGCCGGTAAATATCTGCAGGGGTTCGTACGATTTCCAAGTCCACCAGCTGATCGACGAGCTTTTCGCCGAGACCTTCGATGTCCATCGCCCGGCGGGACGCGAAATGCAGCAGGGCCTGCTTCCGCTGGGCTCGGCAAAACAGTCCCCCGGTACAGCGCGCAGCAGCCTCGCCCTCGAGACGAACGACCTCGGAACCGCAGACCGGGCACCGCGCGGGCATCTCGAATCGATCCGAGGGCGCCCGGGGACCGGCCTTGGAGACGCTCACGACTTCCGGAATCACGTCTCCCGCCCGTCGCACGACGACGGTGTCCCCGCGCCAGACATCCTTTCTGCGCACTTCGTCCTCATTGTGGAGCGTGGCGTTGGTGACCGTGACGCCGCCGACACCCACGGGTTTGAGGCGCGCCACCGGCGTGAGCACCCCGGTGCGGCCAACCTGGACTTCGATGTCGAGCACCTCGGTGATTGCTTCTTCCGGCGCATATTTGTGAGCCACGGCGAACCGTGGAGCGCGTGACACGAAACCGAGCGATTGCTGGTAGTCCAGGCGGTTCACTTTGTAGACCACCCCGTCGATCGCGTAAGGCAGCTTATCCCGCTTCTCGCCCATGCCTCGGTAGAAGCCGAATAGTCCGGACAGCCCTCTCACCGTTGCACGCTCAGACACCGGCAACCCGCGCTCGGCGATCCAATCCAGAACTTCGCTGTGACGCCGGAAGCCGCGGGAGTCGCCCACGCCGTAAGCGAAAAAGCGCAACGGACGCGACGCGGTGATTTTCGAGTCGAGCTGTCGGAGGCTTCCCGCCGCGGCGTTGCGGGGGTTGGCGAACTCCTTTTCTCCTCGCTCGCGCTGGCGTGCGTTCAGTCGCTCGAAATCCGCCTTGTACATGACGACCTCCCCGCGCACCTCGACCGAGCCGGGAGGTCTTGCGTGGCGCAGCTTGAGCGGGATCGAGCGAACCGTTCTCAGGTTCGCCGTCACGTCTTCCCCGGTATAACCGTCACCCCGGGTCGCACCCTGCACGAAGCGGCCGCGATCGTACAAGAGGCTGATCGCCAAGCCGTCGAATTTCGGCTCCGCCGCGTATTCGATCTCCTCCTTGCCCAGGCCCTCGCGAACCCGTCGATCGAACCCGATCACGTCTTCTTCGGTGAAGGCGTTGTTGAGCGAAAGCATCGGCGTGCGATGGATAACCTGTGGGAACTCCTCGAGCGGCATGCCGCCGACCCGTTGGGTCGGCGAATCCGGCGCAACGAGCTCCGGGTAGGCCGCCTCCAATTCAACGAGCTCCTGGAACAGCTTGTCGTATTCCGCATCCGGGATGGTCGGTGCGTCAAGCACGTAATAGCGGTGGCTATGTGTCTCGATGTCGCGCCGAAGCGCATCCGCACGCCGGCGCGCCTTCTCCGTGACCACCATCAGGAAAAAAGCCGCAGCGCGAGCGCTCCGCCGGGTGCGATGCCGCGCGCTTCCATGCTCCCGTGCACTGCCTGAAGCTGCGACCCGATCGCCTCGAACGCGGCGGGCCCCACGGGCTCGCGGTTGTCGTCGACGATACGCGCCTTCAGCTCCCGAGCAAACATGTGCGCGGAGTCCCGGAACCGGGAGAACGCTCCATGCGGGGTCCGCGGGACGTCGAGCTCGAGCGTGACTCCGCGCGTCGAAAGCGCGTTCAAACCGTCGACGTTCAGAGGGGTCGGCTCGAAATTGGCAACCGCGCAAATGACCCTCCCGGCCTCGTCCCGAAGCCTGAATTTGCCGTCCGGTTCGTCGAGCCGGAAACCCGCCGACTTCGCAAGTCCCGCGAGCTGGGTCCCCGTAAGCGGGGCCGCATCGGTGATGATATGGACCGCAATCCGGATATCGATTTCTCCGCAAAAGCGATCGAGTTCCCTGGCCCTCGCCAAAGCGAGCGCCGGGTCAGGCACGGTCGCAACAGCCCCGATGGACGCGGCAGTTCTCTCCATTGCGGCTCCAAATGCCGCCAGTTCTTCCTCATCCGCTGCGCCCCGGCGGTCCACCAGCTGCATGCCCGAGCGCAGCCGCGAATAGCTATGATCGGGATCGAGCGGCTCCCACGACGACGCCGTCTCATCGAAACCCTCCCAACCGATCGACTTCGAGCAGCGCTCGAGCGCAGTGGCAGTCGCCCCGATCAAGGCGGCTCCGGAAACCTCCTCCGCCGCTTCAAACGGAACGATGAAGTCCAGAAACTCTGACAGCCCCGGGCTCGAATCCCCGGCACCCTCCTGTTCCGCCTCGAAAGATACGAGCGCGGGTTCGAACCGATCCGACCCTGGCGCGAGCGGGATCCGTTGACCTGCACCACCACCCGAGCGCATCAGCACGTCCTCATGCTGCGCAGCAAACCCCGCCTCGGCCTCGCGCCGGTTGCGTCGTTCCTGCCAGATGTTGTAGAGAAAGACGGCCGCGACGACCGCGACGCCTACGACCAGGAGGCCGACCTGCAGTTCGCTCATGGTCAGGCGGCGGCGGGTTCTTCCCGCAGCTTCAATGCTTCCTCGATGTCCACCGCCACGACCCGCGACACGCCTCGCTCCTGCATGGTGACACCGATCAGCTGGTGCGCCATCTCCATGGTGATCTTATTGTGGCTGATGAACAGGAACTGGGTCTGATGCGACATTTTTTCGACCAGATCGCAGAAGCGTTCGGTGTTGGCGTCATCGAGGGGTGCATCGACTTCGTCGAGCAGGCAGAACGGCGCGGGGTTGAGCTGGAAGAAGGAAAACACCAGAGCGATTGCGGTGAGCGCCTTCTCCCCGCCCGAGAGCAGATGGATGGTCGTGTTCTTTTTCCCCGGAGGGCGTCCCATTACCTGCACGCCGCAATCGAGAATTTCCTCGCCGGTCATGATGAGCTGGGCCTCGCCGCCGCCAAAGAGTGCCGGGAACATCTCTCCGAAGCCGCGATTCACCGTGTCAAACGTGGTTTGCAGCAATGCTCGCGTCTCACGGTCTATACGGCGGATGGCGCTCTCGAGGGTTTCCAGCGCGGCGGTGAGATCGGCTGCCTGGGCGTCGAGAAACTGCTTGCGTTCCTGGTTCGCGGTCAGCTCCTCCAGCGCCGCCATGTTGATCGCGCCGAGCTCTGCGATCACATTGGTGAGGCGCGTGATCTCTCCCTGCAGCGAGGGTGCCCTCTGGCCTTCTTTCAGCGCTGCCGCCAATGCGGTTTCATCGGCGCCCGCCTCGCGAAGCTGCTGCGCAAACTGCTCGCCCGTGATTCGCGCCGCCTGCTCCTTCAATCTGAGTTCCGCGATGCGGTCGCGCAGCGGCTGGAGCTTCTGCTCACGGGCAAGTCGCGTCTCTTCAGACGAGCGCAAGCTGTTGGCGATTTCCTCCTGGCGGCTTCGCACCTCCGCCAGGGCTTGTTCTCGAGCGATCCGCGTCTCGAGACCGCGTTGAAGCTGGGTACGCAACACCTGGTCATCCAGTCCGGCCAGTTCGACCTGGAGCTGTTCAAGGCTTCGGTCGGCGTTTTTCACATGCTCCAGTAATACTTTAGATGACCTTTCTATATCGTTAATTTTACTTATATAATCCTTCTCACGGTAACCTGCTTCCTGGACCTCGCGCTCCGCCTGCAACACGGTCTGCCGCTGCATTTCCAGACTGTGTTCCGCGGTGTCTTGGTCCTTCTGAGTCAACTCCAGCTTGCGGTAGAGCGCATCGATCTCACTCTGGCGGCGTTCCAGGGCGGCTTCCATCGCCGCCTGGCTGGCTCGTTCCTGGGCCTGCTGGGTCTTAATTTCACTGAGTTCTCGGTCGAGCTGCTGGCTCCGCTCCCGGTATCGCTCCTGCCCCTGGGTCAGCTTCAGGCTTTCCAGTTGACGCTCGTGATGGCGCTGTTTGAGCGCCGTTCCCGCCGCCCGGAGCTTGGCGAGGCCTTCGTCGTGTTCGGTGAGCGAGCGATCGAGGCCGGAGAGTTCCGCGCGCCTTTTCTCGATCGAATCCTTATGCCCGCGCGCTTCCACCTCCAACGCTTCGATTTCGCGCTGCCGAGCAAGAATTCCGGTGTCCGCCGGATCGGCCGCGTGAAAGCTCACGCCAAAGCGGCTGAACTGGTGGCCTTCGCGGTTGATGAGCACTGTCTGGGGTGACAATCCCATGCGGGTCAGCAGCCGCGGCACGCCCTCGACGACGTAGTAGGGCGCAAGCCACGCCGCGACGACACCCCTCACTGCGGGTTCAATGGCTTCGACATGGTCGGCAAGCGGTTTCAGGCCCGCCTCAAGGCGCAGCTTTGCATCGGTTCCGGGGAGAAAGGCGCTCACCCTTGCCGGAGGCGGGTCCTCGAGCAATCGTTGCAGCAACTCGGGGTCGGACATCTCCATCGCATGCAAGCGCTCGCCCAAGGCCGATTCCACGGCCGTCTCCCAGCCGGCTTCGACGCGAATTTTCTGCCACAGCCGCGGTTTTGACGCCAGCTGATGCCGACCAATCCAATTCTGGATTTTGCTGTTCTCCTCGACTTGGTTCTGGATTTTCTGCAGCGTGAGCAACCTGCCCTCCAGGGCAGAAAGCTCGCGCTCGAGCATTTGCAGACTGTCGACGCAGGCGCGGCGCTGCCGGTCCAGGGCTTCCCGCGCTGCTTCGAGCTGGGCGAGCAGCGCCTCCTGGCGGGAAAGCTCGGCGCTGCTTTGCGCCAGCTCCTGCGCGAGTCGCACCAGCAGCTGTGCATCGGGCGTGGTCAACTCGGCCCGCTCGGCGAGCAATCTCTCCTCGCGCTGCTCCAGCCCTTGTAGCGTCCTGCCCGCATGTTCGAGGTGCGTCTGTTCCACCTGGAACGCCTGCTCGGCCTGGGCGATGCGCTCGCGGTCGCCCGCGATCCGTCCCTGGAGCAGGCGGGCCGCCTGCTCCGCTTGCGGCAGCTTGACCTGCTCCTCGGCGTGTTTGCGCCTGGCCTGCTCCAGAGCGTCTCGCGACTCCTGGAGGCGCGCTTCCCATGCCAGCCGCGCATCGCGCTGCTCGACCTCGCTCTGCCGCCCGGCGTCGCGCTGCGCGCGAAGTTGCGCAAGCTGCGCGTCGAGACGCTGCCGGGTATCAGCCACGAAGCGTATTTCGGTTTCAAGGCGGGAGACGTCGGCGTTGATGCCGTAGAGTTTCCCCTGCGCGGCGCTCAAGGCGTCTCCCGAAGCATAGTGCTCTGCCCGCGCTTGCTCCAGATCGCGCTCGATCTCGCGCAACCGCGCCGTCTCGGATTCAAGCTCGATCATGCTGCGTTCGATTTCGCGCGCATGCCGCTGCGCCTCTGCCTCCGCGTCATTGCGGCGCAGGAGCGACAGCAGATTCTGCTTCTGTGCGCGATCGGTCGAGAGCTCGTTGTACCGTCGAGCGACCTCAGCCTGCTTTTCCAGCCGCTCGATCTGTGACCCGAGTTCCTGGCGGATGTCGGCGAGGCGGGCGAGGTTGTCGCGGGTGTCGGCGAGCCGATGTTCGGTTTCGCGCCGCCGCTCCTTGTACTTGGACACTCCCGCCGCTTCCTCGAGAAACACGCGCAATTCCTCGGGTCTCGCCTCGATGATGCGCGAGATCATTCCCTGCTCGATGATGGCGTAGGCACGCGGGCCCAGGCCCGTGCCGAGAAAAATGTCCTGCACGTCGCGGCGGCGTACGTGGGTGTTGTTTATGAAATAGGAGGATTCGCCGTCCCGCTGCAGCACGCGCTTCACCGAGATCTCGGCGTACTGCGACCACTGGCCCGCCGCCCTGCCGAGGCTGTTGTCGAAGAACAACTCGACGCTCGCCCGCGCCAAGGGTTTTCGCAAGGACGAGCCGTTGAAGATCACATCCTGCATCGAATCGCCGCGCAGAGCCGAAGCGCGCGACTCCCCGAGAACCCACCGGACAGCGTCGATGATGTTCGACTTTCCGCACCCGTTGGGACCGACCACGCCGACCAGTTGCCCCGGAATGCTCACCGTCGACGGATCGACGAAAGACTTGAACCCGGCGAGCTTGATTTGTGTGAGCCGCACGCTAGCAGAAGACGCTACGAATCCAGGTAAAAGAAAACCGGCCGTTAGCCGGATTCATCGTCGATAAAACGGAGCCCCTATAATACCATCTCCAACTTCGCACCCGGACCCTGAATGCCGTCCAAGCCGAGTAAATCGCTTGAGAGTTTTCCCAATCCGAGCCCGCGCCGCGACTATTTGATCCGGATGCAGATCCCGGAGTTCACCTGCCTGTGCCCGCGAACCGGGCAGCCGGACTTCGCGACGCTTTTTCTCGACTACGTGCCGGACCGCAAGTGCGTCGAGCTGAAAAGCCTCAAGCTCTACGTCTGGTCCTATCGCAACGAAGGCGCTTTCCACGAAGCGGTCACAAACCGTATCTGCGACGACCTGGTCACCCTGCTCGCACCGCGCTTCCTCCGCCTCACTGCCAGGTTTTACGTGCGGGGGGGAGTTTTCACAAGCGTGGTGGCTGGGCATCGCAAGAAAGGTTGGAAGCCCGCCGCCGGCTTGGAGCTCGCGCCGATCGACGAGCAGCACAGCACGGGCTAAAGAGCAGGCACCGTGAATCCCCGCCTGCAATCTCTGCAGCCCTATCCGTTCGAGAAATTGCGCGGTCTGTTCGAGGGCGTGAAACCGAACCCGGCGCTTGCGCACATCAGCCTGGGCATCGGCGAACCGCGGCACCCGACGCCGGAGCTGATCAAGCGCGCGTTGTCGGGGAGCCTCGCGAAGCTCGCCTCCTACCCTCCGACCGCGGGCGGCGATGCGTTGCGCCAGGCGATCGCCGATTGGCTGGTACCACGCTA
>Ga0179596_10000490_pt1 | contig 11133 bp, 8 predicted proteins | sample CZODoug1_1_08_16_FD_155494 | JGI IMG/M metagenome (GOLD analysis project Ga0179596, IMG submission 155494) | Vadose zone soil fungal communities from Angelo Coast Range Reserve, California, USA - CZODoug1_1_08_16fungal (Illumina Assembly) | ecosystem: Environmental > Terrestrial > Soil > Vadose...
CGATATCTCGATCATCTGGGCGCGCGACCTCGCCGACAACCAGGTGAAGGGCTTCATCGTCGAGAACAAGACCACGCCCGGCTTCAGCGTCGAGAAGATCGAGCACAAGATCGCGCTCAAGGTCGTGCAGAACGGCCAGATCACGCTGAAGGATGTGCGCGTGCCGGAAGCGAACCGCCTGCAGGGCGGCAACTCGTTCCGCGATACCGCGCGCGTGCTGCGAATGACCCGCTACATGGTGGGCTGGTCCTCGACCGGTGTCCAGATGGGCGCGTTCGAGGCCACGCTCAAGTACACGCAGGAGCGCCTTCAGTTCGGCAAGCCGATCGCGTCGTTCCAGATGGTGCAGGACCTGCTCGCCAAGATGCTTGCCAACGTGACCGCCTGCCAATGCCTGATGATGCGGCTGGCACAGCTGACCGATGAAGGCAGGCTCAGCGACCACCAAGCGGCGCTCGCGAAGGCGTTCTGCACAGCGAAGTCGCGCGAGACGGTCGCCTGGGGTCGCGAGCTCTTGGGCGGCAACGGCATCGTCGCCGACTACAACGTTGCGCGCTTCTTCGCCGACGCCGAAGCGCTCTATTCCTACGAAGGTACGTACCAGATGCAGAACCTGATCGTCGGCAAGGCGATCACAGGCATCGGCGCCTTTCTGTGACGGGCGCCGTGGCGACCCACCACAAATCAAGCATTCAGAGGCGGAAATGAGCGAGATCGTGACCGAGCGCGTCGAAGGCATCCTTCAAATCCAGTTCAACCGACCGGAAAAGAAGAACGCGATGACGATGAGCATGTACTCGACAGTGGCGGAGCTGCTCGATGCCGCTGCCAAGGACGACGAGACGCGGGTTGTGCTCCTGCACGGTGCCGGCGATGCATTCAGCGCGGGCAATGACCTCGGGGACTTCCTCCACAACCCTCCGAAGAGCAACGACAGCCCGCAGGCCCGCTTCATCGCTGCGCTGATCGAGTTCGACAAGCCGCTGGTCGCCGCGGTGCACGGCGTCGCCATCGGAGGGGGAACGACGATGCTCACGCATTTCGACTTCGTGTACGCGGCGGAGCACACGAGATTCCAGATGCCTTTCGTGAATCTCGCCCTGGTGCCCGAGCTGGGAACGAGCTATTGGCTTCCCGCGCAGATCGGCTACCTCGCCGCGGCGGAATTGGTTCTACTGGCGCTGCCGTTCGATGCAAGCCGCGCCGCGGAGCTGGGGCTCGTCACGCGCGTCGTGGCCGAAGCGGACCTCATGGCAACGGCCATGGACACCGCCCACAGACTGACACGACAGCCGGCCGGGGCCGTGCGCGCGAGCAAGCGGCTGATGAAGCGCGCCTTGGGCGCTCAAGTGGCGGCCGCTGCCGAACTCGAGAACCGCGAGTACGCGTCACGATTGCAGTCGGGTGATGCCAAGGAAGCCATCACGGCATTCTTTGAAAAGCGCCGGCCCGACTTCACGAACTCCAAAGCCGCATCTTGAGGATCCTCGCTATGAGCTCGACCGTAACTGCCTCGACACTCGAAGCTTCTTCAGCGACCGGACTGAAGCTCGAGAACATTCTGTACGAAAAGCGTAACGGCATCGCGTACGTGACGATCAATCGCCCGAAAGCGCTCAATGCGCTGAACACGCCGACATGGAAGGATCTGCGCACGGCGTTCGAGGATGTACGCGACGACGTCGCCATCCGTGGCGCGATCCTCACGGGCGCCGGCGACAAGGCGTTCATCGCGGGCGCGGACATCACCGAGCTTGCGACGCTCGCGGCTTTCGAGGCTGCGCGGGCGAGCCGTTTCGGGCAGGCCGTCCTCTCCCTCATCGAAAACCTGGGCAAGCCGGTGATCGCGGCCGTCAATGGTTTTGCGTTGGGCGGCGGCTGCGAGACTGCGATGGCATGCACGCTCAGGATCGCCGTGGAGCGTGCGTCGTTCGGCCAGCCGGAGGTCAAGTTGGGTCTCCTTCCCGGTGGAGGTGGAACGCAGCGGCTGCCTCGGCTGGTCGGCAAGGGTCGGGCGCTGCAGCTCATCCTCTCCGGGGAGGTGATCGACGCGCGGGAGGCATGGCGCATCGGGTTGGTCAACGAGATCGTTCCGGCCGCGGATCTCATTGCGCGGTCGGAAGCCATCCTGAAGCAGATCGCTTCCAACGCACCGATTGCGGTCAAGCTCGCCCTCGAGGCGACGAACAGGGGCCTGGAAACCAGCCAGGACGAAGGGATGTTGCTTGAGGCGTCCTACTTCGGCCTGTGTGCAGCGACCGAGGACAAGAAGGAGGGCACCCAGGCCTTCCTCGAAAGACGCGCGCCCCAGTTCCACGGGCGGTGAGCAACCCGCCGCACGCGGCGATTGAGCGGAGTAACTTATGGCAAGCGACAACATCTTCTCGGGACTCAAGGTCGTGGACCTCGCGAGCTTCATTGCGGGGCCCAGCGCCGCGGTGATCCTGGGCGATTTCGGCGCCGACGTCATCAAAGTCGAGCCGCCGAGCGGCGATCTTTGGAGGCACGGCCACCAGATTCCGCCACAGCCGCAAGCGGCGGAGCCGTACCCCTGGCACCTTGCCAACCGCAACAAGCGCGGCATCACGCTCGATATGAAGTCCCCGGGCGCGCGGCCGGTTCTCGAGCGGTTGGTCAAGTGGGCGGACGTACTCATCGTTAATACGCCGCACCCGGCGCGCAAACGATTGAAGCTCGAGTACGACGATGTTGTGCAGTGGAATCCGCGTCTGATTTATGCGGATCTCACTGGCTTCGGCGAGAAGGGTCCGGACGCGGCTCTTCCGGGCTTCGATATTACGGCGTACTGGGCGCGAAGCGGTCTGCTTTCCATGACGCGGGATGCGGGTGCGCCCCCGACCTGGCCGGTGGCCGGCAGCGGGGACAATGCCACCGCCGTCGGCGTGTATTCGGGAATCGTGACGGCGTTGTATCGCCGCGAGCGTACCGGCCAGGGATCCTATGTCACCACTTCGCTGCTCGCTCAAGGCGTCTGGTCGGCGAGCGTTTCGATTCAGGCCGCGCTGTGCGAGGCGAAGTTTTTCGGGCTGCACGACCGCAAGCACCCCGCAAATGCAGCATTGAATGTATACCGTTCTGCGGATGAGACCTGGTTCGTTCTCATCGTCACGCCTGACAAGGTGGCGGCGGTGGCCAATGCCATTGGCCGAGCAGATCTGCTGACTGATCCTCGATTTTCCGAGCCGGTCAAGCTGATGCAGAACATGCCGCAACTCACCGCAATCCTCGATGAGGTCTTCAGCTCGCAGCCGATGGCTCATTGGTACGAGGTCTTCAATGGCGTGCACGTCACCTTCGGTGCGGTGCGTGGGCCACAGGAAGTCATTGGCGATCCGCAGCTGCGGATGAACGAGATCGTCGTTCCACTCGAAGGCGCCGGCGGAAAGCTGACCTCGACCATCAGCAGCCCCATTCAGGTGCATGGGGTCGCTAAGGTAGCCGCAAAACGGGCCCCGTCATTAGGGGAACACAATGAGGAGGTTCTCGAGCAGCTCGGGTTTAACGCGACGGAGATCGATGCCTTGCATGCAAGCGGCGCGGTCCCGAAAGCAGTGGAACACGCGGTCGCGGCAGTCGGCTGAGGCCGCTCGCGAAGTGCGATACGGAAGGCGCCGCCTTTGGGGGCGGCGCAGGAATCTGAACATCTGATTACGAGGAGAGCTGAACATGTCAACCACCAAGCCTATTCGCCGCGTCGCCATCATCGGCACCGGTGCGATTGGCGCGAGCTGGACCGCCTTGTTCCTGGCGAAAGGCCTGGAGGTGGTGGCGACCGACGTCGCGCCGAATGCGGAGGCTGCCCTGAGGCGCTTCATCGAATCGGCCTGGCCTATGCTCAAGAGATTGGGGCTGGCCGCCAGCGCGTCCCAATCGAAACTCTCTTTCACGGCCGATCTGGCGACAGCGGTCAAGGGTGCGGACCTCGTCCAGGAGAACGGCCCGGAGAGGATCGAGTTCAAGAGGCAGCTGTATGGCCAGCTCGATGAGCTGTTGCCTGCCGACGTGATCATTGCGTCGAGCTCCTCCGGTCTCACGATGAGCGAGATCCAATCCGCCTGCCGTTCTCACCCCGAGCGCTGCGTGATCGGGCATCCGTTCAACCCCCCACATCTGGTGCCGCTGGTCGAGATCGTGGGTGGCGCCAAGACTTCTGAAGAGACAATTGAACGCGCTGTGGAATTTTACACAGCGCTTGGAAAACGGACGGTGCGACTGCACAAGGAGGTGCCGGGGCACATCGCCAATCGCCTGCAGTCCGCCCTCTCGCGGGAGGTCTACCATCTGGTTTCCGAAGGCGTTGTCACCGCTGCCGATGCCGACACCGCCTTGTCATGGGGGCCCGGCCTGCGGTGGGGCATCATGGGCAGCCTGCTTCTCAACCATCTCGGTGGCGGCCAAGGCGGAATCGAGCACTTCTTCGCGCAGTTTGCCGGTCCTATGACGGCGTGGTGGAAGGTTCTCGGGCAGCCGGTCTTGACGCCCGAAGTGCAAAAGCAACTGATCGACAGTGTGCGCGCCGAGGTCGGTTCGCGCTCCGTTGACGACCTGGCGGCCGAGCGAGACGAAATGCTGCTCGAGCTTATCAAGCTGCGCACGAAGATAGAGAGCGGCTCCGCAACGTCAGCGAAAACGGTCAGAGCCGGGTAACGGTCAGGACTTTCGGCACGCAAAGGCGCGCGTCAGAGACAGCACCCCGCAATCGCCAACAGCAGGGCGGAAGATGAGTGAATCCACAGTCGTTTCCCCACCGCAAGTAACCTCCACCTCCGACCGTCCGGGAAGACCGCGCATTGTTATTGTGGGTGGTGGCTTCGCGGGGATCGCGACTGCCAAGGCGCTGCGACACTGCGATGCCGAAGTGACGGTGATCGATCGTCGCAACCATCACATTTTCCAACCGCTCTTATATCAAGTGGCGTCCTCGGTGCTGGCACCGTCGGATGTTGCCGCGCCGATTCGGCAGCTGGCAGCCAGGCAAAAAAATGTATCTGTCTTGTTGGCCGAAGTCGTCGGGGTTGATCTGGAATCGCGGTCTGTCGATGTCGAGTATTCCCACAGCGGGGCCAAGAAGATCCCCTTCGACTACCTGGTAGTCGCCGCGGGCAGTCAGTCGAGCTACTTCGGTCACAACGAATTCGCCAAGCATGCTCCGTGCCTCAAGACACTCACGGATGCGGAGACAATACGCACCAACATTCTCAGTGCCTACGAAATGGCGGAGTTTACGGACGACGCCGACGAGCGGTTGCGACAAATGACATTTGTGCTCGTTGGCGCTGGGCCAACCGGCGTGGAGTTGGCTGCCTCGATCGCGCAAATGACCACCACCACCTTGCGCTCGAACTTTCGACGGATCAACCCTGCGAACACGTCGATTTTCCTGCTCGAGGGCGGCAAGCGGGTACTGCCCAGCTTCGCGGAATCGCTGGCAAATAAGGCCGCCGCGCGCCTGGTGAAGCTCGGCGTGAAAGTCGTCACGGGCGCGATGGTGGAGCACGTCGATGAGCGCGGCGTGACCGTGGGCGGGAAAAGGATCGAAAGCGCTACGGTGTTATGGACCGCGGGCGTCGCGCCGTCGCCGATTGTGAAGATGCTCGGTGTGGCGACCGACCGGGCTGGTCGGGCGAGCGTCAGCTCGCACCTGAATCTGCCGGATAACAGCAGGGTATTCGTGGTCGGTGATGCGGCCATGTTGATGCAAGGTGGCAAGCCGCTGCCTGGGGTGGCGCAGGTCGCGATACAGGAGGGCCGGTACGTCGGACGGTTGATCGCCCAGGAAATTCGAGGCGGCACAGCGCCGCGTCCCTTCCGGTATTTCGACAAGGGCAATATCGCTGTGGTGGGCAAGAACTTCGCCGTCATGGAGTCCGGGCGAATCCGGTTGGCTGGATTTACGGCGTGGCTCGTTTGGGCGTTCGTCCACCTGATGTTCCTGCCACAACTGCAGAATCGTCGGCGCGTTCAAAACCAGTGGTTTTGGAGCTACCTCACTGGCCAGCGCAGCTCGCGTTTGGTTGCTGAAGCACCGCGGATGGGGACCTAGCGCGGGCGGCTCCCGGTGCCGCTCGCGCTTCCGCCGCGGCCCTCATCGTGTACTTAACCCCTCCAGCAGACCTCTCCATGAACAACTCGATCGACAACTCTCCGCTTTCCGGCGACCAACTGACCACTAGTGCCGGCAGTCCCATTGCTGATAACCAGAATTCCCTCAGTGCCGGGCCTCGGGGTCCGCTGCTGCTGCAGGACTACCAGCTGCTGGAGAAGCTCGCTCACCAGAACCGCGAACGCGTTCCCGAGCGAGCGGTGCATGCCAAGGGTTGGGGTGCGCACGGTACGCTGACGATCACCGGTGACATCTCGAAGTATACGAAGGCTCAAGTGCTGCAACCCGGAAGTCGCACGCCGCTCATTGCACGCTTTTCGACCGTGGCCGGTGAACTCGGCGCCGCGGATGCCGAACGCGACGTACGTGGCTTCGCGCTCAAGTGCTATACCCCGCAGGGCAACTGGGATCTGGTCGGCAACAACACACCGGTGTTTTTTGTGCGTGACCCGTACAAGTTTCCCGACTTCATTCATACTCAGAAGCGCCACCCGAAGACGAACCTACGTTCGCGCACAGCGATGTGGGACTTCTGGTCACTCTCGCCCGAGAGCCTGCACCAAGTGACGATTCTCATGTCCGACCGCGGTCTGCCGAGCAGCGTGCGGTACATGAACGGTTATGGCTCGCACACCTACAGTCTAATCAACGCTGCGGGCGAGCGCGTGTGGGTGAAGTTTCACTTTAAGACTCAACAGGGGCATCGGTACTGGAGCAATCCGGAGGCGGCCGAAGTAGTTGGCCGTACGCGCGAATCCACTCAGGAGGACCTGTTCGGCGCGATCGAGAGAGGCGAGATCCCGAAATGGGTGATGCAGGTGCAGATCATGAGCGAGGCGCAAGCGGATGCCTGGGCCGAGCGCACGGGCTGGAACCCATTCGACCTCACCAAGGTGTGGCCGCACGGTGACTGTCCCGTCATCGACGTTGGCGTCCTCGAGTTGAACCGCAATCCCGACAACTACTTTGCCGAGATCGAACAGGCCGCATTTGCTCCCTCGAACATCGTTCCCGGCATCGGCTTCTCCCCTGACAAGATGCTGCAAGCGCGGATTTTCAGTTACGCCGATGCGCATCGCTACCGACTTGGCACGCACTATGAGGCGTTACCGGTAAACGCGCCGCGCAGTCAGGTGCACCATTACCACAAGGATGGCTCGATGCGATTCTTCGACAACAACACGACGAATCCGGACGCCTACTACGAGCCCAACTCGTTCGGCGGTCCGAAGGACAACAAGCAATTCGCCGAACCACCGCTGCGTTTGCACGGCGCTGCCGATCGGTATGACCATCGCGACGGCAATGACGACTATTCACAGGTCGGCATTTTGTTCCGCCTGTTCGATGCCGGGCAGAAGCAGCGCCTTTTCGAGAATATCGCCGCTGCGATGCAGGGCGTGCCAGAAGTGATCCAGTACAGGCAGATCGGGCTGTTCGCGAAGTGCGAGCCTGCCTACGGGGCAGGTGTGGCCAAAGCCTTGAATCTCGATCCCGCCGGCCGCAATCGAGCGAAGGATATCGGCGCTGCGGACAAGCCCGAGGAGGCCTCGCGACGGGTGAGGCGGGCGTGAGTCTCTCAACTGCGTCATCGTCCCCACCGATGCCCCCGCACGGTGAATCGGTTCATCAACTCGGGAGATGAATCGGCGGCCCGGCTCCGATAAGTGCGGGGCTGTTAGCGGTGGCCCGCTCGCGCCGCGCACACCGGAAAGACCTCCCCACAGGGCCTTAAGGGGGCGGTGATCGAAGCCTCAAGATCTCGCCCGCATGCGCAGTTTGGAGAACCCCTGCAGCGTGTATCACCAAAATAAGTCTTGAACGTCCAAGCCTCAGACCGACGCGTCGCGGTATACAGAACACCTCAGGGCTAAATTGCTGCGCCAGCGTGCAGCTGAGAGGCGTGAGTTGCTGGATGCATTTGCGGTACCGCGCTCAATTCGAGCCGCACTCACTCGCAGGAATCTGTCCGCGGTTATGCGAGGGATCTGCCTTTGACACTAGCGCTCATGCCTGCAGACGCTCATCTTTGCAGCCGTCTCGGAGCCAGTCATCCACACGGGTCGCCGTGTCGGCTGAAGTCGGGGTGCGTACGCCCCCCGGCGCTCCGCGGCCTACTGTTCCAATCACTGGCCGTTGGCGACCTGTGTAAGACAGCGTCCCAGCAGGCCGCGGCAGCGCCCTGCGCGAGCGCGATTGGCTCCTCGGTGATCGCCGTCAGCAGCAACCCGAGGTGATCGTGTCCCTCCTTGAGCGTGTACCGATACTGGTCGGCGGCGCAGTTCCCCTGGCAGAGGTCATGGCCGGACTGGTCCTGGGAGACGACGGGCGCGCGAACGGCGTTATCCCTGAAGCCGCGCCAGGTTCGAACGCCAAGTCGTGTACGGCGGCGGCGGCCCCATAGGAGGCGGGCAGTGACCAGCACCCCTGTCTGGACAATTCGCCGGGTACTCACCACGCGCATGCCCACGAAGTGGGGTGTTTTTCGGACGCTGGGGTTCGAAAGACAGATCTCGAATGGCAGCCGACAGGTCGAAACCGCGCTTGCACTCGTTCTCGGCGACCTGACCCAGGGCGCACCGCTCCTGCGCATTCATTCGCAGTGCCTCACCGGGGAGCTCTTCAGGTCGATGCGCTGCGACTGCAGTGACCAGTTAGACCTCGCTATGCGCGCCATTGCCGAGGAGGGATCGGGGCTGGTGATCTACGAACACCAGGAGGGGCGCGGGATTGGCCTGATGGCGAAGTTGCAGGCCTATCAGCTGCAGGATCGAGGGCTCGACACAGTGGAGGCCAATCACGCCCTGGGGCTCGAGGCGGATTGCAGGGATTTCACGCTCCCGGCTGCGATTCTGCACCACCTTGGCATCGGTCGGGTGCGAATACTCTCAAACAACCCCGACAAAGCCCGCGCGTTGCGCGATCGCGGAATCGAAGTCATCGATGAGCTGCCCTGCGAAGCCCTCCCCACACCACATTCATTCGGCTATCTGCGGACAAAGAAGGAGAAGCTGGGACACACACTTCATCTAGGCAGCGGCGCTAAAGCACGACTTAGGGGGTGGGCGATGCGGTCCACCCCAAACGAGACACCCGGCGATCCGCGTGATGGAGATGAGTTTGAGTTTGCAAGTGTCGATGTCGCCATCCGCGAGCTTCAGGCGGGACGCATGGTGGTGGTGGTAGATGACGAAGATCGCGAGAACGAGGGCGACCTGACGATGGCCGCCGAAATGATCACGCCGGAGGCCATCAACTTCATGGCTACGCATGGGCGTGGGCTGATTTGCCTTGCCATGACGGCCGACAGGCTCGAAGCGCTCAAACTCACTCCGATGGCGCGGGCAAACACCGCGCTCGGTGGTACGGCTTTCACCGTGTCGATCGACGTGAGGGGACACGGCGTGACGACCGGAATCTGTGCACATGATCGTGCGCAGACGATACGTGCCGCCATTGATGCCTCGAGTACACCGGAAGACTTCGCCCGACCCGGGCACGTCTTTCCGCTGCGCGCTCGAGAGGGCGGGGTGCTGGAGCGCCGGGGTCATTCGGAGGCCGCGATCGATCTCGCGCGTCTCGCGGGTCTGTACCCGGCGGGCGTGATCTGCGAAATCATCAACGACGACGGCACGATGGCACGTGTGCCCGACCTGGCCCGCTACTGCAGGACGCACCGCCTCGTGATGATCACGGTGGCGGAAGTGGCTCGATACCGCCTGGAACTAGAGCGCGACACGACCCAGGACAGCGAGGGATTCATCGCCCCATCTGATTCCAAGGCGTTCGCCGCCGCCAACGATCGTTGAAAGAATCTTGGGAGCGGCAAGCTTCTTGCCCACGCAGCTTGGCGTAACTTCCGTACCTCTCCGGGCATGCCCCGCAGAGGGATGGCAGGCGGTATCGGGAGGAGGCGGTGGACTTTCTCACGGACGTACCGTGCAGCGGCACACGCCCATCGACGAGCGGATGCGCCGGCCATCTCCAGGGACGTTTACGTCCCCTGCTTCGCGCTCCGCGCTTCAACATCGGCGACAATCCGTACCGCTGACTGAATAGCGCCCATGATGCGAGCGGTGTCGCCAACGTAACCGCCAAGGGCAGCCTCCGCTCGTTGTCTGAGAGCAGCCGAACCGATGAGCTTGCGTCGCGCAAGCGTGGCAATGTCTTCGCGGTCCTGGCCCGAGAATCCTCCCAGCTTGCTCACGGCCAGGTCGAGCGCGGACAGAAGACGTATTTCGAGAACCTTCGCATCGCTTCCTTCAAGTAGCAAGGGCACCGAGTCGTCGTAGGCATCCTCGTGCAGCAGGCCGAGTGTGTCGTTAAATTGACGGTCGAAGTACAACAGGCGCGCAGCGCCGTCCGCGTCGCGATAGGCAACCTCGAGATTCTCTGGCAATGCAATCCGGCGCGAGAACGTTGCGTCGACATCCCGGGAAACCCGCTCGCCAGTGTATAAGTGCAGCGCGGCGCCGCCGACTACGTACATGCGGATTGGTAGCACACGGCGTGGCAGGCCACTCAGCGAGCTTGCAATGCGATTGGCAATCTCGAGGAACGCCGCGACATACTCCGGTCGGGCGTTTGGGTCAGGTCGGATGGGCGAGGCGGGCATCGAGGAGTGCCAAAAAGCGCGTGGGTCGTAGCGGACTACGTTCTAGCCACTGACTGAACACCGCAACCTCACTGGCTCCAGGGTGAAGACGCTCTGCCAGGGCTAACAGACGGTCACGTTCCGTACGCACGCTGGCGAGCATGACTGCGAGACCCGCCATGAAGAAGCGGGGACCTATGACCGCCCATCGTCGAGGATCGCGGTCGCGCGACACGCACAGTTCTACGAGCTGTTCTTCGTATTCCCGATGGAAGTGCGCGGGAAAATGACCGTCCGCAGTAGAGCCCGGTGCCTGTACTTCCACGACACCAAGCCGCGCGCCCACAGCATCTGCCAGCGATCGAAGTGTCTCGAAATCGCAGGTCTGGCGGCGGCGAAGGCGCGACAGGGTTTC
>Ga0179596_10000491_pt1 | contig 11088 bp, 8 predicted proteins | sample CZODoug1_1_08_16_FD_155494 | JGI IMG/M metagenome (GOLD analysis project Ga0179596, IMG submission 155494) | Vadose zone soil fungal communities from Angelo Coast Range Reserve, California, USA - CZODoug1_1_08_16fungal (Illumina Assembly) | ecosystem: Environmental > Terrestrial > Soil > Vadose...
AGGCTACCGGCTCTGGCAATGGGTTGATATTCTAGCAACTTTCCGGTGCCTGCCGCGCCCTGCCGCGGTAGAATGGAGCCCCAAGGGAACACTGGCCGCACACGTGCGGAGTAGCCCCGGCAGGCAGACTGCGGCGGACGAAGATGGCGGAGCATACCAATCGAACATTCATCTGCAGCGTGCTCTTTCTCGACATCGTCGAGTACTCGCAGCGCTCGGTCGCCGAGCAAATCGCGCTGAAGGAACGCTTTAACGCCGTCCTGACCGAGGCGATCGTCGGCGTCGCCACCGACGATCGCATCATCCTCGACACCGGGGACGGCGCGGCCGTGAGCTTTCTCGGGGACCCCGAGGACACCCTGTTCGCGGGAATGAGCCTGCGCGATGCCGTTGCAGGCCAGGACGTCACCAGCGGCCCGCAGCTGCAGATTCGCGTCGGCGTCAATCTCGGACCGGTAAGGCTCGTCAAGGACATCAACGGCCAGCCCAACATCATCGGCGACGGGATCAACGTCGCGCAGCGCGTCATGAGCTTCGCCGAGCCGGGCCAGATCCTCGTTTCGCGCTCCTATTACGACGTGATGGCGCGCCTGTCGGAGGACTACGCGAAATTGTTCCACTACGAGGGAGCCAAGACCGATAAGCACGTGCGCGAGCACGAGGTCTACGCGATCAGCTCGGCGCCGAGCAATCTGCGGCGCACGGTCCCCGTCCCTGCACCGAAACCGACCCTGCGCCTTCCTAGCTTGCACATTCCGAAATTCCTGAAGTTGCGGCTCAGGACCTGGCCAGACACGCTGGCAGTCAACGGTAAGTTGCTGGTCGCCGCGCCGCTCGCGTTCACCCTCATCGTCGGGACCGGGGTCATCGCGCGCAGCCACCGGAACTCGGACGGAGAGGCGAGAACGGTGGTATCGGTGCCGCCGCCGGCGGCCGGGCCGGCCAAAGTCGAGGTGCCGGAATCTGCGCGTCCGCAGGCGCCCGAGCCAAAGGCGCCGCCGCAAGCCAGGGAACCGGCCACGCCACGCAGGACGCGGGACGCAGCCGCGACCCCCAAGGCGGGCGCTCCGGTGCAAACGGCAAGAGCGAACGAAACCGAGGCGGCGCCCAAAGCGAAGGAACCGGAGTTCGTCGCAGCAGTCCCCACCCTCCCACGCGAGGCCACGCTCAATATCGTTGCCCTGCCCTGGGCAGAGGTTTTCGTGGACGGGACGAGACAAGGGGTCAGTCCGCCGCTGCGAGCCATCCCCCTCAGGCCAGGCAGGCATCGGGTAGAGTTGAGGAACGGGTCGTTTCCGGCCCACATCGAGACAGTCGAACTGAAGCCGGGCACGGAGCAAAGCATTACGCACCGATTCCGCCGGTAAAGGGGCTATGGCCGTTTATCGCTCTCTCGCGTCATTGCTCGTTTGCCTGGCGATATCCGGATGCGGGACGTTCTCGAGCAAGGGCGAGACGGAACTCGAATTCGGAATAAGAGCCTACGAGGACGGCGAACACGCTTACGCCGCGAGGCTGCTGCAGCTGAGCCTGGACGCCGGTCTGCGCGGCACGTCCAACCGGGCGAAGGCCCACAAATATCTTGCTTTTATCCATTGCGCCTCCGGCCGGGTTCAGCAGTGCCGCGACGAATTCAGAATGGTGCTGGAGGTCGATTCCTCGTTCGACCTCCGGGACGACGAGACCGGACACCCGATCTGGGGCCCCGCATTCCGCAGCGTGAAACCGAAGAATTAGCCGGACGATGACCGAACCCTGGCTGCTGGGCCGCTACGAGATCGTCGCCGAGCTCGGCAAAGGCGCGATGGGTGTGGTGTACCGCGCGAACGATCCCATGCTCAACCGCATCCTGGCGATCAAGACCATCAACACGGAAGAGGCCGGGCACGAGGGCATGGCGGAGTACGAGGCGCGCTTCTACACCGAGGCCAAAGCAGCGGGCAGCCTCAACCATCCGAACATCATCATCATCTACGACATCGGGAAAAGCGGGCACCTGGTGTACATGGCGATGGAGTACATCGAGGGCCGCGAGCTGCGCGAGCTCCTCGGCCAGGGGCAATCCCTGCCGGTCGTGCAGGCGGTCGACGTCGCCGCCCAGGTCGGAGAGGGTCTCGCTTACGCCCACCAGCACCAGGTCGTGCATCGGGACATCAAGCCAGCCAACATCATGATCACGCCGGAAGGGCGCGCGAAAATCGCCGACTTCGGCATCGCCCGAATGCGCTCGAGCGAAACGCGCACGCAGACCGGCGTGATCATGGGCTCGCCCAAGTACATTTCGCCCGAACAGGTCGTGGGAAAGCGCGCCGATCATCGCTCGGACATCTTTTCGCTCGGGGTCATCCTCTACGAGTGCCTGACCGGGTCCACCCCCTTCAACGGGGAGGGCCTGAGCGCATTGATGTATCAGATCACCAACCACGATCCGGCGCCGCCCAGCGCGGCCAATCCGCAAGTGCCGGTGATGCTCGACTACATCATCGCCAAGGTGCTCGCGAAAGCACCGGAGGCGCGCTACCAGAGCGCAGCCGATTTTGCGAACGACCTGCGCGAGTGCAGGCTGCAGATGGAAACGGGGCAGCAAGGCGTGGGCCCCGCCCTTTTGGCGACCCGGCCGCCGATTCCGGTGGCGCCGCAGGGCGCGACAGCCCCGATTGTGCAGAGTCTGGGAGGGAAAGCGGACGAAGAGGACGCGCCGGCGCCTTCGCCGACCAAGGGCATCTCGCGCGCGTTCGATTCGCAGGAGGCGACCCAGCGCCTCATGCGTCAGATCGGCGCCGACGGGACGACCGAGTTCGTTTCGACCAAATCCATCTCGGCGACGTCGATATCGCGCGATCGGGCCCTGCGCCCCGGAGAGCGGCCTTGGGGGCAACGCGAAAACGTGATCATGGCCGCCACCGTCGGGGCGGCCGTCGTCATCGCGACGGTGATCGCTCTGGTCTGAGCCCCGACCCGCGGCGCGCCCGACGCGAGGCGCGAGGCGATAGAATGACGGCTTTTGAAAGTCAGCATGCGCCGCCGGCTGTTCGTCACCACCGCCCTGCCCTACGCGAACGGCCCGTTCCACATCGGCCACATCATGGAGTACATCCAGGCGGACATCTGGGTGCGGTTCCAGCGCATGCAGGGCCACGAAGCGCACTTCATCGGCGCCGACGACGCTCACGGCGCGCCGATCATGCTCGCGGCGGAAAAGGCGGGGAAGTCGCCCGAGCAATTCATCGCGGAAATCGCCAAGGGGCGCAGGGAATACCTCGACGGCTTCCACATCGAATTCGACAACTGGCACTCGACTCACTCGAAAGAAAATACCGAGCTCTCGCAAGACATCTATCGCAAGCTCGACAAGGCGGGGCTCGTCTACAAGAAGACGGTCGAACAGTTTTTCGACCCGGTGAAAGGCATGTTCCTCGCCGACCGCTACATCAAGGGCGAGTGCCCCAACTGCGGCGCGAAGGATCAGTACGGAGACGCCTGCGAGAATTGCGGCACCGTCTATTCGCCTACGAAGCTGAAGAATCCGTACTCGACGCTTTCGGGCGCAAAACCCGAGCTGCGCTCCTCCGAGCACCTCTTTTTTAAGCTCTCAGACGAGAAGTGCGTCGCATTTCTGCGCGAATGGCTGGAGCAACCCGGCCGGCTGCAGCCCCAAGTGGTCAACAAAGCCTGGGAGTGGCTGGATGGCGAAGGCGACAAGACGCTCGCGGACTGGGACATCTCGCGCGACGCGCCTTACTTCGGCATCCCGATTCCCGGTATGCCAGGAAAATATTTCTACGTCTGGCTCGACGCGCCAATCGGCTACCTCGCTTCGCTCAAGAACTACTTCGATTCGGGAAAAGCCAAAGCGAAGGGCGAATCCCGCAGCTTCGCGAGGTTCCTCGCTGCCGAAGATACAGAGATGATCCACTTCATCGGCAAGGACATCATCTATTTCCACACCCTGTTCTGGCCGGCGATGCTCAACTTTTCGGGCTACAAGACGCCGGACCAGGTGAACGTGCACGGATTCATCACCGTGTCGGGGGACAAGATGTCGAAATCGCGCGGCACAGGAATCGATCCGCTGCGCTATCTCGATTTGGGGATGAATCCGGAGTGGCTGCGGTATTACATCGCGGCGAAGCTCAACGCGAACGTCGAGGACATCGATTTCGATCCAGATGATTTCAAGGCCCGAATCAACAGTGATTTAGTCGGGAAGTACATCAATATCGCAAGCCGAGCCGCAAAATTCATCAACGAACGCTTTCGAGGAAAACTGAGTGACGTGGAAGTGCAGCAGCCGCGCGAGGGTATGCACGCCGTACTTGAGACTTTTCGTACGAAAGCACCCGAACTCGCACGACTCTATGATAGTCGCGAATATGGAAAGGCCCTAAGAGAAATTATGGCACTTGCCGATACCGCGAACGAATGGTTCGACGAAAGGCGGCCCTGGGAACTAGCGAAGAAGGCGAACGAGGATGCAAATCTTCAGAGTGTGTGCAGCATTGCTTTGAATCTCTTTCGACACCTGACAATTTATCTTGCACCCGTTCTGCCAAATGTGGCATCCGATGCCGCGTCGTTCTTGAATATCGACAAGAAACTGGTTTGGTCGGAGGCGGATAGATTCTTACCCGACGGACACACCATATCCCCCTATGTGCACTTGATGACCCGCGTCGAAGAAAAACAACTCGACGCCTTATTCGAACCCACCTCGGAGAAATCCGCGATGACCGCACCCTCACCTCAGCCCTCTCCCGCAGCAGCGGGAGAGGGAGTCATCTCCATCGACGACTTCAACAAGGTCGATCTGCGCATCGCGAAAATCGTCAAAGCCGAGCACGTCGACGGCGCGGACAAGCTCTTGAAGCTCACGCTCGACACCGGCAAGGGGACGCGCACGGTTTTCGCCGGCGTCAAGTCGGCGTACGATCCGGCGAAGCTCGAAGGCCGTCTCACCGTCATGGTCGCGAATCTCGCCCCGCGCAAGATGAAATTCGGCGTTTCCGAGGGCATGGTGCTTGCCGCGTCCGGGGACGGACCGGGTGTGTTTCTTCTTTCCCCCGACAGCGGCGCGCAACCGGGGATGAGGGTGAAGTAGTAGTGGGCGTCCTCTCGTCGCCCCTCGCAGGCTCGCTGGTGGTCACGGTCGGCTGGCTCGTGGTCGCCGTGCTGGGGCTGGTCCCGACGAACAACGCATTCTTCGCGAGGCGAATCGCCTTTCCGCTGGGCGCCCTTGCCGGCGTTGCACTCGCGGCGTTCGGTCTGCAGGCGGTGTGGCTGCCGACGCAGACGCTGACGCTGCCACTCGGGCTGCCCGATCTGCCTTTTCATCTGCGCATCGACCCGCTCGCGGGATTTTTCCTGATGCTGCTCGGCTCGGTCTCGGCCGGCATTTCCGTGTACTCCGCCGGGTATTTCCGCGAAGAGCCTTCGGGTCGCCTCGCGCTGATCAGCCTGCAGTACCACGTGTTTCTCGCCAGCATGGCCTTCGTCCTGCTCGCCGACGACGCGTATCTCTTCATGGTGGCCTGGGAAACGATGGCGCTTTCATCGTATTTTCTGGTGATCACCGACCATCGGCAGCCGGCGATCCGCAGCGCGGGATTCCTCTATCTGCTGATCGCGCATCTGGGAGCGATCGCGATCCTCCTGTGCTTTGGCGTTCTGCACGGGGGCCGCGGTGACTACACGTTCGACGCGCTGCGCGCCGCTCAGCTGCAGCCCGCGTGGGCGAGCGTGGCCTTCCTGCTCGCCTTCTTCGGCTTCGGCGCCAAGGCGGGGATGCTCCCGCTCCACGCTTGGCTGCCGGAGGCGCATCCGGCCGCGCCCTCGCCGGTTTCGGCGCTGATGAGCGGCATCATGCTGAAGACCGCGATCTACGGCATGGTGCGGGTGATCTTCGACCTGATCGGCAACGTCCGCTGGGAGTGGGGCATGGTGGTGCTCGTGGTCGGCGCGGCGACGACGCTCTTCGGTGTGCTCTACGCCCTCATGCAGCACGACCTGAAGCGCCTGCTCGCCTACCACTCGGTCGAGAACATCGGAATCATCCTGCTCGGCCTGGGGATGTCCATGGTGTTCATCGGTTTCGGCCACCCGGCAGCCGGTGTGCTCGCCCTGATCGCCGCGCTCTACCACACGCTCAACCACGCCGTGTTCAAGGGACTCTTGTTTCTCGGCGCGGGGTCGATCCTGCACTCGACCGGTTTGCGGAACCTCAACGATATGGGTGGCCTGATCCGCGGAATGCCCAGGACTGCGTTCTATTTCCTGATCGGCGCGCTCGCCATCTCGGCGCTGCCGCCCTTGAACGGATTCGTCTCGGAATGGCTGACCTTCCAGGCCGCCCTGCAGGCGACAGTCATCCAGCACGGCGTCGTGCGCAGCCTCCTGCCGCTTTTCGCCGCGACGCTCGCGCTTGCGGGCGCGCTCACCGCGATGTGCTTCGTCAAGGTCTACGGCATCGCTTTTCTCGGCCAACCGCGCGAGTCGGCCCATCCATCGCCTCTGCCCCACGCCGGCGACGCCGGCCCGATGGAACGCTACGGCATGGCCTGGCTCGCCGCCGGCTGCTTCGTGCTCGGGCTCTTCCCCACTTCGTTCCTCCTGATCCTGAATCGCGTCGGCGTCTCGCTCACCGGACAAGGCTTATCCGAGCAGGCCCTTGCCGGTTCGGGTTGGTTGTGGCTCGTGCCGACTGCCGCGGGCCAAGCGAGCTATTCGCCCGTCATCTTTCTGGTGGTCATCGCGGCGGCGACCCTGCTCGCGTTCCTGCTGGTGCGCCGCTTCTACCACGGCCGCGTGCGCTTCGCCGCACCTTGGGACTGCGGTTATCCCGAGCAGACTTCGCGAATGCAGGACACCGCCGACGCCTTCGGCCAACCCATCCGCCACGTGTTCGGACCGATCTACCGCATGGACCGCCGGCTGCCCGGACCCGAAGACACCGAGCCCAGATATTCGCTCAAGGTCGAGGACCGCCATTGGTATTGGCTCTACCTGCCCGTGGCACGCGCGGCCGAATTCGTCTCCTCGAAGATCGCGCTGCTGCAGCAGGGACGGATCAGCATCTACCTGCTCTACAGCTTCATCACCCTGATCGCGCTGCTGGTGTTCGTGCGATGAACAGCGCTCCCGGCATCGCTTTCCAGATCCTGCAGTCGGTGTTCGTCGTGCTCGCCGCGCCGCTCCTGACGGGCTGGGTGAACCAGTGCCGCGCCTGGCTGCAGAACCGCTCGGCGCCTTCCATTCTGCTGCCTTACTACACGCTCGCGAAGCTGTTCCACAAGGACGCGGTGTTCGCGCACGACGCATCGCCGATTTTCCGATGGACTCCCTACATTCTGTTCGGCTGCATGTGGCTCGCCGCGGGAATCGTTCCGGTGCTCGCGACCGGCCTGCCTTTCGCGCCCGCCGCGGACATCATCGCGCTGGTGGGCGTGTTCGCCCTCGCGCGCATGTTCTCGGCGCTCGCGGCGATGGACATCGGCACCTCGTTCGGTGGTCTGGGCGCGCGGCGCGAGATGCTGATCGGATTTCTCGCCGAGCCCGCCATGCTGATGACGCTGTTCACCGCGGCGTTCATCTCCGGCTCCACCCAGCTCACCACCATCGTCGATACCCTCGCGCACCGCGAGTTCGCCCTCTACCCCAGCCTCGCCTTCGCGGCGGTCGCCTTTCTCATGGTGCTCCTGGCGGAAAACGCCCGCATCCCGATCGACAACCCGACCACCCATCTCGAGCTCACCATGGTTCACGAGGCGCTGATTCTCGAGTACTCGGCGCGGCACCTGGCGCTGATCGAGTGGGCCGTCGCGATCAAGCTGTTCGCCTACATGACCATCGGCATCGCGCTCTTCCTCCCCTGGGGCATCGCGAACGCCGGCGACTGGTCGGCGCTTCCGTATGCGTTCGCCGCCCTCGCGGGCAAGCTCGCGCTCGCCGGCGCAGGCCTCGCGCTGATCGAGACGCTGCTCGCGAAGCTGCGCCTGTTTCTCGCGCCTGAGTTTCTGTCCACCGCGTTCCTGCTCGCGGTGCTCGGCATGCTCACGCATTTCCTGGTGAAAGGCTGACGTGGGAATCCCACTCCTCGCTCAGCTGGTCAACGTCCTCGCCGCGTTCCTCCTGCTGATCGCGTTCGCGATGCTGTCGCAGCGGCGCGTCCTGACGCTCATCAAGCTCCTCGCCTGGCAGGGCGCTGCGCTCGCCGCCTCCACGGCCATCGTCGCCTGGTCGACCGGCCAGACTCACCTCTACTACTCGGCGCTGCTCACGGTGCTGCTGAAGGTCATCCTCATCCCCTGGGTGCTGCACCGGCTGATCGACCGCCTGTTCGTGCGCTGGGACATCGAGACCCTGATCAATATTCCGACGACCATGCTGATCGGGATCGGCCTGGTGATCTTCGCCTTCGCCCTCGCCACCCCGATCTCGCAGATGGCGACCACCCTCACGCGTTCGACGCTCGGGATCGCGCTCGCGAGCGTGCTGCTTTCCTTCCTCATGATGATAGTGCGCCAGAAAGCGGTGCCGCAGGTCATCGGCTTTCTGGCGATGGAAAACGGGCTTTTCTTCGCCGCCACCAGCGCCACTTACGGCATGCCGCTCGTGGTGGAGCTTGGCGTGGCGCTCGACGTGCTGGTCGGCACGTTCATCTTCGGCATCTTCTTCTTCCATATCCGCGAGCGCTTCGACAGCCTGGACATCCGGCACATGGAAAAGCTGAAGGAAGACTAGCGTGGAAATCGCGATCGTTCTCTGCCTCCCGCTTCTCGGCGCGCTGCTGCTCGCCCTCACCGGGCACCGCGGCTGGGCGCCCGAGCTGAACGCGACGATGAGCTTCGCGACCTTCTTCGCCGCCACCCTGCTCACCGCGCGCGTCATCTCCGGCGGGCCCATGGTCTGGCTGGGGGAGCAATTCGTCGCCGATCAGTCCAACGTGCTCCTGGCGACGCTGGCGAGCCTGCTCAAGGAACAATTCTTCGTCGATCCGTTCAACGTGTTCCTGGTCGCGCTCACCGCCTTCGTCGGATTCACCACGGCGCTGTTCTCGCGGCCCTACATGCGCACCGAGCAGGACCACGGCCGGGTCAACGCGGCGCGGCTGCGCCTCTATCACAGCATGTACCAGCTGTTTACCTTCACGATGCTCCTGTGCCTGCTCTCGAACAATGTCGGAGTCCTGTGGGTGGCGATGGAAGGCGCGACGCTCTCGACCGTGCTGCTGGTGAGCCTGTACCGCACGCCCGCGAGCCTCGAGGCGGCATGGAAGTACTTCATTCTCTGTTCGGTCGGCCTTGCGCAAGCCCTTTTCGGCACCATCCTTCTCTACTTCGCGGCGGAGAAAGTGCTCGGTCCGGGCGGCACATCGCTCCTGTGGACGCATCTCCACCAGGTGCGCGGCCAGCTCGAGCCGACGGTGCTGTCGCTTGCGTTCGTGTTCCTCCTCGTCGGCTACGGCACCAAGGTGGGCCTCGTGCCGCTGCATAACTGGCTGCCCGACGCGCACGCCGAGGGCCCGACGCCGATCTCGGCGGTGCTCTCGGGGCTGCTCCTCAACGTCGCGCTCTACGCGGTGGTGCGCAGCAAGGTGCTCGTCGACGGAGCGCTGGGGCGCAATTTCTCGGGCGGGCTGATGATGGGATTCGGGCTGCTCTCGGTGGTCGTCGCGGCGTTTTTCCTTTCCAGGCAGCGCGACATCAAGCGCATGTTCGCCTATTCGTCGGTCGAGCACATGGGCATCATGACTTTCGCCTTCGGCATGGGCGGTGCGGTGGCGGCCTTCGCGGGCCTTTTGCACATGACCGTGCACTCGCTCACCAAGAGCGCGATCTTCTTCACCGTCGGCCACGCCTCGCAGGCCGCCGGGACTCAGAACATGGACTCGATCCGCGGACTGATCCAGACGAGCCCGACCATAGGCTGGGGCCTGGTGCTCGGGAGCCTCGCGATTCTCGGGCTTCCGCCTTTCGGCGTGTTCACGAGCGAGTTCATGGTGCTCACGACTGCGATGCACGAGCACTCCTGGGCGACGCCATTCCTGCTGGTCGCGCTGGGCGTCGCCTTTGCGTCCATCTTCGGCAAGGTGCAGCCGATGGTGTTCGGCGAAACCACGGCGCAGCGGCTGCCTCGCGGGCCCGCGCTCGTGCCCGTGTTCGCGCACCTCGCGATCGTGCTCGCGTTGGGCGTCTACATTCCGCCCTATCTCGTCGGTTGGTATCGCCAGGCGGCCGCGCTGATCGGCTGAATCATGAGCAAAGCATTCAAAGAGCTCGGACTCGACGCCACGCCGCTCGCGGCCGCGATGCCCGCGTTCTGCGCCTCGATCCCGGCGGGCGAACTGCGCGGCATCTGCGAGCAGGCCCGCGCGCGCAAGGCGCGTCTCGTCGCGCTGTGGGGCAGCGACGAGACCACGCGCCGCGCCGGCTACGCGCTTCACCTCGCGCTCGGCTTCCCCTCGGGCCTGCTCTGGGTGAGCGTCCCCCTATCGCGCGAGGACCCGCACTATCCCGGAATCGCCGACATCTACCCGAGCGCAAACCGCATGCAGCGCGCCACGGCCGATCTGCTCGGGATCATCCCTTCAGCGGACGCCGACCGGCGCAAGTGGCTGCGGCACGGAGCGTGGCCCGAAGGCGCGTTTCCCCTTCGCAAGAACGTCGAGGCCGCCGCCCGCTTCGTCCAAGGCCCGGACCGCTATCCCTTCATCCCGGTCGGGGGCGAAGGCGTGCACGAGATCCCGGTCGGCCCGGTCCACGCCGGCACGATCGAGCCGGGGCACTTCCGTTTCTCGATCGTCGGGGAAAAAATCCTGCGGCTGGAGGAGCGGCTCGGTTACAAGCACAAAGGCATCGAGAAACGCTTCGAGCAGATGACGCTCGAAGAAGGCGCGAAGCTCGCGGGCCGGGTCTCGGGCGACTCCACGGTCGCCTACGCCTGGGCGTACGCGATGGCGGTCGAAGGCGCCACCGGGACCGAGCCGCCGCCCCGGGCGCTTGCGCTGCGCGGCATCCTGCTCGAGCTCGAGCGAATCGCCAATCACCTCGGCGACCTGGGCTATCTCGGCAACGACGTCGCGCTTTCGTTCGG
>Ga0179596_10000492_pt1 | contig 11048 bp, 5 predicted proteins | sample CZODoug1_1_08_16_FD_155494 | JGI IMG/M metagenome (GOLD analysis project Ga0179596, IMG submission 155494) | Vadose zone soil fungal communities from Angelo Coast Range Reserve, California, USA - CZODoug1_1_08_16fungal (Illumina Assembly) | ecosystem: Environmental > Terrestrial > Soil > Vadose...
AGCGCTCGCCCGCGGAGCCATAGGCCGCGCCAACGAGAGCGTCCGCGGCCTGATCCATATCCGCATCGGGCATCACGAGCATGTGGTTTTTCGCGCCGCCCAGAGCCTGCACGCGCTTGCCTGCGTCCGTGCCGCGACGATACACATACTCCGCGATGGGTGTGGAGCCAACGAACGTTACCGCCTTCACATCCGGGTGATCGAGCAGAGCATCGACCGCAACCTTATCGCCATGGACGACGTTGAATACGCCATCCGGAAGCCCAGCCTCCTTCAGCAACTCCGCCAGCAGCAGGGAGACGCTGGGGTCGCGCTCGCTGGGCTTCAGCACGAAGGTGTTGCCGCACGCGAGCGCGATGGGGAACATCCACATCGGCACCATCGCCGGGAAGTTGAATGGAGTGATTCCGGCAACGACACCGAGCGGCTGCCGCATCGACCAGCTATCGATGCCGACGCCGACCTGCTCGGAGAACTCGCCCTTCAACAACTGCGGGATGCCCGTGGCGAACTCGACCACCTCCAGTCCGCGCGTGGCCTCGCCCTTCGCATCCGAGAAGACCTTGCCGTGCTCCGCGGTGATGAGCCGGGCGATGTCGTCGAGGTTCTGTTCGAAGAGTTCCCTGAAGCGGAAGAGTACACGCGCACGACGCAGCGAGGGCTGCGCGGACCACTCCGGAAACGCCGCACGGGCGGCAGCGACGGCCTCGGCCACCTGATCGGAGCTGGCCAGCGGAACATGCGCGCGCACCTTGCCCGTCGCGGGATTGTAGACCGGCGAGGTTCTGTCTCCTCCATCCTTCACGGCGCGTCCGCCAATCCAATGCGTGAGGGTGTGCGGAGCGGAGACGGATTCGACGAGGGGAGAGAGCAACGTGCTGGACATCGTGGCCACCTTTCACCGCACGAATCGCGGGGAAGAGAAATCATACCGCGATTCGCGCAGCTGGGAAACCGCGCCGTTATGCGCTGCCTCTCTCCAGGCGCGCGCGGCCGAAGAATTCCGCTACTGCGGCGAGAACGGATAGTCCTCAAACAACGACATTGGAATGCCATGCGCGAGCGGCACACGGGCGCAACCGACTTTATAGGAGTGAGCCGGTAAGGGAATGTTGCGGTTTAGATCCCTGCATAAACCATGCCTTCACGACTTTTCAGCGACGATCTCGGCCTCGATTTCGCGGTTTGTCATCAGAGTCGCGAGTTTGTTTCTCATATAATTCAGCGTCACCTGATGATGTTCGCGATCATAGGAATCGACGCAATCAGTTGCCAGAACGATAGGCCAGTCTCTCTGATACGCGTCAACGACTGTTGTTCGAACGCACGCGTGGGTATTAATTCCGGCTATCACGATCCCGTCTGGCCGCAGCTGGGCAAGTACCTCGTCGAGGTTTGTTCCATAAAATGCGCTGTACCGCTTCTTGACGATCACGATGTCTGTTGGTGCGATGTTCAGTCGTGAATCTATCTGGCAACCCGCAGTGCCCTTGATCGCAGTATGGATGTTCTTGGCTCGCATCTCCGGAAAGGCATCACTTAGATCTGGTTCAAACTCCTGCCTGATCCAAATAATTGGTAGAGACACTTTTCGCATAATCTCGACCAGCTCATTGAGATCAGAGATGAGCCGTTCGCGGTCAACGCATTCCCATTTTGTAAGGAAGTCGTTCAGCATATCAATCACAATCAGGGCTGGTTTGCGCATATCAAACGCTAGCACGGGCATTTTGAGAGCGATAGGGCACAGTTTAGACCCTCACAAACTCTCTACTCGCCTTACTGCGGTAAAGTCCCGCGCACTGCGTCGTCGAGGCTCACCTGGTTCTCTTCCAGCAGCGTACCCAGCGCACGCTCCAGTTCGATCTGCGCCTTCTTCCAGTTGCTGCGTGCGGCGATCTCGGTGGACTTGGCCTGCGCCACGTAGGTCTCATCCTGAATGACCTGCAGGTTCGTCGAAGCACCCACACCCAGCTTGTCGATCTCCGCCTGCAGGAACTGCTGCTGGAAGCCTGTGCTGTTGCGTGCCGCATTGTAGGCAGCATACGCAGTCTGCAACGCGATGACGGCGTTCTCGATATCCTGCCGGATCGACGCGCTCAGCTTCTCCGTGCGGGCCTGTGCCTGACGCACCAGCACCGTATCACGCGCGGCATCGGAGGCGGCTACGCGGTTCCGCACCGGCAGCGTCATCTGCACGCCGGCCTGGTAGATCGTCGAGGTTCGCTGACCTCCCAGCGCGAGATTCTGCGGGATCGTCGGAATCCCCGTCCCCTGCGAACCGAGTTGCTCATAGGCTTGCTCGGAGGTGCCGCGCGTCTCCACGTTGGCATAGACGTTCAACTGTGGCAGAGCTTGGTTGCGCGAGGCGCGAGCCGTCACCTGTCCAGCCTGCAACTGCACCTCAGCCTGCGCCAGATCCGGACGGCGAGCGAGACCCTGCGCGATGAGATCGGGCACCGCAAGCGGCTCCATCAGGTCCGGCACCACAATACGGTCGGTCGGCACAATCTCCGAGAACGATGCCGCAAACACCGGCGACGCCATGCGCAGCATCTGGTTGCGGAGGATGACCTCCTGCTGGCGATAGAGCCCCTGCGCCTGCACCAGATCGAACTCGCTCGAACTTACCAGCGCCGAGGCACGCGTCAGCTCAATCGGCGCAAGCGTGCCTTCGACGACCTGATCCGCATCATCCTTGCGCAACTGCCGGGCGGCCCGCAGAGCCTCTTGCTTTACTACGACACTCTCGCCGAGCGAGACGAGATCGAAGTACAGGCGCGAGATGCCGTAGACCGTCTGCTGTACCTGCTGGTCGAAGAGCAGACGCGAGACCTTCTTGTCGAGGTTCGCAATCCGCACATAGCGCAGGTTTATCTCGCGCCCGCGTCCGCGCAACAGAGGCTGTGTCAGCGTGACGGAGGTGCTGGGGGAGTAGAACGGATCGTTCTCCGACTGCGCGGCGTAGATAACCTGCGAATCGTTGTTCACCGTAGCCGCAAGCTGAGCGCCCGTACTGAAGCCCTGCATATACGCAACATTCGCGGTTACAAAATGCAAAGGCTCGGCCTGCGAGGTCGTGCCGGTCGAGGTCCCCAGCGTAACCGTATCCGAACGACGCAGATATCCACCCGCAAAGATGAGGCTCGGATCGAAGAGCGGAACCGAAGGTCCGGTGGCCGGTGTAAGCCCAGCACCACCCTCGCCGAAGTTCAGCGTCTGCTGTGTGGTCGAGTTCAACGCAGTGAAGTCGGTGACCGCGGGCACCGTGGGATTGGGACTGGTGGCCCCCGTATTCAACAGCGGACTGCCCGGTCCGCCCACACCGTTCGGAGCGGCCAGCACCGTATAGTCGATGCCGCGCAGGCTGCCGCCACCGCGCGCACGCAGCGTATCGGTCGCAGCAAGCTCCAGGTTGTAGCGCTCCACTTCGACATCGAGATTGTTCTCAACCGCCAGCGCGATTGCATCGTGCAGCGTCAGATAGAGTTTGCCGTCACGCACCAGGCTCAACAGACGCGCATCGCTCCCGGCAAACAACGGCGGAACACTTGGCCGGCGATACGGCCCAAGCAGACCATGGAAGCTGAAGCCCAGACCCGCCGGCTCCGAGCGCGCGGTTGTCGTCTTCGCATCCGCTTCCATGCCCACCGCAGCAGCCTTGGTCGCGGGCGTTGGCACGAAGCCAGTGATGGCCGGAACATTTGGGGCATCCGGCATCGCCGCGCTCTGCCCCTGCGCGTGCGCTGCAACACCCAACATCACTGCGAGCCCAACACTCCAACGCCCCTTCACGGCTTGCTCTCCGATCTCTTGCCCTGCGGTGGCTGCTTCTTCTGCGGCTGATTCGCCTGCCCCTGTAGGTTCTGGTCCGTAATGGACTGATCGCCATACTGACTGAATCCACCGGGAGGCGTATTGACGGCTGCCGCAACGGCCTTCTTCGTCGCGGGCTTCTCCTTCGCCTCCACCTTCGCGCCCTCGTGTACTTCGTCCGTCACGTTGGTGGCGATCACATCCCCGTCGTTCAGGCCACGCACAATCTCGACCGCCTCGCCGAAGTCGCGGCCGATCTCGACCGTCTGCATCCTCACGGTGCCATCCTTAATCACGGCGACCTGTGTCGTGTTCTGCCGCACCACGATGGCGTCACCCGGAATCATGATCGGCCCGGCACCACCGGCCCCGGCAAAGGTGACCACGGCGTACATTCCCGAGAGCAGCTTGCCGTCACGGTTGTCCACCTGCACCTCGGTCAGCAGCGTGCGCGTGTTCTGGTCGATGGAGCCTGCGGTGCGCGTCACGTCGGCGGGAAAGTCCTGCTTCGGAAACTCCTGGAAGTGCATCACCGTCTTCTGCCCCGGCTTCACGACGGAGGCATAGCTATCGGGCACCGCAACCAGAACCCGCAGCCTCTGCACCTGCGCGACCGAGAAGAGCGCACCCGCACCGCTACTGTCTCCACCACCCGTAGCCGTACCCGCAGTGGGCGAGTTGCCGGAAGAGCCACCCGTGTTCGCGCCGCCCAAACCACTGGGCCCCGTAGCCCCACCACTGGTGGCACCGGCAGTCGAGATCAACGCACCCACGTCGACGTTTCTCGCCGTGATGACACCATCGAAGGGCGAGCGCACCTGCTCGTAGGCCTGTAGTGAGACTACCCGCGCAAGGTTCGCGTGAAAGGCCTGCGCGTTGCGTTCGGCAGCGGCGACATTGGCCTCAGCCGCAAGATAGTCGGCCTCCTTCTGGTCGCCATCCTGCCGCGCAAACACGCCCTTCTGCACCAGCACATGCCAACGGTCCCAGGTGAGCTTGGTCAGCGTGAGCTGCGTCTTCTGCTGCGCCACCTGCGACTCCGCCTGCCGCACCTGCTCCCGAGCCTGCGACACCTGCGCGTCCAGATCGGGCGAGTCGATCACAGCCAGCAACTGGCCATTCCGAACATGGTCGCCGATATCGACGAAGCGCGACTTCAGATACCCATTGGCGCGTGCAAAGACGTAAGCCTGGGTCAGCGGCGTGGTCGTGCCAGGCAGCACCAACCCACCGGAGTGGTCGTCATGCTTCACCGTCTCGACGATCACAACGGGAACCTTATCCTTCGCCTCCTGCGCCTTCTTATCGTTCTCCCTGTCGCGCTCATACCGTGGAATCATCGCGAGCACGAACACCACGCCGAAGACCACCACGAGCGCGATGATGACCCAAAGCACAATCTTCCGGTTGCCCTTCGGTTCGAGCTTCTCCTTCAGATGCAGCTCATGCTTCCGCTTGCGGCTGGAGTTGGCCTCTTCAAACGACTTGCCCACCTTGCTGTCGTCGAGCGAGTTGGGATCCGCAAATGCATCGCCCAGTCCTTGCTTCTCCCGGTCTTCCTGTCCGAACCTCGTCTCGTCCATTACGCGTGCTGCTCCTGTCCTTCAGCCTGCCTCTGCTCTGCTTCCGCCTCGTCGACTTCCCGGTCGTAGTCCGCCGGTGTCCCCTTCTTCAACAGCGAGTAGATCACCGGCACGATAAACAACGTACCCACCGTCGCCAGCAACAGACCACCGATCACAGCACGTCCAAGCGGCGCGTTCTGCTCACCGCCTTCGCCGATCGACAACGCCATCGGCAACATGCCGATAATCATCGCAAGCGCCGTCATGCAGACTGGACGCAAGCGCGTAAAGCCCGCATTCAGCGCGGCTTCGAAGCGGTCTTTACCCGCGAGACGTTCGTCATTTGCAAACACGACCATAAGGATCGAGTTCGCCGTTGCGACACCGATCGTCATGATCGCGCCCATCAGCGATGGCACGTTGAAGGTCGTCTGCGTCGCGAAGAGCATCCACAGAATGCCGCAGAACGCGCCCGGCAAAGCCATCAGGATGATGAGCGGATCGAGCCACGACTGGAAGTTGACTGCCATCAACAGGTACACCAGACCAATGGCGAAGATGATGCCGATCCCCAGGCGCACGAAGGAGTCCTGCATCGTCTTGACCTCGCCGCGCAACTCGAGCGTGGTGCCCACGGGCAGCGACTTGCTCGTATCCGCCATGATCTTGTGGATCGCATCGGCCACCGCGCCAAGGTCGCGATTGTCTACGTCCGCATACACATCGAAGACCGGCTGAATGTTGTAGTGGTCGATGATGATGGGCGAAGCATCGCGACGGAAGGTAGCAAGGTTGCCGAGCAACTGGCTCGTGTTGCCCTGTGGCGAGGTGATCGGCGTACGCGCCAGCTCCGGCAGGCTGCTCACGCGGTACTGCGGAGTCTGCACGACCACCTGATAGTTCACACCGTTGGCCGTGTTCAGCCACTCATTCGGCGCAGTCTGTCCTGTGCCGGTCAGCGAGATCAACATGCTCTGCGCCACATCCTGCTGGCTCAGCCCAAGCTGCCGCGCCTTGGTGCGATCCACGTTCACCTGCATCGTAGGATATGTAACCTCCTGATGCACATGTACATCGACAGCCCCTGGAATCGCGGCGATCTGCTTGACAAGTTTCGTGGCTAACTCGTAGTTGCCCTTGTCCCGACCGATAATCTGCAGATCGATCGGAGCAGGCAAACCGAAGTCGAGGATCTGGTTCGTGATGTTGGCTGGCGTGAAGAAGAAGGTACCATCAGGAAACTTCTTCGCAAGGTCCGCACGCAGTAGACGCATGTAGTTTGTCGTCTCACGCTTGCCGGGCTTCAGCGCAATCAGGATCTCGCCATCGGAGTTCGAGATGGTGCCTGTGGTGCCGAAGGCAAGGTTGATGCCGCTGTTGGGTAGGCCTATGTTGTCGAGGATCAGCTCGACACGGTCGGTCGGAATCACCTGCCGGATCTCTTGCTCGATGGAGGCGAAATACTGTTCCGAGTCCTCCAGGCGCATGCCCTGCGGCGGGTTTACATGCAGGCGCATCTGCCCTGAATCGACGTACGGGAAGAAGTCGCGTCCGATCACCAAGATCAACGGCAAGCTAAAGAGCACGAACGCCGCAAACACGATGAGCGTGAGCGTCGAGTTGAGGAGGCACCACTCCAGTACCCCCTTGTAGCCGTGGCGCAGCTTCTCGAACTGGCGGTCGAACGCATGGTGCCAGCGCCACACCCAGTTGGTCTTCTCCTCGCGAATCGAGGCCTCTTCATCCTGGTACAGATGAATCTCCGACCCCAGCATGAAGTGCATCATCGTCGGCAGCAGCGTGCGCGAGAGGAAGTACGAGGCAAGCATCGCAAACGCGACTGCCATAGCCAGCGGTGTGAACAGGTACTTGGCCGCGCCGGTCAGCAGCACCACCGGGATAAAGACGATGCAGATCGACAGAGTCGAAACAAACGCGGGCGCGGCCACCTGCTGCGCGGAATCAAGAATCGACCGCACCAGCGCCTTGCCCTCCGCCATGTTGCGATGCGTGTTCTCAATCTCGACGGTCGCATCATCGACCAGGATGCCTACCGCGAGCGCAAGCCCGCCCAGCGTCATCACGTTGATGGTCTCGCCCAGCGCGGTCAGGATGATGAGCGAGGTCGCAATCGAAAGCGGAATCGAGACGCAGACGATGACCGTCGAGCGCCAGCTCCCGAGGAACAACAGGATCATCAATCCCGTAAGCGCGGCCGCAATGGTGGCCTCGCGAACCACCTCGTAGATGGAGCTACGCACGAAGATCGACTGATCGAAGAGTGGCGTGATGGTCAGCGCGGGTGACAAGCCGGCCTTCACCTTCGGCGCCATCGCCTTGATGCCTTCGACGATATCCAGCGTGCTCGTCTGGCCGTTCTTCAGCACCGTCAGCAGCACACCGCGCTTGCCATCCTGACGTACGACATTGGTCTGCACGGCGAAGCCCTGATGCACCTGCGCGACATCCTTGATGTAGACGACAGCCCCATTCGTAGCCCGCACGGGAAGATCGTTCAACGCCGCAACCGTCGACGTACTGCTATTCATCCGGACGACGAACTCTTTATCTCCAAGCCGCGCCGTACCGGCCGGAAGAATCAGGTTCTGCTGCGCAATCGCCGTCGAAACATCCGTCGCGGAGAGATGTTTCGCGAACAGAAGATTGGGGTCCGTGTCCACCATCACCTGCCGCACCTTGCCCCCATACGGCAGCGGGATCGACGCACCCTGCACGTTCGAGAGACGCGGACGAATGAAGTTCTGGCCAAGATCGTAGAGGTCCGACTCCGAGAGCCCCGCCCCGCCCAGCGCAAGCTGAACGATCGGCACCGAGGACGCGTCGTACTTCAGAATCGCCGGAGGGTTGATCCCAGGCGGCAGAACGCGCAGAATCGTCTGCACGATCGCCGTAATCTGGCTCATCGCAAGATCGACCTTCACTGTCGGCTGGAAGTAGACCTTGATGATCGAGACGCCCTGGTAGCTCTCGGACTCCGAGTGCTCGATGTCGTTCACCGTCGTCGTCAGCGCGCGTTCGCAGACCGTGACCACACGGCCTTCCATCTCATTCGGCGTCAGGCCCGTGTAGGTCCAGACAATCGAAACCACGGGGATGTTGATGTACGGAAAGATGTCCTTCGGCGCCTGCACCGCGGAGCCGATCCCCAGCAGAAGGATGAGCAGCGAAAGCACCACAAAGGTATACGGACGCCGCAGCGCCAGGACAACGATCCACATGCTCCCTCTTCCTCAAAGCCCTCTTCCTCAAAGAAAAAGATCGACAGGCTTTCTCCGCTATGACGCATATAGACGCCCGCACATCTGGCAAGGACTCACAAAATACCTAAGCCCTTTAGAGGCGCATCGGCTTGTACGTAAATCGAGCACTACAACGTGTGAATACGATGTTACTCGGTCGTACTCTTCGCCGCCTCCACACCACCGCGCTGCAACACCGCGATGGTGTCCTGGTAGAGCTTGTTGCGCATGCTGAAGCGCTCGCCCGCACGCGTCACATAGCGCACTTTGATGTCCACGCCACTCGCCGCAGGACGCAGATCGACCGATGGCGTTGCTGAAAACTGGCTTAGGCCGCTGGTCTTCGACGCGCCGCGCCACTCCACCTCGGCCAGCCGCGTGTCCTGTTCGGTCTCCTTCAGCACCACTTTGTGGATCTCCTCGATCAGCTCATACGACTTCTCCGATGGCGGCACGTTCAGCGTAATCTCATCCCACATCCACTGTCCCGTCGTGGAGAAGTTGAAGTACTGCCCGCGGATCGCAAAGCTGTTGATGAACGTAACCCGGCGCCCGGTCGGATGCCCGTTATCGGTCCAGTTCCCCGTCTCCAGCAGCGCCGTGCGGAACAGGCCAATCTCCACCACCTCGCCGGCGACGCTGTTGATCTCCACCCAGTCGCCCACGCGGATGCCCTTGCTGCCCATCAGCACGAACCACCCAAAGAACGCGAGGATGAAGTCCTGAAACACAACGGTCAGTCCAGCCGTAGCAAAACCCAGAATCGTCGGTACTTGGCTCGGAGGCCCAAAGACTACCAGCGCGATCAGCAGAAGACCGAGCAACTGGACACCGAGGTCGAGAATTGTCCGCAGCGTCCTCTCGCGGCGCGGTTCCAGCCTCGCCCGCACCAGCAGAACCCGCACCACCGCCCCCGCAACAATCGTCCCCAGCACCACAAACAGCACCAGCGCCAGCGAGTTCAGCAACAGATGATTCACAATGCGATGCTGTACCGCCACCTGCGTCGCCCACTTGTCGTACACTGTGGCCAACTGCTGCTCGGTCTGCATCCTGTCCTGCGCAATGTCGATGATGTTGTCGACGGCCTCACCCTTCTGTAGCCGAGCCACCCTCGCCTTCTTCTCCTCAATCGTCTGCCCCGCCACCACAGCCTGCCCGGCATCCGGAGCCTTGGTCCCCATCCCCGCTTTCATCTGCTGAATCTGCTTGCCCAGCGCCGCCGCATCGTCGCGAGATTGCTGCGCCGCCTCAGCCAGCAGCGTCTTCCGGCTCCTCTGGTTGAACCACGCATTCGCCCGCCCCCACAGCGTGCCGTAGCGCAGCGTGGAGGTCACCGCACCCTCGCCCCCGCTCGCAAGCTGGTCGTCGTACTTCTTCATCGCCGCTTCCCGCGCGGTCAGCTCCCGCTGAATCTGGCTCCGCTTGTCCCCGCTCGCACGCGCCAGATGATCCTGCTCGTCGTCCACCTGGCTCTTATCCAGCGCCAGCTCGCTCTTCGAGACCTCCAGCTCATCCGCAAGATCCGCACCCTTCGGTCCATTCATCGCAGCGGTCAGCCGGTCCACCTCCGCCTGATCTTCCTTCACGGTCTCCTGCTCATCCTGAATCTTCTTCTGGATCGCGAGCGCCTCGCCGGTCAGGTTCGTGGCCTCGATGCTCGCCTGGCGCAACGCCTGCGCAAACGCCTGATCCACCTCGTGGTCGGCCAGCCGCTCCGTCTCCTGCGCGAAGGACCGCTCCTCCCGCGAGATCGCCAGCGGAGCCAGCGTCTGCGCCGTCTGCCACGGTCTCTGGTCCACGACGCCCTCGCCCGCATTGCCGTTCTTCGGAAACGGCAACGTGGCCAGCGTTCCCCGCGTCATGTAGCCCGCGACCATGCACACCACCAACCCACCCACCAGAACCGAGATCAAAATCTTGCGCAAGCTGCTCATCCCTCCATTACACAACACCCGCGCGGAACAAACTTGACCCCATCGAATAGAAATCCACTCTCGCGCCTGTTCCCACACCGCCCTTCCACGGTACTCTTAGCGCGCATGCACATCTCGTCCGTCGGCACCGCCTTCCCCCGCTTCCGCTACACCCAAACCGAGATTGCGGCCGCCTTGGTCGAGCGCTGGGGCCCCAAGCTGGCCGAGCCCCGCCTGCTCACGCGCCTCCACGCCAACTGCGGCGTCGAGCACCGCGCCTTCGTCTACCCGCTCCAGCACTACCCCACCCTCAAGGGCTTCACCCAGACCAACAACGCCTGGATCGAGGCCGCCGTCGACCTCGGCCAGCAGGCTATCGAGGCCGCCCTCGCCCCCCTTAGCCGTTCCGGAAAAGGCATCACCCCTGCCGACATCTCCGCCATCTTCTTCGCGTCCGTCACCGGCATCGCCTCGCCCACCATCGACGCCCG
>Ga0179596_10000494_pt1 | contig 11037 bp, 8 predicted proteins | sample CZODoug1_1_08_16_FD_155494 | JGI IMG/M metagenome (GOLD analysis project Ga0179596, IMG submission 155494) | Vadose zone soil fungal communities from Angelo Coast Range Reserve, California, USA - CZODoug1_1_08_16fungal (Illumina Assembly) | ecosystem: Environmental > Terrestrial > Soil > Vadose...
GGTATACCGAGCAGGCGAAGGCCGAGGCCGTGGGGACCAAGGTGACGATCGCGACGAAGGCGGCTGGGTTGGCTGCCTGCGAGTGGTTGGAGGCGGCGGGCGTGAAGCGGTGCGGGTTCGATGGCACGCAGACGACCGTGGCGGCGCTGGGACGGCTGGAGGCTGGGCTTTCGAAGGCGTTTGGGGTGAAGGCGCGCAAGGCGATGTTTGTAGACATGGGGGCTCTGGTGGCGCGGCTGCGCGAGGTGAAGGACGAGGACGAGGTTGCGATTTTGCGGCGGGCGGCTCTGGTGGGATGTGGCTTGTTCGAGCACATGCTGGGTTTCATCGAAGCTGGGATGACGGAGATGGGCGTCGCGGCGGAGTTGGAGTACAGGGCACGGTTGGCGGGCGTGGAGGCGATGAGCTTCGAGACGATTGTGGCCAGTGGGGAGAGGTCGGCGCTGCCGCATGGACGGGCTACGCTGGCTAAGATTCCCAAGCGGGGCTTCGTGACGCTGGATTTTGGGGTGGTGGTGGATGGGTATGCGAGCGACATGACGCGGACCGTCCACATGGGTGCCGCACGGCGGGCGGCGAAGGGTGCTGCGGTTTTGGGTGAGCGGGACGTGTATGATTTGGTGCTGGAAGCGCAGGAAGCTGCGGTTCAGGCAGTAAGGCCTCGTGTGACTGCCGGCGATGTGGATGAGGCGGCACGGAGCGTGTTGCGGCGAGCGGGGCTGGATGGGTACTTCAGCCACTCGACGGGGCATGGCGTTGGGCTGGAGATTCATGAGGGTCCGAGACTGGCGGCGAAGCAGACACAGGTGCTTGAGGCCGGGATGGTCGTTACAATCGAACCGGGCGTTTATGTGCCGGGAAGTTTTGGTTTGCGGATCGAAGATATGGTCCTGGTGACGGCTGCGGGCGGGGAAGTGCTGACGCCCAGCCCGAAGGCCTGGATTGAGCTATAAAAAGTTAGAGATTTTCTGGGAGAGATGATGGACGGCAATAATCTGGACGAGTTGAAGCAGTTGATCGAGTTTTTGAAGGCGAATGAGATCGCCGAGTTCGACATGGAACGCGAGGACCTGAAGGTCCGGATCAAGTTCGCGGGTGAGGCTCCTGTGGCTGCTGCCGGGTTGGATATGGCGCAGTTGAGCCGGTTGATGGCCTCGGCCGCTCCTGCTGCTGTTGCTCCGGCGCCGGTGGCTGCGGCTCCTGTCGCGGCTGCTCCTGCTGCTCCGGCTGCTCCGGCTGTGGTGGAAGAGAAGCTGCATGATGTGAAGTCGCCGATTGTGGGGACTTTTTATGAGTCGCCTTCGCCGGGTGCTCCCGCGTTTGTGAAGGTGGGGGACATCGTCGAAGTGGGCCAGGTGCTCTGCATCGTGGAAGCGATGAAGCTGATGAACGAGATTGAGTCTGATATCGCGGGCGAAGTGGTGAAGCGGATCGCTTCGAGCGGGCAGCCGGTGGAGTATGGGCAGCCGCTGTTTGCGATTCGGGCTAAGTAAAGAAAGACAAGCAACCGCAGATCCCCTTCGGGGATGACAACAAGAAAAGCAAGGGCAACGGATCAACATGTTTCGTAAGGTTTTGATTGCAAATCGGGGCGAGATTGCACTGCGCGTGATTAGCGCTTGCAAGGAGATGGGGATTCGGACCGTTGCGGTGTATAGCGAGGCGGACCGGAACTCGCTGCATGTGCGGTTTGCGGATGAGGCGATCTGCATTGGGCCGAACCGGAGCGCGGATAGCTATCTGAATGTGCCGGCGGTGATCTCGGCTGCGGAGATTACGGATGTGGACGCGATCCATCCGGGGTATGGGCTGCTGAGCGAGAATGCGAACTTCGCCGAGGTGTGCCGGGCTTCGAATATCAAGTTCATTGGGCCTCCGCCTGAAGTGACGCGGATGATGGGCGAGAAGTCCACCGCGCGGCAGACGATGAAGAAGGCCAAGGTGCCGATTTTGCCGGGGTCCGATGGCGTGATCGCAGATGTGGATGAGGCGCTGGAGTGGGCGAAGTCGGTTGGCTATCCGGTGATTTTGAAGGCTGTGGCTGGCGGCGGTGGGCGCGGTATGCGGATTGTGCGTTCGGCGGCTGAGCTGCCGGCGATGTTCAATCAGGCGTCGACCGAAGCGGCTAATGCGTTTGGCAATGGCGATATGTACATGGAGAAGTTCATCGAGAGGCCGAGGCACATCGAGTTCCAGGTGCTGGCCGATGAGCATGGCAATGTGATGAGCCTGGGTGAGCGGGAGTGCTCGATCCAGAGGCGTCACCAGAAGCTGATTGAAGAGGCTCCTTCGCTACAGATTTCGCCGAAGCTGCGGGCGGAGTTGGGTAAGACGATCGAGCGGAGCTTGAAGGATATTGGGTATTGGAACGCCGGGACGATCGAGTTTCTGATGGATGAGGATGGGAAGATCTACTTCATCGAGATGAACACGCGGATTCAGGTGGAGCATTGTGTAACGGAGATGGTTACAGGTGTGGATCTGGTGAAGGCGCAGCTCAGGATCGCGCAGGGCGAGAAGCTTTCGGACATTGTGCCGAAGCAGCCGGAGATTCGCGGGCATGCGATCGAGTGCAGGATTAATGCGGAGCATCCGGAGAAGTTCACGCCGAGCGCGGGCAAGATTACGGCGTATAACGTTCCGGGCGGCAATGGGGTTCGGGTGGATACGGCGCAGTATGCGGAGGGCGTGGTGCCTCCGTATTATGATTCTCTGATCGCGAAGCTGATCTGCCATGGCAAGGATCGCGAAGAGGCGATGAACAAGATGCAGAGGGCGCTGAGCCAGTTTGTCGTGCAGGGGATTCATACGACGATTCCGCTGCATGAGAAGATCTTTGCCGATCCGGAGTTTCGTTCGGGGGACTTCGATACGAAGTTTATGGAGCGGTTCTTCGAGCGGCAGAAGCAGGGGTAGGCGCTGTTCGAGGCGCAACTGCAGATTCCCTTCGGGAATGACAACCAAAGGGCTTGCGGATTGCCTGTGAGCTCGTGGCGGCATACCCACATCTCAAGGGCGAGATGTGGGGCACCCAGCTTGGCGGCTATTTGGAGGGTTTCTGCGTGAAGATCTCTCGGCTCTATGCGATTGTCGACGTGGATACGCTGCGGGTGAGTGGGTGCAGGGTGCGGTCGTTTGGGGAAGAGCTGCGGCGGGCCGGGGTGAGGCTGGTGCAGTATCGGAACAAGAACGGGACGGCGGCCGATGCGCTGCGGGATGCGTCGATTCTGCGCGAGGTGTTTGCAGGGACTGGGACTACGCTGCTGATGAATGACCGGGCGGATCTGGCTGTACTTGCCGGGTGGGACGGGGTGCATGTGGGGCAGGGGGATCTGGCTCCGGCGGATGCGCGGATGGTGGCGGGGCCGGGGTGCGTGGTTGGGGTTTCGACGCATCTGGAGTGCGAAGTAGAGGCAGCGAACGAGAGTTGCGCGGACTATGTGGCGATTGGGCCGGTGTTTGCCACGGGGACGAAGGCGGATGCGGCTCCGGTGGTGGGGTTGGATGGGGTGAGACGGGCTAGGGCGCTGACGGGGAAGCCTTTAGTGGCGATTGGCGGGATTACGCGGGCGAATGCGCGGAGCGTGATTGATGCGGGGGCGGATTCGGTGGCGGTGATCTCCGGACTGCTGGCGAAGGGGGAGCGTCCGGGACGGATTGCGGAGGAGTTTCTGGAGCGTTTGAGGTAGGTTAGTATTGCGTTACAACTACCAGTCCAATGGTCGCCGGGTTTGACTCGCTTGAGCCCATGGACCTGTTCGGGCTGGGGTGAGATGAATTGAAATTGGGAGAGGTCTGAAACGCATGCCAAGCATCTTTGCAAAGAAATCGATGGAAGCACTGATGGAGGAGTCCCACGAAGAGGGAAAACACTCTCTGGAACGCTCGCTTGGGCCGTTTGCGCTTACGGCGCTAGGCATTGGAGCGGTGATCGGTGCGGGAATCTTTGTATTGAGCGGATTGGGTGCGCAGACCGCAGGGCCGGCTTTGATGCTGGCCTTTGTACTGTCCGGGCTTGGCTGCGCGTTCGCTGGGCTCTGCTATGCAGAGTTTGCGGCGATGATTCCGCTGGCTGGGTCGGCTTACACGTATGCGTATGCGACGCTGGGTGAGCTGTTCGCGTGGATCATCGGTTGGGATCTGACGCTTGAGTATGCGATGGGCGCGAGCACGGTGAGTTCGGGGTGGTCGAATACGTTTGTCGAGTTTCTGGCGATCTTCCATCTGAAGTTTCCGCTGTGGCTGGCGTATGACCACTGGACGGGGCTGAAGAAGGCGTATGAGATCGTTGGGCGGCAGGCTGTGATGGCGGCTCATCCGGACTATGTTTCGGGGACGAAGGCGTTCAGCGATGCGTTGAGCGCGGTGCTGACGCACCCTGCCCCGGCTTTGACCGCGGCGGCCCATGCGCTGCTGAACGCACCGACGATCGGTGGCGTGGAGATAGGGTTCAACCTGCCGGCGTTCCTGATTGCATGCCTGATTACCGCGGTGCTGGTGATCGGGATCAAGGAGTCGGCTAACTTCAATGCCGGTATTGTGGTGCTGAAGGTAGCTGTGGTGCTGTTCGTCCTTGGGCTGGGTTCGCACTATGTGAATAAGGCCAATTGGGGTTCGGACTGGCACACATTTGCGCCGTTTGGCGTGGGTGGCATTGGGCTGGCGGCTGGGTTGGTCTTCTTCTCGTATATCGGCTTCGATGCGGTTTCGACGACGGCGCAAGAGGCGAAGAATCCGCAGAGGGATATGCCGATTGGCATGATTCTTTCGCTGGCGATCTGCACGCTGCTCTATATCGGCGTGGCCGCGGTGCTGACAGGCATGGTGTACTGGCCGCAGGTGAACGTCGAGGCTCCGATTGTGCGGGCGTTCCTCGATCGCGGGCTGAATACGGCGGCGAATGTGGTAACGATTGGGTCGCTGGCAGGGCTGACGAGCGTGATGCTGGTGATGCTGCTGGGACAGAGCCGCGTGCTCTACTCGATGGCCAAGGATGGGCTTCTGCCGCGCGGGTTCTTTGGGGATGTGCATCCCCGGTTCCGTACGCCGTGGAAGGGGACGATCCTGGCTGGGTTGCTGGCGGCGATTGTGGGTTCGGTGACGCCGATCGACGATATCGGCAAGATGGTGAATATCGGCACGCTGTTCGCGTTCGTGATCGTGTGCATCTCGGTGATTGTGCTGCGGAGGAAGGATCCGGACCGGCATCGTCCGTTCCGTACGCCGTTTGTGCCGGCGATTCCGATTCTGGGGATTCTGTTCAATGGCTACATGATGTATGAGTTGGGCGCGGCGAACTGGATCCGGTTGATTGTTTGGCTGATTGTCGGTCTGTTTGTTTACTTCTTCTATAGCCGGAAGCATAGCCGGGTACAGCAGGGATTGACGAAGAGCTTTGAGTAAAGAAAAAGCTTTATAACGAAAGATAGAAACGCCCGGCTTATGGCCGGGCGTTTTTGTTTGCCTTGGGATTCTTTGGTTTCTTTTGGATTGGTAGGGTGGTGGAAACCCACATCTCAGAATCGAGATGTGGGGCACCCGATTTTGTGGCGGTTTGGAGCTAGTGGCCGATCTTTTGACCGGTGATGCGGCTGGAGGGCTGGTCGCTGGCGACTGAGCCGTCGCGGATGGTGATGACGCGGTGGGCGTACTCGGCGATGTCGGGTTCGTGGGTGACGACGACGATGGTGTTGCCCTTGGCGTGGAGGGTGTCGAAGAGGCCCATGATCTCGACCGAGGTTTTGGAGTCGAGGTTTCCGGTGGGCTCGTCGGCGAGGATGATGGACGGTGAGTTCACCAGGGCTCGGGCGATGGCGACGCGCTGGCGCTGACCGCCGGAGAGCTCGTTGGGCTTATGCATCATGCGAGTGCCGAGGTTGACCGACTCGAGGACGGCCTTGGCGCGGGCAGTGCGCTCGGCGGCGGGTGTGCCGTTGTAGATGAGGGGCAGTTCTACGTTGTGCAGCGAGGTGGCGCGGGCGAGGAGGTTGAAGGTCTGGAAGACGAAGCCGATCTCCTTGTTGCGGATGCGGGCGAGCTCGTCGTCGTTGAGCTTGGAGACGTCGTGACTGTTGAGCCAGTAGCTGCCCTTGGTGGGCGAGTCGAGGCAGCCGATGAGGTTCATGAGGGTCGACTTACCCGAGCCGGAGGGGCCCATGATGGCGACGTACTCGCCGTGTTTGATGCGGAGGTTGACGCCGCGCAGGGCGTTGACCTGCTGGTCGCCCATGACGTAGGTCTTCCAGAGATTGTTGGTGACGATGACGTCGCCTGGGTGAGGGCCGTCGGCGTTGGGAAGGTCGGTGCTGGGTTCTGCGGGTGCTAAGGTCTCGATGGCCATCCGGGTCTCCGGTTAATGCTCTGTTTCGTTTACGGCTTTGAATAGGCTCTTCGGCGGTGAAAGAAGACCATATCCCAGGGACTAAAGCCCCGATTCAGCGGTTGGTTGGAATGTCCGGGCTAAAGCCCGGACCTATCTCAGGAACAAAGACAAGTGCAACAGCAGATTCCCTTCGGGAATGACAATCAAAAGGTTAGGAGGTAGGCGTGACTTCCACGGAGTTGTCGATTTTGACCAGGGTTCCGCTCTTGAGTGAGCGCAGTACCTTGTAACGGCCGGTGACGATCTGGTCGCCGGCGTTGAGGCCGGAGAGGACTTCGATGTCGGTGGCGCCGGTGATGCCGGTCGAGACCGGAACGAAGTTGGCGCGGACCTTTTTGTTGGCGGTGGAGAGGACGTAGACGCCCTGGATGAGCTTGGGCTTGACGTTGCTGGGGGTCGCGGTGGTGTTGGTGGAGGCGGGCTTACCGGCGTTCTTGGCGAGCTCCTTTTCTGCGACAGGGTCGCGCTGCACGAGGGCCTGGATGGGAATGGTGAGGGTGTCGGGCTTGTGCGCGGTGGTGATCTTGGCGGTGGTGGAGAGACCGGGGCGGAGGTCGTCCTGGTTGGGTTCCACGTCGAGCGTGACGACGACCTTGAAGTCCTTGGCCTCTTCGGTACCGGTGGTGGACTGGCTGGTGGCGACGCCGGTGGTGCGGAGGAGGGCCTGATCGCCGACCTGGGTGACACGGCCCTTGAAGGTCCGGCCGGGGAGAGCATCGACGGTGACGTCGGCGGTTTGGCCGAGCGCGATGTTGACGATGTCGGTCTCATCGACCTTGACCTCGGCGGTGATGACGGACATGTCGGCGAGGGTCATGAGGGTGGAGCCTTCGGCATTCTGGATGCCGACGACCATGGTCTCGCCCTCGCGGACGGGGACGTTGGTGACGAGGCCGTCGAATGGGGCGCGGGAGATGGTTTTGTCGAGCGAGTCGTAGTTGGCGCGCTGGGAGGCGACGGCCTGATTGACGTGGCCACGCTGGGAGTCGGTCTGGGCCCTGGCCTGGGCGAGCGCGGCCTGACGCTGCTGGAGCGTGGCGGCGGAGACGTCGAGGGCGGCCTTCTTGGCGTCGTAGTCCTGCTTGGCGATGAGCTTTTCGTCGTAGAGGCTCTTGGCGCGGATGTAGTCGAACTTCTTCTGCTCGAGGTCAGCCTGGGCCTGGGAGATGTTGGCGACGGCGGTCTGCTCGGCGGCGACGTAGGAGTTGACGTCGGTCTTCGAGGAGGCGATGGTGGCCTGCTGGGCGGCGACGGTGGCCTGGGGCTGCACGCTCTCGACGGTGGCGAGGACGGCACCCTTCTTGACGTGGTCGCCCTCCTTTACGTTGAGGTGGGTGATGCGGCCGAAGGCGGTGGCGCCGATGTTGACGTAGGTCTTGGGCTTGATCTGGCCGGTGCCGCTGACGATGGAGAGGAGCTCCTGGCGGTTGGCCTTGCCGGTGGCGACAGGGGTGACGCTGGCCTGCGAGCGCAGGACGGTGCCGACGCCGATGCCGATGAGTACGAGGAGGACAACAACGATGAGGATGATCTTCTTTGTGCTCATGAGCCTTTTCTTTATCGCTTCTCCGGACAGGGCCGGGGTGCCAAATCTGGTCGGTGTCAGCAACGGGTACGCACGGCTTGGACGAAGGGTTCCCGCGTTTGATTCTTTTTGCGAGGGTTGCCATTCTTTTTTCCGCAGGGGCCGCTTTCATTTCGAATTTCGAGCGGTCTCAGAAAGTATCCGTTGGTTTGGCTGAATGATAGCAGGGCAGATGCGCTCTGGTGATTCGAGTTCTTGTTTTCGGACTGGTTGCCCTCTACAATGAAGGTTGCAGTTTGGAGTTTCGCGGCCCACATATGACTATCTCCGTACGACCTCACCTCTTCTCGTTTTTGCTTCTCCCGATTTTGAGCCTGGCCGCAGTCTCCGCGCAGGGTCAGACCGACACGACCACGACGCCCCCGGCGAATGGTGTGGCGAAGGGGCCGGTGGTTGTCGAGCATCCGGATCCGCTGAAGACCCGTATCTCGGACAAGAAGCGGTTCGAGCAGCAGAAGGCCCTGAAGGCCGAGTTGAAGGGCAGCTACAAGAAGTGGGTGGACGAGGACGTTCGCTGGATTATCTCGGACGAGGAGCTGGCGGCGTTCAAGCAGCTCTCGAACGATGAGGAGCGGGACCAGTTTATCGAGCAGTTCTGGCTGCGGCGGAATCCGAATCCGGATTCGCCCGAGAACGAGTACCGCGAACAGCACTACCAGAGGATCGCGTACGCCGACGAGCACTTCGCGGCAGGTAAGCCGGGCTGGCGGACGGATCGTGGACATATTTACATTGCCTACGGCAAGCCGGACAACATCGATTCGCACCCGAGCGGCGGACAGTATGAGCGTCCGATGGATGAGGGCGGCGGGTCGACCTCGACGTTCCCGTTCGAGATTTGGCACTACCGCTACATTGAGGGTATCGGCGACAACATCGACATCGAGTTTGTGGACTCGTGCATGTGCGGCGACTACCATGCGACGATCGACCGCTCGGAGAAGGACGCGCTGAAGCATGTTCCGGGCGCGGGCGCTACGATGTCCGAGCAGATGGGGCAGTCGACCAAGGCGGATCGTTTCTCGTCGGGCGGGCTGGAGCAGCTGGGCAAGGGACCGGGTACGGAAGGGAACCAGAGCAAGCAGTTCGACCGGTTGGACCGGTATGCGAAGCTGATGGCTCCTCCGCCGATCAAGTTCAAGGATCTTGAAGCGTTTATGGCGACCGGTAAGATTCTGACCGGGCCTCCGTTCCTGTTCGATGTGCGTACGGACTATGTACGAGTAACGAACGAGACGGTGATTGTGCCGCTGACGCTGCAGATTCGTAACCGCGACATTACCTTCAGCAACAAGGAAGGCGTTGCGATGGGGTCGGTGAACATCCTGGGCCGTGTCTCCAACCTGAACCACAAGGTGATTCAGACGTTCGAAGAGACGGTTGGGGTGCAGGTTCCGAGTGAGTTGCTGGCGAAGAAGCAGAACGACATGTCCGTTTACTGGAAGGCGCTGCCGTTGCGTCCTGGGCTGTACAAGGTCGATATCGTGATCAAGGATGTGAACAATCCGGACCACATCGGCACCTGGCGGCGGAGCGTGAATGTGCCGAAGTACGACGACGACCATCTTGCGGCTTCTTCGCTGATCCTGGCGGACCAGATGGAGCGGGTTCCTTCGCGGGATATCGGCGCAGGTAACTTTGTGATTGGCGATACGAAGATTCGGCCGCGGGTTCCTTCGGCGATTGCGGCTCCGGTGACGTTCCACCGTGGGCAGAACCTGAACTTCTGGATGCAGGTGTACAACCTGGGGATCGACGAGAAGAGCAAGCAAAATGGTGCGACGGTCGACTACGAGATCACGGATATGGCGACGAACAAGGCCATTGTGACGCGGCAGGAGTTGACCAACAAACTGAGCCCGAACGCGGATCAGCTGACGATTGAGAAGAGTATGCCGCTGGCGAGCCTGCAACCGGGCAAGTACCAGGTGAGCATCAAGATCAACGACGGGGTTTCGAAGCAGCAGATTGCTGAATCGGCACCGTTTATTGTGGATTAACGCTTTTCAGCCGGTCGGCAATCCTGTTATTGTGGGTTTGCCGATTGGCTGGACGAAGATGCGGGAAGCTCGCGCGGACGGTATGGCGATGAGTAGCCGCTGGGCAGGCAAAACCTCCTTTGTGGCCCCAGTTTGGGGATCGGGGAGAGACTTCTGGAGTGGGCCGGTACGACGCCTTCGGTGCCTGACTGTGCATAGATCCCGGGTTGAATTCGTTGTGGCTGCGCTGCTGATATTTTCGGCGGCGGCGGGCTGGGCTGCGAGTTCAGATGCGGCGGTCTCGGGTGTGGTGCGGGATGCGCAGGGTGTGGCGCAAATGGGTGCGTTGGTGCAGATTCTGGGTGCCGATGCGACGCTGGTGCGGACAGCTTATACAGATTTGAGTGGGCACTACCGGGTGGAGAATCTGATGCCCGGACGGTACCAGGTGCGGGCTACGCTGGCTCTGTTTACGCCGGCGATCCGGAGCAATTTGCGGCTGCCGATGGATGCTCGGGCTGTGGTGGATTTGACGCTGAGTACGGTATTTCAATCGACGGCCTGGCTGCCGGCCGAGAGACGGCGTGCGGATGAGCCTTCCGACGACTGGAAGTGGACGCTGCGGTCGGCGGCGAACCGGCCCATTCTGCGCATGATTGACGACGACGGACAGGTGCTGATGGTGTCGTCGAGCGCGACCGAGGCGCATAAGCCGATGCAGCATGTGAACGCCGCGGTGACGAGTGGGGATGGCGGGTTCGGGCTGGGTGGGGTGCATCACAAATATTCGGTGGATACGGCGTTTGAGGACGGTTCGGACATCGTGATTCGGGGAGACCTGGGAAGCGATCTGGGAGCTCCGGGGCGGAATCCTTCGGCGAACTTTGACGCTGGGTATGAGCGGAAGATGGGCTTCGATGGAGCGACGCGGCTCGTGATGAACGTGCAGTCGCATCCGGAGATGCAGAGCACGGGGGGGACGGGCGGGTTGGACTCGGTTCGGCTGGCAACGGCGCAGAGGACAAAGCTCGGGGATCTGATGGATCTGGAGTATGGGAGCTCGCTTTCGGCGATCCGGGTTTCGGGCGTTG
>Ga0179596_10000495_pt1 | contig 11031 bp, 8 predicted proteins | sample CZODoug1_1_08_16_FD_155494 | JGI IMG/M metagenome (GOLD analysis project Ga0179596, IMG submission 155494) | Vadose zone soil fungal communities from Angelo Coast Range Reserve, California, USA - CZODoug1_1_08_16fungal (Illumina Assembly) | ecosystem: Environmental > Terrestrial > Soil > Vadose...
CGGGGGGGGGGGCACGGTCGTCAGACGTTCCTTGTCGACATAGCTTCCGAGGAAGTTTCGAGCCGTCTCCGCCAATCCCTTCAGAAGACCTTCACCGAGCATAGAATCCTTCATTCCTCGCCGAAAAAAGCTCAAATTGTGTGCGACACCACTCTACTCCAAATGCGTTTGCTACCTGTCGACCTCGCCCATGACGATGTCGATGCTGCCGAGAATAATCACTACGTCCGCGATGTTTTGACCGAGGCACATGTCTTCGAGGATGGTGAGGTTGATGAGGCTTGGGGGGCGGACGCGATAGCGGTATGGGCCGGGCGACCCGTCGCTGATGAGATAGAAGCCGAGTTCGCCTTTGGGGGCTTCGATACGGCCGTAGGCTTCGCCGGGTTTGGGACGGAAGCCGCGGATCTTGGTCTTGGGGTCCTGGACGGGACCTTCGGGAAGATCACGGAGGGCTTGTTCGAGGATCTTGACGGACTCGCGCATCTCCAACAAACGGATCATGTAACGGTCGTAGACGTCGCCGTGATCGCCAAGTGGAACACGGAAGGAGAAGCGGTCGTAGATGCCGTACTTGTCGACCTTGCGGAGATCGTAGTTGACGCCGCAAGCGCGCAGCATAGGGCCGGTAACGCCGGCATTGATGGCGAGTTCCTTCGAGAGGACGCCTACGCCCTGGGTGCGGGCCATGAGGATCTCATTGCGTGCGAGGAGGCTTTCGTACTCATCGAGGAAGCGGGGGAACTCGGCGACGACCTTTTTGGCTTGTTCGAGCCAGCCTGCGGGGAGGTCGACGCGGCATCCGCCGAAGCGCATGTAGTTGCACATCATGCGCGCGCCGGTGAGGGACTCGAAGAGGTCGAGGATCTTTTCGCGCTCGCGGAAGGCGTACATGAGCGGCGTGCCGCTGGCACCCATGTCCTGCATGAGAAAGCCGATGAGGCTGGCGTGATTTTGCAGTCGGGTGAGCTCGGCGGTGATGACGCGGAGGTACTCGGCGCGTTCGGGGACTTGAATGCCCGCCAAAGTTTCGACTGCTAATGCATAGGCCCAATTGTTGGTGAGGGAGCAGAAGTAGTCGAGGCGATCGGTGTAGGGCATGGAGCCGAGATAGGACTCGTGCTCGGCGATCTTTTCGTGGTTGCGGTGCAGGTAGCCGAAGACGGGCTTGAGCTTCATGACGCGCTCGCCGTCGAGCACGACATCCATGCGGAAGACGCCGTGGGTGGATGGGTGTTGCGGGCCCATGGAGACTTCGAGGAGATGGGAGTCGCCCTTCGTGGGGGTGAGCTGGGCTCCGGGTGGGAGGGCTACGGCTGTGGTCATGCGGCACCGCCGTGGGTGTGCTGGGCTCGGTGCAGGACCTCGTCGTGCGCGGTGGGCTCGTACTCGTAGTCGTCGGGTTCGACGTAGTCACGGCGCATGGGGTGGTCGACAAAGCCTTCCCACATGAGGATGCGGCGGAGGTCGGGGTGTCCGTCGAAGACGATGCCGAAGAGGTCGAAGATCTCGCGCTCCTGGAAGTCGGCGCTGCGCCAGACGGGCGTGAGCGAGGGGAGATGCACGTGGGCGGCGCGATCCTCGGTGTGCATGCGGAGGATGACGGGGCCGTGCTTCTTTTCCATGGAGTAGAGGTGATAGACGGCTTCGAGATAGTCGCCGGACTCGGTCGTGCGGAGCTCGTCGACTTCGGTTTCCACACCGTCCACGAGCTTCTTGACCTTTACTTTTTCGGAGACTTCAAGCGGGGGCCAGTCGATGCCGGTGACGTTGGAGCAGTAATCGTAGCGATGCCTTGGGGAGTCGCGCAGGAACAGTGCTACAGCGACGGCGTGCTCCGCGTCGATGAGCAGGCTGTGCTGTCCGGAGACGCTGGGATTTGTAACAATTTCCAGACGGGCCCCGGGAACAGCGGCTTCGATCTCGGGTTTAAGTTGTTCCAGCATCGTCCCTGCCTATGGTGGTGATATTGACGAGGGGTGGGTGCCAAACGTCACGATTACGCGGCGGCTGGAGGTCGTGAGGGCCGAAGGTGGGGATGGGGAACTCGCTGGGTTCGTCGGCGTTGAGATGACGGGGACGATTCTCGCCGGTGAGTTGCTGCTCGTCGATCTTCTTCTGCAGCGCCATAAAGCCTTCGATGAGGGCCTCGGGACGAGGCGGGCAGCCGGGGATGTAGATGTCGACGGGGATGTAGCGGTCGATGCCCTTGAGGACGTTATAGCCCTGTTTGAAGGGGCCTCCGGAGATGGCGCATGCGCCCATGGAGATGACGTACTTCGGCTCGGGCATCTGGTTGTAGAGACGCACGACCTGCGGAGCCATCTTCTTGGTGATGGTGCCGGCGACGATCATGAGGTCGGCCTGGCGGGGCGAGGGGCGAAAGACCTCGGCACCGAAGCGGGCGAGATCGTAGCGGGCCATGGTGGTGGCGATCATCTCGATGGCGCAGCAGGCGAGGCCGAAGTTCAATGGCCAAAGGGAGCTTCGGCGGCCCCAGTTATAGAGATCCTGCAGGGTGGTGGCAAAGATGCCCTGCTTGCTCAACTCATTCTTCAGCGCTTCATCCATGACGAAAACCCTTCAACACAGTAAGGCTAAGTCCAGGTAAGAACCTTCTTTTGATAGGCCCAGGCCAGGCCCGCGATCAGCAGAAACAGGAACGAGAGCAGAGCGAGGCACTCGCCGATGCCGAACCCCGTCAGCGCCGTCGCGAACGGCAGGAGAAAGACGATCTCCACGTCGAAGACGAGGAAGAGGATGGCGTAAAGATAGTAGCCGGGCTTGAACTGTACCCAGGCATCGTCGGAGGCTTCGAGTCCGCACTCGTAGACTGCATTCTTCGACCGGCCCGGTTTGGCGGGCGAAAACTTCTTTGCCCACAGCCATGCGAGCGCCAGTGGAGCGACCGCGAAACCGACCGCGCCGAGCAGGAGAACGAGAATTGGCAGATACGAAACGTTTCCCATTTTTACGTACCCAAGGTAGCAGATATTTGGGTTTGGTCCAGCCAATTCGTTTTTGAGGGTCCTCCCGGACGGGCGCCCTACGCGGGCGGCGGTCACTTCGTGACTTGTATACCGGTGTTGCCGACTCAAAATGTGCTGGTCCTGGCGTTGCTCGGGATTTGATTTCCGACCATCGGGAGGACCACGCGAAGCAGTTACGCGTCACGAAGTGACCGCCGCCCGTGCAGGGCGTCCGTCCGGCAGGACAATCGTTGGCGGGTGGTGGTATTCTGCCGCCCTGTTTCGCCCACCCTTCTTGCCGGAGCCACACGCCATGCAGAGCAGCTACAACGGAATTCCTGTCCCACCAAACGGTCAAGCTATCGAATATAAGGACGGAAGCTACCTTGTGCCTGACCACCCGGTGATCCCGTTTATCGAGGGAGACGGTACCGGACGAGACATCTGGAAGGCCTCGCAGAGGGTGTTCGACGCCGCCGTCGAGAAAGCCTACGGGGGAACGCGCAAGGTGGAGTGGTACGAGGTGCTGGCGGGGGAAAAATCGTACCGGAAGACGCAGGACTGGCTGCCGGACGACACGGTGAAGGCTACCGTCGACTTTCGCGTCTCGATCAAAGGGCCGCTGACGACGCCGGTGGGTGGCGGGATTCGTTCGCTGAACGTGGCGCTGCGGCAGTTGATGGATCTGTACCAATGCATTCGGCCGGTGAAGTATTACGCCGGCGTGCCCAGCCCGGTGAAACATCCGGAGAAGCTGGACGTCGTGATCTTCCGGGAGAACACGGAGGATATCTATGCGGGGATCGAGTTCCGCCAGGGGACGCCCGAGGCGAAGAAGTTCATCGAGTTTGTGAACGAGGACATGCTGAAGGGCGGCAAGAAGAAGATTCGGCTGGACTCCGGCGTGGGTGTGAAGCCGATCTCGATTACAGGGTCGAAGCGGCTGGTGCGCGCCGCAATTCAGTACGCGCTCGACAACGGGCGGAAGACCGTGACGCTGGTGCACAAGGGCAATATCCAGAAGTTCACCGAGGGTGCGTTCCGCGAGTGGGGCTATGAGGTTGCGGTCGAGGAGTTCCGCGCGGACACGGTGACGGAGCGCGAGAGCTGGATCCTGGGCAACCTCGAGGACAATCCGAAGCTGACGCCGGAAGAGAACGCCGCTCTGATCGAGCCGGGCATCGAGTTCGCCGCGAAGGAGTTTGGCGAGTCGGTGATCGCGGAGGTGAAGGCGGTGGTCGCGAGCATCGGGGAGTCGCATGGAAACGGCAAATGGAAGTCGAAGATTCTGATCAACGACCGGATTGCGGATTCGATCTTCCAGCAGATCATCATCCGACCCTCGGACTATAGCGTGCTGGCTACGACGAACCTGAACGGCGACTACATCTCGGATGCGGCGGCGGCGCAGGTGGGCGGGCTGGGGATTGCACCGGGAGGCAACATCGGCGATGGGTATGCGGTGTTCGAGGCGACCCATGGCACGGCTCCGAAGTATGCGGACAAGGATGTGATCAACCCTGGCTCCGTGATTCTTTCGGGGGTGATGCTGTTCGACTTCCTGGGCTGGAAAGAGGCGGCACGGCTGATCGAATCATCGATGGAGAAGACCATTCAGCAGAAGTTTGTGACCTACGACTTTGAGCGGCAGATGCAGGGCGCGACCAAGGCGAAGACGAGTGAGTTCGCCACGCGCATGATCGAGAATATGTAATGAAACTCATATCGTTTGTTACACATGGAATTTCCAGCTACGGGGTGCTTGACGGCACGGAGGTCGTGGATCTGGGCACAGTGCTGCGTGGGCGGTTTCCGAGCCTGAAAGCTTTACTGGGCGAGGACGTTGCGGGCATCGTGCATGCGACAGAGGCGCCCCGGCTTGCGCTGGCGGAGGTCGAACTGCTTCCTCCTGTTCCTGATCCGGGGAAGATTCTTTGCATCGGCAAGAACTACGAGGAGCACCGCGTGGAGACGGGCGGGGAGAAGCTCGCTTACCCTACCGTCTTTACGCGTTTTTCAGACACGCTGGTGGCGGACGGGCAGGAGGCATGGGCTCCGGGTGTGTCGACGGAGATCGACTTCGAGGGCGAACTGGCCGTGGTGATCGGGCACGGTGGGCGGCATATTGCGGCCGAGGATGCGCTCTCGCATGTGGCGGGGTATGCGTGCTTCAACGACATCTCGGTGCGCGACTGGCAGAGGCATACGACGCAGTTCACGCCAGGGAAGAACTTTCCGCGGACGGGTGGATTTGGGCCCTGGATTGTGACGGCGGACGAGATCCCCGATCCGCAGGCGCTTGATCTGGCCACGTATCTGAACGGGGACGAGGTGCAGCATGCAAACACCGCGGAGATGATCTTCGGGATCCGTGAACTGATTCAGTACTGCTCGTCGTTCACGCAGCTCTCGCCGGGAGACGTGATCGCTACCGGGACGCCGGGTGGGGTGGGTGCGAAGAGGAAACCGCAGCTTTTTATGAAGACGGGCGATGTGGTAGAGATCGAGATTGCTTCGGTGGGCAGACTGCGCAATACGATTACGTCTGAAAGCTAACCGCGAAGCAAGGTGTAACCAGGATGAGAAGGATGGAAAGGCGGATAAGTACAGGCAAAAACCTAGCTGGTCCGCCGTTTTCTTTGGAAGTCAAAGCTGGATTTCTTGAGGTGTTGATCGGAGCACACACCAAAGGGCGGGGAGGTGCACTGCTCGCAAGTCGCGGCAAAGCCGCGTCGCCAAGAGAAGAAGTTCTTGGATAGGGACGCGGAGCCTGCGAGGGGGAGGAGTACAACACCTGTAGGGCGCAGATCTCGCACCGGAGCGTTGGCCGAGTGAACGTGCACAGAGGGCATATGCAGAGAGAATGCCTTCGTGCATTGCAGGAAAGTCCTTACTTTTTCGGGACAGAGATGGTGATATTGCGGTAGGCGATGACGCCGTGGTGATCTCCCTGCAGGTAGAACGGTCCAGGCTCGGCCTCATTGCTGTCAAGAGCACCTCCGGTCGGGCCGGGAATCTCGACATTGTCATGATAGATCTTGCCATCGCGCACGACCGTCACATGTCTGCCGACCAGGGTGACATCGAAGGTTGTCCATCTTCCGAGACCATTTTCTGAGCCCTCCGGCGGGGGGTAGTAACTGTAGATCGCTCCCATCTCATGCGATGGGAACTTGCCGCCTTCGGTGCCCACCTGCAGCTCATAGCGACCGCGCAGATAGATGCCGCTGTTACCCCCTTCCGGGCAGTTCACTTCGATATGCAGCTTGAAATCCTGGAACTTGTCTGTGGTCATGATGTTGGCAGCCGCGCGGGTTCTTTGACCGGGCGTTTCTGGATTGTCATTCACCAGCTCGCCATCGCGCGCCACCCATTTATTGTTGTCGACGTTTCCTATCGGCTCCCAACCCTTGAGATCTTTGCCGTCGAATAGGGGCTCGGGCCTGGTCCACTTCTTCGGCATGGGCCGATCAAGCGAAGGCGCCTTCACGCCAGCGAGCATCGGGCCGGCGGCGTCACCGCGCTTCTCAATGCCGATTAGCTTGCCTGAGCTGGGGGACGTAAGCTCCCAGCTGATTGCCGAACCAGCGCTCGCTTCCCCGACAGCCACGATCAGTTTGCCCGACTCCATGTGGGCGCCTGTGATCGGATGCCATGCACCGCCCCTCGGCTGAACGCGACCCTCCATCTTGCCGCCGTTCTCCGTAAGCTCGATCCATTGCGGATAAGGCTTGCCGGTGGCGGGTGTGACTGTCATGTCCCAACGGCCGAGAAACGTTTTGGTGTCCTGTGCGGCGACGGTCGAGACGAGCGCGACCGTCAGGAGAGATACAAACAGAACGTTAGTTTTCACGCGTTGAGTGTAACGTCTTTCAACCCATGCCTGCCATCTGCTCTCTTTGAGACCCTTCCATGGGACGGAACCCTTCGTTCTGGAGATCGACTTCCTGCCGGGCTTTACTGGCGGGCCGGAGGTGGGGGCAGGGGTTGGGGTGGAGCTGGAGGGTTGGCGAAGCTGGCCGGGAAGCCGAGTTGCTCCGGAGTGGGCAGCGGGTCACCGGTCTTGTAATCGCGCGAGAGGGCGCGGAGGTGATCCGTGCGGTCCATCCACATCTGGATGGTGTGATCGTAGCGCTGCTGGACGTTGTTGAGGTAGACGGGTACGTTGGAGGTCATCCAGACAGCGCTGTACTCGTCGCGAATGGCGGAGTAGGCGTTCATGAGGTTGGTGATGCGGTTGCCGCCGGCGGTGATGGCGCGGGCCCCCGGGCTGCCACCGCGGCCTCCTCCTCCGCCTCCCTGGCGGATTGGGGGGGAGGTTTCAGGATGTTTGAAGGTGTCGACGGCGTCGCGATAGCTCTGGGCCATCTCGTCGGCCATCTCGATCTTGTAGCCGATGAGGTCGGCGCGGCGCGCGCCGAGGTCCATGGCATCGAGGGCGTCCTGCTCGTGCAGGGGCGTGCCGGCGTCGAGGGCGGCCTGGCGGGCCTTCGCAACGAGGGAGACGATGTGCTCGGCGTGGTTGCGGAGCTCAGGGACGATGGGACGGAGGCGGTCGATGCTGGTCTGCACGGCGGGATCCCAGGGGTCGGCCCAGAACAGCGTGTCGTTGGCGTCGCCGGCGTGGGCCTGATCGCGGATGAGCGAGTGGATGGTCATGAACTCGATCTGGGCCTCGTCGATGTACCCTGTGAGGTCTCCGTGAAAGACCTCACCGAAGGACTGCTGGAACTGCTGGATGCTGCTCTCTCCGGGCTGCCATGCGGCGGCCGCGCCGAAGAGGATGCCGTACCAGTCCATGTTGGCGAGGCCCTCGCCGTCGTCGTTCCAGATGGTGTTGAGCTGGCCGTCGCAGCCGAGGCGCTGGCCATCGCGGGTGAACTGCTGAATGTTGTAGAGACCGAGGTTGCCGTTGGGGTAGACGCGCGACCAGTTGTTGATGCCGGGGGCGACCCAGGTCTCAAAGCCGGCGTCGGTGAAGGGCTTGATGTAGCGGTCAAAACCGTCGGGCTCGGGGTTGTAGGTCCAGGGGACGGCGATGGTGGCGTCCTTGAAGGACTGCGGCATGGCCTTGACGAGGTCGGGGGAGTGGTAGGCGATGTCGCCCCAGAAGAGGAGCTTGCGGTTGAGCGGCTTGAGCGCATCGACGATGCGGTTCATGAACTTGAGGTAGGCGGCGTTCAGGCTGGTGGCCTGGACCTCGGCCTTGGTCTGGCCGGCGCCGAGCTGGCCGGTCTCGTCGGCGCCGAGGTGGAGGAATGGACCGGGGTACTCGGCGGCGAGCTGCGTGAACATGTCCTGAATGAGGGGGATGGAGCCGGACTGGCCGGGGGCGAGGACGGAGCCGTGGGGGGTCTCGGCGAGCACGGAGTACTGCTCATATTGCAGCATCTTTTCGAGGTGGCCGAAGGCCTCCTGCTCGGGGATGATGGTGATGTGGTATGGCTTGGCGTAGGCGACCAGCTCCTTGGCCTGCGAGGGGGAGATGTGACGGCCCCAGGGCGCGGCGATGGCGTTGTCCGGGTACTCCTGGGTGTTCTCCATGTAGGGGGAGTAGATGTTGACCTTCATCGAGGCGAGGACGCGGATCTGCTTCTTGATGAAGTCGATGGTGGGGAAGGGACCGCGGGAGAGGTCGTCGGAGAGGCCACGGTACTTCATGGCCGGCCAGTCGCGGATGTTGGCGATGTGGAGGACGGCGCGGGGTCCGTCGCCCGCGATGAGCTGCTTGACGGTCTGCACCCCGTAGAAGACGCCCTCAGTGGTGGCCCCGATGACGGTGAGGGTGTTGCGGGCAGCGGAGATGACATAGCCCTCGGGCTTCATGGCGTCGTCGAAGGTGACCCCGGCAGGCAGGGCGTGGGGCATGCGGGCGATCTCGATACGGAAGCCGGAGTCAGAGACGGGGATGTTGCGGTCTTTGAGGGTGGCGGCGAGGTCGGAGGCGGCGAATTGGTCCTCGGCGCTGCACTTTTGGCAGACAATGCGGATGCCCTTGCCGGCGAGTTGGACTTCAGAGGCGGGATGGACCTCGCGTGGAACAGGGATGAGCTTGAGCGCGGGGAGCTGGGCGTGGGCAGTCTGAGCGTGGGCGAAGGACGCGGCGACAGCAAATGTGGCAAGAGCAGCAAGAAGCTGGTTGAGGCGCATGGGAGTTAAGGTAAACGAAAATGCGTCCCGCCGCAGAATTTGTTGCCGCGAGACGGGCGCCGGGTGTGAACGGACGGTCTGTGTCCGGGAGTCCAGCTCTGCTCGAAGCACTGCTCACACCCTGCGCCATTGTTTTACGACTCATCTGCTTGAAGCAGGTGCCGACCTCCGCACGATCCAGATCCTGCTCGAGCACCGCGATCTCAAAAAGACCACGATCTATCTCCACCTGTCCCAGAAGCACTTGAGCGCAACCGCAAGTCCGCTCGACATGCTTCGGCTTGCGATACCAGGAGAAGGGATACGTGAGGGCCAATCGCCGAGAACGAAGTTTTTAGCGGTCACTCGTAGGCTGTATGAAGTGGCAGGAAGACGCGGACGGCCGTTCCATGCCTGTCCGATTCGCAACTGCTCTCGATGCCGATTCGTCCTCCGTGTCCCTCGACGAATTGCTTTGCGACGAATAGCCCGATTCGCGTTCCAACCGTGGCCCGCGAGAAGTAGTGGGTGGATGCAATTGGTCGGCGACGCAAGCGTCCGAGTTTTCAAAAACGCTCGTCACGTATCCACGATGCATCTGACTATGGGTGTTGATCCGGATCGTTGGAATGTGGATTCTGCTTCTTATCGCCGCCACCGAACAGGCGCTTGAAGAAGTTCTTCTTTGGAGGTTGCTGCGGGGGGAGACCCGCTGGCGTGGAGTTGCCATCGGTCTTTTGCTGGCTGGCGACCGGCGGAGTTTGTGGGGGCTGCGAGTCGTTGTGACCGCCAAGGCCGAAGAGCTTTTGCAGGAAGCTCTTCGGGGTGTCTCCCATGCGGCTGCAGGTAGTCTGTGGGATGGTGCCATCAAGGAACGCCGCGGAGAAGTCGTTCGGACAGGAATCATCCGCGGGGAGATTGGTCTCCTTGTCGACGCGGATGGTGGTCACGCCCGCAGGCGCTGTAAAGGGTTTGGTGTCGGAGTACTGGGGAAGCGCGATAGCCCGGTTCATAAACTCTGCCCAGATTGGTGCGGCGGCGTCGGCTCCCTGGAGCGGGCGAGTGAGGCTGCGGGAGACATCGGTATAGTCGTCGTTGCCGACCCATATGATACATAGCAAATTCGAGGTGTATCCGGCGAACCATACGTCATGCGATGTCCCGGTCTTGCCTGCGGCTGGTGCTCTGAATCCGTGAGCACGCACAGCGGCCCCGGTGCCGAAGCTCATCACATTTTCCATCAGCGACTGCGTAAGAAAGGCGGTCCGCGGATCGAGGATCTGCGTGGCCTCCGGCGCGTAGTCGGCAACAACAGCGCCCTTCGGATTGCGGACGCTGGCAAGCAACCATGGCTTCAGATGGACGCCGTTGTTAGCGAAGACGGTGTAGGCACCGGCCATGTCGATGGGTGTGGCGTTGTAGGTGCCGATGGCAACCGACGGTGTAGCGCGTGCGTTGACGATGCCCGCCGAGCGAGCGAGGGCGGCGACATTTTCGTAGCCGACCTTTTGTGCCAAGGCGATGGTGGCGATGTTGAGGGAATGGGCGATGGCCTGGACTGCGGTGACCATGCCGGGATACTCGCCGCGCTCGAAGTTGCCAGGGGTGTAGGACTGGCCGCCGGTGCCGAAGTCCTGTGGATCGTTGTTGAGCTGGGTGAGTGCGGTGAAAACGCCTGCGTCGTCGAGAGGAGTGCCGTTGAGCGAGGTGTTGTAGGCGGCGGCATAGACGAACGGCTTGAAGATGGAGCCGGTGGGCCGCTCGGCGATGGCGTGATCGAGCTGGCTGGCGCTGTAGTTGCGGCCTCCGACGAGGGCAAGGATCTGGCCTGTGTGTGGATCGATGGCGACGAGTGAGACCTGGGGATAGGTGATGTTGGTGTCGCCTGGTCTATGGCGCTTGCGAATGAGCGCGTCGACGTTCTTCATGCCGG
>Ga0179596_10000496_pt1 | contig 11013 bp, 10 predicted proteins | sample CZODoug1_1_08_16_FD_155494 | JGI IMG/M metagenome (GOLD analysis project Ga0179596, IMG submission 155494) | Vadose zone soil fungal communities from Angelo Coast Range Reserve, California, USA - CZODoug1_1_08_16fungal (Illumina Assembly) | ecosystem: Environmental > Terrestrial > Soil > Vadose...
CTTATATGGTCCGTTCTGGAGTGAACCGCCGATAGCTCCTGCCCCGGAGATGACCCCAGACCTGTTAGTCCTATTGAGGAAAAAAGTTGCGAAGCCTAAACGGAGAGAATCGGTCGCATCCCCTGCTTGATGGATTGCACGTTGCTGATGCCATTCGTCCATGGTGATCGGCGTACGTTGGATTACCTCAACAAGCTGCTCTGTCTGTTCCAAAACGCTATTCCAAAACGACCAAATTCCAAGGTCAACATCGTTAAGATGGATGTCGCTCACATGCCCACCGTAGAGCAATGAAAGCGCCAATCCGCATCCGCCCGCATAGGGCTCGATGTAGTCGATCCGATCAAGCCGGTTGTCACGCAGAATTCCTGCCACCAAGTCATATAGGCAGGATTTGCCCCCAGGATAGCGGAGCGGGGACAAGGTTCTCAGCATTTTCACTGCCCCTTACGCAAACCTGAAGCTATTCGAATGCATTTCATCACTTTGTATCCTTGATCAAGGCGACCGTCAGGTCCTTGAGGGTATCCATATCGTTGGCAAGTTGCTCCCCGTTGAAATTGGCAGATACGTCATGGTGCTTCGTCGTATTGCCATACTCGGATATACGCTTAACAGCTTGACTCATAATCGTCCGTTGGTTCTTGTCGCTAAAACCGAGAGTCGTCAATTTGTTGGCACTCAGATAGCTATGGAAATCCGTGCCGGCTCGCCCACACCGGGCCGTTAGTGTTTCGAAAAATGACCAAACACCGACCGATATTAGGAGGGTATGTTTATCTAACGGCACCTCACAAATCGAGAAGTATAGCTTCTGCAACTTATAGCTCCTAATTCGTCTGAGTCCGGTAGCGATCTCATTCTCGTAGGCTATCGATTTCGGTTTGCGAGGCTCTGTCGGGCGCCTCTTTGGTCTCTTTGAGGATAGTGAGGCTAACAGCGAAGCAGACGCGGTACGTGTTGTGGTCACTCCTTCGGTCGCACCGAGATTACGCGAGTATTCCTTGATGGCACTCGAGTCGGATCGCGAGTGAACTCTGTTATCGACGAGATCGCGCATGAAGGTCTTTAGAAGCAGATCAAATTCTTCGAGGGGCCGAGTAATAGAGATATCGTCAGAAGCAGTTCCTTCGACTCCAATAGCTTCGCGAAGAAAACTATTGCCCAGGTAACGCTGGGCGGTGGTCAGTTTGCCCTTCCGCTCTTCCCCTGAAATGAAGCCGCGTTCCTCGGAGTAGTCCAAAACGGATAGCGCTAAGGCGTTTTTGCGGCTCCCGAGGTTTCTTGCCTTCTGATCAGCATTCCAAGGCTTCCGCCCAATGCCGTTCTGAGGTCCACCGTGAATTCGCTCAAGCCACGCCTCTTTTTGGGATTCATTAAGAATGACTGCCCAGACTTCCTTGATTGGAGAAGACTGCTCACTCAGTGCCCTAAAGTCTTTGCGCATGTCAGCCGGTGCGAGGTCAGGATCATTGAGGAGTTTAATTGCGCAGACTCTGCGGTTGCCCTCAGCGGCAAGATAAGTGGCCGTAGCCGACGGCTTTTTCTTAGAACCTGTTGGGAGAAGACCGAAAAGTTCTAATGGGTTGAGCCCCATTTTCACGATGTCTTTCGCCAATGCGTATACGTATTCCTCACGACAGAGGTAGTCAATTACCTCAGACTCGTTGGTGCTCGGTTCATGTCGAGGGTTGCTCAAATCCAAGAAGATACGGTCGACAGCAATTCTCTGAGGGTTCGCGAGCATCTTCTATCCGCCAATCATTTTTATGGTCGGCTGCAAATCTATCACAGTGAAAGAAAGCTTGATCCGCCGGAAGAAAATTACGGCCCGGAACAGTATGACTCAACGAGGAGGAGGAAAATTAATCCTCAAAAACACCAGCAAATTCACATGTCAAGCCCCTAGACAACCTAAAGCCTTCATTCCAAAAGAGATAAAAGTGGCCTAGTAGTTCCACTCCAACGCGTAAAATAGAAACAGCAACAGAAAATGAGCCCTGACAACCGTCAGGGCTCATTCCTTTTGCATCAAAACCGAGCTAAGCCTAATCATTGGAGGACTTTAGCCGCAAGTCCTTTGTTTAGACGACTTTGCAGGCCAGTAACCACTGCAACCGCCACAAACGAAACGACTTGCGCCCAGAGATGGGGGGAGGGGGGAGTACCCCTCGTGCCGAACTAGTGTCCGACAGCCTCTTCCGGATACAGCCGAATATCCGGAACATTCCGGTAAACCTCGGCGTAGTCCATGCCGTACCCAATCACGAACTGGTTCGGAATCTTGAACCCGATATAGTCCGCCTCGATCGGCACCAGACGACGCTCCGGCTTATCCAGGCACGTCGCAATCTTCAACGAAGCCGGCTTGTGCTGCAGCATCAACCCACGCAGGTACGAGAGCGTCAGCCCCGTATCCAGAATGTCCTCGACGAGGATCACATGCTTTCCCTCGATCGGGTTGTCGATGTCCTTGATCAGCTTCACCGCGCCCGACGAAACACGAGCGCGCCCGTACGAAGAAACCGCAACGAAGTCGAACGTATTGTCCACCTGGATCGAACGCGCAAGGTCGGCCAGGAAGATGGCCGCGCCCTTCAGCACGCCGATCAGCACGATAGGCTGCCCGTTCTTGGTCAAACCAGCATAATCGTTGGTGATCTGCTCACCCAGAATCTTCACGCGCTCGGCGATCTGTTCGGTAGAGAAGAGGACGTCCATGGCGGAGGCGGGAGGAAAGGTCGGGGTGGTAGCCATAAGTTTCTAGGGTATCGCGGATCGGGCTGTGAGAAAAAGGCCACGATCCGCCTTCGGTATACTTAGGCTTGCTGGGGCCTGGGCTCCGCGGCGAGGGTTATGTATCCGTATATTCATCTGGGGCCGCTGCAATTCGGCACGTTTGGGCTGCTCTTGTGGCTCGCGGCCGTCGCAGCCGGAATTCTGCTGCACAAGAACTTCATCCGCAACGGCGTGGACGCGGATGCGCTGAGCATCGTCACTCTGGTAACGATCATGGGCGTGCTCGGCGCGAAGAGCTGGCACGAACTCCAGGACGTCCCAGCCCTGATCGCGGAGATGAAGCAGATCGCGCTCCCCGGCTGGAGCCATCCGCTCCAAGTCGTCCTCAGCTTCCTCAAGTACCTGCAAGGCGGATTCGCCTGGTTCGGCGGTCTGGTCGCCGGCATCGGCTGGCTGATGTGGGAAGGCCGCCAGGCTCACCCCGAAGGACGCAAAGGCTGGGCCGCCGCAGTCAGGATGCTCGATCTCGCCGCTCCCTCCGCCGCTATCGGCTACGGAGTCGGACGCATCGGCTGCCTCACCTCCGGCGACGGCGACTACGGTATCAACACCACCTCCCGGTGGGGCGTCCACATGGCCAAGGACGCACTCGTCCCACCCACACCCCCCGACGCTCTCGTCCTTCCAACTCCCATCTACGAATTTCTTTTCGCCGTTCTCATTGGCTGGATCCTTTGGCGTCTCGGTCGCAAGATGCTTCCGCTCGGCTGGCTCACAGGTCTTTACCTCGTTCTCAGCGGCATCGGACGCTTCCTCGTCGAGTTCGTCCGCGTAAACCCAAAGCTCTATTGGGGAATGAGCAACGCGCAGGTCGCCGCGCTGGGCAGCATCGTAGTCGGCGCAGGCGTAATGATTTGGGCGCGCGTGAAGCACGAAGAGGTTCTTCCCGCAATTCCCGACGAAGTCACAGCTAGCTAAACAAGCCTCCGGTGAATGTTCACCGGAGGCTTTGTCGTCAGTCCTTGCTCATCTGCTCGCGGATCGGTTGCTGCGGAGCCGAGAAGAAGAGCTCCGAGATCAGCGCGCCGATAATAGCGCCCACAATCGGCGCAACCCAGAACAGCCAAAGCTGCTGAATCGCCCATCCACCGACAAACACAGCAGGTCCAGTCGATCGCGCCGGATTCACCGACAGATTAGTCACCGGAATCCCGATCAGGTGGATCAGCGTTAGGCAAAGCCCAATCGCGATGGGCGCGAAGCCCTTCGGCGCACGCTCATCGGTCGCGCCCAGGATGACGATCAGGAAGAACGCAGTCAGCACGATCTCCGCAACCAGGCAAGCCAGCAGCGAGTAGCCGCCCGGCGAATGCAGACCATAGCCGTTGGAGGCGAATCCGCCCGCGGTCGAGAAGCCCTCTTTGCCGCTGGCGATCAGGTACAGCACGCCCGATCCGGCAATGCCACCCAGTACCTGCGCAACGACGTAAGCCGGCAGCTCCTTGAGCGGGAAGCGCTTGCCCACCACCAGTCCGACCGAGACCGCAGGATTGAGGTGGCAGCCCGAGACGTGTCCGATGGCGAAGGCCATCGTCAATACCGTGAGCCCGAAGGCAAGCGAGACACCGACGAAACCGATGCCGAGGGCAGGGAAGGCTGCTGCGAGTACGGCACTGCCGCAGCCGCCGAAGACGAGCCAAAAGGTGCCGAAGAACTCAGCGGCAGCACGCTTGGAGAGATGCATGGGATAAACCTCGATTTGAATTTTCGTACAGTTGGTGCGTGGCCCGGTGCTGCGGTAGGGTGACTGGAATCGTAGCACGCCCCAGCGTGCGAGCGGTTACCCGCGGAGGATTCTAGCGCGATCCTTCGTCTCCAGATACTCAGCCCGCGGTTGTGACCTGGCGAGAGGGTGTTTCTGACCGCTTGCGGTCCAACGCGGTAAACCGTGGCCCTGCCGCTACAACCAAACCGGCGCCGACCACCAACAGAAGCGCACGCTGTAGACCGATGCCATGAGCTACCCAGCCGATGAGAGGTGGGCCAGCGAGGAAGCCGAAGTAGGCAATGGTCGAGACGGTCGATATGGCTGGACCCGCACCCATCCGGGTATCGCGCCCTGTGATCTTCATCACCACGGGAATGATGTTCGCCACACCAACACCGGTGAGGGCCATGCCGACGAAGCCGACCTGCCAGCCATGCGCGAGAAGCACGGTGCCGAACCCGCATGCTAAGAGCAATCCGCTTGCCGAGAGCAGTGTTGCATCCGAGAGATGTTCCGCGAGCCATCCTCCGGAGAAACGGGATGCCGCCATGGCAATAGCATAGGCCGCATAGCCAGCCGCAGCCCAGGATAAGGTCGCGCCGATATTGGAGTGTAGATAGACCGCTCCCCAGTCACCTACCGCACCTTCGGCGAAGAGTCCGAAGAAAGACAGGATGGACAAGCGTATGAGTTGCGAATCTGGCCATAGGAAGCCGGTTCCCATTCTCTCTATAATCGGTTCGCGGACCAGCCATGGGAAGGCTGCAAGGCCCAGCACGGCGAGGATCGCCGTCGCGAGAAGAAGATCGAACCGGGCCGTCATGCCATGGCGCAGGAGCACGCTCGACGTACCCGCACCGAAGAGTCCGCCGAGGCTCCAGCAGCCCTGTAGCATGTTCATGCTCGACCGTCCCTGATGATGCTCTACGGCAGTGGCCTGAGCATTGACCGAGACGTCGAAGGCTCCCTTGGCGGCACCAAACAGGCCCGCACCGATCATGAAGGCCCATGGAACGTTCAACTGCGAGAGTACGCCGACCATGACGATATACGACGTTGCCGCAATGCGAACCACCGCACGGCTGCCGATGCGCGCGATGAGGAAGCCGGTGGCTGGCATGGAGAAGATCGCACCCATCACCAGACACAGCAGAACCAACGCCAGCGATCCGGTGGTGAGTTGAAGGTTGCGTTGTACGACGGGGATGTGCGCTGCCCAGACTCCAAACCCGACTCCATCCACCAGAAACAGAGTTGCCAGGGCCCACTTTGCTGCTTGAACTCTCATGGCTCTATTAGATAGGCGCAGAGGTCTATTTGAATGATGAAATATCGGTTACCTCTTGATACCCTTTGGGCATGAGCTTCAACGTAGATGCATTGCGGTCGTTCGTGGCCTTGTCGGACGAGCTTCACTTCGGGCGAGTGGCGAAGCGGCTGCATATGTCGCAACCGACCCTGACCAAACAGGTAAAGCGTCTGGAGAGCGATCTGGGAGCGCAACTCTTCGTGAGGACAACCGGGCATGTAAGCCTGACGGCTGCGGGAGAGGCTCTCCGCGAGCGAGCCCGCATTCTCGTCGCCGATATCGCAGGTCTTGAAGCGTTTGCCCGTCAGGCCGGTCGCGGTGAGACGGGCAACCTGCGCATCGCCTTTGGGATTGGAGCGCTCAGTGACCTTCTGCCGCGGGTGGTCATCGCCTATCGCAAGGCTTTTCCCAGGGTGCAGCTGGAGATGCAGGACATGGCGAGCCGTCCGCAGTTCGATGCCTTATTGGACGGCACAATCGATCTCGGATTCATCCGCATGCCGATGCACCATGCAAAGCTTGAGACGACGGTGGTGCTTCGAGAAGAGATGCTGATCGCCGTGGGATCTTCAAGACGACCCCAGCGCACACTCTCACTCCAGGATCTGAAGGATGATCCATTTGTGCTGATTGGGCGGTCCACCTCAAGCACGTTTTATCACCACGCACTCGCCCTCTGTGCGCAGGCAGGCTTCCAGCCGAACGTGGTGCAGGAGGCGAAGGAGACCTTCACTGTACTGAATCTCGTTCGCGCTGGCATGGGGGTGAGCCTGGTTCCGTCTACCGCACGCCGCATGCGTGTCCCCGGTGTGCGCTTTTACTCGATCAAATCCGCTGAAGCGAAGTGGGATATTGCCATGGCCTGGCGGAAAGATCGGCGGACGCTTGTGCAGCCTTTTGCTCGTCTGGTGTTGAAGTTTGCTCGTCGCTAGGGCTATCGGTTAGAGCAGCTTGAGGTAGGCCTTTGCCTCATCAAGTTCAGGGAAGAGGCGCTCCTCGGCCTGGAACGCCTTGGAGTGCACGCAGCGGCGTCCTGCCTTCACCCGCACCGGATGCTTCAGGTGCAGCATCTCGTGGTACAGCAGGTACTCGATCGCACAGCGCGGTGTATCCGGCCGGTCGAACACCCGGCTGACGACGATGGTGTTGTGGGCCGCGTCGTAGTGGCCCAGCATCCGCCGTGCGTGGTGTGCGCTCCATGTCAGCGTCGGACGGCCCAGAAGTCCATGGAAGAACCGCATATTCAGGCTCTCGAACACCTCGTTGAGATCGTAGTGGTGCCCCTCGGGTGTGGTGATGCGTTTGCGGCCGCGCGTCTGGCGGATGTGCTCAGCCTGCTTTGTGACCGCCTCCGACGAAACGTGCCGGCGGTAGCGGTCGGCGTGCGAGGCCGCAATCGGCTTTTTGTACAGCTTGGCCAGCAGAATATGCGCAATTGCGTGATGGACCGTTTCGGGCGCATGCTCCAGCAGGTCCGACAACCGTACATGGAGCCGTCCCTCGCGCAGCCGGATGGTCGTGTTCAGCGAGGTGAAGCGCCGGAAGCGAATGTCGAGCGCGGGGATCGGAGCCCGCGGACGGAGCTCGCGGTACTGCTCTTCGAAGATGTGAATCAGGGCTTCAGGCACGGCTTTTGTCAGCTTAACACGGGGCGCTTGTGGACTTCTTCCGACCGCCTGTGCCCGCCGAGGAGCAACCCACCCCTTGGCGGCGTGCGCAGTTTCGTGGGGTGTGCCGAAGAGCAAGCGCCGAAGAAATTCGAACATGCTAATGGGGATGGTTCTCGTTCGGAGCGCCAGGCTCTTCCTTGGCCGGTGGATGCGCGAGAAACCACACCTTCTGCTCCTCGATGAGCTGCGTGGAGGACTCCCGCAGGTCACGCACGGCCTCCAGCGCCAGCTTCCGGCTCATGTTGTAGGCCTCGTTGTCGGCGGGCGTCTTCAGGGCTGTAGCCCAACGCTCGGTTGCGGCCAGCAGCTTGGGCAGTGCCTTCCGCATATCGCGGTGGCGCGGGCCCAGGTCGTCCAGGTTGTCGTCGAGTTCATCGGCGATGGAGGTGAACTGCTCGTAGAGTGCGTGCAGATCCTCCTCGCGGCCTGGTTGCCGTGGCTTGGTGGCGAGCGTCTGGATCGACGCGCTGCGAGCGTCGAGAAACTTAATGAAGGTCAGGACGCGGTCATTGGCCACATATGCCGAGTCGCGCAGCGCCTCCACCTCGGCTTCTGTGAGCGCGGACTCTTGCCCGCGCTGGGCGTAGAGAGCTACCGGCACAGAGAGCAAGGAGGCGAAGAGGACAAGGGTAAGGCGGATCCGCATAGGGGCTAGTGGTTGAAGACCTGATTCAGTAACTCTTCCTGCACTGAGTCTAGCTGCTTCAGCGTCGCCTGGAGCGTAGCCTTATCCTCATCGGACGCGGCATGCAGAAATCCGGTTAGCCGGTAGGTCGTCTTGTGCATCAGCATCTCGGCGCTTTTCAGCCGCTTGGTGTCCTTTGCCAAACCCATGTGGATCAGGTGCGCGTAGTGTTCCACGCGCTTCAGCGTGGCGCTGGCGTGCTCCGTGTCGCCTTCCACCATCTGGTGTGCAGCCACTTCGGTCATGTGGTGGACCAACTCGGTATAGAGAAAGCACTGCTCACGCGGATTGGCTGCTGCAGCGCGTGCTTCAAGCTGTGCAATGGCCTGCTGATCGAGGACGATGTCGTCCGCGCTGGTGGCGTGGCAGGCAGGTACGGCGAGCAGGAGGGTAAGTACGGGAAAGATGACGGTAGGGACCGCCATACGGCTTGCGAAACGGAGATGGAATCGCATGGAACACCTCGAGTCTGTTGCGCGAGGGAGAGGTTCGTTCGGCGGAGGCGGTTGAGCCCGAGCCGTGATGCGGATAACCCGTCTGCTGCTTAGATTACTGCTAGATCGCCCTGACGGATGTCTTTTCTTTGTCTTTTTTATCGCGTGTGAGCTAAAGCGATCAGTCTGTGGCGTGCCTCAAACTCCTCGTCCGGAAACTTCCCGTTGGCCGCGGCGAGGAACTGTTTGTATAGATCGGCAGCAACCTTGACCTCATGAAGCTTGTCATGCGCGGTTGCGGCGAGAAACAGGCTCGACGGCGACTGCGGCAAAACTGTAGCACGCAGGGCCAGTGCACGCAAGACCTCCTGCGGGTCGTTGTTGTTGGAGGCGGCAAAGGCCAGGTGCGCGGCGGCCATGCCATAGTCCTCCTTAGTCGGAAATGCGTCCGGTTTGGCGACGGCCTGCTTCAGCAACACTTCGGCCTCGGCGTAATGCCGCAGCTTGATGAGGTTGGAGGCGCGGTCATCCCGCAGCCGCGCCGACGGTTTGGCGTCCATCACGGTGGCAAAGAGCGGTTCAGCCTGAGCAAATGCCCCGGATTGCGCATAGAGATGCGCCAGCAGCAGGTCGATGTTCAGGTCGTCGGGGTGTGCCGCGTGGAGCGGTTCCACCAGCGGAATCGCCTGATCGTACTTGCCCTGGTTCGCGTAGATGGTCGCAAGCTGCGCGGCCAGCGACGGGTTGCCGGGGTTCGCCGTCAGCGCGGCGGTCAGCAGGTTCGTTGCCTCGGCCGGGTTGTCCTTGGCGACGATTCCCGCCAGTGCGGAGGTCGCATCGGGATCGTTGGGGCTGTTTGCGAGCACACGCCGGTACTCCTTTTCGGCAGCGGCGGGGTCCTTGGCGGACTCCGCCAACTCGGCAGCCATTAGGGTGTCATCGGGGGTCTCGGGCGTCAGCTTCAGTGCGACGAGCAGCTCCTCCCGCGCGGCTTCGGGGTTGGCCTTCAGGTCCAGCCTGGCAAGCGCCCGTAGCGCCCGTCCTTTGAGCGCGGCATCCCCGGCGGGCAGCTTGGCGGCAGCCAAGAGCTCGGTGTGCGCGTCGTCGGCACGGCCGGCTCGCGCCAACAGCAATCCAAGCCCCACGCGCGGCTCGAGCATCTTCGGATCCGCCGCGATCGCCCGCCGATAGCTCGCCTCCGCGTTCGATATCTGGTCGAGAGCATCCTGCGCGTACGCCAGGTTGTACAACAACTGCGGATCCTGCCGGTCGTTTTCCCCGCGATCCGTCAGAATCTGCAGCAGCTTCAGCGCCGTACGGTAGTCGCCCCTCTCCAGCGCGTCGTTGGCCTGCGTCCGGACGGCGGAGTTCGCATCGGGTGCGATGCTTGTTGCGTCATGCGTACCGGCGGGTAACTGCGCCAGAAGACATGGAGCGGCAAGAATAAGCAGAAGGGCAGGCAGGGCGAGGGTAGCTTTGTTGTACACAGTCATTGGACGGCTCGGGTAGGGAAGAGGCTGTCGTGGAGACGACAAAACGGTTGTGGTTGAGGCCGATAAAGAATGCCGCAATTGACGCGGATCACTCATCAGGCCTACTTCAGCACGGGCGCGAGCCAGTGTCCCGTGTGACTGGCCTTGCACGCGGCAATCTCCTCCGGCGTACCCGTAGCCACGATCTGTCCACCGCCCGAGCCTCCTTCAGGTCCCATGTCAATCACCCAATCCGCCGACTTGATCACGTCCAGGTTATGTTCGATCACCAGCAGAGAGCCCCCGCCATCGATCAGCTTACGGAAGGCCGCCAGCAACTTTGAGACATCGTCGAAGTGCAGCCCAGTCGTCGGCTCATCTAGGATGTAGAGCGTGCGGCTAGCGGCCTTCTTCGCCGCCTCATTCGCGTTCGCGCCACCCCGGTTCTGAATCGAACGAGCCGTCGCCAGATGCGAAGCTAGCTTCACCCTCTGCGCCTCGCCGCCCGAGAGCGTCGTCGCCGACTGCCCCAGACGCACATAGCTCAGACCCACCTCATCCAGCACTGCCAGCTTGTCGACGATCTTCGCATGACCGGCAAAGTAGACCAGAGCCTCCTTCACCGTCATGTTCAGCACGTCGTGGATGTTCTTGTTCCGGTACTTCACATCGAGCACCGTGTTTTTGTAACGCGTTCCGTTACATTCTTCGCAGGGAAGCTCGATGTCGGCCAAAAACTGCATCTCGACCGTCACCGTGCCGTCGCCCTCGCACACGTCGCAACGCCCGCCGGGCACGTTGAACGAGAAGCTACCGGCCGAGAGATTCTTGCGCTTCGCATCGGGCTGCGCGGCAAACAGTGCACGAATGTCATCGAACGCCTTGATGTAGGTCACGGGGTTCGAGCGCGGCGTCCGTCCAATGGGCGACTGGTCG
>Ga0179596_10000497_pt1 | contig 10991 bp, 12 predicted proteins | sample CZODoug1_1_08_16_FD_155494 | JGI IMG/M metagenome (GOLD analysis project Ga0179596, IMG submission 155494) | Vadose zone soil fungal communities from Angelo Coast Range Reserve, California, USA - CZODoug1_1_08_16fungal (Illumina Assembly) | ecosystem: Environmental > Terrestrial > Soil > Vadose...
CGGAGGCTACCTCGCACGCACCAAAGATCCACCGCCTGGAAACACCGTCATGTGGCGAGGAATGACCCGCCTCACCGACATCCAACTCGGCTTCATCCTCGGCACTCAACTTGTGGGTAATTGAAAGGTTCTGGGGAGCGTACTTCGCGGTGGTGGAGGATTCTCCTTTCAGGGGGCAGGCCGAGGAGTTGATGACGCGGTTCGGTCTCGACGCAACCTTCGAAGATATGCGCCTAATCGCAGCCGAGCACCAGCAACGGCACGACGAGCAACTTCAAGCGTAGCGAAACACCACACCGCGCACTTGTGCCGCGTACCGAACTCAAGGGAGATATGCCAGACGCAGAAATTACACCCACACCACCACCACAGCAGCACGCACACCCAACCCTCCGGCGATCTGCGCTAGAGGGCCTTTTCATGAAGAACCGCTGGTTCATCGAGGCCGCAGCCGCAACGGACCACTCCCTCCTTATCCCCGACATCGACAACATCATCACCAGCGTGGCGCACCATCTCGACGAGTACGACGGAGACGATGACGATGAGTCCTTCCAATCGTGGGTATCGGGTGTTGTCGGTCCAGCGGTCCGCCGTCTCGGGTCGTTCTACACCTTGCGGGCGCAATACACGAACAGTGTGCGGAAGGGGATATGGTCGCTTCTTGAGGGATGCGCAGACCTGGGGATCGATGACATGACAGTAGCATCCTTGGAGTCGATCACCTGGATGAAGGTATTTCAGAATCTAGATGGATGGCTCACTCCTGGAACGGCCAAACTGAACACGCGGTTCTTCGCGGCGGGCCGTATGCAGGCTCTCGGATGGAGACAGGATCGGTTACGGAACAGGGCAAAGTTCATCACCCTGGACGACGCGATCAAGGCAGAGGAGACCGGGGCAGGTCTCAGCCAGTCTGGTGATGTGAACGGGTGCACGGCAGACCCCGATGCAGACCCCGATGCAGACCACGCGGGTGATGAAGAGATGGGGTCCGAGTTGGAAGACCATCCGTTTGGGATTGCTGCGTAAAGCGTCATAGCGTCAAAGCGTAACATCTGTACGCTGTACACCCCTCCAGGGGGCCGCGCTCTTAATACTGTAGAGCAATCTGGTCGCTGACGATGATGAGCCGCACATGGCCACGGGACGGGTATCCAACCCAACATCGTCAGCGATCAGGCGGTACGTTTCACGGCGAGATCAGGCACTATGGACTGGGCACAGACTCAGCCATACCCGGCTCACCACGGGCGAGCCGTAAGCTGTAGGGCAATCCGTATGGCAAGCCTTAAGGGGCACGCCGTAGGGTACGCCGTACGCGGTAAATCCACGCAGGAGGTTCATGCAGAGCAGTACATTCGACGGAAGACACGACCAGAACACGGTACACAATTACGAGCGGGTAACCCGGAAGGCTCAGCTCGCGCGGTACAACCGGCTCTTCCAACACGTCACGGATTCATATCTACAGCAAAAGAGTTTGCCAGTCGTTTGTGCTCTTGATCTTGACGAAGACTCCACAAGCCGCTCGCGCAAATGGTCGGTGGAGAGCGCCTGCTACGCCATCGACGTGGAACATGCAACCCTAGCCGCCCTCAGGGGTGACGACGAACTCCAGCAAGCCTGGTTTTCTCTGCTACAAGGCTTTCCGGTACTTCCCCACGTCGCCCAGAGCGTGATCGAAAAATGCGGCAGGTTTTATACCGCGAGAAATCTCGATCCGGGCGTTTATTTCAAGGCTCCGATCCGGCATGGGAGTGTTCATCGGAGGGCGGTATGAAGAACAAACTTAGATTCGGTACGAGCGTCACAAAGCGGAGTCTCATGCTTTGCCCAATCGGGGGAGTGTGGGATGAAGAGAGTAACTCACATCGACCCTTCGTCCTATGGTGCTCACCCGTTGAATGTGACGCTTGAGTGCGGGCATGAGCGATCCGACATTCTAACCAGCGGTGGGGTAAGCCTTGAAGACCTGGACACCGAAGCGGGCCGGAGGCTCTTCCCAATACCTAGGCAGACCGCGCTTACGCTCTGGAGACAGGCAGGGAGGGGTGTTCAGGCCACTCCGTTGACTCCTCCGGTCACTCCTCATCCTGACGATGATGGCCCAGACGATCCAACCAACTAGACCTATACGGAGCCGCCTCACGAAGGCGAACTCTTTCCCCTCATTGGGGCGGAACCGTATAAGGACAGCCGAGTGGGATATGGCGGACTGATGGTATCTCGAATGAGTATCGTCGCGAAGGCATCCCATCGCATACAACATCCATGATGAGCGTCTCTCCTGGGAAATCCCATGGCATCAGACGACTTGCTTGCTGACCGTAATGGGGAACGCCTTCAATCCCCACTCCATTTTGAAATAGGCCCGCAACGTCAATCGATTCGCCTGGATAGATGACGTTGTCAGCTCCGCCCCGATAGGAGAAGAGTTTGTCATTGGTGGGAACGAAAGGCCATTTGCTCGGCGGGATTCCAAGACCAAAGGGCGGCGCGAAGTATAAGGGACGCTGAAGTATTAGTGCGGGAAACCTCGCGATTCCGCGTCCCTCGTTGGTGACAGTGAGAGTTAGCCCTCGAATAATCAGGGGACGGTACAGATCCTCACCGATAGGAGCTTCAGAGATTGTCACGCCTAACTTAGGGTGTGGACGCTTCCCAAACGCATCTTCAATTTGCCAATACTCCATCGGCAACGTGGAAGAGCCTATGCGTTGGTAAAACTTCCAATCCTTTCGGGACCGGTGAGGCGAACCTTCGTTCTTAGGGACGTACACGATCACAAACCCCGACGCCTGCCCGGGCGTGTCTGGGACTTCGTTGACCAGAAGCCCGACGATACCCGGTTCCACAATCTTCCCTACGAGGTCCAAGACCTTCGACCTCACGAGACTCCTATCGCTTACCGGCACCGCACCCGTGATGACATCTGGTTCATCCCCCCGTGCCGATGGTGCTTTCATGCCGATGATGAGGACACCCCCGTCCGCATTGGCCATCCCGCATACCGCTTTGGCCAGCATCTTTTGCGCGTCATCCTCCTTCACCGGCCATTCCTTACAGTCCAGATGGGCGTCTTCTGGCTCCCCAATGAGCTTGAGGACGGCCTCTGCACTCTGGAGCTGACGGTAAAGGTCCTCTGCACGTCCTGCCATCCCTATATCCCTCACAATCGACTTTACCGCCCCGTAGATGTGCCGCTGACGCTCCGGTGGTGACATCCTCTTTCGCCGAGGACTGTCATGCTGAATACCAGCCATGGCTATTATGCCGCCTTTGTATGGCCTCCGACAGACGGCCCTCCGTTGCGCGTATACCCTCCGGTTGTCCTAATAATCCTACGGAGCACCCTGTACAATCCGGACTGTGGACTTCATACAAAAGACGCAGGGAATAGTCCTAGAAGCTCCACGGGTGATCTGTGCCATCTTAGATTGGATGGTGAAAGTCGTAGAACGCCTCCTCGTCCTGGGGGTGGCTTGGATGGCTTTCTTCTTTGGTTATCATTTTTGTCGTGGATCGCTGCCCACATCACAAAGAGAGGTTATCGAGTTTGTAGCGCAAAACTGGAAGATCGTCCCGATCTTGATGATCCCGCTGTTCTACCAGACGGTTCGAACGTTCTTGGAGGAAGTGCAGGAGGCATGGGGAATAAAGCGCACCCCGAAGCAAGTCTTACCGACAGAGGCAGCCGTGCTACCGAACCTGCACGCATCAGCGGAGCTACCGTCAGCACCGGAAGAGGAGGAGTAAGGATCATGCCAACACGCATTCTTGCTCCTCGCAAGTTCACGAAGGTGTTGTATGAAGGCCCTGAACGGACGGACATCCGGGTTCGAGTGGAATCCAGTCATTCGGTTGACATTTATGGAGTAAGCCAACTCTTCCTCGATAAATTCAAAAAGGATCGTACCTATGACTTGTTTCGCTTCCCTAACAAGACGGATATAACCAAGCGTTTACCGATTAGGACAGTACTTGGGGGCGAGTGGTACCTAATCATTGAGAATAGGTCGGATACTCCAGTGGCGATTCACTATGAAGTCTTCGACGTTTAGCAATCCACACGTCCCGAGGGAGTAAAGTATACGAATCCCTTCCTTCTCGGCCATCTACCTTCTGGCCATGGCCTTGACACCAGCCTACTCTGAAGAGCGACAGTGTCCGCCCAACTCGGCATAACCCAGCGCGTTGATCCTCATACTAGGTGTTGAGACAAAAAGCGTTCGATGTCTTCAATCATGCCCTTTACATCCCCATCCGAAAAGTCATCCGGTCTACCGTGCGCCGCGCTGTTACGAATTGCCGCAATCGCCGTAATTCGCTTCGCCGTGTTTGCGTTGTAGACACCCTGTTTGGCGAGATCAGCATTCATCTTGTCCAACTTCCCGTGGAGAAGATTGTTTTGGGGGCAGAGTTCCCGGAGTGACGTTTCTAGCACTGTTCCCGCAATCACCCCAGCGGCGGTCCTGTAGTCGCCATCCAACAATGCAGTAGCTTGTTCCAGTTCGGAGTCAAATACCTCCGATTGGATTAGGCTTCTGGCAGAGGAGAGATACCCAGCGAAGTAGTCTTCCTTTGCAGTAATGAACACGGTTCCTGCCTTGTCCGTGATGTCTCCGCTGGTTGCGAAACCGGAACTTTTGGTAGCGTCTTCAAAATGCTTGAAGTGCTGCGAATCCTTTCCACATACCCTTTCCAGAAGGTCTTGAGCTTTCACCTGCCAACTGAGCAACAATTGGCGGTCTACCTGTTCGCCCATCCCGTAGGGTCCCTGTTCGGGTCTCTTAGTGGCCTTGACCTTCGCCAACTGCGCTTCCAACTCCGTGAATCGCTGCTTGAAGATGTTTGACATCAGGGCAATATAGCACTCGATTGGCAAAACCCACGCCCCCGTCACAACCACGTCCAATCCATCTACCGAGGCGGTTCCCAAGGAGTCGCCACCTGTCCGTTCCCGCGTCTGTGCAATCGCGCTTACCGTGGAATCAGCCCGCCACCTGTCCCACACCCCGTCGTGCAGGACCTGTCTGTGTACGTAGGGGGCTCTAGGCGGGGCTGGTGGCTTTTGGGTGACGGGTAGGGTCATGGGTTTCGTCGTGGGGGAACTGGTGGAGCGGGGCATATATACCGGTTCCATGGTGCCTCGCGAGAGCGTATAATATGGCTACTGTCAGGACGGACATCGTGCCTGACCTGTGCCACGTATAACGACTATTCCGGTCAGACCGATACCGGAAAGGCGCGGTGGCACAGAGTTGTAAACCACGGTACGGATCGCATGACATTACAACCCAAACGCACCAAGTTTCTCAAGGCTTGCTCCCTGTAAGCCTGAGGCCGCTCGACTTCTGCACGTCCACCCGAAACCGTTGCGGGCCTCGTCCGAAGCATGGAGCGCAGTCGAGTACATCAAGAGTTTCAAAAAGCCGATGAGGGCTGAGGACATGATGACGCTTCTGGACTGCACGCTCCCCCAGGTGTACAAGCTGGCGCGTAAGGGAACGATCCCGAGCTTCAAGGTCGGCACGGCGGTGAAGTTTGTCCCTCGGGATGTCTTGACGTGGTTCCAGCAACAGTAAGTTGTGATGTCTGTGTTGCAAACGACACCCATGGGAACGCGCATGAGGGCACTGGCACAGAGTTCTCTAGGTGAGTCCGGCGTAGAGCGTATCGACCTTGGCCCGGACCACCAGATCCCGATTCGGCTTGAGATAGCGCATGGTGGCTGCGAGGTCTTTGTGACCCAACCAAAGCTGCACCGTCCGTAGATCAACGGAGTTCCAGAGCGCCCACGTAGCAAAGGTGGCTCTGAACTTGTGGGGATGGAACTCCTTTCTATCCATCTGCGCCTTAGCAGCCACATCCTTGAGACGCCGGTTGAGTCCACCGATGGGCCGGTCGGCCCTCGCCGAGAACAGGAGGGCCGTCTTGGGCCTGTGAGCCACTAACGCAGCCAGCCGGAGAAGCAGGCTCTTCGGGACGGGGATAGAGCGTTCCTCGTAGTTCTTGATGAAGAACCTGAACTCCGGATTGCCGCGAACCTCGAACACACACTCGGTGAAGTTCATCTGCTTGCACGTCGCATAGAGCAGTTCCTTGCGTCGTACGCCGGTGACGAGCAGGAACTGAAAGATCAAACGGTTCATCTCCGAACTTGCTGCGAAAAGCTGATCGAGCTGCTGTTGGGTGTAGATTTCGGGCTCGGTGAGCGTGAAGCGTGGCCAGTCGTTTTTCTTGACGATCAGGCTCCGACCCTCGCGCTTGAGAAAGATCATCGCCTCTAAGAAATGACCATGCACAGTGATGTCGGCGAGCTTCTGTCGGACCCGCAGCCGGTCGGTGAACTGGAGCATGTCGACCCGCTGAATCTCGTCAACATACTTTCGTTTGCATGTGACGAGGGTGTGCTCCTCAAAATACTTGAGGGAGAGCTTGTATGCCGCCAGTGTGCCGGGACTTTTACTGAGGCGGACCTCCTCTAGGTATTCCGCGATGGCTGCGCTGATCTGTCGCCGGTCAGGAGCCTCAGGCACCAGCTCGATCCCGTGAACCCCCGCTGCCAGTTCAGCCTGTTTGCGGTGCTTGCGGGTGAGTGCCTGTGCTGGGTCTTTGCCGACTGACTTGCGCTTGCGGGCCGACCCAATCGTCCAGTCTATGTAGTAGGCTCCGTTTGGATGCCGCTCCTCGGTCCCGTTGACGAGCACCACGTCGGGCTTGAGGCGTCCGTTGCCTGCGTAGACGACGGGGAAGTATCCTTTGGGGGAGTTGAGGCGCTTGGTCAGGTTTACGGAGATGTTCACCGGTCTAGAGTATCAGTTCGTATCAGTTCTCGTATCACCGCCATATAAGTTGTTGAGAAATATAGGTAGATAAAAGGATATAGTCTTTGTGGGCGTTGCCCGAAAAAGACGTTTGGCATCGAGGTGAACTTGGGCATCATGAGCGGGCTGGGACGTGTGATGTGTCGTGGTGTGTTACTGCTCTTGGCCGGTACCGCCTCTGTGTGGGCACAGAAGCCCGATGTATCGCACACAGACCCGCTGAATCTCGATCCCATGGTGCGCGATGGATACGAGCACTTCTACAACCTCGACTACGAGGGTGCGTTGACGCGCTTCGATGCGGTGCAGCAGGCTCATCCCAACGAGCCGATGGCCTACAACTACCTGCTGATGGTGACGATCTTTCGCGAACTCTACCACCAGGATCTTCTGGATACGACATACTACGCGCATGATTCGTTTCTGACGACGAAGCGCACGGTGTTGGTCCCACAGGCGAACCGGGACAGGATCGAGTCGCTGACGAACTCGGTGATCAGTCTGAGCGACCAGAGGATTAAAGCGGACAACCAGGACAAGAACGCGTACTTCGCGCGGGGCTATGCGCGCGGTCTGCACGCGGCGTTCATCACCCTGGCGGACCACAGCTATGCGAGCGCAGCGCGGCAGGGGTATGCGGCGCGCGGCGACAGCGAACAGGTGTTGAAGATCGATCCGCAGTATGCCGACGCCAAGATGGCGATCGGGATTCAACAGTTCGCGGTCGCCAGCCTGCCGCGCCTGGTGCGGATGGTGGTGGGGATCGTGGGTGTCGGCGGCAACAAGGAAAAGGGGCTGGATATGCTGCGCGAGTCGGCCGCGCATGGCGTGGTGACGCGCATCGAGTCGAGGACGACGCTGTCGCTGTTCCTGCGCCACGACGCGCGCTACCCGGAGGCGCTGGCGGTACAGCATGGGCTCGCGGTGGAGTTTCCGCACGACTACCTGTTCCGTCTGGAGGAGGCGAACCTCTCCAAGGACGAGGGGATCGGGCCGAAGGCGATGGATGTGTACAAGGCCGTCATCGAGGACGCGAGGAAGCCTGGGTACTTTGTCGATCCACGGTTGCAGATGGCTTACTTCGGTCTGGCCGATACGCAGCGGGGGCAGAACCTGATTCAGGATGCCGCGGAGAACTATCTTCTAGCTGCGACCCAGCCGAACTGTAGCGACTGGCTGCGGAAGCGGGCGCGGATGAACGCGGGGATGATGCTCGATCTGCTGCATCGCCGCGACGAGGCCGTGAAGCAGTATGCGCTGGCGGCTGCGCCGGGCGAGGACCAGACCCAGGCTGACGTGGCGCGGAAGTATATAAAGACTCCCTATGCAGGCAAGTAAGAGCGTGTCCTGCCGGACGGGCGCCCTGCGCGGGCGGCGGGCGTTCGCACGCCTTTTTACTGCTTCGCGTGGCCCTTCCGTTGGTCGGGAGCAGAATTCATTGCCGACCGGAGGAAGGCCCGCACGAGATCGTAGCGGCACGACCGGTATACATGTCACGAAGTGACCGCTCCCCGCGTAGGGGGCCCGTCCGGCAGGACAGGGGATTTACAATCGAGCTTTGGAGGGGACCGATGGCTGGAGAATATCGCGCGCCGGACTGGTTTTCGAGCTTCGTCAAGGATGTGGAGCGGGTGTTTACCATGCCGAAGGGCAGAGGCAAACTGATCCGTCCGCGGTACCCGAGGGTGATCGCCGGGGTGTGCTCCGGGATCGCGGAGTACTTCGGCTGGGATGTGGCTGTGCTTCGGGTGCTCGTGGTTGTGTTCACGGTCGCTACCTCGGGGTTTCTGATTTTGGGCTACGGGTTGGGCTGGGTGCTGATTCCTGAGGGATCGTACGCGCTGCCCGGAGATGTGGGAGCTAGCAAGTCTTGATCGAGTCACGACCGTTTGTTTATAAGAAGCGCCGTCTGATGTGCGGGGCAGTGGATCTGGCTGGGTTGGCGGAGGAGTTTGGGACGCCTCTCTATGTGTACTCGGCGGACCAGATCCGGTATCGGCTGGGGCTGTTTCAAGAAGCGTTTGCGGGCCGGGCTTCGACGATCTGTTACGCGGTGAAGGCGAACTCTTCGCTGGCGATCCTGCGCCTGCTGGGCGAAGCCGGGGCGGGGTTCGATATCGTCTCCGGCGGCGAGCTGGAGCGGGTGCGGCGGGCGTATAAGCCTGCGCTGAAGAGGGTGGTGTTCTCGGGTGTCGGGAAGCAGGTGTGGGAGATCGACGCGGCGTTGAAGGCCGGGATCCTGATGTTCAACGTCGAGTCCGAGGCGGAGCTTTCGCTGCTGGCCGAGCGGGCCGAGGAGTTGAGGATTCGGGCGCGGTTTGCGCTGCGGGTGAATCCGGATGTGTTTGCGGAGACGCACCCCTATATCTCGACCGGGTTGAGCGCGCACAAATTCGGGATCGCGATTGGGGAGGCTCGACGGATTTACAGGAAGGCGCGGAAGCTCACGTGGCTGGATGCGGCTGGAGTGAGCGTGCATATCGGGTCGCAGATCCGGTCGGTCGATCCGTTCAAGGCAGCCCTGGAGCGGGTTCTGGCTTTGGTGGCTGAACTGCGAAAAGACGGGCACGATATTCGTTACGTCGATGCCGGCGGTGGCCTCGGGATCGACTATGGCGTGTCGCACTTCGACGCGGCGGCGCAGGTGGCGAAGTACGCCAGGGCTCTCGGGAAGGCGTTGGGCGATGAGAAGGCTCATCTTTTGCTTGAGCCCGGGCGGTTTCTGGTGGCGCAGGCCGGGGCTCTCGTGACGAAGGTCCTGGTGGTGAAGAAGAACGGCGAGAAGACGTTTGTCATCGCCGATGCCGGGATGAACGACCTGATCCGGCCTTCGCTGTACCAGGCGCACCATGAGATTGTGCCGGTGAAGCAGGCTGTCGTTGGCGCGAAGGTGGATATCGTTGGGCCGGTGTGCGAGTCGGGGGACTTCTTCGCGCGGGATCGTCCTCTGGCGAAGGTGAAGGCCGGGGATCTGGTCGCCATTCTCGACGCGGGGGCTTATGGGATGACGCTGAGTTCGAACTACAACACGCGGGTGCGGCCGGCGGAGGTGCTGGTGGAGGGCGACTCAGCGCGACTGATACGGCGGCGGGAGACGATGCGGGATCTGCTTGGGCCTGAAGTGCTGGGGTAGAAGCTGTGTCCTGCCGGACGGGCGCCCTGCGCGGGCGGCGGGCGCTCACACGCCTTTTTACAGCTTCGCGTGGCCCTTCCGTTGGTCGGGAGCAGAATTCATTGCCGACCGGAGGAAGGCCCGCACGAGATCGTAGCGGCACGACCGGTATACATGTCACGAAGTGACCGCTCCCCGCGCAGTGGGCTCGTCCGGCAGGACAGGTTCTCTAAATATTTGCTGCGATTGTGATAACAAGAGAGGGGCTGGTGCGTTATTCATGCATTGGCTCCTTTTATTCTCCGCACCAATGTTTGAAATGAGGTTGGCATGACGATGCGCGCGTTGGCTGCTCTGTTCCTGTTGGTGCTTTCCGGTGGCTTCGCGAGGGCGCAGACCGTCGCCGCCGCGCCGAAGTTCGAGGCGGCGGATGTGCATGTGAGCGCGCCGCAGAAGTTTCCGTTCATGCACGGCGGCACGGTGCAGGGTGGGCGCTACGCGGTGCGGACGGCGACGATGGTGGACCTGATCTCGACTGCCTATGGAGTGGATGCCGCCAACGTGCAGGGCGGGCCGACCTGGCTCGAGCGGGACCGCTACGACGTGATGACCAAGGTGCCCGATAAGACGACGCTGCCGCAGGCGAAGCTGATGCTGCGGGCCCTGCTGGCCGAGCGGTTCGGTCTGGTGGTGAAGGATGGGATGGCTCCGATGCCGGCGTATGTGCTGACGGTGGGGAGCGGCAAGCCGAAGATGACGGAGGCGGAGAGCACGGACCCGGGTGCCTGCGTGCCGCAGCCTCCGGCGCAGAATCCTCCGGCAGGGACGTTCCCTCCGTTCCTGGTGAAGTGTCACGGGATGACGATGGAGGCGTTCGCGAAGCTGCTACAGGCGTTTGGCGGGGGATACTTCGGGTCGGACACGGTAGTGGATGAGACGAATCTGAAGGGAGCCTGGGACTTCGACTTGAGGTTTAGCTTCAAGCAGCAGTTGGCGCAGGCGGGCAAGGACGGGATTTCGCTGATCGACGCGGTGGACAAGCAGTTGGG
>Ga0179596_10000498_pt1 | contig 10974 bp, 3 predicted proteins | sample CZODoug1_1_08_16_FD_155494 | JGI IMG/M metagenome (GOLD analysis project Ga0179596, IMG submission 155494) | Vadose zone soil fungal communities from Angelo Coast Range Reserve, California, USA - CZODoug1_1_08_16fungal (Illumina Assembly) | ecosystem: Environmental > Terrestrial > Soil > Vadose...
TGACAGCCGAGCCGGAGCATGTGGGCGATGAGGTTCGCTTCATCACGGCTGGGGCCTCGCCCGCGTATGGGCTCGCGGATCAGACCGTCGATCAGAAGATGCATTCGACGCTTGCGAACAAGCAGTTCAATACCGATGTCACAGGCTTCGCTGACGACACGTTTCTCTCGGGGCAGGGCATCAGCCGTTTGGTCAGCAACTTTGTTATTTATCCGAAGCAGCAGTTTGCGGAGCTGCTGATCGACCCCTCGATGAAGATCGTCCATACCTCCGGGCAACAGATCGTGCAGGGTGTGGTGCATGCTGGCGCGAAGGTGAGGATGTTCTACTTCTTCGGTGATCCGCATGCGATCTATGCGGCGTATCTGAAGACACGCAACGATGCTGGGTACCGCGTCTTTATGCCGAAGTATGAGGCGTTTGGTGTGGGCTGGGAGGCCTTTGGCGCGCTTGGCTGGAACACGAATGCTAAGACTGTGCGGGACAGTGTGGATCGCTATCTTGCGGAGGGATACCCGTTGCGCTGGGCCGTCATCGGCTCGGGCTTTTGGCCCGCTGTTCCGGAGATGCATGAGACAACGAGCTTCGGTTATTGGAACCACGATAAGTATCCTGATCCACGCGGTCTCATCCAGCACTTCCGTAATGAGAAGCTGACGGTGATGCTTGGGCTGCGGATCTGCTTCATTGAGAACGGGCCCTATTCCAAGGAGGGTGTGGAGAAGGGCTACTTCCTGAAGAATAAGGATGGCGAGGCCGAGGTCTTTCCCGTGGCTGGATGGCCGGAGCTGCCGCACTACATTCTGAATGCGCAGAACAAGGCCGCCGTCGACTGGTACATGGCGTTGGTGAAGAAGTGGCAGGACTACGGCATCACCGGGTGGAAGGAAGACTTCTACGGCTACGGTGGGCATGGCCTGCGCGACGATAAGATCGATCCGACGAACAACCGACTGATGGAGCAGCATCAACTGGTGATTGAGCGCAATGGGTATCTCTCGTCGAACGGCGATCTGCATCGCATCAACGACTTCAACTACAACCAGGATCAGGATCGTGGTCCGGTGAATGCGCTGGCGTTTGCGTATAGCGGCTTCCCGCTGGTGTATCCGGATATTGTGGGCGGTACCTTTGGCGAGGATCGCTTCAAGGCCACGCGTACGCCGCGCATGGAGACGTACATGATGCGCAACGCGCAGTGGGCCGCGCTGCACAGCTCCATGGGGATGGGTGAGCCTCCGTGGACCTTCAAGCCGGAGGTGGCGAAGGTGATGCTCGAGTCGGCGAAGCTGCATGCGCGGATTGCGCCGTATCTCTTCAGCAATGCGCGGCGCTTCTACCATGATGGCTACCCGTGGACGATGACCCCGCTGCCGATTGCGTTTCCTGACGACGCGGCGAGCTACGGGCACGAGAACGCGACCGACCGTGCGTACGAGTGGATGATCGGCGACGCGATACTGGCCACGCCGCTCTACGGGAACGACTACGAGACATCCAATGCACGAGACATCTATTTGCCCGCCGGTGCGTGGATGGACTACGACACGGGGGCGATGTACAAGGGCGGACAGACCTTGAAGGGATTCGCACTGCCAACGGGGAAGACGCCACTGTTTATTGGAGGCTCCGGCGTGACGCTCGAGGAGATCGACGGGAGCGTGAAGGCTTGTGTCTACCCGGTTGCACAGCAAGCCTCGGCGCAACTTACCTTACCGGAGAGTGAGACGCCCTTCACGGTTGCAGTGCGCGGTCTCGCGGCAGGGACGGCGTGGTCCGGCATCAAGGTCGTTGATCGCGGCGGACATGCGGTGTCAGTGACGGCGTGCGGCCATGGCTTCGCCTTTGTTCCGGCGCCAGGTGAGTCGTATCGGGTGAGGGCTGTTCGTTGATGCGTGTTCACAACTGAGAGCGACCGGCCAAGCTTTCGTGCCGATCCAAACTCGACGTAGACGAACTACTCGTGTCGAATGAATGGCTTGCAAAACGATGCTGCCCATAGTGTCTTCTACGATCTCTGAAACAGCCGCCCTGTGCGCGACGGGTGCTTTGGTGCAGCAAGAAATATCAGTTTGAATTTATTCCTGCCTGTGTTACTCAATAAGCACACCTGACTTATCTGAGCCCTTTCCTCCGCCTCTCGCAAGAGCGTCGCGGCGACGAAGGAGTCAGCGGAAGACCCAACGACTTTCGTATCTGTTTACGTTGTAAACGGTTCCATGCTGCGCGTTTTTTGCTGCCTCTATCCACACCTGGGCCTTGCCCGGGTTTGAACTTTCTTGCTTCTTTTCAATCGCAAAAGTGCCGGAGATTCCTGAATGAAATTCTGCAAACGCCTCTTTGCATTAACCGCTCTACTGCTCTGCTGTGTCTCGGGCCTTATCGCCCAGACGACAACCACGGGTGCCATCAACGGGCTCATCGCGGACCCAAGCGGTGCGATCGTGTCCGGCGCGTCCGTGGTTTTGACGAACGACGCGACGGGTGCGGTGCGCACTGCCAGGACGAGTACGGCGGGCGTTTATCGCTTCGATCTTGTCGCTCCCGGTGCGTATACCGTGAAGGTGGAACAGACTGGCTTTCAGAAGCTTGAGTCGAAGCTGATGGTGCAGGGCGGTCAGGTTTTGAACGCCGACCTGAAGCTCTTCATCGGCAGCGATAGCCAGACGGTGAACGTTGAGGCGACCGGTACGATTCTGCAGGCGGAGAATGGCAACATTGCGACCACGATCTCGCAGGCGCAGGTGGCTGAGGTGCCTAACTCGGGCAACAACCTGACCTACGTCACCAAGCTGACGCCTGGCATGAACACGGGCTTCGGCGTGGTCGGCAACACGATGTATCAGATCGACGGCGAGAACTTCAACGACCCGTACAACAACGCGAACAACTCCGGTGCATCGAACCTTACGCTCGGCCTGAACGATGTGGCCGAGGCCACGGTGACGGGCAACGGCTACTCCGGGCAGTTCGGCGGACTCGTTGGCGCGACGGTCAGCTTCGTCACCAAGAGCGGCGGCAACCGCCTGCATGGCGACCTGAGCTGGTTCTGGACGGGCCGCGCGCTCATCGCGAACACCTACGTGCATAAGTCCACTGCGGCGACTACGGGCATCACGCCGCGCTCGTTCGAGAATGCGAACCAGTGGTCTGGATTGATTAGCGGGCCGCTCACCATCCCGCATCTCTTCAACGGCCATGACAAGCTGTTCTTCCTGGCCGATGCGGAAGGCCTTCGTGCCATCCTCCCGGCTTCGCCGACGACGGTTCTGGTTCCGTCCGCCAACCTGCAGGCCTACACGCTCCAGAAGCTGGCCTCGAACGGCCTCAATGCGTCGATCCCCTTCTATCAGAACATGTTCAGCATCTATAACACGGCGGCCGCGGCGCATAGCGGGCAGCTTGGAAAGGGTAATCCCAACGCCAGCGGAGCGGCGCTCACAACCGGATGCGGAACGCTCTCAACGGCAGATGTAGCTGGCATCGGATCGCTGGCCGGTGCCTGCACCAACTACTACGCCAGCACCGCGACCACCTACGCGAATGAGGCGCTCGAGATCTTCCGCGTGGACGCCATCTTCTCGGAGAAAGACAAGGCTTTCGTGCGCTACGAGCACGATGCTGGCGTGCAGCCCACGACCATCGATCCGGTCAGCGCGGCGTTCAACGCGGTCAGCATTCAGCCGCAGCACTCCGGCCAGTTGAACGAGACCCACACCTTCGGCACGCGCGGCGTCAACAACCTGATCGTCGCCGGCCTCTGGTACGGTGCGCTCTTCGGTCCGGCCAATCTGGCCGCTTCGCTGGCTGTCTTCCCCGCGCAGCTTGGCCTGAGCGACGGTTCTCTGTCGACGCTCGGCGGCAGCAACGCCAGCTTCCCCACGGGTCGCAACATTACGACGATGCAGTTACAGGATGACGTTGCGCTGAACTACAGCGCGCACACGCTGAAGTTCGGTGCCAAGGGTTATCTCATCAAGGAGAACGACCATTACTTTACGGCCGGTACGGTGCCCACTGAGACGGTTGCGACGATGGGTGCTTTCGTCAACGGCGGTGTCGATACGACCGGCAGCACGGCCTTTACCCAGACCTTCCCCACCAAGCCGAATCACCCTGTGCTTATCAACCAACTGGCTGCTTACGTGGAAGACGACTGGAAGGCGACGCGCGACTTCAGCTTGACGGCGTCTCTGCGGCTGGAGCACCAGGGCAACATCCAGTGCCTCGACAACTGCATTACGTTGCCGGCCACGCAGTTTCCTGACCTGGCGCATACGGCTACGATTCCGTATAACCAGGCCTATGTGTTCAACCAGAGCAATGTTCTTCCCGGTCTGCAGGTGCTGGAGTGGCAGCCGCGTCTTGGTTTCGCCTACAACCCTTCGATCCTGCATGAGTCGCTGGTCGTTCGCGGAGGCTTCGGGATCTTCTACGACGGACTTCCCGGCAGCGTGCTCGAAGGCGTAGCCAAGAACCCGCCGACGAAGAACACCTACAGCAACATCAGTGGCGATCACCTGGCCAACACCGAGACCACGGGCAATCTCTATGCGGATGCGGTCGCCATCAACACGGCGTTCGTGAACGGCATTCCTTCGGGCGGCACGGTCGCTTCCATCAAGGCGAGCCTGCCCGCCAACTTGCAGCCCTTCTTCACGCCGCCCAGTGTTTACGCGCCGCAGAATAACTTCAAGATGTACAACGTGCAGAAGTGGAACCTCGAGATCCAGAAGGCGTTCGGGCAGATGACCGTGATCTCGATCAATTACCTGGGCAACCATGGCACGCACAAGCCCTTTACGAATGCGGGTCTGAACGCCTTTTCCTCCACGCTCGCGGGCCTGCCGGCGGCGCAGCCCGACACGCGCTTCGGCACGGTCTACTACTACCAGTCGGGTGGCTCGAATAACTACAACGGCGTCATTGTGACGGCGACCCAGCGCTTCCGTGGTGGCGGTGTCATTACGGCTGGCTATACCTATGGCAAGATCCTGGATAACTCCGGTGCGACGCTGTTCAGCACCACCTCGCCTACCGGTACGACGGACATCGGCGGGCCGACCGATCCCTACCATCCGACGCTGAACTATGGTCCGGCTTCGACCGACGAACGCCATAACCTTACCCTCAACTACGTCTACAAGCTTCCGTTCAAGAACCCCTTTTACGGTGGCTGGCAGGTTGCGGGCGCGGCCTTTGCATACTCCGGTTTGCCTTACACGGTGATGGATACGGCGGGAACGAACAAGATTAACTCCTACAAGACGGGCGCCTATGGAACATCGTTGATCGCGACCTACAAGGGCGGCGGCTCGGCGAGTTGCGGGTATGGCGGGCAACAGTGTCTCCTGGCCTCGCAGTTCAGCACGGCCACTTCGGTTGGCGAGAACGGTCCCCGCAACGCCTTCCGTGGGCCGATGTACGTCAGCACCGATTTTGGTGTGACCAAGGAGATTCCGCTGTACTGGCAAGGCGGCGTCTTCAGCGTGGCGGCGCAGGCCTTCAACGTGCTGAACCACCTGAACTTCTCGCGGCCCACGGGTTCGCTCAACTCGGGGAGCTTCGGCAAGATCACCTCCACCGTCAATCCTTCGGGCATCTTCAGTGGCGTGGGTGGTGACGACTCGCCGCGCATCCTACAGTTGAAGGCGAAGGTCGTCTTCTAGGCGAAACGATCCAAGGGAAAGCATCTGACCGGGCGGTGGCGTTTCAGGGTACCCCCACCCCTATACTTTGAGTCTAAAGTACGGCGGAATAAGGAGTTAAGTCTGGACTTCCGGTATAGTTCAGGTCTAAGTGCTTTGTTTGCTTCATGGGTATCTGTAAAGTACGGCGGAATATAGGGTTAGTCGCACCATGGGCCATGGGCGAATACTCGCTCGTGGCCGCTTCTAAGTAGCTTCGATGGGGACGAGCTCGCCGAGGAGGCCGTCGGCGAGGCCGAGGTCGGTGAGGTAGGGGAACGGGTTGCAGGCGAGCGACATGCCTTCGAGGCTCTTGAAGATCCAGTAGGGCAGCTTCCACTCGGCGACCAGACCGGCGGCTTCGCGGATGGAGGCGAACTCGTAGGCCACCTCTTCGGGAGACTTCGGTGAGAGCATGCCCGCGATGGGGAAGGCGGCGAGTGAGAGTACCTTGCCCTGCTGGACGGCGACGATGCCTCCTCCGCACTCGATCAGGGTGTTAGCGGCAAGCTGCATGTCTTCGGCGTTGCCGCCGATGACGAAGAGGTTATGCGCGTCGTGCAGGTAGGTGGTAGCGATGGCGCCGTTCAGGCGGGCGAGGCCCTCCTGGAGTGCGACCTGACCGGGCTTGTCGTGGCGGCCGTGGCGGTGCTGCACGTAGAGGAAGTTGAGGTCGCCGTGGGGGCCATTGGCGGGTGGCAGCAGCGCGATGCCGTCGCGGACCTCGAGCTCGACCGCGCTCCACTCGGAGAAGCGTGTGCCCTTGATGGTCTTGAGGCGTGCCTTGCCGTTGGTGCCCTCGATTTTGAGGTGGAAGTTGTCGATCGAGCGGGGCGTGATGTGGACTGAGCCTCCGGGAGCAGCGACCGGTGAGGGGACGGTTGGGACGAGCATGCGACCGTCGCGTGCGGCATGATGGCCGGAGACGTAGACGTCGGTGATCGCGATGGTCTCAAGGTTCGAGAGGACGACGATGTCGGCACGGCGTCCGGCGCAGAGTGCGCCCAGCTCCTTGAGACCAAGGTGCAGCGCGGCGTTGAAGGTGGCGAAGCGGATGGCTGTGATGGGCGAGAGACCCGCGGCGATGAAGCGGCGCAGCACATCCGAAATGCCTCCGTGGGCGACGAGGTGGTCGGGCGGTACGTCGTCGGTGCAGAACATGAGCTGCGACGAGAGATGCGGAAGCTTGTCCAGCGCCTCGACGATGGTGGGGATGACGTAGTTGTGCGAGCCGCGAATCTCGATAGCGAGGCCGGCGCGGAGCTTCTCGAGCAGGTCGTCGCCGGAGGTGATCTCGTGGTCGGCTCCGATGCCTGCGGCGACGTAGCCTTGCAGGCGTTGCCCGGTGAGGCCGCGTGCGTGGCCTTCGACCAGCTTGCCGGCGGCGCGGCCCTCTTCGACGATGGCCTCCATGCGGCTGGAGCCGGAGAGGACGCCGTTCATGTCCATCATCTCGGCGACGCCGATGACCTCGGGCCAGGAGAGCATCTCGCGCATCTCGGCGCGGTCGAAGCTGGCTCCGGAGACCTCGATGGCCGGGGCCGACGGCACCGACGATGGCGCCTGGATGAGCGCGCGCAGGGGCAGGTCGCGGCTGGACTCCATGGCATAGCGCACGCCTTCGACGCCCATCACGTTCGCGAGCTCATGCGGGTCCCAGAAGGCGGTCGTCGTGCCCTGCGGGACGATGGTGGCCGCGTAGTGGTGGGGCAGCATGTGCGAGCTCTCGAAGTGGACGTGCGTGTCGATGAAGCCTGGCGTGAGGAAGCGGCCTGTGACGTCGTGGATCTCGGTGGCGTCGAGGCGCGTGCCGGGTGTGTGGACGCTGGCGATCATGGGACCGACGAGGCCGAGGTCGGCGTGGCGGATCTCGCCGGTGATGACGTCGACGAGCTGGCCTCCGGTGAGGAGGAGGTCGAAGGGAGCGAGGCCTTGCGCGGCCTGGATGGCGCGGGCGCGAGTGGCGGTGTCGATGCTTGGTTGCCAGTTCATAGGGGCTCCTTGGCGGGTGCGGCAGTTTCTATGATCGCCTGAATGGGGCTCTGAGGCGACATCCCACCTTCGCGACGATGGTGCCGTCGCGAAGGTGGGGCACGTTCTTTGTTCTGTGGCGGGTTTACTTGGTGGGGAGGGGGGCTGGGTTTATGGCCTTGGGGGTGGAGGCGCCGAAGAGGGCGATCAGGTTGCGCTCGAGGCGGGCGGCGTCGACGTCGATCTGGGCGTGCGCCTTCTGTAGCGTGGTCGCGGGCTTGTCGTTGTCGCCGTAGGTCAACACGTCGCCGTAGTTGGGGCCGTGGTCGATGTTCACGTCCATGTAGACGTAGCGCTCGTGTACGGTGATGGCCGGGTCGAGCCAGGTCGCGGCGGCCAGTTCATCCCACGCGTAGGCGGCGGAGTTGTTGTGGTGCGCGTACTGGATGAGGTAGCGGGCGGCGTTGCTGTTCGAGGTCGCGAGCGCGGCGAGGACGGGCGAGAGCTTTGTCTGGATCGACGAGTCGATGGTGGTGACGGAGATCTTCGACCATGGCGCGGTGAGGGCGATGTGCGCGGCCTCGGGATCGAACCACAGGTTGAACTCGTGGCGGGGCGCGTTCACCCACTCGGCGGCGTCGGTGTGGGGGTTGATGCTGCCGCCCATGATGACCAGCTCCTGCACGAGCTCGGCGAAGTGTGGGTCAAGCTTGATGGCCAGTGCGATGTTGGTGAGCGGGCCTGCGCCGTAGATGGTGACCTGATGCGGGTGCGCGTGGACCATCCGGATCATGAAGTGCGCGGCGTCTTCGTCGGCGGCCTTGGTGGTGGGGTTGCCCTCTTGCAGGGTGGGCACTTCGTCCCAGCGGGTTTTGTTGCGCTCGTTCCACGCGCCCATATAGGTGGGGTGTCCGTAGATGCCGGCGGCGAGCCTGGTCCACTCCTGCGTGCGGACGAGCGGGAAGGCCGCGCCGGGGTAGACCTTGATGTCAGTGCGTCCCATTAGCTCGAGCAGGCGGAGCGTGTGGGCGACCTCCTGGTCACGCCACATATCGCCCGAGACGACGGTGACGCCGAGCAGCTCGACGTTGGGCGACTGTAGCAGCACGAGGATTGCGGCCATATCCGAGCCGCCGGGGCCGGAGGCGTCCTGGTCGGCGATGATGTAGCGCGGGGTCTGTGCGGTGGCGGCGAGGGTGCTGCAGAGGAGGGCGGCGGCGAGCAGGAGGCGCATCGGTGAGGTTCCTTCTTCGTGCTGAATCAAGTCTAGAAGCAAAACAGGGTGAGCGGATTCGATCCGCCCACCCTGAGAGTAGATGCTGCGTTGGTGGGCCTTAGAACAGGTACTTGAGCGCGACCTGGATCTGGCGGTTTTCGTGGACGGTGGTGGAGATGGCACCGAAGGTGGCGTTGCCGAAGCCCTGGTCGGGCAGGCCGAACTGCGAGTGGTTGAGGATGTTGAAGAACTCGGCCCGGAACTCAAGATTCTGCGATTCGTAGGTCGGGAACTTCTTGTAGAGGGACATGTCGACGTTCGTGCGTTGCGGTCCATAGCCTACCGTACGCGGCGCGTTGCCGAGTTGCGTGGCGGTGGGGTTGGCGAAGCAGCCGGTGTTGAACCACTTGGTAACGGTGCGGCCACCTGCGTAGAGGTTGCATCCACTGGTGAGGTCCGGGCGGTTGGTGATGCCCGAGCCCGAGGTGTTGGTGACCTGCGTGAACGCCAGCGGGAAGCCGGAGTGCGTGGTGACGATGGAGTTGACCTGCCAACCGCCGATCGCCTCATCCGTCCACTTGTTGACGCCGCCCAGGAACTTCTTGCCCTTGCCGATGGGCAGGGCGTAGATGGCGCTGGCGGTAAAGTTGTTGCGCAGATGCAGCGAGGAGAGACCACGGTCGGCGTCGGAGGTGATGAGTCGTCCAGCCGCGTTACCCGGTGTCGAAACCAGCACAGGGCTGCCGTGGTAGAAGGTCGAGGCTGAGTTCGAGCCGAGCGTGAGCGGGAAGTACGTGGAGCCCGGAAGCGTGGTGACGGCTGTGGAGAAGCCGTTCGTCATCGCCTGCGAGTAGGTGTAGGAGCCCAGGAGGTAGAGATCCTTCACGCGCTGCTCGACCTTGGCCTGCAGCGAGTTGTAGATCAGCCAGCCGTTCGACGTGATGTCGGAGATGGTGTTCAGCGTGGTGAAGGGGCGGCGCGCGGCGGTGTTGTTGCCCACACCCGGAGCCGCTCCGTTGAAGCTGCCGACGTTGTTGAACAGGCGCGAGGCGTGCGTGCCCGCGTAGGCCACGGTGAAGACCGTGCCGCGCGACGTGCCCTGCTGGATGTTCACGTTGTACTGCTGCACCAGACCCTGCTTGAAGCTGCGGTCCTGCGCGACGAGCGAGCCGGTGTAGGTGGTGGGGTTGCGCGGCTGGCTGTTGTCCGGGAAGCCGTTGATGGCGTTGCCGGCGATGAGCACGCGTGCCGGGTTGATGTCGTTCGTGGTGAAGGTATAGGTGTTGGTGTAGGGCGGGTTCTGGTGGATGCCAGCCGACTGGCCGAGGTGCGACGTGTCGTGGAAGACGGCGTAGCCGCCGCGAAGGACCGAGTTGTGCGATGGGCCGAAGGGCGAGAACGAGAAGCCGACGCGCGGCTCGATGTTCGAGTAGTCGGTCGCGATGCCCGCGTACTTGTCGCTGGCGATGGTGCCGGAGTAGGTGTTGGCCTGCGCGCCCGCTACGTAGAAGGTGCCGGTGGTGACGTCGAAGTTCGCGATGCGCGAGTGCGCCTCCGACAGCGGCGTGGTGACACCGTAGGCCAGGCCGAGGTTTAGCGTGAGGCTAGGCGTGATGGCCCAGTTATCCTGCGCGTAGCCACGGTACTCCTTCCAGCGACGACCGATGATGGTGCTGTTCACCTGGTTCTGACGGTTGCCCCCGTTGGGGTAACCCAGCAGCAGGCTGGCGACGGGTGATCCGTTTGCGCCGGTAATGCCGCTGGCGGGGTCGGTGATGGTCGCGGCGAAGGTGCTGCTCGTCGAGTACGCGGTGAAGTTCTTGGTGAACGCCATCTGTCCGTGGAAGTAGGTTTCGCCCAGTCCGTTGTTCTGCATCGGGCGGAAGTCGAAGCCGAAGACCATGGTGTGCTTGCCCTTCACGACGGAGAGCGAGTCCGAGTAGTGGTAGACGTTCGTACCGCCCTGGTAGGGCGAGAACAGACGGTCGCCGATGGGGTTGAAGCCCGTGACCGAGATCAGCGTCATGCCGGAGGTGGCGAGGTCGCCGAGGTTCGCGCCGGTGATGCCGATGTCCGATGCCGCCGTCGTGCCGTAGCCCA
>Ga0179596_10000499_pt1 | contig 10942 bp, 9 predicted proteins | sample CZODoug1_1_08_16_FD_155494 | JGI IMG/M metagenome (GOLD analysis project Ga0179596, IMG submission 155494) | Vadose zone soil fungal communities from Angelo Coast Range Reserve, California, USA - CZODoug1_1_08_16fungal (Illumina Assembly) | ecosystem: Environmental > Terrestrial > Soil > Vadose...
GAAGACAAAAAATAAATTAAAGATTAAAAACAATAATTTAGTCTTTATCAGAATCGAACTGACACTATCTACTTGAAGGGTAGACGTACGACCGTTATACTAAAAGACCTCTAATCGTTTCTTTTTTCTTTAATTTAAACTAAGATTCTTTTGTTTATTTGAGCGGCATTAGGAATCGAACCTATATCTAGCAGCTAATGAGACTGCTGTGCTAAACCATTACACTATATCGCTTTTTTTAGGGGAACACTATCGTTGAAACATGAGTACGAACAAAGAGACTCGAACTCTTAAGGAATTACTTCCACTCCTGCTTAAGAGGAGATTGTTTACCAAATTTCAACATGTTCGCTCTTTTTTTAATTCAGACTTTTCTTTTTATAAGAACTTAAAGTAAAAAAAATTCATTTATTTGAAAATAAATTTAGTGTTGTTTCTTTTAAATTTAATATTTTAACTTCAAAATTTTCGCTTAGCTTCTTAATCAAGCTTTTTAAAAAAGTATAAAATTATTTCACCTTATAATTAAGATTTCAATTTGCTTAAGCAAAGGAATAAAGTAGATACTAAGGATTAAATTTAAAGAATTAAGATTATGAAAGGAATCTACCTTATATTAAATCTAACTATTTTAAATTAAAAAAGCAATTGAAAAAATTTAGATTATTCGGATTAATTTAAAATAAGATTAGTTTTATTTCTTATTTTATCTTGTAGTAATTAGATGAGTTTTTACATCCTATGTTTTATCTTCTTTTTTTTCTATCTTTTTTAGTTTGTTTTATTAGTTTGTTTTATGCTTTATTTTTATTTAAAGTAGAGTGATCAGTATTAGACTTTTTTGTTTAGGTATCAAGAGGATTCGAACCTCTGAGGAAAGAGTATTAACAGTACCCCGCATTAACCACTCTGCCATGACACCTTTTAAAAAGTTAAAGTTTTTTTTTTCGGATTGAAGCTAGACAATTAAAGATTTATAAAATAAAAAGATGCTATGGTAGGCGCGGTTCGAACACGCAACATCTCCCACCCAAAGGAAGCGGATTAACCAGTTCTCCATCTACCATTTTAAACATTAAAAAGATAAATAAGCTTAATTTTAGTATTCTTTTAATATACAAATTTAGAAAATGTAAGAATAAAAATGAGAATTCTCATTTACCTCCATATCTCCCCTGCTCTTATTAATCACAGCTTATAAATCAAGACGGTTGAGGATTGTTATGCTAAATCTATCTCCTTTCTCACTTGTGTTTTAATTAATTAAAAAGGTCGGTGGGGAGAAAAATGACACACGTATTATCTCTCTTCCCTCCCCTCTCTCCTCTTTTTCATTAACCACCAGCAGGGAATCAAACGCTCGCCATGCGGGGGAGGGGAGTTAAAAAAGTGGGTTAAAAAATTATAAAAATAATTTATAATTGTTAAAATTTTTAATTAATATTAAAATAAAATATTAATTAAAAATAAAGATTCATGTAATCATATCCTATTTAACCGTTTGTACCTAGATAAGTTATAGATTTGAGGTTTTTACCTGCAGCTACTGTTTGTACTTTTACTCCTGATTAAGTAAAAAAAAATATTTTAACCATTTAAATAGTAATTTTAAATAGAAGTAAATTATAACTGAGATTAGTTTATATTAAGTAGCTTAAACTGTAATAATTCTTTATTTATATATAATAAGAATAACCTCTCTTTTATATTTTATAATTAATTATAAAATAATACATAATTAAATGAAACAAATTATAAGAGAGACCAGTATATTATAATACAGTTAAAAAATTTTTTAACTAAAAGTATTTAGTATAGTATATAGACCTATTTTACTTAAGATTACACAAATAATTATACAAATCCAACTATAAATAAATAAACTTATACTTGTTTTACTCCAAAGATTTATATGTCTTCTTAACAAAAATTCTAATATCTTACCTATTTTATTATTAGGTAAATATTTATTATAATTAATTTCTTTATCTTTAAAAATAATACCTATGAAGCTATTTAATAGGATAAACAAAAATAATATTTCAATATTAGTAAAATTTATTAATTCAGGTACTAAATTTAAAGGAAAATTATTAATATTAGCATTATTTGAAAATTCTGTATTATCTACTAAATATGAAATAAAATTTTTAGCGTTAGAAATTTTGCTGCTATACTTATTAGCAAAAGCATTAACAGTGTGAGTTATAGCTAAGGTACCTGCTAAAGCTGCAGCTTTACCTGCTGGTGTTGGCATTTGTTTAGCTAACTCTATACCTCCTTTAAGTCCAGCTAACGTCAGTAGAGTATTAGTTGTTTTGTTTGATGTCTCTTTTTGAGGTTCATCTTCTAAATATAAAAAATCTAGAAGATCATTAATAAATAAAAAGTTAATTAATAAACTAATTAACCATTTTATATTAGTATAAATATATTTAAAAAACATTTTTTTTTTCATTTTTTTATTAATATTACAATGGATCTTAAATTTCTAATTCTTATTTTATTAAGAAAAATTACTTATTTCATTAATCTAATTTTAAGATTAATTACTAAATTTTAATCGTTTTAATTTTATTAAAATATTAATCAGTTTAATAAATTATTAAAACATAAAGTAAAATAAGATCAAGCTTAATCAATTCTAAATATAAAAGTCTCTATAAAAATTTATATTTATCTCTTTTAATTGGTTTTTTTTATTAACCCAATTTGTAATTTTATTTTTAATTACCTAATTAACTGATTTTTACTATAGCTAACCTGATCTTTTTTTTATTCTATTCTTTTGAATTTTGATTAGTAGATAAATAGTTTAAGTTAAGACGAAAAATCATACGGTAATCAATTATTTCAGATTGTCAATTTTGTCTTATTGTTGTGTTATTAAAAAAAAAGTACAAAAATAAACGGTCTATTTTTATATCCGTGAATATAAAATCACCCTTCAAAGTCTACCAAGATAAAATCAAAGCGGCCCTCTTAACCTTTCATACTTCTCTTCATCAGGTAAAAAACAAAATCTCGTTTATCTGATTTAGAGTAAGTAGAGAAAAACATTCTTGGAATTAAACCAAACGATTGGAATATCAAATCTAAGTGATTATCTATTATTAAGGATAAAGGTAAAAGGGCAAATAAAAAGGGGCAAAATATAAATGACCAGCTAAATTTAACACAGTAAAGCCAACCAGTCCTAATAAAGAATAATCTCAATCTAGAAGCATAATATTCTTTTTATTTATATGTATAGTCCCTATTTATTTAATCAATCTTATTTTACTGGATACTACACTACATGCTTAACCTAAATCCTCTTATATTAATTATTCTTAGTGCTAGTACAGTATTGCTCTGTCTGGAAAAAAACCTAAATGATTCGCACGCCATGATTAATAAGACCGACTTTTTAATAAATTAAAAAACAAGGGGGCCCTTTTAAGTCCATTATAAATAAGAGAGGGTAAAATTTGTTCCACCTTCTCATCGACCTTTTTAATAAATTAAAACACAAGATGGGAGGTGAGCGCTACGCAATATTAATAAAAAAAACAACACTAAATTACAAAGTAGATAGATCGTTAGGCTTCATCGACCTTTTTAATCAAACACAAGATGAGGAAAGGGGATAAAAATATTATATAACAAAGCTGTTAAAGAAATATGTAATGAATCTAAAACAACGTTAGGGAAAACACCTAATAAAAAAGTAGGAATTAATAAAGTGAACAATAGCATAAATTCTCTTCTAGATACGTCTTTTAGTGGTTTTAAATGTGGAGAATATGAACCATAGGAAATTCTATTATAAAGATAAATAGAATAGCAACCTGAGAAAACGATACCTGTAGCTCCTAAGATTGCAATTAGGGGATTTCTTTGAAACATACCAGTTAAAGACATAAATTCACCTAAAAAATTTAGACTTAAGGGGATACCTGCATTACATAGAGTAAAAAGAAAAAATAAAAGAGTAAAAACTGGCATATAAGTAACTAATCCTCTAATATAATTAATTATTCTAGTTCCAGTTCTATCGTAAATCACTCCTCCTACACACATAAATAGAGCAGGGGATACAAAACCGTGAGCTAACGCTAGTAAAATAGCACCAGAAATACCATGAATATTATTAGAAAATAGACCTAATATTACTACACTCATATGAGCAATACTAGAATAAGCAATTAAAACTTTAGTATCTCCTTGTATAATAGTAGCTAAAGAAGCGTAAATTAAAGTAATAATGGCTATAGTTTGTAATAAAGGACCAAAATAATTAGAAGCATCAGGTAAAATATTTAATAAAACTCTTATATAACCATAAGTAGCAAATTTTAAAATCGTACCAGCTAATAAGATTGATCCCGCTAAAGGACTATCAGCATGAGCACGATAAAGCCAACCAGTGAAAGGCCACAATGGAGTTTTAATAGCAAAAGCTAATAAAAAAGCTAACCATAAAATTTTTTGACTATCTAAACTTATTTCATATAAAGATATTAATTGGAAATCTGTAGATCCTATATAACTATATATTTGAAGTATAGCTAATAACATAAATAAAGAACCTGCAAATGTATATAAAAAAAACAATAAAGCTGATCTAATTCTAGCTTTACCTGAACCATAGACAATAATAACTATAAATAAAATAGGTAATACACTTTCGAAAAAAATATAAAAAAGAAATAAGTCTAATACAGTAAATAAACATATTTGTAATGTTTCTAATATTAAAAAAGATATTAAAAATGTTTTTATATTTTCAGTTATATTATTATAATTAGATAATAAAGCTATAGGTGTTAAAAAAGTTGTTAATAATACAAAATAAAGAGAGATACCATCTATTCCTAAATTAAAATGACAAAAATTTAATTGACTATATTCATATACAAATTGTATTTGATTTGTACTAGAATCAAATTTTGCCCATAAAATTATAGATATGAAAAAATTTATTAAAGAAGTTGATAAAGCTATATTTTTCATTTTTATCTGACTAGCTTTAGAGTTGTCTGTTATAGGTATTAAACATAAAGAACCTATAATGGGTATAAATATTAGTAATGGAATCATTAGATTTAAATAATTATAAAATTTTTAGTACCGTTTAGATTATCGGATTTTTCTTAAACTGTTTTTGTCTTCTCCCTGCCTCTCATCTTATCGCATAGCGGAAGATGGGGCTGGAGCTCATCGATTTTGTATTCAAAACAAGACGGGAACGCGACATCAGGGACCTATTAGCGGTAGGTGGGTTTAAAACCTGGTAACTAGAAAAGTATAAAAAGTAGGGAAAGGGGGTTAAAGTAAATATTTTTAGATTCTTTATGTTATAGGTAAATAAATACTAATACATTTACATAAATAATACTTGATAAAGCAATAAATATAAATAACATATTTAAGAAGAAATAATATTGTTGAAATTTTCTTCTTAATTGAATAAATTTGGCTAATTTAGGATATTTTGCTTCTAAATTTAAATATCTAATTAGAGTATCACCATAGAAAATACCAATAATTGTAAATAAACAAAAGAAAATAAAGATACTTACTATAATGTGAACTAAAGCACCTGTCTGCATTAAAGTTAAAGTAGATAAGTAATCTTGATATGAAGATATAAATTTAGTAACATAATCAACAAATAAAAAATTAGATTCAGATCCACTTCCAGAATTAGATATTAAGTCTATAACATCACTCAATTTCTCGTTACTTTTACTTATATTTTCAGATACACTATTTAATTTTTAGCTTAACATTGAGATCATATTATTACGTGTATCATCTTCTACTGTATTAATTAGATTCTCATTAATTTCCATTATTGAAGTAATATCTTCTCTTACAACATCTAAACTTTCTTTTCTGCTTACTAAAGCATCTACTATCTTACTTTTGGTTTCTTCCTGTGATATTTTAGTTTCCATCATGTTACTTATTTTATCTTCTAACATTCTAGCTAATTCATTGTTATATTTTTCTAATAATTTATTCTCTCTTAGAAAAATATTTTCCTGTTTTATTTATTAATTGTTTTAAAGTTGTACTTGCCATTTTTATATGTTTTTTTTTAAGGATCTAAATTTAGATCTATCTCTGATAAAATTAAATTTTTTTTATCAATAAATAGTTTAACTATTTAAACGAATGAGATAATGAAGCTCATTCATAATTTATTATAATTATGAATTGTAAATTAAGTTTTTTTAATTATTGGATTGTCAAAATTAGATTTTGATTTTTGTGTTTTTTTTTAGAATATTTTGGTCCCACTTTTTTCATTTCATTTTTTATAGATGTGCACATATAAAAATAAAACTAGATGGACCCTTATTCATATAATTTATAGATAAATAGCTATATCGATTTTGTTTATTCCTTTTTTTTTTAATTTAATTTTTTTTAGATCTAAATAGTTATCTATACTTTATATAAAAAAACATTTCAATCTAAAATTTGTAAAATTGAAATTAATTACTAGATTTTAAGGCAGGTTTCTTCATCTTGTGTTTTAATAAATATAAATTAAAAAGGTCGATGAGTGGATTCCCTATTTTGCTGTGATCTTGTTTTTTAATAAATTAAAAAGGGCAAGAGGATTTTTTTTTAAGACCAGTCTACGCTTTAAATTTAACAAAATCAAAAGATAAAAAGTTTTCATTGTAAAATAAATAAGGTAAGGGGTAAATTAAATATAAAAAATGGAAAGAAGTATAATAAATTTTATTTCATAATTAATATACACATATATAAAGCATAAGTATTAACACTAGTAAAAAGGAGTATAAAGAATAATAAAAAATATACCCATATTATACTACTCTTTTGCCAAGAAATTATTAATTTATTTAAAATAATAGGAATATATCTACCCAAAGGTAAAGATTTAATTTTTTCTGTTGTAAAAGTTGTATTAAATACAAATTTAAAAGTAATAATCATAATTAACGATAAGATTAAATAAATCACTATTAAATTAAGTGAAAAGCAAGAAATTAACAAATCAATTAATTGATTTTTAAAATTTAAAATAAATGAATCTGTCGATTCTAAAGGAGAATTTATAATTGTTTCAGTGATAGTATTAGTAGTAGAAGTTTGATTTGAATTTTCTGTAAATATTTCTGTGAGACTTTTACAATTTTCGTTTTCAATCCATTTAATTTATTTTTTTTCTGGATCTGAATTACTTTCAATATTCAAATTAGTATAAAAAAAACTAAAAATTGAATATTTGTGAAATCTAAAACTAGAGATTTGAAGGCGACGTTGATTGCATAAGACAAAAATACCTATACCTGATCCAATTGACTGAATATAAACTTTTATATAAAAAGCGGCATAAATTAAAATTAAGCATATGAATCTTAAAAGCAAAGATTTGGTTAGTATATAAAGGAGGGCAGCCACAGCTGATAATTGGATATAAATTTTTAACATCTTCTTTTAATTTTTAATAACAATTACATCCCTTTTTTTAAGGTGAGAAATGCGACGGTTAATCTAGCATCTTGATTAAGAAGCTATACTAGAAAATGGAAGAGGTTAAACAGATCTATCTTTATCCTTCCTCTTGCAAGTGGCCTTTTGCCTCCTATCTTACCCTCCACCCGCTACGCGCTAAATGTAAGACGATAAGGGGAGAGATTTAAAGAGATTAGAAAAGAGATAAAATCAGACTTAACCAGAAATTAAGCTTTTTTACTTAATTTAGTAATGTACATTCTTATTACTTGTTGAAATGTAAATAAAGGTAAAATATATTTAGAAAAAATAAAAATTAAAGCTAGTAAAGTTAAAAATGAAAAAGATAATTGATTTAAAAAGAAAAATGGTATTAATTGAGGCATAATTATAGTTAAATTTTAGGAGGCTCTTATAAAAATAGAGCTATCTCTGCTTTTTATTTAGAAAAACAAGCTATAAACGGTCCATCTGTCTCCTTTTCATCGACTTTAAATAAAAAACAAGAAGATGAAAACCGTTTAAAAAATTGAGATAATGAAGCTTATCTTTTTTTTACTTTTTAATTAAGTAAAAAACAAGAAGGTATATAAAATTTGTTAATATTAGCTAAAAAAAAGATTAAAGATATTAAAGATAATAAATGGTAAGAAAAATTACTATTTTTTAATTAAAAGTATTAATAAGATCTGTAAGAAAAAATTATTATCTTTTTTCAAATAATTATTAAATACTTTTGTTGTATTTACCCTAGCCTGATTTATCTAATTAATACTACCGCTAAGGCTGCATCCTCATCTATCGACTGTTTCCCACCTTCTCATCTTGTTTTTTAATTAATTAAAAAGTAAAAATAACAAGAAGTTGGGCGGTCGCCCGCTATGCGAATGCGGGGGATGGTAGTCGCAAAGCGGTCACCTGACATGTAAACATGAGAGGTGGGACAAATATGTTAAGGTTAGAGAGAGATGAGGGAAAGGGAACAATAAGATAAAAAATATTATTGAACATTGTTTTTTATTTCAAATTAGGAGATGAAAGTTGAATAGCTCCAGATCCTATTTCTAAAATAAATCCTATAGTTAAAACTATAAAAAATATAATTGCAACTGAGAAACCAAACATGCTAACTTGGTACAGAGTTACTGCAATAGGGAATAATAATAGAATTTCAAGATCAAAAATTAAGAACAACATACAAACTAAGTAGAAATGTATATGAAATACAGATCGTGTTTGTCCATAAACAGGTGAAAATCCACATTCATAAGCTGAAACTTTAGCTTCATCTGGTTTATGTACAGCCAATAAAACATTTAAACCTAATAAAATTAAAGATAAAACAGGAACTAAAATAAATAAAATCAATAAAGTATTCATTAATAATAAAATAAAGATAATGATAGTAATTGTGTACTTTTTAATAATATAGAAGGTTTAAGAACAAAAAATAAAATAATTAATGTTAAAATTGAAATTAATAAACTATGGAAATTACTAATATTAGACTCCCCCGTATTATCTTCTTTAGTTGACAAATCTTCCGCAATCTTAGACATGGAAATTTTCAAAGGGGAATTATTAAGAACAGCTAAATTCTCAGTATGAAGAATTCTAATAATTCTTAAATAATAAGAAGCACTAATTATACTTACTAATATTCCTAATATAGCCATAAAATAATATCCATTTTCTATTGCTGAATATAAGACAAATTGTTTTGAGAAAAACCCCATTAAAGGAGGAATACCAGCCATAGATAATAAACAAAGAGTTAAACTTAAAGTGATTAAAGGATTTGAGAAAAATTGACCTTTAAGTTCAGAAATTAATCTAATATCTTTTTCAGAACCTTTATTATATAATATTGAATTATTAATAATATAACCTAAAGCTAAAAGAATTAAAAAAGTATTTAAATTAGTTATAGTATATTGTATAATGTAAAATATAAATGAATCTATCGACTGTTCAGTGTTTATAGCTAAAGCTAATAAAATGAATCCTATATGAGAGATAGTACTATAAGCTAACAAACGTTTAATCTTAGATTGTGCTAACCCTACTACTGTCCCTATTATTAAGGAAAGTAAAGAACTTATTAATAATAAATTTTTAATTATATTATTGTCTGAACCATTAGAAACATTATAAATTAAATCTTTATGTAAATAAGTTAAAGAATCTAATATTTCTAAACTTGAATAATTATTAGAAAAGAATCCAATATGAGTATATATTTCTAATAACAAAATTAATATAGATATTTTAGGCATAACTGTTAACCATATTGCTACTATTGTTGGACTATCATCATAAACATCTGGAGACCAATTATGTAAAGGAGCAGCAGAAATTTTAAATAAAAATCCTACAAAAATCAAACTAAACCCTAAAGTTAAACCTTGAATGATACTATTATTATTAGATACTGATAATAAACTATATATAGATTCAAAATTTGTTAAACCTGTAAAAGTGTATATTAAACCAGATCCTAATAGAATTATACAAGAAGAGAAACTACCTAATAAAAAATATTTTAAACCAGCTGAAGTTGCTGATTCTGAATTTCTATATAAAGTTGATAAAATATATACACCAAAGGATTGTAATTCTATACTTAAATACATTGAGATTAAATCAGCGGAAGACACTAATAAACTAGCTCCTAATGTACTAAACATTACTATCAAACAATATTCTATTGCATTTATATAATTATTTTCTTCTATTTTTAGATTTTCTTTTATTGATTTGTCATTTGCCTCCACTCCCACCTTATCATTTGAAGACAAAGATGAGCGAGAGGGTGTTAAAGAAGGACGAGCTATTAAAATTAATGCACCTATAATAAATATAAAAATATCTAACACTTGAGATATGAAGGTGATATGAAATAAACCGCTATAAATACCTATACCTGATCCAATTGACTGAATATATAAAGCATTAAAAGATAATGCTCCGGCATAAATTAAAATTATAGAGGATAATCTCTGAAATAATACAGGTTTAATTTGTGTTTTTAAAGAAGGTATGGCCATAACCACAATTAATAATAAAATACTTATAAATAACATTACTCAATAGATAGACAAATTTTGCGTTGGATTCCTTTTTTATTTTGATCTTACTTTTAAGATATAAGATTCATATTTGATTGAAATCCAAAAATTATTGTTTTAAAAGAGTAATAAAAAAAAAATAAAACGAGTATAGTTAAGTTGGTATAACATCTACCTTCCAAGTAGATTTCATCAGTTCGAGTCTGATTTCTCGTACAAATTTTATTAAATTAGAGTTTGAGGTTTTTGCCTCTTTTACATCTGTATCTCTTTTTAAATTCGCGCCCCACTTTTCGATTTTTGCCTTCCTTACCTTATTCATCTAAATATTTAGCATAGCGATCAATCGAAAGGGTATCTGGTTAACCATAGCGGTGCTAAATATTTAGATGAGG
>Ga0179596_10000500_pt1 | contig 10919 bp, 8 predicted proteins | sample CZODoug1_1_08_16_FD_155494 | JGI IMG/M metagenome (GOLD analysis project Ga0179596, IMG submission 155494) | Vadose zone soil fungal communities from Angelo Coast Range Reserve, California, USA - CZODoug1_1_08_16fungal (Illumina Assembly) | ecosystem: Environmental > Terrestrial > Soil > Vadose...
AGTTCTATACGTCCGACTATCTCACCGTCGACCCCGACTTTGAGCCTATCCGGTGGGACGTTCACGATCCCTCCCGGCAGCAGCTCTGGGGCGGCCTGGCCCCGAAGAGCTGGTTCACGGAGGGAAGCCTCGTGGAGCGGTTCGAAGGCGGTTTTGAGACAGTGCAGGAGTCACCGCTGAAGGGCATGCCCGCCTACATCGCCGAATGAGGGCTCCATGCGCCGCACATGGCGCATGGAGATCCAGAGCAAGCAACGCGGCATTGCAAAGCGCTCGCGCCATCCCGTTTCACCCTGTAATGGAGACACCGCATGGCTCATGAAACCCAGACCCTCGCACAACGCGTGGTCAGCGCTCTGCTGCGCGACGATCACGCGACCTTGATGTTGGGCATGGCTGTCGTATCCGTGGACGCCGGAGCCGCCTGCATTGAGATGACCGTTCGCCGGGACATGCTGAACGGCCACATGGCATGTCACGGAGGCATTCTATTCGCTCTCGCCGATACCGCATTCGCCTGTGCGTGCAACAGCCGTAATCAGCGCGCGGTCACCGCCGGAGCCAACATCGATTTCCTCCGTCGCGCGGCTGAAGGAGACATTCTCCGCGCGACGGCCGTGGAGCTATCGGCCGGACGGCGACTCAGTGTCTATGACGTGAACATTACGAATCAACTCGGAGAAACCGTTGCCGTGTTCCGCGGCAAATCCTGCAGCATCAGCGGGACCGTGATCGACCAGGAGCCCGCTGCGCAAGACGCAACCGGATAGCAAGCCACCTGGATCGCCTCCGCGGAGGCTTCCTCAGTTGACCAGATCCAGTGATCCCCCGATATACTTCGCTGCCGTTCCCGCGGTCTTGTCCATCTCGCAAATTCACATTGTCACCTGGTGACTTGTAGACTATGATGGCAACCGAAGCCGCAATGGGAAAACGCTCAACGATTCGATTCCCACCCCTCGAGGTACTCCGCTCAACATGCCCACCAAGACGCAGACGAAAACACGGAATATCGGCACGTCCGAGCGCAACGGTTCGGTCCATGAATCAAACGGCACGGGGCCGACGGTGGATTGGCGCCGGGTCGCGAAGACCCTTCTTATCTCGCGTGCAGTCGACACCCTCGAAGAGACCAGGCTGTTTCCCGAGAAGCTGACGTCCTTCCAGATCAGTTCGCGCGGGCATGAGCTTGGCCAGATTCTTCTCGGCACCATGCTGACCGGCAGGCGCGATGGGGCCAGCGTCAATTATCGCTCCCGTCCGCTTCTGTTGACACTTGGCCTCAAAGTGGCCGATGTCCTCAAGGGCAATATGGGGAAGGCGTGCGAGATCTGGCAGGGACGTGACTCGGGCCAGATGCAGAACAGGCTGAACGAGAACGGCTGCTCCGTGCTGCCTACGTCGGGAGGTGTGGGCACGCAGTACACCCCGGCGGCGGGCTGGGCGCACGCCATCCGTTACCATGCCGAGACGCTGGGTGATGCGAGCTATCAGGGCTCCATCGCTGTCGTGGTTGGCGGAGACGGCTCGGTTGCTTCCAACGGATTCTGGTCGGCGCTTAACATTGCCACGACGCGCAAGCTGCCCTTGCTGTTCTTTCTGGAAGACAACGGATTCGGTCTCACCGTGCCGTCGACGGTCCAGACGCCAGGCGGAAACATCGCGAAGAATCTGGCCTCATACAACGATCTTTGCTTCTTTCATGCCGATACGTCCAAGCCCGCGGAGACAGCCCGGGTCATCGCGGACGCCGTGCAATACGTACGGGCAGGGAAGGGCGCTGCATTTCTGCGCTTGGTGATGCCGCGGCTCAACGGGCATTCGGGACAGGACACGCAGGCCTACAAAAGCCCGGAGCTCCTCGAGGCCGAGCGCCTGAGAGATCCATTGATCCATCTCCGGTCCCACATGGTTCCCTCCCTCATGTCGGAGGTGGAGTGGAAGACGATGGAGCAAGAGGCAGAGGAGCAAGTACAGCAAGGCTTGGCCGAAGCTCTTGCTGCGCCGCTGCCGGACTCTTCACACGCCGCCGTCGTGCGCTATCGCTATGCGGAGGACGAGCCTGCGATTGCCGCGTCTGTCCTGGCACCCGAACCCACGCGCACCAACATGCTCACCGCGATCCGGCGAACATTGCAAAGTGAACTCCAACTCAATCCCAGGCTGCTCGTCTTTGGCGAAGACGTTGGCGTCAAGGGTGGTGTCCATGCCGCGACGATGGGTCTCCAAACGGAGTTTGGCGCGGCCCGTGTCTTCGACACCAGCTTGTCGGAGGAGGGAATCATCGGCAACGCCGTAGGCATGGCCCTGGCCGGGTTGCGCCCGGTCGCTGAGATTCAGTTTCGTAAATACGCGGATCCCTGCATGGAACAATTGAACGACTGCGGCTCCATGCGCTGGCGCACGGGCAACCGTTGCAGCGCACCGATCGTGGTGCGCATGCCGGGCGGTTTCGGGCCGAGGTGCGGCGATCCGTGGCATGGTGCCTCAAACGAGGTTGCCTTTGTCCATGCGCCTGGCTGGCAGCTGATCTATCCATCGAATGCGGAAGATGCCGCGGGCCTGCTGCGCACGGCGATGCGGAGTAAGAACCCCAGTATCTTCTTTGAACATCGCTATTTGCTGGACGCAACCTCGGCGCGCAGGCCTTACCCGGGGGACGATTTCGCGCTTCCGCTCGGCCTGGCGAAGACGGTGCAGGCTGGCACGGACCTCACGGTCGTGACGTGGGGCGCCATGGTGGACCGGTGTCTCCAGGCGGCTCTCGAGGCTGGCGTATCGGCTGACATCATCGATCTGCGCACCCTCGCTCCCTGGGACCGCGACACTGTGATCGACTCCATTCGAAGGACCCACCGCTGCATCGTCGTTCACGAGGACGCACTCTCGGCTGGATTCGGTGCGGAGATCGCCGCCATCGTCGGTCGCGAGGCGTTTCTGTATCTCGATGCGCCGGTCGAGAGGATGGCCGTGCCCGACATCCCGCTGCCCTATAGCGTCCCTCTGATGGAAGCCATCCTTCCCAATCCTCATTCCATTGCCCAGCAGATGCGAGCCACGCTCGCCTTCTGAAAGGACGTTGTCATGCCGCTCATCGAAATCCGCATGCCCGAAGACGACAACGAGGGCACCGTCGCCTCCGTCGGAGTCTGGCTCAAACAGCCTGGCGACTCCGTTGTCGAAAATGAACCTCTGGTGGAGATCAATACCGACAAGGTGACGATCGAGATTGCCGCGCCGTCCGGAGGAATACTGCGCGAGCAGCTCAAGGCGGTCGGCGATTCGGTCGGACCGGGCGAGTTGCTGGGTCTGGTTGAGAGCGCAGCGACGGGAGTACAGCAAGCTGGTGGCGCTGCTGCGTCGCCGGCGCATGTCGAACCGGGCCCGGAGCATGCCGTTTCGCTCGCCGCTCCTCTGTCCGTAAGCGGCGAGGTTGACGCAACCTTCTCTCCGGCCGTTCGCCGTCTTCTGGCGGAACTCGGCCTGGACCCGCGCGCTATCCCGAAGGTGGGCCGAGGCGGCCGCCTTACGCCGGAAGACATCCGAAATTACCTCTCCACAGAAAGGTCCGAGCCTCCGCGTCCTGCCGCGTCCGTGGCAGCGCCACCGTTTCCTCACGCAAGTCACACCGCGGGCCGCAGCGTGGAGCACACACCGATGCGCAAGAGCATCGCGACCCACATGGCTCGCAGCGTACAAACGGCCCCGCACGTTACAGCCGTGTTCGAAGCCGATCTCTACAACGTGCTCGCCGACCGGGAACGCCGCAAGCAAGCATCCGGCAAAGACTCTACACCCACCATCACCGCTTATCTCATTCGCGCCGCGGTGCGAGCCATCAAGCTCGTTCCCGTCGTCAACAGCAAGTGGCACGACACGCACCTCGAGCTCTTCGATCAGGTGAACTTCGGCGTCGGCACGGCGCTCGAGTCCGGCGGTTTGATCGTGCCCGTTCTTCGCAACGCAGACCAAATGGATCTGCTTGGCCTCTCCCAGAATTTGCGGGAGATGACGCAAAAGGCGCGCAGCGGCAAATGCACGCAGGCTGACTTGGAAGGGGGCACCTTTACCCTGTCCAATCACGGGGTCGGCGGCAGCCTGTGGGCTTCGCCCATCGTCTTGCCGCACGGCCAGGCCGCGATTCTCGGGGCGGGTAAATTGCAAAAGCGCGTCATCGTGTGCGAGACCGGCGGGAAGGAACTCTTCCGCGTCCGGCCGATGATGTATGTCACCCTCACCATCGATCATCGCGTCCTGGACGGGCAGCAGGCCGATGCGTTTCTCACTGCCTTCGTCGCAGCGCTCGAAGGCCCGGAAGTCTAGGTCGACGAGGTCTGTGTTGAGTCCGCAAGAAACGTGGTTGCACGTTCTTGTTCTGTGATAAAGTCACCAGGTCACTTGATTTCTATACAAGCAAAGGTTGAAATCCTCATGGGCGCTAAAAAGAACCGTCTCCTCGCAATGCTCGAGCGCAAAGAGATTCCGCTCGGAATTCAGTTGTTCACCGGAAGTGCAGCATTGATCGAGGTTCTGGGCCAGACCGGGTTCGACTTCGTCATGATCGATACCGAGCACTCCGACACCAACGTCCGCGCGCTCGAGCCTCTCATTCGAGCCGCCGATGCTGCCGGCCTGATCACCTATGTGCGCGTTCCGGACCTGCACAACGAGGTGGAGATTCGGCGCGCCCTCGAGGCAGGCGCCGAGGGGCTCTTCCTGCCCATGGTTCAGTCGGTGGAAGACATCAAGCGCGTGGCGGACTTCGTATTCATTCCTCCTAAGGGCAAGCGTGGAATCTGCCCGGCGATTCGGGCGGCAGGCTACAACGTGCGCGACTTCGAGGACTACGCCGCGTGGAACAACGAAGAAATCGCGTTGGTTCCGATGATCGAAAACGCTGCCGCGGTGGAGAACGTCGACGAGATCTGCGCGCATCCAGACGTCAAAATGATTGTCTTCGCTCCTGGCGATCTGGCATTTCAACTCGGCGAGGGCTCCCAGATGATGCGGGGTCCGAAGGTGCAGGCGGCTTACCGCAAGACCCTGGAAGCGGTGAAGCGTCACAACGTGGTACTCATCGGCGGACCTATCCTCGATCCCACCCCCGAGTCCTGCCGCAAGTTCTTTGACGATGGCGTCCGCATCTTCACGCTCGGACTCGATACACTTGGCTTCCGGCGCTTCTGCGAGGCGACCGTCAAGGCTCTCAACGGCGGAATTGAAGGAACCGAGTACACTCGCAAGCCGGCGCCCGAGTCGGGCTTTCCCCACTAGACCTTTTCCAATTAGACCTTTTCCAATTAGCCCAGTGGGCGTGAGCCCTTCACTTCCGTTGCCGCAGTCGTTACACAGATAGAGGAGAGCAGATGGTTTCCAAGTACAAGCGCTATGTTGTCGGTCGTAACGAAGTGGGCAAGTCGGCGGTTCTGATCGACGAAGCCACCAACGTGCAAGAGAACCCGGGCTTCTTCTGGCGGGCGACCTTGTGGAGTACGCGCGAGGTTCCGGTCGACAACACCATCGAAGGCGATCGTGCCAACGAGGTAACGACACGCGAGCCATTCCCCGGCGGCATGTTGATGCGGATACTCGAACTTCCGCCAGACCCGCCGAAGGAGAAGCATCTTGAGAATTTTCTCAAGCTGAACAAAGCGATCAAACAGAAGTACGATGCGACCGAGGAAGACATCGCGCGTCACCCAACCATGCACCGTACCGACACCCTCGATTGCATCTATTGCTGCAAGGGCGAGATCCACCTGATTACCGATGTCGATGACATCCTCATGCGCCCAGGCGACTCGGTGGTCATCCGCGGCACAAATCACGCATGGAGCAATCAGTCGAACGAACCTGCGCTCCTGGTGGGTTGCATGATCGACGCTCATCCACTGCCCTGAACCCTTCAACCCTTCAGCCCTTCGAACGATGAACGATGAACGACGAAAGAGGAACCCAAGTGAAACGCAGATTGCTCCTTGCCCTTCTCGTGGCCGCGACTCTGTCGTCGGCTGGCGCCTACGCCCAGACATCCAGGTGGTCGATCGATCCGGCGCACTCCAGCGCCAACTTCGAGATACTGCACATGGGCGTCAGCCATGTGCGTGGGGCCTTAAGCAGTGTCAAGGGGATCGTGACGCTGGACGACGCCGACATCGCGAAGTCGTCGGTGGACGCGACCATCGACACAACAACCGTCTCGACTGGCGTAGCGATGCGGGACAAAGACCTGAAATCTTCGAACTTCTTCGACGTGGAGAAGTACCCGTCGATCACGTTCAAGTCGACCTCCGTGACGAAGGCCGCAGGCAAGCTGCAACTGATCGGTGACCTGACGCTGAATGGTGTGACGAAGAGCGTTGCGCTCGATCTCGACGGACCGGCGTCGCCGCGAACGATCCAGGGCAAGACGATCAGCGCCTTTTCCGCGAGCGGAACGATCAAGCGAAGCGACTTCAACTTCGGTGCATCGAAGTTCAACGCCGTGCTGGGCAACGACGTGAAGTTTACGATCGATGTAGAGATCGACAAGCTCTAGCGAAGGCGTAAGATGTGCGCCTGATGGGTTATCTTGTCGGCGCGGGTGCATCTCGCACAGGCGAGCCCGGCCCGACAATAAGCTCGTCAGACGGCGGTTAGGCGTAACGCCGGTTCATTTCGGAGCGGGGTACGTGTGGCGGGATCGTAGTCGAGACTGAAGGCCATCGTGTCGTCGAACAGGTAGACCCACGGATTGGCCTTCTTCCCGCCAATCAGAATGAGGTTGTCAGTCTTGACCAATTGGGCCTGGAAGAATCGAGAAAGCGTCAGGTGCGGCGACGATTCGACCGGACTAAGCGCGAGTATCTGCTGGGCGGCGCGAAAGTCGCCGAACGCCACCAGATTGTTCGAGGAGATATCGATAAGATCGTCTCGCCGATCCTTGCTGACAGGCAGCGATTCCGTCTGGTTCACGTGCTCGCGATCGAATAAACTAGTCGGTAGCGCCACGCTTTCAAGCGGATGAGACCCCCGGCATCGACGCGGGTCGCACAAGGTCGACCTAAGCCTGTGATGGTTTCTTCAGCCGTGAGTCCTACATGCGGTAGGAAGGGGTGAAGCGATCAAGAAGATGACGATCAAGCGGAGAGAGATGTTAGCGGGTGCTGCGGTGCTGTTTGGCGGCATGCACCTGCCCTTCGCAATGGGGGCCCTGTCAAAGGAAGCTGGAAACGCTGGACTGCCAGGCACCAACGATTTGACCGATAATTGGTTCGTAACCCGGTGGGCAAAACCATCTATCGAGTACTGCTCGCATCAATCGCTCCAACCGACAATGACAAATGGGAGATCGAATTCTCCTGATTCGCCTGGATGAGTTCATTGTCCAGGTTCAGCGTGATCGCTTTTTTTGAGAGAGGACTTTTCCAATGGGCAAGTTGACCCGCCGCCGCTTCCTCGTCACCGCTTCGAAAGTCGCCGGAACGTTGTCGCTTCGCACGCGCTCGGGGTTCGGACAGACGCCGTCCACCGACTCCGGCGATTTCAAGCTCTGGTACACCAAACCTGCAAGCCAGTGGATTGACGCTCTGCCCATCGGCAACGGTCGGCTGGGAGCAATGGTCTTTGGCGGAGGCGCAATCGATGCTCCAGATCCTAAGGCAAACCAAGAGGACGGTCCCGTTCCCACCGACCCTGCGAGGGAAACCCTGCAACTCAATGAAGACACGCTCTGGTCGGGCCAGCCGGTCGATGGCAACAATCTCCAGGCAAAGGAATTCCTGCCCGGGATTCGCCACGCTGTGCTGGAAGAAAAGGACTACCATCGGGCGGACCAACTCAGTAAGAAAATGCAGGGGCTGTTTGCCGAAGCGTATCAACCGATTGGCAGCCTGCATGTCGATTGCACGCACTCCGGTGTGGTGACGGATTACCGCCGCGAGCTGGACCTTGCTTCAGCCCAGGCCGTGACACGGTATAAGGTGAATCGTGTCGATTTTGAACGCACCGCGTTCTCTTCCGCTCCCGACCAGGTCATCGTGTTGCATGTCTCCGCAGGCAAGCCTGGCGCGCTGAACGCAAGCATCTGGATGGATGGGCCGCTGGTCGATTCGGTTCAGGTCCTCGGACACGATCGTCTGCTGTTGACTGGCAAAGCCGCAAAGCATATTGCAGGGGCGGGTCATCCAGCGAGTGAAACGCCGATTGTGCTGTCCGATGTGCCCGGCGAAGGGATGTACTTTGCTGCCGTGGTCCACGCGAATATTACCGGTGGCACCATCTCCGCGGATGGAAGCAGACTGAAGATCGAAGGCGCCACTGCGTGCACCATTCTGTTGACTGCGGCAACCGGCTATCGCGGTTTTGACCAGAAACCCGATACGCCGCAAGCTCAAGTGACCGAACGGGCTATTCGGCAACTGGAAGGCGCTGGCAAGCTGAGTTACTCTGCGCTACGGCAACGTCATGTGGCAGATCATAGGAAGCTTTTCGATCGCGTTTCTCTCACCCTGGGCCCAGTCGCATCGGTGGCAAAGCCGACGGACGAACGGCTTGCAAACTTTGCCGCCGCTCCCGATCCTGCGTTGTTGGCGCTGTATTTCAACTACGGTCGCTATCTTCTGATCAGCAGTTCCCGGCCCGGAACACAGCCCGCAAATCTGCAAGGCATTTGGAACTATCAGGTGCAGCCCCCGTGGAGCAGCAACTGGACGGCGAATATCAATGTCCAGATGAACTACTGGCCATCGGAGACCTGCAATTTGAGTGATTGCACGGAGCCGCTTCTGTCTCTCATTGAAGACTTAAGCAAAACCGGTGCGCGCGCGGCACAGGAGACGTACGGTCTGTCTGGCTGGGTAGCACATCACAACATTGACCTTTGGCGTGCGGCAAACCCTGTGGGCATGGGAGTTGGTTCGCCGACCTGGGCCAACTGGTGCATGAGCGGGCCGTGGCTCTGTGCACATTTGTACGAGCATTACCGCTTCACGCGCGACCGTGTCTACCTGCGCGAACACGCCTATCCCCTGATGAAGGGGGCGGCCGAGTTCTGCTTGGCGTGGCTGATCGAGGATGGAAACGGACACCTGACGACATGTCTGTCAGAGTCGACTGAGAACGATTTTATGGCTCCTGACGGAAAGCCGGCCATGACCAGCGCAGGCTGCACGATGGATATGGCGCTCATCCGCGAACTGTTCACCAACTGTATCGACTCTGCGGAGGAACTCGGTGTCGATTCGGAATTCGCGGCAAAGCTCAGTGCTGCCCGTGTGCGACTGCTTCCATACCGGATCGGCAAGTACGGCCAGTTGCAGGAGTGGTCGGTGGATTTCGAAGAAAGCACACCTGGGCAGCGGCACATGTCCCATCTTTACCCGCTCTATCCCGGAGCGGAGATTACCCCGCGCGGCACGCCCGAACTTGCAAGGGCGGCGCGGGTTTCGCTTCAGCGGCGGCTGGATCACGGCGGAGCCTACACGGGTTGGAGTCGAGCCTGGGCCATCGGTCTGTGGGCACGTCTGGCCGACGCTGACAAGGCATGGGAATCGCTGTCCATGCTGATGCAGCACAGTACGAACATGAACCTGTTCGATTCGCATCCGTGGGGTAAGACGTCAATTTTCCAGATCGATGGAAACTTCGGCGCGACCGCGGCGATAGCCGAAATGTTGATGCAAAGTCACACTGGCGTCATCGATCTTCTGCCGGCACTCCCCTCGGCGTGGCCCGTCGGCGAGATCAAAGGTCTGCGGGCGCGCGGCGCGGTCGAGGTAGGTCTTCGCTGGGAAAATGGCAAGGCAGCCACGGCAACGATTCGACCGGATTTTTCGGGCGACTACCGTCTGCGGGCGCCACGCGGACAGAAGATTCGCAGTGTCTTCTCTCAACGCGAGTGTCCGTTGCACACCATGCCCGACGAAAGTGTGGGCGTCAGGTTCGACGCAAAGAGAACCTATCGTGTGACGTTTGCTTGAGGATGCGTGGAGTCGAAATCGGATGGCCCGCTGTTCGTGGCCTGGGGTCCCGGAGGCACATCCCGCCACTCCCGAAATATATGCGTGTGCTCCCGTACATCGACTCTCAGCAGTTGAGCGAATCACCAGAACAACCACCAGGCAAAAGCTCTATCGATACCTGTTAGCGCAAAGATTGTGTAAATCATTGATTCCATGGTGCCCGGAGGGGGACTTGAACCCCCACGACCTGATAAGGGTCTGCGGATTTTAAGTCCGCTGTGTCTGCCGATTTCACCATCCGGGCACTTGTGTTGAGTTTACCTGCTACCGCACCGGATAGAGCGCCCGGTACAGCTCGCGATTGCGCAAAATAGCCTGCACATACTCGCGTGTCTCGCTGTACGGGATCGACTCGACGTACTCCGGCACATCCTTATAGTCGTTCGTCGCGAGCCAGCGCCGGATCGGCGTATCGCCCGCGTTGTAGGCCGCCAGGGCATACTCCGCCTGTCCTCCGAAGCGGTCGAGGACCTGTTTCAGATTCGTCGTTCCCAGCTCCAGATTCACCGAAGGATTCAGCAACTGCCGCGTATCGAAGCCCTTGATGCCGTTCTTCTTCGCCGCCGCCTTGCCCACCGAGGGCAGAAGTTGCATCAGGCCGTAGGCGTTCATGGGGCTCACCGCGCCGGCGTTGAACTCCGACTCCTGCCGGATGAGCGACGCGACGAGATAAGGATCGAGCCCATTGCGTTGCGAGTCGGCGACCAGATCGTTCCAGTACGGCTGCGGAAACAGCAGATGCCAGTAGACGGTCGGCACCTGGTTCATCGGAATCGAGAAGAACGAGATGCTGCTATGCTTCATCGACTGCAGCGCGCGCGTATATTCGCCGAACGAAGCGTAGATCTCCGCCTGTGCCAGCGCGCCCCACCGCGCGGAGTCCGGACTGGCCTGAATCTCCGGGCCGATGTACTCGTT